>OHBJ01001884.1_pt1 | contig 14414 bp, 13 predicted proteins | sample 1577241 | NCBI WGS metagenome assembly OHBJ01 (sample SAMEA3541594, study PRJEB24748) | human gut metagenome | biome: human gut; feature: human-associated habitat; material: faeces | place: China | collected 2012
AATCCCCATCCTTATACCTGACCTCGCGGCCCTGCCAGGTGGGTTTGAAGGTCAGTGTTGTAGTAAAGGTTGACAAGAACTCTCAGCAGCTTAAAGAAGCTATTAATAACGGTTGTGGTATCATTATCACTACTTTACAAAAATTCCCGGTAATTTATAAAGAGGTTAAGTCTGATAACAAGTGTTTTGCTGTAATTATTGATGAGGCTCATTCTTCACAAACTGGTGATGCTGCTAAGAAACTGAAGCGTGCATTAGCGGATACAGAAAAAATTCTTGAAGAATATGCTGAAATGGAATATGAGGATGAAGAAAAACGCAAGGATGCTGAAGACAAGCTGTTAGATGAATTGGCAGCTCATGGCAGTCACGAAAACCTTTCCTTCTTTGCTTTTACTGCTACTCCTAAAGACAAAACCTTAAATATGTTTGGTACTAAAGGCTCTGATAAATGTTTCCATCCTTTCCACGTTTACTCTATGCGTCAGGCCATTGACGAAGGCTTTATTTTAGACGTACTGCAGAACTACATGACATATAAGATGTACTATAAGGTTGCTAAGTCTATACCTGATAATCCGGAGCTTGATACAGAACAGGGATTAAAAGCTGTACGCCAATTTGAGTCACTTCATCCCCATAACATCTCTCAAAAGACAATGGTAATGCTGGAACATTTTATGAACATTACTAAAAATAAAATTGGCGGTAAAGCTAAAGCAATGGTTGTAACTCCTTCAAGATTACATGCTGTGCGTTACTTGCAGGAGTTTAAGCGTCAAATTGAAGGCAAAGGCTATAACGACCTGGATGTTTTAGTTGCTTTTTCTGGTGAGGTTGAAGATGAAGGAATAACCTACACTGAAGAAAAAATGAATAAAACTAAAGATGGTGAAACCATCAAAGAAAACGCTTTGCCTGCTGCGTTCCATACAGATGATTTTGGGATGCTGATTGTAGCTGAAAAATATCAAACTGGATTTGATGAACCGTTGCTGCATACTATGTTTGTAGATAAGAAGCTATCTGGAGTTAAGGCTGTACAAACCCTTTCTCGCTTAAACAGAACTATGCGTGGTAAGCATGATACATTTGTCCTTGATTTTGTTAATTCTGCAGAAGACATCCAAAAATTCTTTGAACCCTATTACGAGGAAACTGTTCTTGAAAAAGAAACGGATCCTAACGTAATCTATGATTTGAAGAATACTCTGGATGAGTTCCATGTTTATAGTGAGACAGAAATCATTAAATTTGCAGAACTGTTCTACAGTTCCAGCGTTCAGGAAAGTGGTGATTTAGGGAGGCTGCAAAGTCAGATTAAACCTGCTTTGGATCGCTATAAAAACTTGGAAAAGGAACAGAAAGATCTTTTCAAAAGTACCTTAGCAAGATTTAATCGCATTTATGCATTTATCACTCAGGTGTGCAGATTGTTTGATAAAGAGATTCACAAATTCAGTGTTTATGCAAAGGCTCTCTACAAACAGTTGCCAATAGGCGGTACTGAGATTATTGATATTGATGACAAAGTAATGTTGGAATATTACCGACTGGAAAAAGACTTCGAAGGTGGAATTACTCTTAACCCTACTGATGAAGGCTTTACACCAATTCAAGGTACCGCAGGTCGTAGAGAAAAGAAAAAAGATCCGCTAACTATCATCATTGACAAGATTAACGAGCAGTTTGGAACTAACTTCACAGACATGGATAAAGTACTGCTGCAGATTGAAAATGATTATGCTACCCAAGAAAAATGGCATAATTACGCCAATAGCAATGACTTTAAAACATTTATGATGTTGTTTGCAAAGGCTTTCCCGGAAATGGCTGCTACTCGCTATGAGCAGAATGATAGCTTCTTTGTGCAAATGTTCTCTAACCCTGAAATGATGCAACAGGTTATAGAGGGCGTTGGCTACGCTCTTTATAAGCGTTTAAGAAAAGGAAAAAATGTTAAATTTGATAATGTTGACGATTTCTTGAAAATGGCTGCTGAGGAAAGAGAAGATTTTAAAAACTAAACATTGCTAGTAAAAAAGACCGGTACAGCTACAAAAAAAGTAAGGCTGTATCGGTCATTTTGTTAGAAAATGTTATAATATTGGAGTGAATATTCATAATAATATCTAGGTGGGAAATACAATGAACAGCAGAACTAAAACCATAACACGTTTTTGTATAGCTTATTTAAAATCTCAACCATATTCAGACCTCTATTATTTGCCAAAGTACGCAGGTTATATATGTGAAGGATTATGTCATTTTAAGAAATTGAAGAAATATGGTTATTCAAGTAGATATTGCAGTATTTCTGAAGATGAGTGGATTAATGCTATCAATGATGCAATCTGGGTCTTTAATGAAATTAGTTTAAACTATCCTAACCATCCATATAATATGGTTAACAAGGGGATAAAGAACGATAACCCAGAATTATTTGATAAAGTTTCAGAAGCGACAAACAGACAATTTGTCATCATTAAAGCTGAAGATCAGGATATGCAAAAGCGTATTTTTAATCGCAGTCTTCAATCTGATACAGAAATTTATTGTAAGCGTGTGCAAAGAAGCATAGAAATTTTTCGTAAGATACTGTAGGCGTCTTACTGCTCTATTCCATGAATAAGGGAATGACAATCTGAGTGTACTAAAAGAAGATTATCAAGGCAAGATTCTGACGATACCGGATGGTAATAATAGCATACTTCACAATTAGGAACCTTAGTTCTAATCATTCGTGATTTTACTGAATTATATACGCAAATTTCTTCTAATTCAAAATTACAGATATGATGATAATTCTGATGATGCACGTTAGTTTCAGTAGTATATCCAGGAAGGGATTTGCCACACCATGGGCATCTACCATGCTGCCTATAATATAGCATTTTCCTGATAAAAGTGTTTTTAGCACAATTTAAATATTTACGGAACGGTTCCAGCGTACCTTGTTGTTCATGACGCTCCCTAGCTTCGGCATGAGTCGATTTAGGATCAATCGGGACTTTTCCTACATATTTTTCCGATTTTAATTTTACCATTGAGAATCATCTCCTTTTTCAATTAAGACGGTTCTCACACAAAAACACCGGGCAATATAAGCGGAAGAGCAGAGTTCAGCTTGCCTGAAAAGCCTCTTCCCTTATGAAGGACGGTGTTTTACTACATATAAGTATATGTAAAATATGTTTCCATATGTTTATATGTAATGTATGTAAAATATATAGTGGTACTTTACGTATAAAAAGCCACATGAAGCTAAAAACGGCTTTGGTTTATTGAGTTGACAATATATTGTTATTAGCTATAAACTATTTATGTGAAAGGAGGCAGCGTATCATGGACTCCAATATAAAAAATTCAGTAAATTATACATTACGTTCTAAAGATAAGTCTTTAATTTCATTTACTTTATACGAAAAAGAGGAACTGATTTTAGACTTAGGAGTAATCAATAAATCATATTCAATTGAAATAAAGAAAATATTTAATGAAAATAAGGAACTGTTCCCCAAGAATTTTCCTGAAAAACTTACAAATGAAATTCTATTACGATGGATTAATAGAAGAAAGGCTCCTAAAAATAGGCAGTTTGTCGAAAAAATAATGTCTGCATTCAACGATACATCTAATCCTATGAGATATGTAGATGTTTCTCATGCTTTATCTTTAAATGACGCTTACTGGATAACAAGAGATGATGTTGAATTAAAATGGCAAGACTGTAATCTCTATGAGCATAAATTTGATGAGATTTTATCATATGTAGCATTTACAGGATATAGTGAAAAAGTAAGCGGTGTAGTAACATCACCGGAAATCACATCAAGTGGTGCATTGAAAAAGTGCTGGTCAAATCGTGATGATGGTATATATTTAATAAAAGGTGATGATTATTTTCCTAGAAGTGATGGACGTAGTCAGGCCACTAATGAATATTATGCTGCACAGATTGCCGAAGTTATGGAATTTGATCATATCAACTATGATTTAGAGGAGTTTAAGCATAGAAATAAAGATAAGGACATAGTATGCAAATGCAAGCTTTTTACTTCTTCTGATGAAGGCTTTGTAGACGCTGCAACATATTACAAAAGCATTGGTATAGATATAGAAAACATGGATTTAAGTAATGCTGCTACTCAATATCAGCTTGCAAAAGCGTTTTCAACAGATAAATATTCGGATTTGATGTTGTTTGACAGTCTTATTGCTAATCAGGACCGACATTTAGGTAATTTCGGCATGATTATAGATAACAATACGGGTAAGTACTTACGACCTGCTCCTATTTTTGACAACGGCTTTTCGTTGCTATATGGAGCATCTAATGCGGATTTAAAGAAGGAAAATTTTGGTGAGTATGTAAAAACCTTGTCCTGTAAATTTCTTGATTTAGATACACAAGCCAGACTTTTTGTACAAGAACGTCACTTGAAAAATTTGAGAAGATTATTAAACTTTGAGTTCGCAAAGCATCCTAAATATAATATTGCTGATGAAACTTTAAAGTTAATGTCAAAATTTATTCAGCAAAGAGCAGCAAGAACAATAGAGCTATACCATTTAAAGGTCAAAGAATTTAATGAGATTCGCCGTCAGTCAAAAACAAACGAATAAAATGACTACTTTTCATAAGTAAGATAATTCTAACGCAAAAACACCGGGCAGTATAAGGGGAAGAGCAGATATCAGATTGTCTGAAAAGACTCTTCCCTTATGAAGCTCGGTGTTTTACTACATATGCAAAATATGCAAGGTATGTTTCCATATGTTTATATGCACAGAAACTAATCTTATATAGAGATAAGTTTCTTGATTTAGCTAAGGCAAATACTTGGGATATCTTAACAGAAAATAAATGTTTTTGATAAAATTTTAAAATGCAAAAGCTTTTTTGTATGTTCAAGCATAGAGGAGGTTGGTTATGAAGAAATGCACTTTTCTAAGTATATATTATTCTGATTTAATGGTTCGTATGGCACATAGTAGCAATTCTATCGAAGGAAATACATTAACTGAAGATGATGTTAGTACTATTCTTCGCAATGGACGTATACCTCAAAATATGAAGGTCAGAGAATTTTATGGGATAATTAATTATAAGCATTTCATGAAAAGATTTATTGAATGTATCGATAGCAAAAGACCTATTGATAACGAGCTAATTAAGGAATTTCATTATTTACTATGCGATAAGGTTATAGATACGCCATTAGGAGAGTTTAAAACAAGACCTACTATTACTACCGATACTGGTTTTGAAACTTCTTATCCGAAGAAAGTTGAAAAAGCTATGAAAAACTGGGTATGTGAATTAGATAGTATGTTAAAAGTTGCTAAAGGCAATAAAGCAATTGTAGAGGTGATTTGTAAGCAGCACATAGCTTTTTACCAAGTTGCTCCTTTTCTTAATGGTAATGAGTGTGTTGCCAGAGCATTGATGGTATATATATGTCTGCTACATAATATTAACCCGATAGTAATTAGTGTTGATGAACAAAGTAGATATAAGAGCATCATAGCAACAGAAAATGTATCTGACTTCGTCGATTTATGCATAGGATTACAAGATGTTGACCATATTCGTGCTACTACATGTTTGAGAATTTTCAATTGCATTAATAAAAAGGAATCCTATATTTAAATGTAGAAGAAGCTTGAAAAACAAATAGGTTATCATGAGAAGGTGATTGATTTGTCAAAAAAACAAATAGTATTTGCTGTTTGGATTATCCATAGTTTAGCAGCTCATTGGCATGTAACTCCATCTAAAATTTATCACATATTAAATGATACTGAAATTTTAGACGACTATGTCATTGGTTGCTATGACACTTTGCATACATTAGGAAAAGAATACCTTATTGAAGATATAAGTGAATTTATTACAGAGAGAAGAGGAAGACCCGTAGACACTTCTGATGCAGAGGCAGCTGCATCACATAAAAATTGTATTACTGATATATACCTTGAAACACTAGATGAAAACATAATACTCAGCATTGCAGATTTAAAGAAAATTTCCATAAGGAGTGCGTTAAATGGTTATTATAACAGTAGGTTGTCAGAAATGATTTACACAGGGAGATTAAACCATAAAGATTTACTTCCTTGTGAAATCTCCTCAGAGTTATTAAAGAATGAACATGAACTATTCAACTAAAGCATCATTATAATTTAACTTATAGAAGCCTGGAGCTAGTCTCCGGGCTTTTCTATTTGCACCTTATATTGGTCCTTAAAACAGCTCCTAGAATCGTTTATGAGCGATTTTAATTGGGTGGGCTATGGTATAACACCTACAAATTTACTGATAACATCACGGTGCATATCATTTATTTATATATTCCATACAATTAATTACCTTTCAATGCCTATGGTTCTTTTCTTATGTTCGAAAAGTCCTTGTTGACGACCTTGATCTTTAAACGCTTCTTTTAACTTTACTTTTTCCATAGCTATTTCAGATTTCTGAACAACATTAAGTATTTTAGGAAATTGTTCAGAATATTTACCTACGTAATCAGGAAGTACGCAGGCAATCGTATGAGCAATGATATGGGCATTAGTTACCTCAGAAATATCTTTTAATTCCTTGTGGATTTTGAGAAAGTTTTCTTTTTCTGTATTGCTGACAGTGAAGTTGCTACAAACTAGAGCAGCTGCAATAGCCTTCTCTGCACCTTTATATGAACGGTTATTAGCATCAAGATGTTCTTTGCAAACTAGGCATGCAGTCTGCTGCATATTGTTTTGTCTAGGTATGAGAGAAGCGTTTTCAATCCGGAAAATTCTTTCTGCTACACGAACTTCATTACAAGCAATATTGACTTCCTTTGCGAGAGATTGTCTTTGTTCATTAGTAAGAATTTTACCGTTAGTGACTTCATTTTTATAAGATTGAGGCAACTCGATTTCAGGATGAGTTGCAAGCATACGTGCATCCGCTCGACCGATAAGACGCTCTTTATAAAGTCTGTCACAGATAAGATATTGAGCTTCTTGCCAGGTAGTAATACCATCAGTAGGAATTTCACGACTTTTAAGGAATTGCTCTTGGAAAGGTTCCATAGGAGCATTCTGTTTCTCAATCATCTTTTTCTCGTTACGTTGCTGCACCATTGCATAAAGTACCTGTGATTTTTCAGGATATTGTTCAGGGAATTTCTCCATAAAATATTTAACATCATTATGCAGCTGATAACGCTCCACATAAGCTTCCAGTGCTGGCATAGGCTTACAAGTTTTGGAATCCTCAGCCCATTGAGCATTTGTATAGGTATCGCTATCTTTAACAATACCACATTCCTGAGCGTGACGAAAAATAGTATTTGTAACTTCTTTTTCACCTTCTTTGGCAACAAATTCTCTATGAGCTTCAATAGCTTCATTCAGATTTTTATTAGTCAGAGTTTCTAAAGATTCAGGAGCCATAAAAGTAGCTGCATACTTAAGTTGCTTTGCAGTAGGTTTTCCGTTAGCAATCGTTGCTTTAGCCTGGTCATAAGTAGTATTTTCATCAAAGTCTAAATTATGTTTCTTATAATAAGTCTGCTGCTGCAAGGTCATCTTACCCATAAAATTATCAGCCAATTCTCTTGCTTCTGTAATAGACATTTTGGACCAACGAATATCATCGGCCGGCAGATAGTTTTTTAAATTCATTCTGGTAATTGTAAGATTGATAGCACATTTCATGATATTAAGAATTACGTCAAGGAAATTATCATTTTTCAAAGCATTGTAATAAATATGCTCACGATAATCTAGATGAAAAAAATCAGTTAAATCTTGGCAATGATTACGATAATCCATTTCTGCCTGATTTAGTCCTTGGGTAGCATTTTCTATTTTATTTCTTGCTAACGCATATTTTTCTTTGTATTTTAATTGCCACCATCTAGGTTTAGCCATATTCTCGAACTCTTTGCGTAAATCATTGACTATGCTTCTCGTATTTATTAATTTGCTTTTTTCGTTCTTTAGAGATTTCAATTTACTAATTAAGGCTATATACGTAGTAGGATTATCATCTTTAATTAAGTGTTTCACGTATTTAGTTATATCTTTGATGTTCCACCTCATTTGATCTGTTGATTCTCTAATTGGCAAATGCTTTTCTTTCATCATTTTTTCAAGTTCAAGCTGACGCTGGTGTCTCATCTTTATTTCTTTGTTTTGTTTTATGATTTTATCATAGATAACCACAAATGCTTTGGCGTCCATTTGATAAAGGACATCAAGAGTATTATCTATGTGTTCTTGGTCAGTACCATATTCCATAAGCACCTTTTTTGTCTTGTATGCTAATGTCGGGCCCAAGTGTTCTTGTGGATCTCTATCAAAGTATTCTGCCAAAACCATATCTCCAATCTCTTCAGCATTTTGTTTTTGAGCACTTAGTGTTTTGCAAGATACACGTTCATCAATACCTTTTTCCTTGTATGCTTCATTGATTTGATCTTCCCAGGATTGTCTTATGTTAATTACATTTTTACTTCTTACTTTGTAATCAGCTAAACCTCTGTCTTTTTGATATCCACCTTTAGATGGATTTTTAGCATTATATCTTTTAAAAAAGTTAGATGGCCTTTTAGCTTTTTCCATTCCGTCTTCAACAATACGTTCACAAAACATTATATGGGCGTGAATTTGTTCTTGGTCGGAAGCGAATGTTGCCGGCTTTGCGTGGATAGCATAGGCCCACACTTTGTTATTACCGATATGGTTTTCTATAAATATTTCTACCAATTTTTGGTTCTCTTCATGGCTGAGTTCATTTGGTAATGCTATTTCGAATTCTTTATATGCACTTCCATTTATTCTTTCGTATATATCTGCTTTAAAAAAAAATTCAACAGCGGAATCGCACCAATAAGGTAAATTGGCAGACTTAAATACCAGTTCTTCAGCTTTCTTAGAACCTGCATATTTACCTTCACGCATTATATATTCTGCATGAGTCTTTCCATTTCCGACTTTTCCGTTTTTAAGTGATAAATGATATATAGCCATTGTTTCCTATTCCTTTTTAAAAATAAAAAAAGCAAATCAATAAACATTTACTGTTCATTAATTTGCTCTGGGACCCCAGGTATTTAGTTTTGATAATTGAATATATTAATTATGCTTATGCTTTTTCACTCTCGCACGTGCGTTTCTAGTGTGGCGTAGCCACGCTGCGAGAAACGCCTAAGTGCGCCTAACTAAAAGTTAGGAGTAGCTACGTTAAGTGAATCATTAGCTATATCGTTTTAAAAAAGCTACTTGTCAATTTCATAGTATAGCAGTTTATGATATAATTTACAATAAGTAGATTTGGTTTGATAAGTAATTATGGATTATGCAGATTAACATTTAACTTATGATTATTTTAAAACCAATGCTACAAATTAAAATTAATGTTGTTAGGAGGAATTTTTGTGATCAAAGATGGTTCGATTAATGTTATTGGAGCATTTATTGATAATAGTGTTCCGTATGTAGTTGAAAAAAATGAAGATGGTAGTAAAAACATATTAAAAGCGGAGCCATGTTATAATTGTGGTTCGGAAGATGTAGAACTGATTGAAAATCCAATGTATGAACCTAGTTTGTACCATATACGTTGTTCTAAATGTGGTTGTTGTGTGCCGGAGGAAATACAGGATTATGCTCATTTCCATGATGATGGATTAATTGCTGCATTAAAGACTTGGAACATTTATTGTTCATATCAGGAAATCATCAAATCCCAAGAATATTCAAGCAGGGAAAATTATTGGAATGATCATGGAATAGAGCCAGAGGAAACTTACCAAGTAAACATATCTGATATGGCTAGGCTGTATCCTATTAAAAATTATCCTTATATCAACAAATAAATTTCTCATATTTTTTAACACACTTACAAATAACATTTATATTTTTCTTTACTTATCTAACAACAATTTAATTTTACTTTTTTCAATAGCTTTTGCCGGTTAGGCTTAATGGAATTATCCAAATATAACAACAGAATAGACAAACCCCTTCCTTACATTTTTACCAAGGAAGGGGTTCGTTGTTTTATATGCTGTTTTAATCTAAATTAGTTATTTTCCGATGATTAGCGTTGATATAAGTTGTTGCAGAAAAATAAGATTCGAAATTTAGTTTCTTTTGTGTCAGGTTTTCATATAAAGATTGTACATAAAATTCAATTCCTTGCTGGATACGCTCGTAGTACTCTTTATCCGTGTCACAGTTGATTTCAGAAAGAATTTGGTCAACTAGGTCTTTGTGTTTGTATTCCATTATGCGACTGCCATCAGGACGCTTAATGAAGGTACATTCAAGATAATCTGGATGCAGTCTTTCAAATTCTGCTTCTTTCATTATGCTTGGTGCGTGCATATTATCTAACAGAATTTCGTTAAATGCCCATATCATTTCATCAAGCTTTGTAGCATCAGTTGTATTTTCTATATATTTGTTTTCTGATTGCAGATGAGCTTTATATTGAGTTAAGGCTCCAAACAGGTACTGAGAAAAAGTGTCGGTGAGATTCCAAAGCTGAGAATTATTTTTACAAGGATGTTTGCCGGCTTTAGTACGCTTACGTTGAAATTTATTCATGTTCACCCTCCAATCAATCCCATAAACACTTAAAGTACTTGCAAAAAAGCTGCAAACCGTTTCTTATTTTTTCATCATAAGCAGCTTGATCAGATTCGTTCATTTCTGCCAATGCTTTAATTTTTTCCTTGTTCTGTATTTCTCCAAAGGTCCATACCATAGCGTCCAGTATTGATTCCCATTTTTCTGCAGTATCCGCACCTTCACAGTAAGGATGACTGTGACGATTATATTTTTTGTATTGAAGTAAGCAATTATAGATGTACTCAGCCATATGCTGCCAGCAGTTTTCTATCTGTGTCTGGTCTTTAAATGGGTACTTACGCAGACGTGCAATGGTTCTATATCTGTTATTCATGCTTTCACCTCCAAGTTAGTGTACCAGTTGTTCTTATTATAGCATAAGCAGATAATTAATAGTTTAACTAGGACGTGGTGGCATTATATATAAATAAAAGTATAACTTGGTTAATAAATATCCTCTTCCTCACTTATTTTAGCAAGGAAGAGGATTGATGACGGTACTTTAAATCTTCGTTCCAATCTTTGTGTATGGGAATAATTCGTTTTAAGTGGTTATAGTATATAGCTAGTTCATTTCCAGCAGTATCATTATCGATGGCTAGGAAAACTTCGGCAAAAGCAGAGACTATTTTGTCAATTACTTTTTTTCGTGAACAGCATCCTCCTATAGAAATGTATGTTACATTAGAGTCTTGTAAGATTTCAAAAAGGCTGATTGCATCAATTGGACTTTCGCAAATATAAGCCCTGTTTTTTTGATGGCTACCAAACCACCAGTAACCATTCCCGTCACTACAGTATTTGTAACGTGTTTTTAATATTCCAGTAATCTGACTATGATTGCTTTGAGAATCATAAAAACATATATTATAGAAGTTGTGGTTTTGGGTAAGGTATATTTTTCCTTGCTCAATTAGATCTTTGATAACATCTATGCTTAAAAATCGCTGTCTACATAGATAATCATAGATCAATTGGTTTTTAGAACTTATTTTTATTTGTGGTATATTATGAGGGATATCTTTTTGGTACATATTAGATTGAATAGGAACGTGATTGTGTATGAGATTTACAGCTTTTTTGAAGGATAAATTGTAAAATTCACAAAGAAAATCTATAGGGTTAGTTCCGCCATTGAGATTGCGAGAATTCCATATCCATCCTTTTCCTTTAGTAATTACTAATGAATCATGTTCTTTATGTTTTAGGTATTTATTGCATATTATCCAATTGTGAGGTTCCGTTTCAACAAGATACTCATATAAATCTATTTGTCGGCATTGTTCAATAACTTTTTGTGTAACCATTGCACTCATCAGCTCCAATCATTATTGATAGCATTGATAAGAGTACTATCATCTGTAGCGAAAGCATGGGTATAAATTCTATAAGTTATAGAGGGATCTGAGTGCCCTAAGCGTCTAGTGATTTCGCCGATTTTGACTTGAAGCGATACTAGATATGTAACATGCCAATGTCTAAAATCATGCCAATGGTAATCTTTTGGTAATCCACAATATTTACGAAATGGATACCAATAGCTTCTATTAATGTTACTATAGTTGTAGTAATGCCCAATAGTATTGGGAAAGACAATATTGTCCTTATTATCATATATATCTCCATATTTTTCGGAAAAATGTTTTTGCAGATTCTGCCATTCCCTTAGAGCGAGGAGTACATTATTGGGTATAGAGATACTCCTTCTGGACTGCAATGTTTTTGGGGTTGGTTCATTAGAATCATCACTTTTACCTAAAGTCACTATAATGTGAATTCTCCCATATTCTAAATCAACATTATCCCATGTTAAAGCATATGTTTCACCTCGTCGTAAACCAGTAAACAACGCTAAGAGTAGTACTGTATAAAATTGTTCACGCATTAAAGTTTGCCCCTCATTTTCATTTTCGACCTTTTTACCAAGGTATTCTCCAGACTTAGCTATTGCTAGAATGTCTTTTATCTGCATCCGGGAAGGAATATATACATTTCTTTTCTTTATTTTAGGGGTCTTGGCTGTTGAACAAGGGTTTTGTCTTAACATCCCTTGCTTGATAGCACAATTGCAAATTACACTTAAACAACGTTTGATTCCATTAATATACGAGGCAGATATTTTTCCCTTTAATGTATTTAGATACGACTCTATATCCATAGGAGTGATATCTTGAATATTTTTAGGGCCTAATGGTTCGCTTGAAAGATATAATCGGATAATTGATTCGTACCATTTCTTTGTTCTTGGCTTAAGATGACTAGTGCTGACATTCAGGTACATTTTTGAGAAATCTGATAGTCGTTTGATTGCTGGATCATAACCAAATGTAATAGATTTTTTTACTATTTTAATCTTATCATCCAAATCAGAGCGATTGTAAGAAGAACGTTCTATAATATTGCCGTTTACAGATATTCGCCAAAAGTATCGCTTTTTGTTATTTACAGTTTTCGTATAATAATGTCCAATGCCATCAGGATTTTTTTTCATGCCGATCTCCTTTAAAGTTTTTTTCTACATCATTTTTGCATGGATCAAGATGTAAATACCAACGAGTACCTTTTTTTATTGACTTTATACAATTTGATTTTTCTACAGCTGTTTTGATAGTACGAAGACTGATATTATAAGTTTCGTTTATTGCATCATAGATTTCGGTAGAAGGATAGTCTCCTTGTGAAAGCATATCAATGAGTACACGTTCAGCAATTTTCTTTTTAGAATCTTTTTCTTTGACTGACGTAATCCAGTCTAAAAACTCAAAGCTATCATCTAAACGATATCTAAACCCTACTAAATCAGGAGCCATATTATTTTTTATTTGTTTTACAATACGAATGCTTTCTTCTTCGTTTGGGTTACGTTCTACAGATAATACACTACGAGCACTGGCCATAAAGTCTATAGAACCTAGACCTCGATAAACACCTTTTCCTTTGTCAGCTTTGTTAAAGTGAGAAAGAAGCATAATGGCACAGTTTGTTCTTTCTGCGATTCCTTTTAATCTTGCTGTTAATCCTCGAACTTCATTTGCACGATTCATATCTATTTCGCCTATATATGCTTGCAAGGTATCAAAGATTAAAAAGTTTATATCATTGTTTTTTATAGTTTCTTCTAACTCGAAGCTATTGGCACTTATCTTGTTGTGATTTTCATCCACAAAATATACATAATCCATATTGGCCATTAATTTTTCAAATCGAGGTTTGATAGTATCTTGATAATTATCTTCAGCACTTTGATACATTACTTTGACAGGATTTTGAATGTTAGAGCCATCTATGCTTTTTCCATTAGATAGATGAGAGGCAATAGCAATTGCTAAATATGTTTTTCCAATACCAGGATCGCCTAAAAGTAAGGATAATTTTCCAAAAGCTAAGAATGGCTCCAGCAGCCAGTTAATGGGTATTGTATTTATTTCAGATAATTTTGTTAAAGGGATACTAGCCATGATTTACCTCCACCGTATTACATGTAATTAGGCTTTGCACGTAAGCTGCTGGAATAAAATATCTTCTTTGCATTCCAAGTTGTGTACAAGGAATTTTACCTTCTCTACACATTTTGATAACTGTACTGCGAGCAATCATGGTTTTTCCATCAGCTCCAGTGAATACAGCCGCGATGAAATCAGTTACAGAGTAGTAAAGTGGATTAGTTTGCATAGATTTTCCTCCTATACTATTATTAATTTTAAAATAAAATTATCAATAAATTGATAATAAAGGTGTTAAAAAAATAATTGTACACCATTGGCATCATCTGCCTTCTCCATCTT
>OHBJ01001889.1_pt1 | contig 14394 bp, 6 predicted proteins | sample 1577241 | NCBI WGS metagenome assembly OHBJ01 (sample SAMEA3541594, study PRJEB24748) | human gut metagenome | biome: human gut; feature: human-associated habitat; material: faeces | place: China | collected 2012
GGATACGTTCTTCATGAGCTATTCGCCGCTGCCGATTGTCGGCGCGGATTCCTGCCCTGTTCGCGCGTATGCGATTGAAGGACTGCCGGGATTCAGCGAGTAATACAAAGAAAATCCGCTTCTGCCGATAAGCGCGGGGAAAAGCTATATGTTCAGGTCGCTTATCTGCTGGCGGATGAGGAAACGGTCAGCCGTGAGTTTGGCGCGTATTCTCTTGACGGAGGAATGGAACTGAACGCGAAGTCCGGCGTCATGTTCCAATCAGGCGTCCATCGAAAATCATATAAAAAACCGAAAGGTTTCGCTGAAAATTGCGATACCTTTCGGTTTTTCCATATGAATCGTTCCTGTGCGCTGGTGCAGCGTAATCGCTCAATAATCCCACGAACTGACGGGTTGCTCAAATTATGCGATGCTTGCTGCCTTCAACTGCTCCCTCGCTTCGTCGATGGAGGTCTGCACAGCAGCAGGCGCGGGACCGCCCGGAATAGAGCGTCCTTCCACGCACGCTTTAAGGCTCATGGCGTCGTAAACATCCTGCTCAAAGGCGCAACCTGCTCACGAAGAATTGGCTAACGCTATCAATGCTGCTCAATTTGCAACACCTATCTGCCCTGTTTATCAAGACGTTGACGCTAAACCTCACACAGATGCAGAGGAAATCAAGGCTAACTTGATTGCTCAGTTGACTGCTCCTGTTAAATGGACACAAATCGTTCAAGCAATGATTGCTGATGGTGCTGATGATTTTACAGAACTTGGCCCTGGCACAGTACTCCAAGGTCTTGTTAAGAAAATCGACCGTAACGTTGCTACTTCTGGCCGTCAATAAGGATATTTCAATAAATCAAAAAAAGCGAACCAATGGCGAATGCTGTTGGTTCGCTTTTTTAGTGCTTGGTAAAGATTAATCCGAGTTAGTATTGTTGTGTACTTATAGGGGAATATATGGTTATTTTCGTTTGGTTCTTAGACAACTTTTAATTGTTTTGGTATTTTTTGTAACATTTTTTTGTTTTTCACTTGGTATTTGTAATTTTTTTAGTAAATTTGCAGGTGGATATGTTCTAAATTATTAACTAAAAAAGAATTGTAATGAAAAAAATTAATCTCGTTTTGTTAACGGCATTGAGTTTGATTGCAGCACCATTGCAGGCACAGACTATTTTGTCGGAGGATTTCGAGACTGGTTCAACAGTTGATTACGACCCGAATTTTAGTTCAGGTTGGACAACTGAGGACAGTTATTTGGGGAATACAACTAAGTATCGTTGGCATGTTTATTATGCTTCTAAGGGAACGATTGGTGGTACTCATTGTGCTGCTTGTGATGCTTCTATGTTTGAAAGTTCTACAGATGGAACAGGACCGCGAGAAGAGATGCTGTTGTCACCAGAGTTGACGCTTGATGATACTTATCAGTTGTCGTTCAACTGGAAAGCAGCAAGTGCTTCCGCCTTGGATAAGCAAGAATATGATTTTCAAGTTCGAGTTGTTGAGGACGGTGATTTGAAGAATGCCGTTACAGTATGGTCTTTCCAGGATGCAGAGGCTCTTAAGGAAAGTGGCGTTGCAAACTTTCCATGGACTGGTTGGACAGTCTATAATTCTAAGATTGGTCTGGAAAAATATAAAGGAAAGAAAGTTAAGTTGGCATTTGTCTATAAGATGCTAAAAAAAATTGCTAATGTTGTCTATCTTGATGATGTTAAGGTTTCGAAGTACACACCGCAAACAGCGCCTGTTGCAACATTGTCAAAGACGTTGTATAATTTTGGAGATGTATTCATTGGCGAAAAAGTTTGGTCGGAGGTTATTACTCTTAAAAATACAGGAACAAGTGGCTTGACAATCAGTGATGTAGAATTGCCGAATGGCTTTGGTACGAATTTAGACGTTTCAAAAGTTAATTTGGGAAAGAATGAGTCTGTTGATTTCCAGATTTCGTATTCATCAAATTTAACAAGTTCAACAGATGGTAAGGTTGTCATCAAGACTAATGGAGGCGATGCTTCACTTCGCGTTGTTGCCAATAAGGTAGCGTTACCGGAAGGAGCAACTTTTGAAGGCTTTGAAAAGGGTTGCCCACCAGTTGGATGGACAGCAAAGAGTTGGTCTGCAACAAACTATGCTCTTGAGGGAGATCTTTCTGCTTATGCGTCAGCAATCCTTGACGGTGCATGTGAGTTGACAACACCAAGACTTGACTTGTCACAAGGAAAACACAGTGTGTCATTTACTGGCTTTAATAATTTTGACAGTGACGTTGAAGGAGCAGCCCCTGCTAATGACGTAACTTTGCAGTTTTCAAAGGACGGTGGAGCAACATGGACTACAGTCTGGACTTCTGCTGTTATAAACGGAATGGATAATGTAAGTGTTGATTTGGGCTCTCCAGCCTCTGACAATTGCTATTTGAAGTGGGTTTACAGTGCAATTACTTATGATGAGGAATATATTCCTGAAACTTCTATTTTCTTCCTTGACCGTGTTGTTCTGCCAAAGATGTATGGCGCAGAAGGCAAACCGTCTGCATCCAAGTGCGTAACGCCTGCTAACAATGCAGTTGATGTGTTTAATAAAAATGTCGTTCTCTCTTGGGAAAGTGTCCTTTTTGCTAAAGGTTACAAACTATATGTAGGGACAGATGCAGATGCAACAAGCATTGTTAACGGAAAGGATCTTGGCGATGTGACCGAATATACATTGGAAAAGTGCGATTATGCAACAAAATATTACTGGAAGGTCGTTCCTTATAATGAAAATGGAGAAGCTGAAAATGCAGAGGTATGGAGTTTTACAACAATGGCAGACCAAACGGTTTCAACTTTCCCATATAAGGAAAGTTTTGAAGGGGTGAATTTCCCACCACTTGGATGGAACTACACTACCGACCAAGGTACTCGTTGGGATTTCAGTTCTACCAATCCTTTCGATGGTAAATTTAGTGCCGTTGCAAGTTGCCGTGAGCCAGAAACAACAACAGTTTTGGAAACAGTTGATTTCAAGTTGCCGGCAGAACCTCTAGAAATCAGTTTCTATTGGGGCAATGATATGCCTATTGCTTTAGAAAAGGACAATACAGGTCTTGTAGAGAACACATCAAAGGCAGATGACGGTATTGATGCTTGCTTCTTTGAAATCTTTGTTGACAATGAGTGGAAGCAACTGGCAATTATGTCAGACAAGAATAACAAATTCTGGTGTCGTGAGATTGTTAACCTTAAGGATTATGCAGGAAAGAAAGTTTCTTTCCGTTGGAGATATGTTGCTCACGCTTACATGCAGGCTTCAGGAGTTTGTCTTGATATGATAAATATTCAGGAAGCAGCAGACGTTAAGGCTTCTTTCAATGTGTCAAAATGGGATGCAGGAAAGGTTAACTATAACAAGTTTGTTACTTCAAGAAAACCGTTGACAGTTATTAATGACGGAACTAAGGCAATCAAGGTTTCAAAGGTTGAGTTCGGAACAGAAAACTTTAGTTCTACATTAGCAGCAAATACTGTTATTGAGCCAAAGAAGGCATCACAATTTGCAATAACATTCAGTGCGAAAGCAACTGCATCAGTTGTTGAGGATGTGATGAAAGTGACTTTCGATAATGGGGCAGTTATTGAGTTGCCTGTAGTTGGCGAGGCTTTGGCTAACGATATTGCTTACTATGATTTTGAAAATGAAGAACCAGGAACTTTGAATCCAAAAGATTTCACAACAGTTGACGTTGACAAGAAGCCTACAACAGCGATGACTTCGTTAGATTATCCGATGCGTGGCGTTCCGTTTGCATTCAGTGTTCAGCAAGACAAGGACTGGAACAATGTCTTTGAACCAGTATCAGGAGAAAAAGTTCTTGTTGCGATAGCACCGGGCGATGAGAGCGAGGCAAACGACTGGATTATCAGCAAGCAGATGACAGCAACTTCAGATTCTCGATTCAAGTTCTATGCTCGTAACTGGAATAGTGTAAATTCTATTCTTCCAGAAACACCGCATAGTGTTGAGGTGCTTGTAAGTACAACAGATACTCAATTGTCATCATTTGAAGTTGCAATGAGTAAGGTTCAGATGCCATATTACGGTGGCAAGTATGAATTCTTTGATGTTGATTTGAGCAAGTATGCAGGCCAGCAGATTTATGTTGCAGTTCATCATACAGTAACAGCGGGTCTTGCAGCCTTCTTTGATGATTTCACATTCGAGCATTTTGAAGATGTAAGCGGTGGTGTTGAAGCGTTGGATGTTAATACTGGTGTCTCTGTATATCCAAATCCAGCAGTTGATGTAGTTACAGTTGGCGGGGCAGAATCAGCCGACGTTGTTATCACAAACTTGTCAGGAACAGTCGTTCTTAACCAGTCAGGAGTTAAGACTGTAAACGTTTCAGACTTGTCTGCAGGTATTTATTTAATGACAGTCAGAACAGAAAGTGGTGTATTCACTACAAAGTTACTCAAGAAGTAATGTTATAGGGAAGTCGGCGGGGGACTGCCGGCTTCTCACAAAGGAAATTTAAAAAATTTAATTATGAGAAAAACAAGTTTTTTATTAACCATGATGCTGCTCGCCTTTCTTTTGCCAAAGGCGAATGCTCAAACAGTGGCAAACTATACTTGCGATTTCAGCGGGTTGGTAACAACAGAGCATGATTTCGCACCTAAGTTTTGGGGGCATATTGTTGATTCGTATATCGACTATGAGTACGGGGACGAATCCTATGTTGAATACAGTGCCGTTAAAACTGGAGGTGTTGACAACAGCGAGTACCTTAAAATCGGGTCGCAGACCATTGGTGGCTGGGCTGGTGTTACAGTGAAGGATATGCTTGTTACTCCTGCTGTTACAGGAGATGTTACCCTTCAGGTAAAGAAGACAGGTTCAAATGGAACTGTTAAGTTTTACACGTGCATCAAGCAGGAAGATGGCTCTTTCAAGGCTGGTTCTGAATATGAGATTGTTTTGCCTGAACTTTCCGACAGTGAATGGACTCCGGTTAGTCTGCCAGCCGTTCCCGCCGGTACTTATCTCGGTATTTGTGGAGATCAAGTGGGCATTGATAATTTCACAGCTGCTTCAGCGGAATTGATGTTGAGAAAAGAGTTGACAATTGAATCAGTTGCCCTTACTTCCAATCGCAATTATCTTGATGCTAATGAGCAAGGAAAAGCAACAATATCTTATGATGTTGTTGTTAAAAATAGCGGAGATGCAGAATTGAATCCTGGTGATGATAACTATTCAATCTCGGTTATTAATTATAGTAATAATAATGAGGTCTTGGGGACAGTCAACATAGACCAGCCTCTTGCTTCTGGTGCAACTTCTGCGGTTATTCCTGTAGTCGTTGAGTTCGCTGTTACTGAAAACTCGCGTTGCAGATATGATATTAAGGAAAATATTTCTGGGTCGTCAAAGTTTGGTGACTGGTTGGAGGCTTTCCCTTATTCTCCGAATTTTGTAGTGTTCCTTTCAGGCAGGAGTGATAAATTTTCTGCCGGCTCAACAATAGATTTTGGAATGCGTAATGCACCGTTTACTGTTTCTTTGGATATCGCCAATCAAGGGGCTGCACCTTCTGAGGTAACTGCAATTGACCTTCCAGAAGGATTTACTTGCAAGATTGTTGACAAGAGTGATGCTTCCAAGACATATAATCTCCCTTGTAGGATACCGGCGCATGCCAAGTATCAACTTGACATAACAATGGATGCTGCAACGGCAGGTGACAAGTCTGGAAAGATGGCTATAAGTGTTGACGGTAATATCGTAGAATATAAGTTGTCGGGAAATGTTCTTGACAGTTCAAAATGGTATGTGAATTTTGAAGATCAGAAATATCCTGACGGCTCTTATCTTGAATCAACGTCCTGGAATATTGAAACTTACGGCGTTGGCGGAAATAATTATCAGGCAGAAAATTCTACTGCTTCTGAAATGACTAAGTTTATATCACCGAAACTAACTGTTGAGGCAGGAGAAGTGCTTACATTCCGCGCTAACCGCAGATCAAGTTCAGCGTATGCTTCTTATAAGTTGAATGTTTATTATTCAACAGACAGGAAAACATGGAATTTGGTTAAGACAATTTCTGAGGATTCTGAAGAAAATATCCCGAATGAGAAAGAGTCGGAATATCCAAACCCTATGAAGTTGAAGACATTTACGGTATCTGGCATACCAGCAGGAGAATGCTACATTGCTTTTGAGGCAGGTTATGTAGGTATTGATGATATTTATGGCTTTAAGGTTGCACCGGCTGCTGATTACGACTTTGTTTCAGAAAAATTGGAACTTGCAAATACGGCGACTGTAAACTATGAATACATTGCATCATTGAAATTCGGGAATGCTGGTACTAAAAATATTGCGGAAAATACGTTTACGGCAAACTTTATAGTTAATGGCAGCGTTGTTGATTCAAAATCTGTTCCAGCACTTGAGAGGGATTCACAGAACAGAAACACTTCATCAAGCGTTTCTTTCAGTTGGACTCCGAGAGAGTCTGGTAGTATTCCTGTTGCTATTGAAATAACAGATGGCACTTATACTTATAAGGAAGAGCAGATCGTTGAGGTTGGCGGTGAGCAAACCTTGGGATATGTTGCTGTTGGCAATCCGGCAGGAACAGATTCAAGTGCTCCGATAACTCCTAACTATAAGATGTCAGACACAGAGGCTGTATATACTGCTGATTTGATTAATCTTCCAGCCGGTACTGAAATTTACAAGATAATGTACCGCGGTTACAAGACATCTGAGGACAAGAATTTGACCCTTCAGGTTTGGGTTGAAAATACATCTGATGCAACTCCTGCCTCCGTTGATGCAAATATGGTAAGCACTGCTAATATGACTAAGGTCTATGATGGAGCATACACTTTGAAAAATGTAGGCGGTTCTTCTGCTGACCTTAAAGAGATGATGGTTATTGACTTGTCTGATAATCCGTTTGTCTATACAGGGGAAAATATCAGAATCGTTGTTTCGGCAAGGAGTGATGTCTATAAATCAAATTACTTTGAAGCGACTGATGTTGCAGGAATGTGTGTTAAGCGTTCAGCAGATAGCGGAGATCTTTCTGCTAAGTCTTTCAGTACTGCCAAGTTGCCGCTTGTCAATTTCTTTGTTGAGCAGCCTCTTTACCATATTGCTGGTAGTGTTACTAATAAGACTAATTCTGCGGCTGTTGAGGGTGCTTTGGTTAAGTTGACTTCTGGTAATGTTGAATATAGTGCAACAACAAGTGCAACGGGAGAATACAGTATTGATGTTTATCAAAATACAAAAGACTATGTATTAACGGTTGACAAGGAAGGTTTCTTCCCTTATAAGGAAGAAAAGACAGTCAATGTTTCAACAGGTAGTGTTGATAATCATAATATAGTAATTGCAGAGGCAGTCGGATTTATGATTACTGAATCACATTTGCCAATTTCAGGCAGTGTTAACAGCACTTATACCGCAACAGTTAAGGTTCTTAACGGAAATAAAAATATACATGGGGGATATGAGGCTTCTTTGTATGTTAATGATGAGAAAGTTGCAGAGGCTGAATCTGTAAATGTTGAGGCAAATGCCAGTGCGGATTTCACCTTCGCTTATACTCCTCATGAGGCTGGTACTGTGAAGGCATACGTTAAGTTTGTTGCAGCAGGTATTACTACAACGACTGAAGCAGTAGATGTTGTTATTGCTGAGGAAGAGGCTGCTGGAGATGTTACTGTTGGTAACTTCGCAAATACTTTCGGATATGCTCCAGTTAACGCGTTCTTCAACTATAGTGATGCTGAAATCGTTTATCCTGCAAGTATGATTGGCTTGTCGGCTGGCTCTCAAATCAAGAGCATCGCTTTCAAGGGTTACAATGAAAAGGGCGACAGAACAGTGAAGATTGAGGCTTGGATAGAAAATACTGAAGATGCTGAAATTACAGCATCATTGGCAGATTTGTCAAGCACAGCGAATATGACTCAGATTTACAATGGCGAGTGGACGTTGAAGAAACAAGGCTCAAATAGCGAGTGCTTTGATTTGTTGAAATTTGACATGACGGATAAGCCTTTCGTTTATGCTGGAAAGAATATACGCGTTATTGTGAGAATGTCGGAAATTGCTGACTCTTACAAGCGTGTTTATTTCCAAGAGGATGTAAACCATAAATGTGCAATGAGAAATTCAGACAGTGGTCCTCTGGAAGGCGAATTGTCGTTGAGTAATATGCCTGTTGTCCATTTCGGTATTGACGCGTACAAGACAGTTAGCGGTAAGGTCACTTTGGCTGATACTCAAGCACCGGTTGCCGGTGAAAAGGTAACTGTTAAGTCTGGTGACATTGAATACTATGGAACAACAGACGAAACGGGCGCTTATTCAGTAAACGTTATCAAGCATTCTCTTGACTATGTTGCTTCTGTCTCTTGTGCAGACTATTTGCCAGGTAGTGTAAATGTTTCGTTTGCAAACGGAAATGTTACTAATGCTGATATTGCTCTTCAAAAGGGCTTTGTAAAGGGTCAGGTTCTTGATGCTGATACAAATGAACCTATTCCTGGAGCATACGTTGAGTTGACTAATGCTAATTGGGAAGTTGTTGGTTCTGCGACAACTGCTGACGGTAGTTTTGAATTCCCTGTTGGTGCTGGTGTATATGACCTTTGGGGCTCAATGGATGGTTATCAATTTGCATTCGCAGATGCCGCTGAGGTAACAACGGCTGGCGTTGTTGCTAATGTTTACTTGCGTGCCCGTTCATTTGCTGTTGCGGGAGTCATTACTGATGAAAAGGGTAACATCCTTACTGATGTTACAGTTACTTTGAAGAAAGATGGAACTACTGTTAGTGAAATAACAAATGGTTCGGAAGCGGGTGACTATTATTTTGAAAATATCACACATGTTAGTACTCACGTATATACTGTTGAGGCGAAAAAGTCTGGATACTTGGTTGAATCTATTACTCTTGATTTCTCATCAGTAGGCCAATGGGATTACTTGTTGATGGATCAGAATATTACTTTGAAGGTTGATCAGCAAGGTGGCGTTGACAGTGTTAGCGCAGAAGGCTTCAAGGCATTTGGCGGAAACAATTTGATAACAGTTGTTTCACCGCGTGGAGTTGTCAATGTGTATAATGAGGCAGGTGCTTTGGTCCGCAGCGTTTCTGTTGAAGAAGGTAAGACTGCAATCTATGGTTTCAATGCTGGTGTTTATATCGTCAACGGTATTAAGGTCGTTGTTCGATAACATATATTATTAATCCTATGGCGGTATGCAGAATTGGCATGCCGCCTTTTTATTATAAAGCAATGAAAAAGTCAAATCTCATTTTTATGGCGGTAGGTATGTTTGCGTTTACTATGAATCTCTCCGCAAATAGGACAGTTGAAGGTAGCCGCGTGGAATCGCTCGACCAATCTACTCAATCTGTTCCGCTTGTTGCTTTGTCGAAGACATATTGTGATTTCGGCAATGTCTATATTGGCGAAAAGGTATGGTCAGAAGTTATTACGCTTAAAAACACTGGTGCCGGTGTTTTGAAAATTACGAGTATTTTATATCCGTCAGGTTTTGATTTGTCAATGGATTTGAAAAAGGTAGAACTTAAGAAAAATGAGACGGTTAGTTTTAAGATTTCGTATAAATCACAGATGTTTAGTGATACGGACGCTATGTTTGTATTTAAGACAAACGGTGGAGATGTGCCTTTACGGGTGGTTGCTAATAAGGTTGCGTTGCCGAAAGGTGCTTCGTTTGAAGGGTTTGAGAATGGTTGCTCTCCTATTGGTTGGTCTTCAAATGGTTGGTCTTATAAAAAGTCTGCACTTGAGGGGGACCTTGCAGTATGTTCAACAGGCTCTTCAGACGGGGTGTGTGAGTTGAAAACACCTCGATTGGATTTGTCGAAAGGAGCTCACCGCGTTATATTTACTGCATTTAATAGTTTTGAATCCGATATGGAGGGTGATGCACCTGAGAATGATGTAACATTACAGTTTTCAAAGGACGGAGGATTAACATGGACAACTGTATGGGCTTCGGAAAAAGTTAATGAAATCGATAATGCTACCGTTGATTTGGGTAATCCAAAATCAGATAATTGCTATTTGAAATGGGTTTTTGGTGCTGTTGCATTCGATGCGGAAAAAATTGCAGAATCATCTACTTTCTATCTTGATAGAGTTGTTTTGCCGAAATTTTATGGCGCAGGAGGCGTGCCAGGTGCGACAAAATGTGTAACACCAGTAAATGGAGCGGTAAATGTACTCATAAGGGAAGTCGAGTTTATGTGGGAACCGGTTCTTTTTGCAACGGAATATAAAATTTATGTAGGAACAAATGCAGAAGCGAATGACATTATCAACGGAGAACCAACAGCAAATGACACAAGAGTATGGTTGAGAGGTCTTGATGGTGCAACAACATATTATTGGAGGGTTGTTCCATATAATGAAAAGGGGGAGGCACAAAATGTAGAGACATGGAGTTTTACAACGGAGGCTGCCCAAACAGTTACAAGGGAGCATTCAAGTTGCAAGTGAGCCGTTTGTAATGTAACATTAAATAGGCGTATAATATCTTAAATTTGACAATATCCAAAATTTTGTCTAATTTTGCGACCGCAAAGAACGAAACAAATTATTGTATGCCAAAGAATTTAGTGATTGTCGAGTCTCCGGCAAAAGCGAAAACCATAGAGAAGTTTTTGGGAAAGGACTATGAGGTGCTTTCAAGTTATGGACATATCCGAGACCTCAAAAAGAAGGATTTCAGTATTGATTTGGACCATAACTATGCTCCTATCTATGAGATACCGGCTGATAAAAAGGAGTTGGTAAAGACCTTAAAGGCGGAAGCCAAAAAAGCCGATATGGTGTGGCTCGCATCCGATGAGGACCGCGAGGGAGAAGCCATTGCATGGCACCTTTACGAGGTTCTTAAATTAACTCCGGAAAAGACTAAGCGTATCGTTTTCCACGAAATTACGAAAGATGCTATTCTGCATGCAATAGAGAATCCGCGAGACATTGATATCAATCAGGTAAATGCGCAGCAGGCTCGCCGCGTTCTTGACCGTATCGTTGGTTTTGAATTGTCGCCGGTTCTTTGGAAGAAAATCAAGCCTGCTCTTTCTGCCGGTCGTGTGCAGAGCGTTGCCGTGCGCCTTATCGTTGAAAGAGAGAAGGAAATAAAGAATTTCAAGTCAGAGGAGTACTACCGTGTCGTTGCTGTATTTACTGCCGACGGGGCTGCAATGCCTGTCCGTGCTGAATTGAGCAAAAGGTTGCAGAGCAGAAAGGAAGCGGAAGAGTTCTTGAACGATTGCAAGAATGCAACTTTTCAAATCACCGATTTGACTGTTAAGCCAGTTACAAAGACTCCTGCTCCTCCTTTCACAACTTCTACCTTGCAGCAGGAAGCATCGCGTAAGTTGGGCTTCTCTGTTTCGCAGACTATGGCGGTTGCTCAGCGACTTTATGAGTCTGGACACATCACTTATATGAGAACAGACTCTGTTAATCTGTCTTCTCTTGCGTTGGGAACTATCAAGCAGGAGGTTAACGATTCTCTTGGCAGCGAATACTACAAGCATAGAAACTATCATACAACTTCAAAGGGTGCACAGGAAGCGCACGAGGCTATCAGACCTACATATATCTCTAACAGAACTATTGAGGGCTCTGCTCAAGAGAAGCGTCTGTATGAGTTGATTTGGAAACGTACTATCGCTACTCAAATGGCAGATGCAAAGTTTGAGAAGACAACAGTTGACATTTCTATAAGCAACCGTTCGGAGAACTTTGTTGCAACAGGAGAAACTCTTGTTTTCGACGGTTTCTTGAATGTATATATTGAATCAAGTGATGATGAAAATTCTGTTGATTCATCTGAGGTAGGGAACTTGCCGGCATTAAAGACTGGTATGGTCCTTGAAATGCAGGAAGGTGAGGCTTCTCAAAGATTTACTCAACAGCCACCGAGATATTCAGAGGCTATGCTCGTTAAGAAACTTGAGGAATTGGGTATAGGTCGCCCTTCTACATACGCTCCAACAATTTCAACAATCCAGAACCGTGAATATGTTGAAAAGGGAGAAAAGGAAGGCGTTAAGCGTACCTTTAATGTTATTACCCTCAAGAAAGGTACTGTTAAGGTAACTGAAAAACAGGAGAATGTTGGAGCGGAAAAAGGAAAGTTGATTCCTACTGATATTGGCGTTGTTGTCAATGATTTCTTGATGGACTACTTCCCGAATATCCTTGACTATAATTTTACAGCAAATGTTGAAGAAAAATTCGACCATATAGCAGAAGGAAAAACTGTCTGGAATGATGAAATATCGGCATTCTATACTCTTTTTCATCCGGAAGTTGAAAAAATTTCAAACTTGCGACTTGAGCATAAGGTGGGAGAAAGAGTTCTTGGTGTAGAACCCAAAACAGGTAAGGAAGTAAGCGTAAAAATTGGCCGCTTTGGTCCTGTTGTTCAAATAGGTTCAACCGATAGCGAAGAGAAACCTCAGTTTGCCGCTCTTCTAAAGGGTCAGTCAATTGACACTATAACTCTTGAAGAGGCACTTAAACTCTTTGATATGCCTCGTAACCTTGGCGATTATGAAGGTAAGGAAGTTATCGTTGCAATAGGCCGTTTCGGTCCTTATGTTAAGTATGACGGCAAGTTCGTTTCTATTCCAAAGACTATTTCACCGCAAGAAATTAATATCGAAGAGGCGGTTGACCTTATCAAAAAGAAGGAAGAGGCAGAAAAGAAGAAACTCGTTAAGAAAATCAACGACGATATGGAAATTCTTAACGGCCCTTACGGTGTCTATATTTCCTATAAGAAGAAAAACTACAAGATTCCAAAAGGAACAGATGCGGAGGCTCTTAACGAGGAGGAGTGCATGAAGATAATTGAAGAAGCAGAGAATGCTCCTAAAAAGCCACGCCGCGTTGCTCGCAAAAAGGCATAAATCATTACCATAAAAAATCGAGGATACACATTTCAGCGTGTCCTCGATTTTTTTGTTGCGGTTTTGGTAGTATGTAATTTACGTTGCTGATAAATGAGAAATTGTGCACTATACATTATGTATAATCCATCTTCCAGAGTTTCCCCCTTCACGAGTCAATAATCCTTTTTCCCGCAATTTGTCTATCATCTTTCTAACTTGACGCTCGCTTATGTTCAATTGTTTAGAAAGATCTGCTCTTGAAATTGACGGAGACCCTGTTATGATTTTTAATAGTATTTCTTCGGCCGTTGGACCGCTTTGGATCGCCGTTGGATCACTGTTGGACCGCTTTGGATCGTTTCCGTTGTTGTCCGTTCGCCATATAACTACCCTAAAATCTTCTTCTTGATAGAACTCTGGAGTCTTCAGCCCGTAATCATGGCATTTATTAACGATATCTTCAGTTCCAGTTCCAACCTTCTCTATATATCCGTTCCAATACATTGGATCTGCAAGTAGAGGGTTGGCTGGTAGTGACTTATGCGGGCCATGTAACTTTTGTACAGTCAAACCATATGGAAGAGTCCCGGGATTCCAAATTTCCAATCTGTTCCTAAATAGCATTATTTGTACACTTGCGTTACTTGTATAATCTCGATGGCATACGGCATTAACAATCGCCTCTTTCACTGCATCGATTGGTAACTCTGGACGGGTGGGAATGTCTGCTTTCTCTCCTGATTCGCGAGTTCCGACCCAATTGTCAATACGGCTCATTACAAAACTCGTTGCTTGGTCAACAAGTTCAAAAACATCACCTCTGTAAATTTGATATGCAGGCATAGGTTTCTCAACAATATTGCCATAGAATTGTACGCATTTAACTTCTGATGTAATAAAAAACTTCTGTGGCTTCTTGCCGAATAGCAATATTGCTGCATTTGCCAATCTGCCTTTGTCGTCAATCAGATCAAGATGCGTAAGCAATGATATAGGAGATGTTTCAACAGGAAGCGGAAAGTTTCGCTTTGCTCGTGCCATGTGGATAAAATTTTTCATTTTACCCTCATCTAGGTCTTCTAGTGTTGCCTCATTGTCGTAAGATGCATCAAATGGACGCCAACGTATATATTCCTTTTCTTCCAGATAACGGATTAACGAAGCATAGACAGAAGTTCGCAAACCATCAATATCTATAAATGTTTTGCGCACAATATCTTGTTCAACTTTTCGTATTAATGCTGTCTCTTTTGGGTGTCTTTTCTCCTCATCAGTACTTTTTATATATATCAAACGGCTTTTATGAAGAGTTGCTGCCAAATCATATTCACGTTCTGTTGGTGATACCCCTTCTTTATCCTCATATCCATAAAGATTGCCATATAAACGGCACAGTTGCAAATATCCGTGGCTTATTTTTGTAGTATAGGTCTATATTTTCT
>OHBJ01001894.1_pt1 | contig 14338 bp, 15 predicted proteins | sample 1577241 | NCBI WGS metagenome assembly OHBJ01 (sample SAMEA3541594, study PRJEB24748) | human gut metagenome | biome: human gut; feature: human-associated habitat; material: faeces | place: China | collected 2012
ATAATGATATGGATAGATGGGATGAGTTTGTTTTGAAGGAGAGTATGAATGGTACTTTTTTGCAGACAAGACATTTTATAAATTACCATGAAAAAGGAAAATTTGAAGATCATTCATTGATAGTGGCCAAAGGAAATACTTATGTGGCAGTCATTTTGGGATGTGTAGTTGAGGAGGATAATAAAAAGATATTTTTTTCACATAAGGGAACATCTTTTGGGGGAATTGTCGTTAATAAGAAGTACTATAGTGTTACTCATATGAACCAGATATTTGACTTGTTTGAAAACTATTTACAGGAACACGGGTTCAATGGTTGTGTTATGAAAGAAACACCTGATATATTTTCAAAAGAGCCAACGCAACTGACGGACTATTTTTATTATTATAAGGGTTATCAGCAGTATGATGAATTAAACTTCTATTTGGATCTGACCAATTACAGAGATGACATTTTAAATGGTTTTACTTCCGGAAAACGAAGAGACTGCAGATATTCATTGAATAATAATCTGATGTTCAGAGAATTATTATCCGACGATGATATTAATGATTTTCATAGGGTATTGTTGCTCAATTTAAATAAGCTGGGCGTAAACTGTGTGCACACAGCGAATGAGTTGATTGATTTGAAAAACAGATTTAATCAAAGTATTCTTTTCTTTGGTGTTTATTTAGAGGAAAAACTGATTGCAGGAAGTATGATTTTTATATTTGACAATGGAGTGTATCATACGCAGTATTTGGCATCGGATGAAGAATATCTCAAGTATTTTCCCATGGAGTTTCTGATATATAATTTAGTAAATTTGGCACTGACGAATAACAGCCGTCTTCTTACATTTGGTATTTGCACGGAGGATAGGGGAAGATATCTTAACTTTGGTTTATCAAGATTTAAAGAGGGATTTGGTGCACAGTATACAATAAACAGAATGTATCAGAAATTATTTGACTAGAATATTTTTCAGGCTTCTGAACAGCAGAGTCTTCATCAAATGCCATCATTACATAATAGGCAAATAGGAAAAACATAAATGGCATACCTAAAACATATTCAATTCTGTATTTTACCAGAAAGATTCCAATACAAAAGGTAGAGCATAATGCATAAAAGAATGAAGAGCCGAATAAGGTCTTTTCCGTATAATATTTAAAAGATTTACGATATAATCCGGCTGTTTCAGGATTTCCAATCATTCGGTACTCAGCGAGCCTTTTGGTACCCATCAGGAATGCTCCGGCCATCCAGTAACCAATCAGAATACTGACGGGAGGGAAAGCATTACTGGTAATTAGAAACCAACCGAGAAGTAACCGAATCATATTGTTAATGGACTCAGATAACACATCAAGAAAGATAATATCTTTGCTACGCAATGGTTTCACATTATAGATAATCCCCATTAACAGTAACCAGAGTTCGGTAATGACGAATAAATAATTGATAAATAAAGAAAGTGCAATTCCAAGTATGGCAAAAATAAGATACTCTGTTATTACAAATTTGAATTGAACATTACCACCGACAACTGGACGGTATTTCTTCGTTGGATGATACTTATCAAATTCTGCATCCAGCCATTCATTAATGACATAGTTGGCAGAAGCAATAAAACATGTGGACAGAAAGCCAATAATTAGTGATAAAATGTTGATAGAAGAAATTTTAACATTAAGTAGTAGAATTGCTACGGCAATTCCCGGAATAATAAATTTTTAATCCAATGATGGGCAATTTTAATATAGTCTTTCATGTATTCCTCCGTCCCACATTTAATTTATGGGAATTTTGCTAATAATCTATTTATAAAACTACTGTTAATATTCTAAATGTGAGAATGCGTTTAGTCAACAAATTCTATTTTCCAAGAAGGAAACAGATTCGTAGCGCCAGTTCTCCACCAAGTGACGGACGTAAACGATGAGGGAAAAACAGACGTGTAGCATAGGTTTTTAAATTAAATGGTTGTGAAGCAAAGCAGGAGAGAAGCTTTTTCTGTTCAGGAGAAAGCTTCTTTTTATAATCCTGTAAATAATGATAAATAGTGTTATGATTATTATCTAACATGTTACCGAAAATGTCGTTTTTAATCCACTTTCGGATGAGCTTCATGTTAGATGAAGCAGCGTAGGTGACAGTTGATGAATGCCGACGATACAGGGCAGTAATCGTGCTGTCATGGTAAAAGATGCCCATAGAGGCAGCTATCTTCTGACACCAGCTGTCATGAGGGTAGTCCCTGTGAGAGGGAGAGCAGAGGGCAGCATTTCGTAGTGCTTTATTGATAAGAATTGTAAAACCGAAGGCAGGGGTATAGAACAAAACATCCTTCAGGTGAATCCGTTCAGGAAGATTAATTGGATTTCCGGTTACATTTAAATTCTCATCACAATACTGAAAAGAGGAGGAATAAAGCATGGGGGTGGAATATTCAGATAAGGTTTCCAGGATCTTTACACCAAGCTCCACTTTATTGGGCAGCCATACATCATCCTGGTCGCAAAAGCTATAGTAATCGGCACTGTCATCATAGTCTAAAAGTGTCCAAAAGCTTTTCATATATCCGAGATTATGATCGTCCGGAGTGTTAATAAAAGTTATGTTGGTATGGTTGCTGATATATTCATGAATAATATTCAAAGTACGATCGGAAGAGCCATCATCCCGGATATAAATATGAATATTAGGATATGTCTGGTTTAAAAGACTGTCTAACTGCTGGGCGAGATATTGTTCACCGTTGTAGGTTGACAGAAGTATATTTACTTTGCATTGTGTACACATAATTTAATCTCCCATAATGCCGTAATTAGTTATATAATAAGATTGGTTGTTTCATAATGTCAATATCGGATGGAGAAGAAAATTATGAAAATTGCATTAATTAATACAGTTGCAGGTACTGGCAGCACAGGAAGAATAACACAATCTCTTTATAGGGAGATAGTAAATAACGGTGATGAGGCAATGCTGATTTATGGGAGAGGAACCTGTGCAGCGGATATCAACTCTTACAAGGTAGGAACGACAGCAGACTTTTTCTGGCATGTGTTACGGCATTTTTTTACCGGAATGGGTGGCTTCTTCTCTACAAGAAGAACAAGGTTATTAATTGAACATTTAGAACGGGAAAAGCCGGATTTAATTCATTTGCACAATATACATGGATTTTATCTGGATTGTGAGGAATTGTTTGCTTATATTAAGAGAGCAGGAATTCCGGTTATATGGACTTTGCACGATTGCTGGAGCTTTACGGGGCATTGCGCATATTTTGATTATGTGGGATGTGAAAAGTGGAAGACAGGATGTCATGATTGTCCACAGTATCGAAATGTATATCCTTATTCTTTATTTCGTGATAATACCGGGAATGCATATACCCGTAAAAAGCATTCCTTTCAGAATGTGGATTCACTGGTAATTGTCACTCCATGTGAATGGCTGAAGCGCAAGGTTCAAGCGTCATATTTGTCAGAGTATCCGGTCAAAGTTATTTATAATGGAATTGATACAGATAAATTCTATCCGGAAGAGAGTAATACGAACACGGATAGATATACATTGTTGGGTGTGGCGAATATCTGGGAGAAAAGAAAAGGTCTGCTTTATTTTGAAGAACTTTTGAAATCTTTAGGTGAAGAGTATACCGGGGTGTTGGTAGGGGTTAACCACAGACAGTGCAGGAAACTTAGAAAAGAATTTCCGGAAAACAGATTAAAATTAATTCAACATACCAAAGATGTTGATGAACTGAGAAAACTTTATAATAAAGCAACTGTTTTTGTGAATCCGACATTGGAGGATAATTTCCCAACTACAAATTTGGAGGCAATGGCGTGTGGATTGCCGGTAGTGGCATTTGATACCGGAGGATGCGCAGAAGCTATTCAGGGTACGAATGGAGTTATTGTACCTAAGAAAGATGTTATTAAACTTACAGAGGCTGTTCAGACGATATGTTGGAAAGAAACGACAGAACGGAAAAAGAAAGAAAACCTAAAAATTTTCGACAATCATAAGATGTTGGAGGAATATATGAAATTATATCAACAGTTAGTAAATAGTAGAAGATAATTAAAGGTATAATGAAGTTGAAATATGTGATAGAATAAAGTATCTTGTTAATATATTGAAAATTTGCAGGGGACAGCATAGATGAGTAGGATTCTTTTAATTATTCCTGCCTATAATGAGGCACAGAATATTGATCATGTCATTCAGAATATTATTTGTAATTATCCACAGTATGATTATGTGATTGTAAACGACGGATCAACAGATCATACATATGATATTTGTAAGAAGAGAGGATATAATGTCCTGAATTTATCAGTGAATCTTGGAATCGGAGGTGCTGTACAGGCCGGTTATCTGTATGCGAAGCGTAATCATTATGATATTGCAGTTCAGATTGATGGTGATGGACAGCATGATGTGGCTTATGTAAAGGATGTGATTGAACCGATTCTGCAGGGAAGGGCCGATGTGGTTGTAGGATCCAGATTTGTAAAGAAGGAAGGATTTCAGACAACTTCCAGCCGTCGGATGGGAATTTCCTTGCTGAGTTTATTCATTAAAATATGTACTGGTAAGAGAATCTATGATGTTACCAGTGGCTTCCGGGCAGCAAATAGTAGATTTATAGATGTTTATGGAATGGATTATCCAAGAGATTATCCAGAACCGGAAGCGTTGGTCATTGCAATGGTTTATGGAGGAACTGTTTGTGAGGTACCGGTGGTGATGAAAGAACGTCAGGGCGGGACAAGTTCCATCAACCTGAAGCGTTCCATTTACTATATGATTAAAGTTTCTCTGGCCATTTTTGTCAGACGCTTGAGTTATGGCGTGAGGAGAGAAAAGAAAAGCGAGGAAAAGAAATGATCCCTTCAACATTACGAATTGTTTTATTGGTTGGTGTATTAGCATATTTTATAGTGATTCTTCTGTTTTTGAAAGATAAGGCTCTGGAGTTAAAATATACCCTGTTGTGGATCGGGGCAGGTGCATTTATGCTTCTGTTAGTTATCTTTCCACATTTACTTCCGTGGATGATTCATTCGCTTGGAATTGAGAGCAATATGAATGGTTTATTTCTGATAGCGATAGCATTTCTGGTAATGTTGAGTATGACGCTGACTTCCATAGTATCCAGACAGATGAGAAAAATTAATCGTCTGGTACAACAGGTAGCGATATTGGAGAATGAACTGACTAAGTAAAACTAAATTTGACTAAGATTAGGATAGTGTACTGGCATAAATGCTCCCAAAGGGTATATTTTCTTATCACATTTTATTCCATATATTCTCTCGTGGAATAAAGATTGCCGTTAGTGGCAGGTATGGATACGGATATTCCAGCAAATATGCAAATTAATATAAGAAAAGTCTTTACTTATTCAGACATGATCATTAATGCTTCATGGGTGTTAAAACATATTTTTAAGAAGAAATTTAATGAATCAGTATAATTTTCTGAAAGACCTTACAATAGTAATATTGTATTTGAAGTGCCGAGCGGAGCTTTTTTTCTTATTAATACAGATATTTTTGAGAGAGTGGGGTTTTTTGATGAGAGTACATTTCTATATGCAGAAATATTTGAAGGCCAATCCAATAATGATTAAATTTTATCAATGGAATTACTTCGTTGACGAAAAAGCGAAAAATATTTGCGAAAATTTGTTATTACATTAAAAAATATGTTCATTTTTATAAATAACAAGGAATAATTATATGAATACTAAAAAAATTCTATTTATAACTAATAGTTATTTTACATTGAATGTGGACAAAAAAAGATACTGCTTGATAGGGATAGGAGTAATAGATTTATTATATGCTTTTTTTACATTTTACTTCCATGCTTGTAATTATTTTATATGATGTGACAGTCAACCTGCATGGTTAATTGACCGACCTTTTTGGTATACTCCGCCTTTTCCTTGCGTTCCTTGGCAAGCTTTTCTTTGAGGTTATCCTCTCGCTTGTCATCGAATACAATAGAGGCATTGTATATGGGAGAGGCAATTTGAACAATATATTTATGAAATGGAGATTAAGGTGAATAAAGTATCTCTTATATTGACAACGTTTAATAACGTGAAGGTTTTGCCCTATACATTGGAGAGCATAGAGAATCAGGACTATGCACGAATAGAAGTTAATATTAAGGATGGTGGTTCCACCGATGGAACGATGGAAATTATTAAACAGTATCAGAAAAAGAGCAAATATGAGGTTCACTGGATAACACGATCAGATACAGGTATTTATGATGCCATGAATCAAGGATATCAACTGTCAACAGGTGACATTATTGTTTTCTTTAATGATCAATTTGTTAGAGAAGATGCGGTTTCTAAAATGGTCTGTTTGATGGAACAAATGCCGGGATGTATAGGGGCACATGCTGATTTAGTATATGCTACAGATGAGAAGGTGGTACGATATTGGAAAATGGGACCTCAGAAAAGTCTGTATTGTGGGTGGATGCCTGGACATCCTACATTGTTCTTGAAACGGGAAATCTATGAAAGATACGGATTGTATAGAACTGATTACAGAATATCAGCAGATTATGAGTTTATGGTTCGATTCTTAAAAGATTCTTCTAATAAATTAGCTTATTTACCGGAGATAATTATCCGGATGTATTATGGAGGGACAAGTACATCCGGATTAAAGAGTTATATACAGTCTTTACAGGAAGGACATCGTGCACTTAAGGAAAACGGTGTCAGGCATGCATGGTGTATTGATTTTCTTCGTACAATGAGGGTAATGTTCCAGTTCGTTTTGAAACCTAATAAGAATATTATTAGTGGTATATTTATGATGTCGGGGGCAAAAGCTCCGCTATAGTACTTTGAAAAGTTCATATATTTTGTAGTAAATGCGAGCCTAAATGGCTTGCTTGCTGTATAATAGAGGTATCAAAGCCACAGTGTGACTTGGAAAAGAAGGTAATCTCTATGTCATTCAAAGAAAACGCTTACCAGCAAATGTCATTTACAGATAGTTTTTCCGGATTAACTGCCAGAGAACAAAAAGCACTGGAAAAATCCTGGGCAAAAGTCTTTGCAGATGAAATATTTCCTGCTATTGATGAAAACCGTTTTTCTGTATTATACAGCGATAAGGCATCCCGACCGAATACTTCGGTCAACGTGATTGTTGGTGCTCTCATCATCAAAGAACTTTTTGATTATTCTGATGATGAGATGGTCGAAAATCTTATGCTGGATTTTCGGATTCAGTATGCACTGCATACAACAAGTTTTGAAGAGCAGCCTTTGAGTGACAAGACCCTGTACTGGGTATGATGGACCGGACAACAGGTGGGTTATGTTAAACGAATGTGAAGAAGCAAGACTTAGCACTTATGATGATGAGGGACATTTGATATCATTTGAAGATTATGACGAAGCCGGTAATTTAACAAGAAGGTGGGAATATGATACAGAAGGAAATGTGATTTCCAGTACTACTTATTAAACCATTCTGTATACCTGTAAACAAATGTTTGATCAGCAAAAATTAATTAAATAAAGAGGATAAGAAAAAAATGGATGAAAAAACTAAGAAAAACGCAGTAGAAAAAAATGATCAGGAAATGATGGCTTCGGATGTTGTACTCTTATGATGGATATAGTGATGTGTGGCGGAGAGAATATGAGGAGTATGATGAGGAGGGAAGAATGCTGAGAGAGGTTGTGCATTATAGTTGTGGGTATGGTGTAGCCAATGCATCAAGTTTGCCGGCTGATTTCCCGGTAGAAGATCGCTGGGTTCTTGAGTACACATATACATATGAGTCAAATAGTTGTACAACCTTATGTCATTCAGTCAGTGCAGATGATTCTGATGGGAAAACATTTTATTCAATAGGCGGGGGTAAGGATACAAAGACATATGATGAAGCAGGAAACCTTATTTCCGTTGAGTACTATGATTTAGCCGATAATTTAACATCAAAAATAGAGTATGATATTGAAGGAAATGTGATTTCTAATACTACTTATTAAATGAGTGTTGAATTATAGGGGTACCGGTACAGGGGAAATTGTCCTGACAATCAGTAAGAGGTATGCGGAAGGGAGGCATTAGGCTGCCTCCTTTTTGAGATAAAACGCCAGCGTCAACATATATATAAATGCAAAAAGGCGATCATTTACTTACAGAAGAGAACTATAAACAGTATTTGGAATATATAAGATCTTTTTACGGTAACTACGATTATGATCAATTGTTTAGTGAAGATGGTCATTCTTAAATAAAACTATAACCGGATTTAATCTGCGGTAAAGCTGCCGTAAGTGGGAACTATAATTCGATGCGTGACAGTTAACAAGAATATGAAAAATAAACTCAATTTATCTCATATTAAAACTCAATATGGCTTATCTTTTCTATTTCTGGTACTTTTATTAGTCCTATTCTATGCACTGGCCGGATATTATCCTTTCGGTGATAAGACGGTACTGGTCTGGGACATGGAGATCCAGTATGTCAGTTTCTTTTCCTGGCTGAATCGGATTTTGAAACATCAGACCATAGATTCCCTGAGCTATAGTTTTTCATTGTCTTTAGGTGGAAGCACAGTTGGATTATTGGGATATTATCTGTTAAGTCCCTTTAATTTATTATTGTTGCCATTTTCTACAAAATGGCTGCCGATTGGAATTCAATTGGTTACCATGTGCAAAATAGGAAGCTGTGGGGTGGCGATGTACCATTTCCTGAGGAAACGTTTTGGGCATTCTGGCTATGGTACGATTCTGTTTTCAACCATGTATGCACTTATGGGGTATGTCGTAACCCAACAGTCGAATATTATGTGGCTGGATGGAGTGATTTTATTACCCATTTTAATGCTTCAGGTATATAAGCTGGTTACAGAGGGTAAATGGAAGGTTTATCCCGTCTGGATTATGCTTGCAATTGTCACAGATTTTTATATCGCTTATATGCTGATTCTTTTTTCAGCAGTGTACTTTTTGGTCGAAGAGTTTTGCAGTCAGAAAGAGTGGAAATGGAAGACCGTGCTGCAGAAAGCAGGAATATTGATAGGGACAACGATATTAGGAATAGGAATTTCGGCAGGAATTTTTATTCCAGTGTTGTATGAAATATTCAGTATTGGAAGAGGCGGCAGTGGAGGTGTTCTGGAATCATTGCAGAATATTCTTACTTTTGATCATAAGATATGGTTTTTGCCGATGAAATTCCTGACAGGCGCATACGATCAGCAGCAGTTGACCGGTGGATTACCGAATATCTATATGAGTTTATTCTGCATTCCATTCCTGTTGTTATTTTTTGTGGACAAGCGTAATAAGGCAAAGCATAAATGGGCATATTTCATTGCAATAGGGATTATGTTACTCTCTTTTGTTTCCATAGGATTAAATCAGATCTGGCATGGATTTACCTATACATCGGGAAGTAATTACCGTTACTCTTTTTGCTTGACATTTCTATTTATTGTAATTGGTTATCAGCAGTATTTGCAAATAATAGAAACGAGGAAGCTATGCAACGTATCCATAGCAGGTTTGATTGGAATTGCGGCTATGGGGATATGGACATTAGTTGTTGCATATATTCAGTTTTCAAACGGAGTGTTTGAGTTTTCATCGATTAAGAAATGGGCATTGACGGCAGCAGTTCTGCTATGCGCCTGTCTGGTAATTTATCTGTTGTTCAAGGATAGAAGAAAGACTGGTTTTGCGATCATGACATTGGTTATGAGTGTGGAACTTGTCGCTAATTTGTACTGGTCACTTTCTGATTTTCACTATTGGGGTCTGGAAGAGTATCAGGAATATACTTCCATGGTAAAGGAAATATATGATGAATTGAAGACAGAAAATGGAGATACATTTTTTCGGATGGAACATGAATTAAGAGATCCATTGAATGATGCAATGTTAATTGGATATCCAAGTGTTACACATTATAGTTCAGTGATCAGAAATGAGGTTGCTGAGTATGCAATTGAACACCATATGCTGGCAGAGGGCTATGGAAGACAGGCTACTTTATACCGGGCGCGTAATTTAGACGCAGAAGAAGCTGGAAGATATGCCATTAAGTATCTTCTGACTTATGAATTACCGGAAAAGATGGATGGTTGGGTGATTAGGAGAGAAACGCCTTGTTATGTGTTGGAAAATACCTGCTTTAAGCCGTTGTGCTATCTGGAAACAGAAGACGAAAAGAGCAAAGTCCGGATTAGCATAAAGAATAGTGGAAATATTAGAATTTCAGTTACCGGCAATGGAGAACATGGAAATTACCTGCAAACATCTATCCCTTATCGGGACGGATGGAAAATTATGGTTGACAGCAGAGAATATCGTGAAATCCCGGAGGATTTAATGATCGGAATTGAACTTCCTGAAGGAGATCATGAAATTACTTTAAGGTATAGACAGCCGATGGTAGTGCCTGGAATTGTAATTAGCGCTATATCATTATTGCTATGGATGGTGTTATGTGGCTGTATGAAGAAAATAGGTATATGGGGTAATAGGAGATGCGAGAAAGAGCAATGACACATATAACAACGAGATCTAATCTAATGATAAAATTGATATTGTATCAGTTGGACTAAAGGGTTTATTGATATTCACCTTTTTATTTATTTATGGCTTATTACTATTGTTAAATTCAGAGCCCCATTATCTATGTCAGATAAGACAGAGAATATATGGCTTTGTACGGTCTCTGTTATAATCCTTGGCATACAGGCTTTTATTACTTATAATATTATTTTCCGTACCTCCTGGGATGTGGCAGCAGTATGGTACACGAGTTCTTCCAGAGCCGCGGCTTCGTCTATGTCAACACCCCCATCATCACCGGCTCTGACTGCGAGGGCGCGGGCGAGATGTTCCAGGTCACGACGCTCGACCTTGAGAACCCGCCGAGAACGCCCGACGGCAAGGTCGATTACAGCAAGGACTTTTTCGGCAAGAAGACGAGCCTGACCGTCTCCGGCCAGCTCAACGCCGAGAACTTCGCTATGGCGTTCGGCGACGTTTACACCTTCGGCCCCACGTTCCGCGCCGAGAATTCCAACACCGCGCGCCACGCCGCCGAGTTCTGGATGATCGAGCCGGAGATGGCGTTCTGCGACCTCGACGGCGACCTTGAGGTCATGGAGGCGATGGTCAAGCATATCATTCGCCGCGTGATGGAGCGCTGCCCGGACGATCTCGCGTTTTTCAACAGCTTTGTCGACAAGGGTCTGCTGGAGCGTCTCCAGCACGTCGAGAGTTCCGACTTTGGCCGCGTGACGTATACCGAGGCCGTCAAGCTCTTAAAGGAGAGCGGCCAGAAGTTCGACTACCCCGTCGAGTGGGGCATCGACCTTCAAACCGAGCACGAGCGTTACCTGACCGAGCAGATCTTCAAGCGCCCCGTGTTCGTCACGGACTATCCGCAGGAGATCAAGGCGTTCTATATGCGCCTCAACGACGACGGCAAGACCGTCGCCGCGGCGGACTGCCTCGTTCCGGGCATCGGCGAGATCATCGGCGGCAGCCAGCGCGAGGAGCGCATCGAGCTGCTCGAAAAGCGCATCCGCGAGCTCGGCATGAATCCCGAGGACTACTGGTGGTACTGCGACCTGCGCCGCTACGGCTCCTGCCGTCACGCGGGCTTCGGCCTTGGCTTCGAGCGCATGGTGATGTATTTAACGGGCATCGGCAACATCCGCGACGTGGAGCTGCATCCGAGAACGGTGGGCAACGCAGACTTTTAATTCTTCAAAAACAAGGGACACGGAAGCCGTGCCCCTTGTTTTTTGAGAATTACACTCCGCTTCGTGCCTTGCCGCCCAAAGGGCGGCTTCGACACGCGCGGAGCGAGAAGAGTTTTTTGGCACGCGCATGTCGCGCCAAAAAACGATTCGAAATCATTTCGCGTCTGCGGATGCGAAAAGCTGTGACGCTTTCATTATTTGTGGTAAATAGTTACAAATGGGAACAAAAGCGCCAAAGGTGTAGTCAAAAGAAGTGAAGTCTGCTATAATGACCGCGCAGTTTTGAGAGAGGAGATTTTGACATGAAACACTTTTTTGCACTGCTGCTCAGCGCGCTGATGGTGCTGTCGCTGCTGACCGCCTGCGGCGATAAGACGACGCCGTCCGACGGCGACGATCAGACCGTCACGGACGAGAATGGCGGCGACACCGACAACAATACTGACGATACAACTGATCCCTACGACGCCGTGCGCAGCTACTGGTCCGAGGACCAGCTCACGCAGGCCTGGGGGCCGGATCAGGTGGTGGAGCACCTCTTTTTCCACCCGATCATTGCCTACCCGCAGTGGGCCTTCCACGACTGCAATGCCAGTCAGGACCAGCGCTACGGCCTCGACGACTGGATGGTGACGGTCGACGAATACAACAAAATTTTGCAGTCCGTGTACGACAAGGGCTACATCTTAGTCGCGATGGAGGACGTCTGGAGCGAGGTGACGGACGAGTCCGGCACGCACATGGTGCGAAACACCCTGATGCTGCCAGAGGGCAAAAAGCCGCTCATCATCAGCTTTGACGACGTAAACTACTACCCCTACATGCTCGATGAGGGCTTCACGAGCAAGCTCGTCGTCGGCGAGGACGGCGAGATCTGGGCGCAGTGCACCGATCCGTACACAAATGAGACCTTTTTGACCAAGGAACTCGACGCAACGCCCATTCTCGACCAGTTTGTCTACGAGCACCCCGACTTTTCGCTGAACGGCGCGAAGGCCATCTTCTCGCTGACGGGCTATCAGGGTATTTTAGGCTACCGCACGCAGGATGACCGCGACATCGCGGCAGATTCGCCCGACCGCCCCGCGTTCGATGCCTACCGCGCGAGCGAGATCGAGGCGGTCAAGCCCGTCATCGAGCGGCTCAAGGAAACGGGTTGGACGTTCGGCAGCCACACCTGGGGCCACATCCGCCTCGACACCAAATCGCTCCAGACCGTCATCAACGACACCGAGCGCTGGGCGGACGAGGTCGGCTCGCTCGTCGGCCCCACGCAGATTTTGTTCTATCCGCACGGCGGCCGTCCCGACGGCGATGACTGGCACCAGACCGGTGAGCGCTTCAAGTACCTGCAAAGCCAGGGCTTCCGCATCTTCGCGAGCGTCGGCACGAGTTCGTTCAGCTATGTGAAGCCCGACATTTCCGCCGTCATCTGCGACCGTCTGCATCCGGACGGCACCACGCTGCGCCACTCGCGCAGCCGCTATCTGCAATTCTATAACGCCGAGGACATCATGGATACGCAAGTCCGTCCTGATCTCGGCGTAGACTGGTGAGGAGGCGTTTTTATGGCAACGTTAGAAGAACTCAAGGCGAAGGCCGTCGCCATGCTGGACATGGCGTATGTGCCGTATTCCCACTTTCCCGTGGGCGCGGCGCTCGAATGTGAGGACGGCGCGGTCTTCACCGGCTGCAACATCGAAAATTCGAGCTACGGCCTGACAAACTGCGCCGAGCGCACCTCGGCGTTCAAGGCCGTGAGCGAGGGACACCGGCGCTTCAAGCGCATCGTCATCGCTGGGCGCAGCGACGACTACTGCTACCCCTGCGGTGCGTGCCGTCAGGTGCTCTACGAGTTCGGGCCCGACATGGAGGTCGTGTGCCTGAACAAGGACAACGAGGAAAAGCACCTGCACATCAAAGAGCTGCTCCCCTACGGCTTCGACCAAACGTGGCTTGCAATCGACGAGAAATAACGAAAAAAGAGAGCGGCAGCGCCGCTCTCTTTTTTGTTCGCTTCAGTTGCTTCCAGAGGAAGAGGCTCCAATCGTCACCTCGCCGCTCATCGTTTCGATCGTAAGCTCGCTCACCGCGCCGCCGTCGAGCGCGGGCACGGAGTAGTGCGTTTCGCGGTCGCCGCAGGCAATGAGCGTGCCTTCGCGCTCGGTGAGCGCGGAGCGGAACGCGCCGCTTTTCGTTTCATAGTCGAGAGTAAAGCCGTCCTGCGCGGGAAGGGTCAGATAGATGCTGCCGCTCTCCGTTTCGGCATCAAGGCGCAGCGCACGCTCGGCAGCCAAAATCAGGTTGCCGCTGACGCTTTCGAAGTCCAGCGTGCCGAGCGCGCCGGCGATATCCACCTTGCCGCTCGCGGTTTCGATCTCGGCATTTTCCGCTTCGCCTGCAAGCTCGATCGCGCCGGAGAGCGTCGAAATATCGACCCTTGCCCACGTGCCGTCCACCACGCCCACGCTGCCGCTCACCGTCTCGATCTCGACCGCGGGGCAGCTTGCGCACATCACGCGCGCGTCGCCGCCGACGGTCGAAAGGTCGATCTTCTGC
>OHBJ01001895.1_pt1 | contig 14329 bp, 7 predicted proteins | sample 1577241 | NCBI WGS metagenome assembly OHBJ01 (sample SAMEA3541594, study PRJEB24748) | human gut metagenome | biome: human gut; feature: human-associated habitat; material: faeces | place: China | collected 2012
CGGCACCTGCCGCGGCGAGTGCTGCAGCGGCTGCCGTAAGGGGAGCGTTGACATCGCCCGTGCCCGCAAGCGCGTCCGCTTTTCCGAAGCGCTTGTTAGTGCCGTGGTCCTTGCCACTGCCAGGGCCACTGCCGCCACCGGAGCTGCTTCCGCCGGAGCCGCCTCCACTCGTGCCGCCATCGCCGTCGACCGTCATCGGGGCGTCGTGAAGTCCTGTCGTATCCGCGCTGCCGCATACGCCGACCTGAACTTCTGAGCGCTCGCATGCCGCGTCGGGCACATGAAGCTCGTGCAGTACGGCACCCAGCGCCGAGTTTGCGCCCGGTCGAATTTCCTCGAGCGTTACGGGATCGAGCGCCACCAGATTACGCGCCTTCGCATATAGCGTTACGCGTTTGCCCACCTCGTCGCTCCAGCTCTCGGGGATGGCGAAGCTCATGCGGAACTGTGCCGTGCAACCCGGTGCCAGCACGGCGTTGCCGCTGTCGGCTACCAGCGGGTGCGTTGCAAAACGTGCACCCAACGTCTCGAGCGCGTACTTCACGTGTGCCATATCGTTGGCCGAAGCGTCCTTGGCAAGCTCCGGATCGTAGATCGAAGCCATGCGTGCGTTCACTCCGAATCCGATGGATGCGCTGGAGAACGGCTGGCTGGAGCCCTCTCGGTACAGATCGATCGTGCCGGCGGTCAGCAAGGTGTTGCCGTCGTTTCGCACCGTGACCATGAAGGATTCGCCTGCTGCTCCGGGCACCACCGCGCCCGAGGTGGCTACCGCGCCCGTCGGCGTCGCGCATGCCACCAGAGGCACTTCGATGCCGTGTAGCTCTGCCTCGCTCTTCTCTGCACTCACAATGTGCGTGGCGAGCGCGGAGAGCATGCCCCCCGACGTCAAAAATGTTGTTACCTGATCGACGGGATGGTCCAGCTCACACATCACGAACGGCTCCGTGAATAGATCGCCTGCCAAGGTGCTGGCGAAGATGCGGAAGTGCTTGCCCATCACTGCTACCGGGTTGCCTTCTTCGTCGTAGGTTTGTCCCACCTTGCCATCGGTGTTCTCTACATAGAGCACGCACCTGCCGTTGTTGCTTACGCTAAACGATGCCGGGCCACAGCCTGCGGCACCCACGGGCTGCGTTGCAAATGCCGATGCGCCTCGCGTCCAAGCAATATGCTGCAGTTGCTCGTTGACGGTTGCCAAAAAGCCTGTGTGCTGCGGCCACGGCACCGCGTGGGGTACTGTGGCATCTGGCGACATAACGCCCCAGCCCGCAATGGACTGGCCGATCACGGCGTACGATGCGCAGCCACAACCGCCTGCAGTCTCGTATGCAACGGGCACCACCATTTTGCCGTTGATATTCTCGGGCGCGCCTAGCTCGATGCTCGACGGTGCCTGCGGAAAGCGGAGAACTTGGCGGAACGTCAGGCTGTCGCCCGAAACGTCCGACCACAGGGTAAAGCACTCCAGCGAAACCTCGGCCTCGCTGCCGAGCGCTTTTTCTGCGGTGGTTCCTCGGCGGTGGAGGTAGGCACCCGACAGGCGTCCGTCGACCAGCGTCTTGCCCACCGTGATGCGTGGGCACTGCAGGCAATGGTAGCCATCCTCCTGAAGGCGTCCGCGCGAGATGCTGCGCCACGACGTGTGCGATATCACGCGAACTCCGTCGTTGCTTATGCGCAGGCGCACAACGGACAGTATGCCGGATGTGCTCGCCGTATCGAAATGGGTGTTGTCGCCGGCGGGGCGCTCGCCCGAGACCAGCAGCACGTAGGCGTCCTGGTTTCCTCTTCCGTCCGTATATTCCACCACGTCGAAGTCGTAATCGTATATGCCGTCGCGCTCCACGTCGCCCTCGCCAAACCCAAGGGGGAAGTCCACGGGCGTGGGAGCGGACCACGTGCCGTTCGTCTTTGTATGCACCACCAGGCGTGAACGACCATTCTCGCCGTAGCGCACCGAGGCGATACGGAACAGGCATTCTACGCCGGCAATCATTGCCAGCTTCATGTGGGCTTCGCTGAGCACGCCAGCAAACAGCACGTTGTCGCTCGAGGGCTTGATACCGCCACGCTCGTCCTCCGACACGCCGGCAGAATTGGCGTTGGGGTCCGCAACGGCGTTCGTTGCCTGACCGATGTAGGTGTACTCATACATCGGCGCGGCATTTTCATCGTTCTCCATCAGCACGTGGACGAAATACTCGACCTGTCCCGTGTCGTCGCTCTCCGCGTCTGCCTCGAGCTCAATGCGCGTGACCGCTTGATCCCAATCGCGCGCGGTAGGCGCGACGTTTACGGCAGTGGCCTTAACCTCGGCGCGTGCGAGCAGCTCGGCGTTGGTGACGATTGTGGCCGATGCGATAAATTGCGGCACGCCGCCCGCCTCGATGTTGCCGGGCGTGCCGAAGCAGGCATCCAACGTGTAAGGCGTATCTCCACCCAATGCGAGCTCAGAGCGCTGGAGCACATACTGGCTGCCATTGTTCACCGACATATTCCACGAGTCGAGGAGTGTGGGCCACGACCCCGACCAAGCCTTGGTGGTCCACTTGAACATTACGAACTGGAGTATCACATCGACATCGACGTCTGCACCTACGCGCAGTCGCGGAAGCTGGTGTCCATCTGCCTTCTCGTACCCAATGAACAGCGTGAGGGATGCGGCGCCGCGCACGGCAGACGAAGCGACGCCTGCAACGCCGGCGCCAAAGGTGACGGCGAGCCCGATCTGGATGGTGAACGAGCCCGACGTGTTTGAATAGTCGAGCGAAATGTTTTTAAAAAACGCCGCGCCGCTGCCGTGCGTGTGGGCACCCACGGCGAGCGCCAGCTTCGCCAGCACCCAGGGGTTGACGTTTAGGAAAAATGGCACCGGTCCTAGGGTAAACTGCTCGGTCCAATTGAGGTCGGTTCTTACCTGGAAGAGGGCCTTAATATTGCCGTATGCGGGGTCGTTGTTGTTACCCCAGGTTTTGCCCACCCAATCGTAGGCGAGCGAGCCGTACAGCTGTGTGGCGATATCCATCGTGAACAGCGGCGTGCAATGGTGGCGAAGGAGCTTGGTGTTTCTTGGATCGGTGCCCGAACCGGCACTCATACTTTTGTACTGATTCCACTTCCCCTCCATTTCGTCGAGGTAGCGGTTTGCCTGCTTGGCACCCGACTCGCGCGGCGATTTCTTCCAGTATTCCGGATCAGGGTTGCCCGAATCGTTCATATAGCTGGCTGGTTTGTATCCTCCGCCAAACAGCACGTATCCAGCAAACGAGAAATCGAAGAGAATCGGAAATGTGGGCATCCAGCACGTGAACTTATTGCCGCCGATGCCGGGAAACGCTGCGGGGAAATCAAACGGAGTGATCTCTTGGTCCATGGTGGTGGGGACGATAGTGGTCGATCCGGATTCCGCCTTTGCCGCCGGCGCGGCAACAACGGCCATGGGGGAGAAGAGCGTGTAGGTTTTGCCCTGGTAATCGAGGACAAAGCGCAGCTTGCATCCTTCTTCCAGAAGGCTCGACGCTGCATCGAGGAACTTGTCTTCGAGCGTGAACGTCGCCAGATTATCCGCGCCCGATGCGCTGGCCGTGACTTGGCCAATCTGCGTGACGGTTTCGGATGAGCTGCCCGCAGCGGGCATCACTTTATTGATATGCAACGTTGCCTGCCCGCTCTGCGGCAGATGGGCCTGCACGGTAAAAGCGTGCGTGTCGGGCTGATCGTTTGCTGCTTCGTCCGCTGGCATTGCCATAAACGTGGCGTCGGCGTACTGGATGTCCCATTCGTCGAATGTGAGCTGGCGAAAGTACGGCTCGCCATCGGAGAGCGGACGTGTGGGTGCGGTAATGGCGGTGCCGCCTTGGACACGCGCGAGGGGAATCTCGACATCGCGGTAGCCCGCCATGCTAATGGAGATGCCGCCGTTGAAGTCGTACGCGTCGAGAAGCGTCGCCTCGTCCACGTAGCCTTCCGAAAGCGGCGCGACCTCAAAGATGGCCGTGCCTTCGTCATCGGTAGTGGCGGTGAGCTGCTTGCCTGCGGCATAGCGCGATGTGAGTGTGACCTGGGCACCCGTGATGGGCGTATTCTTGTTGGCGACGTCGACCACGACCACACCGAACATGGTGCGCGAGAGAACGAGCACCCTGAAGGGGTCTTTTTCGTCGGCATGGGCTTCGGTGGGCGCGAACGGCAATATGAAGGCGTTTGCGCTTCCCGGCACGCGCGGCAACATAATGCTCGCTAACGAGGACGCTCCGGCGACAAGTAACGAACGGCGATCAAGCATCTTGGGCTCCCATCCCGCAAGTATCGGTGGAAATAATCCAATTTTGCGAGAAGGCGCCCCGTGGCGGTAGTGCCATTCAAGGGTCAAAATGTCCAAATTGATCGAGCGAAGCGCCGGGTTCCGGAACGCGTTCGATGCGCTTGGCAGCCCGGTCGCTAACGCAACATATGCGCGACCAGCTCGGCGCGTGTGCCGATGCCAAGCTTTGCGTATACGCCGGATAGGCGGTTTTTGACGGTGCCCGGCGATACTCCCATATGGCGTGCGATTTCGGCGTTGGTCCACCCACGACAGGCGAGCATGGCCATGGTGAATTCCGTGGTCGTTAGATCGTCGGCCACGTCCTCGCCCGAATCGGGGTTGTGGATGCGCCGCCAGCCGTAGCTGAAGCGGTACGTGATCTCGATGACGCGCGCGAAGTCGTCAGGGTATTGCGTTTTTAGGCACGCCTCGATGAGCCCCTGTAAAAGGCCGTGGTGCTCGCCAATGAGCTCGATAAGGCCGTCGGGACGTGCAATGTTCCAAGCAACTCCGAAGTGTGCCTTTGCGGCGTCGATGTCCTTGAGGCTCATGCATGCCATGGAAGCTGCCAGATGCAGGAACAGTTCCGAGATGGGATAGCTTCCCTGTTTCATGATCAGGGCATTTTCCGCCATGCCTAGGCTGCGGCCGTATTCGCCGCGCAGATACAAGGCGTGTGCCATCACGTAGCTGGCGAACAGGCGCAGGCCTTCGGGCAGATGCGCCGCAAGTGGATAAAACTCTTCGGCAGAATACGGGGAAGGCAGATGTAGCAGGACGCTTGCGGCCGAGGCGAACAGGATATGCGTGGCGTGGACGGCGAGCGATTCTTCGTCGGTGGGCACATCAAGGATGCCCGCAAGGCACCGGCGGGCATCGGCGATACGGTTGAGCGACAGACTGGCATATCCGCAGATAAAGCATGCGGAATAGCGCAGTGCGGGGTCGGTGGCGTCAAGATAGGGGCGTGCTGCCTCGGCGGCGAGAGTGGCCTGTCCGCGAAAGTACAGCGCTTCTGCCGTGGCGATGGTGCGTGAATCGGGGTCGGAAATGCCTGCAACCGCATCGTCAATCTGCCCCGGCACAAAGGCGGTGTACATCAACGGCATGGGAACGCGTGGGTAGCCATCGCAGTCCATCTTCCATCTCCCAACAGCTGGCAACAATGCAGCAATTGTACTCCTGTTGCTCGGGACCCCTTTCGTTTTACTGTTCGGCTAACGCTACAGATCATTTTGGAAGGCTTACGAGCATGGTGGTCCCGTCCTCGGAACTTGCTTCGACCTCTACGGCGCCACCGTGAAGCGCTGCAATCTCCCAAACGAGAGCTAGCCCGAGTCCTGCGCCGCCGTATGCCCTGCTGCGGGATTTGTCTAGACGAAAGAACGGCTGGAAGATGCTCTCTCGGTACTGCTTGGGTATTCCCGGGCCCTCATCTTTGACTCGCAGGAGCACATGGCTGTCGCTGTCGCTGATGGAGACGTTGACAGTCGAGCCGGAGCGGCTGTAGCGGATAGCGTTTTCGACCAGGTTGAACACCAGCCGGTACAGCAGCGTGTTCCGGTGGATAAACAGCGCCTTGGAGGTCTTTACGGAGTTCTGACAGTTGTTGAAATAGGTTTCCAGCGTGTACAGCAGCTGGGTATTGTGTTCCTCGTCGTACGCCAGCAGCGGCTTGATCCGCTGGATCAGCGCCAGTTTCGCATTGGGTGAGTCATAGATGAGCTCGCAGAGAATATACCGGCGGTAAGTGGCAATACGCTCGTCGCATATCCTGCTGGCCAGATCCACCGTGCGGAGCGCCTGGGAATAGCTGCGGCAGAATTCCGCAAGCGAGGGCACAGGGTCACCGATGCCGAAGATCACACCCCGATCCTGCCCCTTAGCGCTGAGCATCTTCATCAGGTCCCCGCAGTACTCCCGCACCAGCGCCACCTGCTCATACACGGGCAGGCTCTCGCTCTGCTGCAGCACAAGGATCACGTTGTTGTACTTGGCGAAAGCATAGCTGATATTCCCGGACAGCATCTCCCACTTGTCCGCCAACTGGCTGCGCAGCAGGGCGCTGGTGCCCAGCCATTCTGACGTCTGCAGCAGCCGGTTCTGCTCGGTGAAGGAGATCAGCGCACAGATATAGGGCGAATACAGCGGGATATTGCAGTAGTTGGCGGATTTGACGATCTCGCCGTAGGACAAAGCTCCCTCCGTCACCAGGCCGTCCAGGAAGTGGCTGATCTCCCTCCTGGAGGATGAACCCCCGCGCTTTTTGATCAGCACCAGCGTGCACGCGGCGGCAATACGTCGGTACAATGTGTTCTCATTCTCGGTCAGCGGCGCATTGGCGGGGCGGATCGCGCCCAGATACCCCATGATCTCCTGCTCGGAGTGGATGGGATAGATGTGCACGCACTTGTCCTCCTGCTGTAAGGGATAGATCCCGGCGGACAGACCTGCTGTCCGCAGTTTTTCTACCTCCTTGACGCGCTCCGGCACGGAGAACAGCACCTGCCCCACAGCCAGTTCTTCCCGCAGCCCCGGCTGCAGCATCTGGGAAACGCACTGTATCTTCCGGCTCGGTGTCATATACAGCAGCGGCACGTGAAGCAGCGGGCCGCACTTTTTCAGCAGATATTCCACCTCCGCGTGTCCCTGCAGCACATCAAACATGGCCTGATACACCATCTGCAGCGCCTGTTCCTCGTTGATGCCGTAAACATATTTGCTGACGGCTTCACTGATCTCGGATAGGGAGGTGTGGTAGGGGATACGCATCAGCGGGAAGTGCAGCTCATCGGCCAGCTGCAGCATAGCGGGCGGTATCTCATGAAAATACCGTTTCATTTTAATAACAAGGCCGCCGGAGCCGCTGTCGGCCAGGTCCCGCAGCACCTTCTCCTGCTTTACCGGGTCGTCCAGCAAAAAGTAGCCCGTAGTCAGCATGATCTCTCCGGCACGCATCCAATTGACCATCTCCGGGTTATCGAACATCACTGCGCCGGATATGGTGCGCGCCAGGCCGTCCGCACCGGCGGCCACCTCCACCACCCGCAGCTCATTCTGTTTCAAAAGCTCCCGCAGCGTCATAAGTACGCCTCCCTTCGGCAAAACGCCAAAACACCCCCTATTTTGATGATACCATTATACCCCATAAGTGTAAACCGCCTTTTGTGCAGACGCACAAAAAACCGGGCGCGAATTTGTGCCGTGCGGCGGGCATGGCCGAGGAAATCGTGCTACCCTATAGGTGAAAATACTTCAGGCTGCAAAAGAGGGAGCACATGAAAATTACTGTTCTGACCTGGTGCGTCAGCTTTTTACCTATACTGCTGCTGATTATGCTGCTGGCGGTTTTCCGCGTATCTACCGCCCGCGCCGCAGGTGTGACACTGCTGCTGACCGTACTGTCCGCCTTAGTAGTGTACAAAGCGGACATACAGCTGGTACTGTTCGAGAGTCTGAAAGGCGTGTGGAGCACAGCCACCATCCTGTATATCATCTTCCCCGCGTTGCTGCTGTACGAGCTCATCGCCGCCTCCGGCGCCATAGATGTGATGAACGACACCATGCGGCAGCTGAGCCCCCACGAGCTGTTCCGCATCCTGACAGTAGGTTGGGTATTCGTGGGATTTCTGCAGGGTATCACCGGCTTCGGCGTTCCGGTCGCCATATGCGTCCCCATGCTGGTGGCGCTGGGCGTCCGTCCTACCATGGCGGTCATCATCGCCCTGCTGGGCCAAGCCTGGGGCAACACCTTCGGCACGCTGGCTGTGGCCTGGGACGTGCTGGTGCAGATCTCCGGCATCACCGGCACGGAGCTGCATCTGACTGCCCGCTGCACCGCCTTGCTTCTGTGGATACTGAACCTGGCCGCCGGCGCATTGATCTGCTGGCTGTATGACCGGGGCCGCGGGCTGCGGCAGGGCGCTGTGCTTGTCCTTGTGATCTCCCTGATACACGGCGGCGGCGAGCTGCTGGTCGCACAGTACAACGCCTCCATCGCGGCCTTTATCCCCGCCACCGTGGCTATGGCCGCCATACTCCCCCTGTCCCGTCTGCCCATGTACCGCAGAGCATACGCCTGTGAAGGCAGCCCCATGATGGTACGCCGGACCTCCGCGACAGGCGCGGAAAAGCCTCGCGGCGCCGTCTGGCTGTACTTTGCCCCCTATATGGTGCTGATCCTTGTTACCATAGTACTTCTGGTGATCCCTCCCGTCCACGAGGCGCTGAGCCGCTGGAGCGTGGGGTTCGCTTTCCCCGAGACCCGCACCGCCTACGGCATCGTCAATGCTGCCACGGCCAAGTACTCTCCCTTCCACCCGCTGGTGGATTCCGGTACCGTACTGCTGCTGACCTGTATCATCAGCTACGCCCTGCTCCATGGCCGCGGTCTGCTGGAGCGTTCACAGCTCCGCGTCATGCTGTCACGGACGCTGCAGAAAACAAGACCCGTAGCCGTGTCCCTGATCCTGCTGCTGATCATCTCCAAGCTCATGAGCGGCAGCGGCCAGACGCTGGTGCTGGCGCAGGGCATCACCCACGTCATGGGTCGGTGGTACGCGCTGCTGGCCGGCGTGCTGGGCGTGATAGGCTCCTTTGTCACCGGCAGCAACATGTCCTCCAACATCCTGTTCACCGATGTACAGGTGAATGCAGCCGCCGACCTCAGCGTCAGCAGCAGCCCCCTGCTGGCGGCGCAGACCGCCGGCGCCTCCGCCGGCAGTATGATCTCCCCAAGCAAGATCATCCTGGGCACCACAGCCGGCGGCGTACCTGGCGAAGAGGGCACGGTACTGCGCTTCACGCTGCTGACGGCAGCGATCCTCACTTTGGTCACTGGGGTGATCTGCTGGATCATCCTGTAATAAGAAAGGAGAGCAAATCGTGAAAACTTTGTTCCGCAATGGCAGCATCCACACCATGAACGGCACAGAGGTCGTTCATTCCCTGCTGGTGGAGGACGGCCGCATTCTGGATGTGAACTGCGATGTCCCCGCTGGCGAGTGTCAGGTGGTGGACCTGCACGGTAAAACCGTGCTGCCCGGCTTCCACGACAGCCACGAGCACTTCCTCTGCTATGCCACGGATAAGGAGAAGATCAACTTCTTCGGTATCCGCTCTCTGGAGGAAATGGCCGAGCGCACCCGCCGGTACATCGCCGACCGCGGCATCAAAAAGGGCGAATGGATCCAGGGCGGCGGTTGGAACGAAAATGAGTTCGACGTGCCTGTGCTGCCCTCCCGGCAGGATCTGGACAAGTTCTGCCCGGACAACCCCGCCATCTTTACCCGCACCTGCTGCAGCGTGGCCGTGGCCAACACCGCCGCGCTGAAGGCCGCCGGCATTTTTGATGATATTCCTACGCTGCAGGACGGTCACATCGTGGTGGATGAAAACGGCGTCCCCACCGGCATGCTCCACGAGCGCGCCCGGCACCTGGTCTATGACATCCTGACCAAGTACACCAAGGAACAGCTGAAGCAGTTCATCCTGGACTATCAGAAGGATCTGCTGTCCACCGGCCTGACCACCGTACAGACCGACGACTTCAAGCTGTGGGACGCCACTATCGATGACATTCTGGCCGCCTATGAGGAACTGGACAAAGAGGGCAAGCTGAACGTGCGCTTCATCCAGCAGCTCCGCCTCATCACCGACGCGCAGCTGGAGGACTACCTCCACCGCCACAGCGGCCGCACCGGCGACGGCAGCGAGTTCTTCAAGATCGGTGCCTTCAAGCTGCTGCCCGACGGTTCCCTGGGCGGAAAGACCGCCGCGCTGCGTGAGCCCTATGAGGGTGACCCGGAAAATAAGGGCATCTTCGTCTATGACGAGAAGGTGTTCTATGACCTGCTGGAAAAAGCCTACCGCAACGGCCTGCAGCTGGCCATCCATGCCATCGGTGACTATACCATGGACGTGATTTTGGACTGCTATGAAAAGATTGCCGCCAAGTACCCCAAGCCCGATCCTCGGTTCCGCATCATCCACTGTCAGATCACCAGCGAAGATATTTTGGACCGCTTCGCCCGCAACGGCGTTTTGGCGGACATCCAGCCCCTGTTCATCCGTGCGGATATGGAGATCGCCGAGGAACTGCTGGGCAAGGAGCGTGTCTCCACCTCCTACGCCTGGAAGACCATGCTGGACAAGGGCATCCACGTTTCCGGCAGCTCCGACGCCCCTGTGGAATCCTTCGACCCCATCCTGGCTATCCACTGCGCCGTCACCTCTCAGAATTTGGATGGACAGCCTGCGGGCGGCTGGCTGCCGCAGCAGAAGCTGACCGTGCAGGAGGCCGTGGCGCTGTACACCACCGGCTCCGCCTACACCAGCTACGAGGAAAACGTCAAGGGCAAGCTATGCCCCGGCTATCTGGCGGACTTCATCGTCCTGTCCCAGGACATCTTCTCCGTCCCGGAGAATGAGATCGTCAACACCAAAGTTGAGCAAACCTACTTGGGAGGTAAGTTGGTATATTCCCGTTGACATCCCCTTTCCCACGCATCAGAATAAGACGATACAAGAGAGGAGAGAATCATGAAAAAGAAAAGAAATCTTATCGGCGTATGTCTGGTGGCCGTTCTCATGCTCGCTCTGACCGTTATCGGCTATGCTGCCGGTGACGGCGAAGCGGCACCGGAGTACGGCGCATGGTGCCTGGTCCCCCCGCTGGTCACCATCGTCCTGGCCTTCGTTACCAAGCAGACCATCATCTCCATGTTCATCGGCATCTGGGTAGGTGCCACCATCATCCATCACTTTAACCCCATCGACGGCCTGATCGGCAGCTTCACTGGGTACCTGGTGCCCTCTATTGCCGACAGCTGGAACGCGGGCATGCTGATCATCATGGCGCTCATTGGCGGCTTCATGTATATGCTCAGCGCCTGCGGTGGCGCGGAGGCCTTCGGCCGCTGGGCCGAGAAGGTGGCTAACAACCGCAAAAAGAGCCAGCTGCTGGCATGGATCGCCCCCTTCGTATTCATCTTCAATCAGGGCTGCCTGCTGGTGGGCGTCATCATGCGTCCCGTCACCGACAAGACCCATATCTCCCGCGTAAAGCTGGCCTACATCACCGATGCCATGGGCGCACCGCTGGTCTCTATGTCCCCCATCAGTGATAACGGCGTGTACCTGGTGGGCCTGCTGGCCGCCGAGATCGCCGCTCTGAACCTCACCGGCGTGGGTGCCTATGACCTGTATTTTGGCATGTTCCAGTTCAACCTGTACGGTGTGTTCTCCGTCATCACCGTCCTGCTGGTCATCCTGTTCGGTCTGGATGTTGGCCCCATGTACAAGGCCGAGAAGCTGGCTATCGAGACCGGCAAGACCTACAGCGACACCGACAACCTGATCGCCACGCCCCCCGAGACCGACTTCGCCGAGGACTGCAAGCTGAGCATGGCCAACTTCCTGGCCCCCATGATCACGCTGATCCTCACCATCTTCGCCGTGGTGTTCTACACTGGCCAGATCTGGGTCAACGGCTTCATTGGCTGCTTCGGCCACGCCAATATCCAGATGGCCATCGCCATGTGCTTCCTCACCGGCTCCATCGCCGCCGGAATCGTGGGCATTAAGTCCAAGCTCATCACCCTGGGCGGTGCCATTGACAAGTGGACGAAGGGTGCGGCCAGCATGATGCAGGTCATTATGATCCTCGTGTGTGCGTGGAGCATCAGCGGTCTGACCAAGTCCATGAACATCGGCCAGTTCCTCACCGGCGTGGTGCAGGATTCTATCCCCGCGGCGCTGATCCCCGCCATCCTGTTCCTGATCGGCGTGGTGGTGTCCTTCGCCACCGGCAGCTCCTGGGGCGTCTGGGCCCTGGGTATGCCCATCGCCCTGCCCATGGCCAACGCAATGGGTATCCCCCTGACTCTGGCTATCGGCGCGGTCGTTTCCGGCGGCCTGTTCGGTGACCACTGCTCCCCCATCTCCGACACCACCATCCAGTCCTCCACCAGCGCCTGCTGCGACCATCTGCAGCACGTAAAGACCCAGCTGCCCTATGCCTTGACGGTTGGTATCTCCTCCCTGATCGGCTTCCTGTTCGCCGGACTGGTGGCTCCCGTGCTGGCTCTGCCCGTGACCCTGGTGTGCATCATTGCCGCCCTGTTGGTCATGAAGAACATCTCCCGTAAACAGGCCGCTGTGGCTGCCTGAGTGATCTCCCTTACCTCCCCTCAAAAAGGAAACCGCCCACCGGGCGGTTTCCTTTTTGCTCTCCGGCCGCAAAAGGACCGTCCAACGGCTGGCTGGCTTTATGTGCATCGGCGCCCTTGCTTTTTGGCAAAATGCAGACTATACTAAGGGCGAAAAGCTGAAACACACCTGTGGAGAGGAGGCAGCATAGATGAGGGAGATGTGTCAGACTTTCGGCATAACAGCGCTCGGCGAGACCGTGGAAAGCTGGACACTGGAAAATGAGTTTCTGACAGCGGAGGTGCTTACCTACGGCGCAACGCTGCGGCGGCTGGTATTCGGCGGTGTGGATGTGGTGCTGGGATACGACACCCTGTCGGAGTATGAGCGAAACGACGGCTATGTCGGTGCGACGGTGGGCCGGGTGTGCAACCGCATCAGCGGGGCGTCCTTCGGACTGAACGGCAAGACGTACCCACTGGCGAAAAACGACGGAGAGAACCATCTCCACGGCGGCGTGCGGGGATTTGACAAATACATCTGGGCGGCGGAGCCGCTGGAGGACGGCCTGCGGCTGCACCGTCTGTCGCCTGACGGGGAGGAGGGGTATCCCGGAACGTTGGCGGTGTCGGTGACATATCGGCTGGCCGGCGCGGCGCTTCGGATCGAATACGAGGCGGAAAGCGATGCCGACACCCTGTGCAGCCTGACCAACCACAGCTATTTCAACCTGAACGGCGGCGGTACGGCTATGGCGCATACGCTGGCACTGGCGGCGGAGAGGTATCTGGAGACGTCTCCCGGCTGCCTGCCCACGGGGCGGGCGCTGCCGGTGGCGGGGACGCCCTTTGACTTCCGCGCAGCTAAGGCTGTCGGCCGGGACATCGATACGGCGGCGGAGCAGCTGCGGCTGGTGAACGGCTATGACCACCATTTCTGCGTGGACGGGGCCGGTCTGCGCCGTGCGGCGGTGCTGCGGGGCGACAGCAGCGGCATCGCCATGACGATGGACACCACCTCTCCCGGTGTGCAGCTGTATACGGCCAACTGGCTGTCCCGGCGCGGCGGAAAGAATGGGGCGGTATATGAGCCCCGCTGCGCCGTGTGTCTTGAGCCGCAGTTCCCGCCAGACGCGGTACACCACCCGGGCTTTCCCCAGCCGCTGCTGCGGCGGGGCGAAGTATACCGGCACTGCACGGTATACTCCTTTTCAAAATAACAACACATCCCCCGTGCAGCGTATCTGCGCGGGGGATGTGTTGTTATTATTGCGCTCAGCCCATGACCACGCGTACCTGCACCTCTGTGCCGGGTGTGGCCGGGGGAAGCACATTCCCGGTGATGGGTGTTCCGTTCACGGTGAGGGAGACGATGCCCTTTTCTACGTGGTGAGGATTCTCCACAGTGATGCGGTAGACTGCACCGCGGTAGCGGCGCTTGACGGTATAGCCTGCCCATTCCGCGGGGATACAGGGGGCGACAGCAAGACCGTCCAGCGTGGGCTGCACGCCGAGAATGGCCTGCGAGATGCTGACGAACGTCCAGGCTGCCGTGCCGGTGAGCCAGCTGTTCTTGCCCTCGCCGAAGGTGGGCGCGTCCTTGCCGGCCACCATCTGGCTGTATACATACGGCTCGGTGCGGTGGATCTCGCTGATGTCCTCAATATAGGCCGGGCAGGTCTTGCGGTAGACCTCGAAGGCGCGTGTGCCGTGCCCCAGCACCGTCTCGGCGCAGGTGATCCACGGGTTGTTGTGGCAGAAGATACCGGCGTTCTCCTTATAGCCGGGGGGGTAGCTGGTGATCTCACCCAGCTCCAGATGATACCGGCTTTCAGTTGTTGTACAACTTTTAACGACAGTTTTTGCTTAATCA
>OHBJ01001897.1_pt1 | contig 14321 bp, 12 predicted proteins | sample 1577241 | NCBI WGS metagenome assembly OHBJ01 (sample SAMEA3541594, study PRJEB24748) | human gut metagenome | biome: human gut; feature: human-associated habitat; material: faeces | place: China | collected 2012
GTAGGCGGCGTTCGGGTTATTGAGAAGCGCCGCGCACTTCTCGTTGTCTCCATCACATCAGGAACAGGAATATGTAAGGCATTACGACAGAAAGGACATCAGGCGATTCTTGTGGATATTTTTTGCGGCATTGAGAATGTGGACCGGGAGAATCCGTTTCCGTCAGAGTATGATGTGGACGCAGCATCAGAATATATGTCAGCATTTAACGACAGGATTGAACAGATGAAAAAAGAGAGAAGAAGCTTCTTCGGACCAAACGTGCTGAAACTCTGCGAGGCGGCTGACATTGTTTTCCTGGGACTTCATGGTGCGAACGGAGAAGATGGAAAAGTACAGGCAACATTTGACCTGATGGGAATCAAATATACAGGAACCGGATATTTAAGCAGTGCCCTGGCAATGGATAAGGGAATCACCAAGCAGATGTTCCTGATGAATAATGTACCAACACCGCGGGGAGTGTCTATGGTAAAAGAAGAAATGACCACAGATCTGAAAGCACTTGGAATGGAATTTCCTGTAGTTGTAAAAACCTGCTGTGGCGGTTCCAGTGTAGGTGTTTATATTGTGAATGATCAGGCCGAATATGAGCAGGCTCTCAAAGACGCTTATTCTTATGAAAATGAAGTCGTGGTCGAAGAATATATAAAAGGACGTGAATTTTCAGTAGCGGTTGTGGACGGAAAAGCTTATCCGATCATCGAAATTGCTCCGCTTCAGGGATTCTATGATTATAAGAATAAATATCAGGCCGGCTCTACGATTGAGACCTGTCCTGCCGAAATTTCACCGGAACTCACAGAGAAAATGCAGCATTATGCGGAAGCAGGAGCCAAAGCTCTGTTTATGGAAGGATACTGCCGTCTTGATTTCATGATGAAGGAGAATGGAGATATGTATTGTCTGGAAGCAAATACTCTTCCCGGAATGACACCAACCAGTCTGATTCCGCAGGAGGCAAAAGTTCTGGGAATCGACTATCCGACTTTATGTGAGAAACTGATTGAAGTTTCCATGAAAAAATATCCGACGCAGGATTTCACACTATAGAGCGTGTCTGCAGTAATTTATAGAATTGTTATAGATGCATTATTAAGAGAATTGCTATAACAGGAAAGAAGATATAAAAAATATTATGAAAAACTTAACTCTTGAAAATATCGCCCGCGTATGCGGCGGTACTTATTATGGTCCGGCTGATAAATTACAGGAAGAAGTAATGTCTATTATCACAGACAGCAGAAAAGCAGAAGAAGGATGTCTGTTTGTACCTATTGTGGGGGAACGTGTAGATGCCCATAAATTTATCCCACAGGTAATGGAAGCAGGGGCACTGGCAACCTTGTCGGAACGGGTGCTTGATAACGCTGATTTTCCTTATATCGCAGTAGAATCTTCTCTTCAGGCAGTGAAAGATATTGCAGAGTTTTATTTAAAGCAGCTTCAGATCCCGGTTGTGGGAATTACAGGAAGTGTTGGTAAGACAAGTACAAAAGAAGTGATCGCATCTGTTCTGAACCAGAAATACCATACTCTGAAAACACAGGGCAACTTTAACAATGAACTTGGTCTGCCTCTCACAGTTTTTCGTCTGCGTGATGGAGATGAAATTGCAGTTCTGGAAATGGGAATCAGTGATTTCGGTGAGATGACCAGACTTGCGCAGATTGCAAGACCGGATACCTGCGTGATCACGAATATCGGTACCTGCCATCTGGAGAATCTGGGAGACAGAAATGGTGTTCTGAAAGCAAAGACAGAGATTTTTAAATTCCTCAGACCGGAGGGACATATTGTATTAAATGGCGATGATGACAAGCTTATCACAGTAAAAGAATATGAAAAGATAAAACCTGTATTTTTCGGAATGAGTAATGAATGTCAGGTTTACGGTGATAAGATTGTAAGCAGAGGTTTAAAGGGAATGACCTGCACCATTCATCTGGGGGATACTGCATTTACAGTTGATATCCCGATGCCGGGGCGCCATATGGTATATAATGCGCTGGCAGCAGCTGCAGTTGGAAATATTTATGGACTTACAACTGAGCAGATTAAAGCCGGAATCGAGAGCCTGGAGCCGATCAGCGGTCGTTTCAGAATGATCGAAACAGATAAATTTCTGATCGTAGATGACTGCTATAATGCAAATCCCATGTCCATGAAAGCCTCTCTGGATGTTCTGCAGGATGGTGCAGGACGCAGAATAGCAGTCCTTGGCGATATGGGTGAACTTGGAGAGAATGAAGTTCAGCTTCATGAGGAGGTAGGAGAGCATGCCGGAAAATGTGATATTGATGTTCTTATCTGTACAGGTAAACTGTGCAGAAATATGGCAGAGAGAGCACAGCGGACAAATCCGGACCTGAAAGTAATCTATGAGCCGGACAGAGAAAGTCTGCTGGAGCATCTGGAAGGTTATGTACAGGATGGTGACACTATTCTTGTGAAAGCTTCCCATTTTATGAAGTTTGAAGAGGTAGTTACGAAACTGGAAAATATGTAAACACTTCGAGTGATCGCTTTGTGGAAGACGCTTCCTATTTGCGTTTAAAATCCTTATCATTCACCTATCGTTTGCCGAAGAAAGCGATTCAGCGTTGGGGATTCAACAATATTGATGTGTACGTAACCGGATACAATCTTTTCACATGGACTAATTACACAGGGCAGGACCCAGAGGTAAAGACTGAGAATACGTATGCCAAAGATACAGCCACTACACCTGCTTCTATTCAACTTGTTGCTGGCTTTAATTTAAGTTTCTAAAAGATATACGAAAATGAAAAAAATATTTACTATATTGTTACTATTCGGTGGCTTATTAATGAGCGGATGCAGCGATTGGCTCGATGTACAGCCTAAAGATAAACAATCTACCGATATGTATTGGGAATCTTCCGAAGATGTAGAGGCAATTCTTGCACAAGGTTACAGTCGTTTGCGTGATTGCGTTCCCTATATCATAGATTGGGGGGAATTGAGAGGAAGTTCCGTTATTGTTCCGGTAAGGTCGACTCCGGCTGGTCAAATTCAGAATTTTACAGTATTGCCCAGTACATCAGCCGTTCAATGGGGAACATTCTATCAAGTAATCGGTATGGCAAATGCTGTATTGAAATATGCACCAGGGGTAATTGAGAAAGACGAGAGTTACTATCAATCGCAAATGGATTCACATTTGACGGAAGCTTATTTCTTGCGTGGACTGTCGTATTTATATTTAGTACGCAACTTTCGGGAAGTTCCTTTGATTACTGAACCTTATGTAGACGATGCCATGCCTACTGACGTGCCAAAGTCTTCCGAAGTGGAGATTCTGGAACAAATTAAAAGTGATGTACGTGCAGCATTGGCAACTGATGCCGCTAAAGAAACATTTAACGGAACATGGGCTACTAAAGGACGTGCTACCAAATGGGCTCTATATGCACTAATGGCGGAAACCTGTCTTTGGGCGGAAGATTATGAAGAATGTGTTACATACGCTGATTACTTGATTAACTCCACAGCTCCCATACGTCCCGTGTTTATGTCAACACCTGGACAATGGTACAATATGTTTTATCCTGGTAATAGTAATGAATCTATCTTTGAGATACAGTATGACGAAACGAATTATGCACAAGGAGGCGGAAGTCCGTCAAAACTTCTTCCTTATGGCTCTGATGTCACGGTCAATACTTATATGTATTCAGAACCGATGACTATCCGCTTGATAAATGAATTCTACCAAAATCAGGATGAAGTAAATCGTACCTATTATGGTTCGTTTGCTGGTATAACTTATACCAGCTATCCGGAAAATGGTATTATTTGGAAATACTCAGGGTTGGGTGTAGCCGATCGGGAAGCAGTACGTACAATTTTGGATGCCAACTATATTATTTATCGTATGGCAGATGTGATGTTGATGAAAGCGGAAGCTTTGATTCGTATTGGCGGTTCTGCCAATTGGACAGAAGCATTGGCTATCATAAATAGAATACGTGAACGTTCTGAGTTGAGACCACGAGATGAAGTCAGTGCGGAAAATATTAATGAAGCTACTGAGGAAATATTGTTGGAAATGTTGCTGGACGAGCGGGATATGGAATTTGCTGCAGAAGGAAAACGCTGGTACGATCTGTTACGATATGGCAAGCAACAGAACTTCAAATATAAAAGTCGCTTCAAAATACTTATAATGGAGAATAATCTTACCGCGGAAAGCAGATGGTTGGGCTCTGTTTTAGACAACGACAATGCTTGGTATTTGCCAATTCCTGCCAGTGACATATCCACCAACTCGTTATTGAAGCAAAATCCTTATTATGAATAATTAAATAACGATATGCAATGAAAAAAATGAAAAAAATATACTGGATGCTGTTCATTATTTTATGTGCAGCTTGCAATGATCCGTATGACGGAGATACATATGTTGTTTTCGATATGCAGCCTGCAGGAACTTATTTGTCCAACAGGTCAGACGACTTTTCCGAATGGATTCACATTATGAAGTATGCAGACTTGTACAATGCTGTAAATCAGGCAACACAGTCTTTTACACTTTTTGTACCTAATAATGCTGCTGTAAAAGAATTTTATAATCGAAAGGGAGTTTCTTCCATTGAAGATTTGGGTACAGAGTATGCACGTAGCCTAGTGTCCTATCACATAGTACAGGATACCATTAGTCAGGAAATTTTTATAGAGAAGGAAGGGGCATTAGCAAAAAGGACCGTTTCTGATGATGTCTTGATGGTATCTTTCGGAAGTGCGGAAGTTGGAGGTGGTGGTATGCAGTCTGTTTACCTGAATAATGAAGCTCATGTAATAGAGTTTGCAAATAAGGTATCTAACGGTTATGTATATGTATTGGAAAATACGCTGACGCCACTTACAGAAAGTGTATATGCTCGTATATCTGAAAGCGGACGTCCCTACACAATTCTGAAATCTGCAATGGATGCTACAGGATAAAGCAACATAGAGTCTTGCACGTATAAGGGCTTTACGCGCCGGAGAGGCATCTCAACAAAAGCGTGCAGGTTTGCGGAGGAGGATTCCGCGTTGCGCAAAAACAGCAAAAAATGAGGGAGGACGGCTCTGTCCTCCCTCATTTTTTGCCCTGCGCTTTCGCCCTTCTCCGTCAGCTGTTTTTCCAGTGCGGTCTGTCTGGCCAGGATGGCATTGACCTTGTCGTAAAGATCCTCGATCATGATCTCTGTCTTGAGGTTGACCTTATAATCGTTCTCTGCACGGCGGCGGTCCTTTTCCTCCTGCCGGTTCTGGCTCATCATGATGAGCGGTGCCTGAATGGCCGCCACGCAAGAGAGCACCAGATTGAGCAGGATGAAGGGGTACGGGTCGAACGCCTTTGCCGCCAGCAGCGTGTTGACAAGCATCCACAAAATCAGCACGCCGGTGAAGGAAAAGATGAACTCCCAGCTGCCCGCAAATTTGACAATGGCGTCCGCCGCCCGCCGGCTGAGGGTGTATTTTTCCTTCTCACCCGCGAGATTTTCGGAAATTTTGCTGTCTGCCAGCAGGTTCAGCACTTCCTCGTCCGTCATATCGCGGCGGATGTCCTTGAGGACTTCTCTCAAAAGCTTACGGTTTTCTTTCATTGTGATATCATCCTTTTCTGTTTGCGAAAGTTTTGGCGTATTATCATGACGAAGGCCCCGACGTATCTCGACCTTGCTCACTGCTCCACTGCGCCGTGCCGCGAATTCCTGTTCGGCACGGACACGATGGGGCGCGACATCTTCTCGATGATCTGGTACGGCGGGCGGCTGTCGCTGTTCATCGGCGTCGGCTCGACCGTCATTTCGACGCTGCTCGCGATCCTCTTCGGCGCGGTCAGCGGGCTTGCGCCCAAATGGCTCGACGCGCTGCTGATGCGCCTGACCGAAATTCTTCTCAGCGTGCCGAACCTGCTGCTTGTCATCTTCCTGCAGGCAGTCATCGGCACGCCGAGCGCGTGGAGCATCGCGCTCGTCATCGGCCTCACGAGCTGGACGAGTATCGCCAAGGTCGTGCGTACCGAGGTCAGGCAGCTGCGCGCGAGCGAGTACGTCATCGCGGCGAAGTGCATGGGCGGCAGCTTTTTCCACATTCTGCGGTGTCACCTTGCGCCGAATTTCTTCTCGTCCATCCTCTTCATGGTGGTGATGAATGTGCGCAGCGCCATCATCGCCGAATCGACGCTCAGCTTCATGGGCCTCGGCCTGCCCATCGAGGTCGTGACCTGGGGCAGCATGCTCTCGCTCGCGGAAAAGGCGCTGATGACCGACGCGTGGTGGATCCTGCTCATTCCCGGCGCATTTTTAGTCGTGACGCTCCTTTGCATCACGACCCTCGGCGACTACCTGCGCAGCCGCACGGGTCGAAAAGAAAGCAACCTGTAAATAGAAAGAAGGCACAGCCGTTTGGCTGTGCCTTCTTTCTATTTATGGAGTTTACTTCGCGTTCACGATGTTCATGAACTCTTCGCCCGTGATGGTCTCCTTCTCGTAGAGGTACTGCGCCAGCTCATCGAGCTTCGCGCGGTTTTCGGTGAGGATATGGATGGCCTTTTCGTGCTGTTTTTTCACCAGCTCCACAACGCGCTGGTCGATCCTCGTCTGCGTCTCGGCAGAGCAAGCGAGCGATGCGTCGCCGCCGAGATACTGATTGTTGACCGTTTCAAGCGCGACCATGTCGAAATCGTCGCTCATGCCGTAGCGCGTGATCATCGCGCGGGCGAGCTTCGTCGCCTGCTCAATATCGTTCGAGGCGCCCGTGCTGACAAGGCCGAACTTGACCTCCTCAGCGGCACGGCCGGCCGTGAATGTCGCGATCTTGTTCTCGAGCTCCTCGCGTGAGAGGATGTACTTATCCTGCTGCTCGACCTGCATCGTGTAGCCGAGCGCGCCCGACGTGCGCGGGATGATCGTGATCTTCTGGACCGGCGCGGAGTGCGTCTGCATGGCGGCGACGAGCGCATGGCCGATCTCATGGTACGCGACGGTCTTCTTTTCCTTGTCGGAAAGCACGGCGTTCTTCTTCTGGTAGCCTGCGATGACGACCTCGATGGACTCTTCAAGGTCCGCCTCCGTCACGACCGTGCGGTTATTGCGCACTGCGCGAAGGGCAGCCTCGTTGATCATATTCGCCAGCTCTGCACCCGAAGCGCCGGAGGCCATACGCGCGATGGTGTGGAAATCCACATCGTCTGCGGTCTTGATCTTCTTCGCGTGGACCTTGAGAATTGCCTCGCGTCCAGCTAAATCAGGCAGCTCGACGGGCACGCGGCGGTCAAACCGTCCCGGGCGGGTCAAAGCCGGATCCAGAGACTCGGGCCGGTTCGTCGCAGCGAGGATGATGACGCCGTTGTTTCCTTCAAATCCGTCCATTTCGGTCAGCAGCTGGTTTAAGGTCTGCTCGCGCTCGTCATTCGACGATAACTGATTGTCGCGCTTTTTGCCGATCGCGTCAATTTCGTCGATGAAGACGATGCAGGGCGCTTTTTCCTTGGCCTGCTTAAAAAGGTCACGGACTTTGCTTGCGCCCATGCCGACGAACATTTCGACGAATTCAGAGCCCGACATCGAGAAGAACGGCACATTTGCCTCACCTGCGACAGCCTTCGCGAGCATGGTTTTACCGGTTCCCGGAGGGCCAACAAGCAAAACACCCTTCGGCATCGACGCGCCGACGTCGGTGTATTTCTGCGGATTGTGAAGATAATCGACGATCTCGGCAAGCGACTCCTTCGCCTCGTCCTCGCCTGCCACATCGTCAAAGCGGATACCCTTTGTGGACTGGACGTAGATTTTCGCATTCGACTTGCCCATACCGCCAAACATCAAGGAGTCCTTGCCTCCCATCTGATCGCGGAGCTTTTTTGCCATGTACTGGCCGAGGCCGATGAAGATGAGCATCGGCAGGATTCCCGTAATCAGCAAGCTCAGAAGCGGCGATGTAGATGCGTCGACATCTTTTGAAAATTTTGCACCCGACTCATACAGACGCTCGGTGAGCTGTGGGTCATCCATAGCGTTTGTCTTGTAGACGTTTTTCTCGTCTTTGTCGGTAAAGACGATCTGCTGGTCCTCGACCTGCACCTGACCGATGTTCTTGTCTTCCGTCATGGACATGAACGTACCGTAGTCCACCTCCGTGACCTCTTCCTTCAGAAGCAGCGGCGTGACGATGAGATTGAAGACAAGCAGCACCAGCAGCACCACACCGTAGTAATAGAGCAAAGGCTTCTTTGGGCTTTTGACTTCCTGCATATGGATTCCTCCTTATTGGTTCCGGCGCTTCCTCCTGAATCGCACTTGCGAAACGGCGCGTCCTGCGATATGATAGGAAAAACCGGCAAATTGACAAAATTACGAGGTGATTTTTTGTGAAAACAATCGAAGCGCAATCGAAACTCAAGCTGATTGCGTCGCTGTGCATTTTCGGAACGATCAGCCTTTTCGTGCGCAATATCGCGCTTGGCTCCGGAATGATCGCGCTGTCGAGAGGCGTTCTCGGCTCGATATTTCTGCTTTTATATCTTGCACTGCGCCGTCAGAAATTAGACCTTCCGGCGGTTCGGAACAATCTCTGGATCCTGCTTCTTTCCGGCGGTGTGATGGGGCTCAACTGGGCGCTTTTATTTGAGGCGTACCGGTACACGACGGTCGCGACGGCGACGCTCTGCTATTATATGCAGCCAGTGTTCCTGACGCTGGCGGCGGCAGTTCTGCTGGGGGAAAAGCTGCGCCTCAAAAAGATTCTCTGCGTGCTCGTCGCGCTTTGCGGTATGGTGCTGATCTCCGGCGCCCTCGGCGGCGCACTGCCGGAGGCCGGGGAGCTTCGCGGTATCGCATTGGGGCTCGGCGCGGCGATTTTGTATGCGTGCGTCATTCTCTGCAACAAAAAGCTGCGGGACATCGGAGCGTTTGATAAGACGATCGTCCAGCTGCTGGCCGCGGCGGCTGTCATGGTCCCCTACTGCGCGCTCACAGGCGAAAAAATCACAGCAGAAACGTTCCAACCGGTATCGTTCATCTGTCTTCTCGTGCTCGGCATGCTCCATACGGGCTTTGCCTACGCGCTATACTTTGGCAGCATGAAGGCCCTTCGCGCGCAGACCATCGCGATTTTCAGCTACATTGACCCCGTCATCGCGATTCTCATTTCCGTGACCATCCTGCACGAGCCGTTCACGGTCTACAGTGCCCTCGGCTCCGTCCTGATTTTAGGCGCCGCTTTCGTCAGTGAGAAAAACTGAAGTTTATATAACGTATCACGTTATAAGCAACCCGTAGTAGTCCGTTAATGTTAAAAGTATATTTTCTTGAATTTATGTGATATGATAGCACAAAAGTTCTAAAAGGATGTGCAAACACATGAACAAGGAAATTAGATTGAGTGAAGCAGAACAGTTATATCTCAAAGACTTTGTGAAAAACGGAAGTCACAAATCAAAAGAAATCATCAGAGCACGAGTGCTGCTAATGCTGGATCGGACAGGGAAAGTGGATCATGTGAGATATAACCGTACGGCCGAGTATGCGGGAATTTCAGTTCAGGCCGTATATAATATGCGGGACGAATATCTGGAAAACCAAGATATTGCGGCATATTTAACGCGGAAAAAGCGGACAACACCTCCGGTAAAAGCAAAGGTAACCGGAGAAGTTGAGGCGAAAATTGTAGCACTCGCTTGCAGCAAAGCACCAGATGGGCGTTCCAGATGGACACTTCGACTGCTGGCAGAAAAGGCCGTAGAGCTTCATATTATCGATCGTATTTCCTATGTCAGAGTGCAGCAAATCTTAAAAAAACGAAATATAAGCCTCACCTGAAGAAGATGTGGTGTATTCCGCCAAAACAAAACGCCGAATTCGTAGCGCATATGGAGGACATCCTTGAGGTATATTCTCGTCCCTTCGATAAGAAACGCCCCGTGATCTGCATGGATGAAAAGCCGTTTCAGCTTCTGGATGAATATTTGGAGCCAATTTCTATGGGTAAGGATAACCATAGTGAAAAATACGACTGCGAATATGTCAGAAAGGGCTCTTGTGCCATATTTATGTTCACAGAGCCTCTGGGCGGCTGGCGCGAAGCGCATGCTTATCCGCGCAGAACGGCTTGTGATTGGGCGCTTCAGCTGAAGTGGCTTGTTGATGAACCCTACGCCGATGCGGATAAAATCGTTTTGGTGATGGATAACTTGAATACACATACTACCGCCTCTCTCTACAAAGCGTTTCCACCTGAGGAGGCATACCGTATTGCGCAGAAGCTTGAGATCCATTACACGCCAAAACATGGGTCATGGCTGGATATGGCTGAAATTGAGCTGTCCGCGCTTACTGTTCAATGCCTTTTGAATGTCCGGATTCCAACGATTGAGGACTTGAACAAGATTCTTTCTGCTTGGTCGCAAAAAAGAAATTTCGCACAAAAAGGTGTTTCTTGGCATTTTACGACTGACGACGCTCGAATTAAGCTTTCTCATCTCTATCCAGAAATAAAATTTTAGAATTAACGAGCTAGTAGGGGCGTTGTTATTTCCCACGTTGATAATTGCGGATGGCGCTCAAAAAGTCCTCGCCGTAGCGGCAGGCCTTGACCTCGCCGATGCCGGAGACGGAAAGAAGCGCGTCCATGGTCTCGGGTGCTTTTTCCGCCATGTCGAGAAGTGTTGAGTTCGAGCAGACAATGTAGGCGGGCACGTTTTCCCGCTGCGCAATTTTCATGCGCGTCTCGCGCAGCACACCGAACAGATCGTCCGCGCCGGAGGGCAGGGGAGCGGTCTGTTTTTTTGCGCCCTTCTGAGAAGCCTTCGGCGCGGGCTCCGGCGAGGCCAATACCGGCATGAGAAGCTGCTTCCCGCGAAACAGAACGTCGCGCGCCCTTTCTTCGGGCTCCAGCGTGCTGTGCTCGGGATTGACGCGAAGATAGCCGTCTGCCTCCAGAAAATCGCACAGCGCGTTCAGCTCCTGCCGCTTTTCGTGCATGAGATTATAGGTCGAAATCTGGTCGAGCCCAAGATCGAGCACGCGTTTGTCCCGACTGCCGCGCAGCACGCGCAAAACCATCGTTTTTCCCACAAAGTAGCCGAGCTTTTCATAGATCCTGTACACGCAGGACAGCACCATCTGCGCCGGAACGGTCACATCCTGAAGCCGCCGCTCTGTTTTGCAGTTACCGCAGCAGCCGCAGCTTTCTGGGTGGCTCTGACCAAAGTAGGAGAGGATGTAGCCGCGTAGGCAGTCAGTCGTTTTGCAGTAGCCCGTCATCTGCCGCAGGCGCTGAAGCTCGCCCTCGCGCACATGCTCCTGCACGTCGGGGTCTAATTCTTCATTGCCGCCGTTTTGGATGAGAAAGCGCGCCGTCTGCACATCGCCGGGAGCGTAGAGCAAAATGCACTCGCCGCAGCTTCCATCACGGCCCGCGCGCCCGGCCTCCTGATAGTAGCTTTCCAGCGATTTTGGCATGTTGTAGTGGATGACGAAGCTGACGTTCGACTTGTCAATGCCCATGCCGAACGCGTTCGTTGCGACCATGACGGTCTTGCGGTCGAATCGGAAATCGTCCTGATTGGCGTGGCGCTCTTCCTCGGAGAGTCCTGCGTGGTAGCGTGTGGCGGCAATGCCCTTATCATTCAGAAATTCGCACACGCGCTCGACGGAGGCTCTTGTATTGCAGTAAACAATGCCGGATTTTTCGCTTCGTTCGCGCACGAGCTGCCAGACGGCGGCCAGCTTGCTCGTCGGGTGCTGGACGGCAAAATAGAGGTTCGGACGGTCGAAGCCCGTGATGTTGAGAAGCGGGTTCCGGAGCCCCAGCTGCGAGATGATATCCGCACGCACCTGCTTTGTCGCGGTGGCCGTGAAGGCGGCGACGACGGGACGTGTGGGGAGCTGCGCGATAAAGTCGGCAATTTTCAAGTAGCTGGGCCTGAAATCCTGCCCCCATTGTGAGATGCAGTGCGCCTCGTCGACGGCGAGAAGCGACACGGGAATGTGCGAAATGAGAGACAGAAAGCTCTCGTTTTCGAGCCGCTCCGGCGCGACATACAAAAGCTTATACTGCTCGCGTGCGGTTTTGGCGTAAGTCTCCCGCAGCTGCTCGAGAGACAGGGAGCTATTTAGAAAGGCCGCCGGAATGCCCGCCTCCGTGAGCGCCGCGACCTGATCCTTCATGAGCGAGATGAGCGGGGAGACGACAATCGTGAGCCCCGGCAGCATGAGCGCGGGGATCTGATAGCAGATCGATTTTCCGCCGCCCGTCGGCATCACACCCAGAACGTCCCGGCCGGACAAAATCGCGTCGATGAGCGCCTCCTGCCCGCCGCGGAAGGCGCTGTGACCAAAGAACTTTTTCAGCAGCGTCCGTTTTTCCAAAGCCAATCCCTCATAGCACAGCCGCCACACAAGCGCGTGACGGCTGAAAAAGTTTGTGATTCAATAATCAGACGTCGTCCTCGCCCGGGAGCTGGAGCTCGTCGAACGCGCTTTCCGCGTCGTCGAAGATGGCCTGAATGTCGGCAAGCGTCTCCTGCAGACGGGAAAGGCCGGAGGACAGGTCGGCGGTGAGCGCGGAAATTTCCTCGCCCGCGTCGGTGTAACGGTCCTTGGACTGCTCGCAAAGAAGACTCAGCTGCTCACGAAGCTTTCTTGCCCGCACCATGGCGTTGCGTTCGGCCTGCTCGGCGCGGCGATAGGCGGCAAGCTCCTGCTGGCTGAGATCGACCGGCGCGGCTGCTTCCGGCTGCGCGGGTTCTTCGCCGGCGGCGTCCTCTTCGCATGCCGTTTCGGAGGAATCCAAAGAGGCCTGCTCGGATTTCAGTTGCTCGAGTTCCTGCTTTGCCGTCTCCAGCTGCGCGGCGAGCTCGCTTGCTTCATCGGAAAGGGAGACGACCTGCGCCGAGAGCGCGCTGTCTTCCTCTTTCAGCTTCTCGTGCTCTGCGCGCAGATCGGAGAGCTCTGCCTGCAGGCGGGTGTTTTCGGCCAGCAGATGGTCGTTTTCGTCTGCGAAAGCCTGCTTCTCATCCTCCAGCTTTCGGAGCGCTTTTTGATGCGCGGCAGAGGTTTCTTCGATGTAATTGACAACGTCAGTGCGGGAGAACCCGCCGACCGCCGTGCGGAATCGGGAAAAGTCGGACATAAAAGCGCCTCCAATGTTTAAAAGTAAGCATAGTATATCATGACTTTCCTGAAAACACAACAAAAACAGCGCCCATTCGCCATGCTTTGACGAACGGGCGCGGGGTTATGCGGATTGCTGCAAGCGATTGCGCGGGAATGGCTTGTAGATGAGGACGCACAAAAGCGCGCTCACGGGAATCGCGACAAGAACGTCGAGCATCGAGTGCTGCTTGACAAAGACCGTGGACATGCTGATAAGAAGGCTGAGCGGCAGCATCACAAGGTGAAGTTTTTTGGCCCGCAGCCGCGGCGCGTCGAAGCACGCAAGGGCCAAGGCCGCGCAGCCGATAACGTGCATGCTGGGAATGACGTTCGTGTTCGTGTCGGCGGCGTAGATTCTCTTCACCAGCCAGATGAAACAGTCGTTCTGCTGGAAATCCGTCGGGCGAAGGTCCTGCCCGTTCGGGAAGAGCATGCAGAAGATGATCGAGCCGCCGAAGCCGAAGCCGATGTAGAGCATGAAGCGCTTGAAGGCGGGCGGGTCGGTGAAGATCAAGTACGCCGTCATTAAAACTAACAGCGGGTGCCACAGGCAGTACGGAACGATGAAAAACCGGCAGAACGGGATCTGATCGTCGATGGGTAGATACGACACCCAGTAGTTTTTGGTCACGAGATGCTCCGCGAGATAGAACAAAGACAGATAGACAATCCAGATGAGAAGGTACCAGAAATGGTGAAAATCATCAATTGTCCCGATTTTCAGCTTCCTGCGAGGGCTCTTTGACATGGTCAGAATCAGGCTCCTTGTTCGTTTCTTCAATGGTCGGGATGAAGGCCTTTGCAAATTTGCCCTCGCCCCGGTGCTTGAGGTAGAAGTAACCGATCACGCTGAACACGGTCGCGCCGATGAAGTTGACAAACAGGTCCTCCATCGTGTCGTACAGGCCGATATCGAGGTACCCGGTAAAGCCGAGGTTCCGGCCGTTGACCGCGACGGAGGTAATGCCGTCAATGGTGATGGGAATGTTGCTGTTCGTGGAGTCCAGCATCACGGACGAAATGGTGTGGACGATCGTGTCCTTCTGCATGTCCGTGTGGAAAAGCCTATCCATCCCGAACTCAAAAAATTCCCACAGAACACCGATCGTCATCGAAAAGCAGAACGCGGCCAGCGCCACATACACGGGCGAG
>OHBJ01001910.1_pt1 | contig 14284 bp, 9 predicted proteins | sample 1577241 | NCBI WGS metagenome assembly OHBJ01 (sample SAMEA3541594, study PRJEB24748) | human gut metagenome | biome: human gut; feature: human-associated habitat; material: faeces | place: China | collected 2012
AGCAACGCCCTTCTAAGGCGTGGGTCCTGCGTTCGAATCGCAGCGGAATCACGGAAAATAAGAGAAAATCAAGCGGTGAAAATATCGTTGGTTTTCTCTTTTTCTTTTATAAATGTTTGTAAGTTTATAAAAATTGCATATATTTGCAGCCCGATAAAACTACCGACCTTGTTTTTACGGACACAAACTGAACGAGCTTAAGCTAAACTACAGAAAAAAATCACTTCGTAAGGCCGATAATAAACCGAGCCTGTATCATTATTTAAAAGGATAGAGAAAGCGTTCTTCTAAAATCGAAGAATACAACTGACAAGAAGGCCAGATACGGCCCGCAGACTGTTTTTACAGTTCAGGGAAGTACCTGTGCAGGAATGTTACACCCATTTTTTTAACAAAAACCAAACTAGACTTTTTTTAACCGGTATCTGAGGAGGGGAATTCCCTTCCTCAGGATACCACTAAACCGCGATAACTAAACTTAATTGTCCAACAAAATCTTAAATCATCTATGAAAATAGAAAGAGCTACTCAGCTGCTATTCCTTTTGCTGATAAGTCAGGGAGGAAATGCGGCCTATGCCAACCTTCCGCGAGGAGCCAGTGCGTCTCCCGTACAGGTGTCGGCGCAAGCAAACAAAATCACAGTGAGTGGAACAGTCGTTGACGTCAACGGAGAACCTCTGGTAGGGGTAAGCGTGCTGGAAAAGGGTACCGGAAACGGTACGATTACCGACATGGACGGAAACTTCACCTTGTCCGCAGGCGAGGGAGCCGCACTCGAAATCTCTTACGTGGGGTATCAGAACCTGACGGTTTCTGCCAAGGAAACACTGGGTGTTCTGGTCATGAAGGAAGATACCGAACAGCTGGATGAAGTGGTGGTAACGGCATTGGGTATCAAGCGCTCACAGAAGGCTTTGAGCTACAATGTGCAGGAGGTGAAGAATGATGTGCTGACAAAGGTAAAGGATGCCAACTTCGTGAACAGCCTGAACGGAAAAGTAGCCGGTGTGAGCATTCAGCGCAGTGCTTCGGGTGTGGGTGGAGGTACCCGCGTCGTGATGCGTGGAAACAAGTCTATCAAGGGAGACAACAACGTGCTGTATGTGATTGACGGTGTGCCCATGGGCAATCAGGCCGACCGCACAGGCGACGGTACGGGCTTCGGTGCAGGACGTACGTCGAGTGAAGGTATTGCCAGCTTCAACCCTGAAGATATTGAAAGTCTGTCGGTGCTGACAGGTCCCTCGGCTGCCGCACTTTACGGAGCCAATGCGGCCAACGGCGTCATCCTGATTACCACGAAGAAAGGTGCTGCCGGAAAGGTAAGTGTCAACGTGTCGTCATCGGCTGAATTCTCGAATCCTTTCGTGCTGCCGCGCTTCCAGAACACCTACGGAAACGTGAGTGGAGAGGCTGCCTCGTGGGGAGAAAAACTGCCGGTACCTTCTTCATATAATCCGGCCGACTTCTTCAATACCGGAACCACTTTTACCAACTCTTTTAATCTGTCTGTGGGAAATGACAAGAACCAGACGTATGTGTCCGGTTCGGCGGTCAATGCCAAGGGTATCGTGCCCAACAACAAATACCACCGCTACAATGCCATGGTGCGAAATACCACCAAGTTCTTCAACGATAAGCTGACCATGGACTTGTCTGCCAGCTACGTGCGTGAGTATTACAACAACATGCTGTCCTACGGTACGTATTTCAACCCTCTTCTGGGAGCTTATCTGTATCCGCGCGGAGAGAATTTTGAGAAGGAAAAGTATTTCGAACGCTATGATGCCGAGCTGGGCTACAATGTGCAGTCGTGGACACCGGGCGACTTCGGTATGGCTGTGCAGAACCCTTACTGGGTGGCTTACCGCAATTTGCGTCCTGAGGTGAAAGACCGCTACATGCTGTATGCATCGTTGAAATATGAAATTACCGATTACCTGAACGTGAGTGCACGAGGCCGTCTGGATAATACCTACACGGAGAAGGAAGACAAGCGTTAGGCCGTCTTGTACGTCGTAGCCGGCATGGCATGCATCCTCAGACGTTATGCTTATTCGAATGAGACTTTCCGCCAGAAATATGCAGACATCATGGCCAACCTTTCGAAGCCTTTTGCCGGAGACTTTTATGCCAATGTCAACGTGGGTGCTTCTTTTGAAGAATACGATACGAAGGGAAGAGGATACGGTGGACAGTTGCTTCTGGTGCCGAATCTGTTTGCCTATGACAACATAGACCCTTCTACCGGTGTGCCTTCACAGACGGGTGGTGACAACCGTAAGATGAACCTCGGTGTGTTCGGTTCTGCGGAAATCTCGTGGAAATCGGCCGTGTATCTCACACTGACCGGTCGTGCCGACAAGCCTTCTCAGCTAGTCAACAGCAAGTCGCCCTGGATATTCTATCCTTCTGTCGGACTTTCGGCCATCGTAACCGACCTGTTGCCCGAAACCATGCGCCAGTCCATTTCACCGGTGCTGGGCTTCCTGAAAGTACGTGCTTCCTATACGGAGGTGGGTTCGCCTATTCCTTACACCGGACTGACTCCCGGCACCATTACGCACTCCATTGAAGGAGGTGTAATCAAACCTTTCAAGTATTATCCGCTTCCGGAACTGAAACCGGAGAGAACCCGCTCTTATGAAGTAGGTATCGACTCCAAATGGCTGAACAATACCGTGTCGCTCGGTGTGACGCTGTATAAATCGAATACCTACGACCAGTTGCTCGAAGCCAAGTTGTCGGAAACGTCGGGTTATGACTATATGTTCGTACAGGCCGGTAACGTAGAAAACCGGGGTATCGAACTGACGCTGGGATACGACCAGACTTTTGGCAATTTCTCTTACAGCACTTCGCTGACGGCTACTGCCAACCGTAATAAAATCATCGCACTGGCTTCGAACGTGAAGAATCCCGTGACCGGAGAGGCACTCGACCTGAGTGACATCAAGGTGGGACGTTTCCGTCTGCGCGAAGGAGAAGAAGTAGGTACGATTTATGCGGAAGAACGCCTGAAACGTGATCAGGACGGTTACATCGTGTACAACGAAGGTCAGACCATTACCACGGAATCTACGGAACCTTACAAGCTGGGCAGTGTCAATGCCAAGTGGAACCTGGGCTGGAGAAACGGCTTTACCTACAAAGGCTTTAACCTGAACTTCCTTGTCACTGCCCGTCTGGGAGGTATCGTGATATCCAAGACACAGGCCGTGCTCGATCAGTTCGGTGTGTCACAGGCTTCGGCCGATGCGCGTGATGCCGGAAAAGTCATGGTGGGCAATGTGGCAGTTCAGCCAAAGGACTACTATGAATCAGTGGTGAACCTGGATGCGTACAATGTGTACTCTGCTACCAACGTCCGCCTGCAGGAGGCCAGCCTGGGATACACCTTCCCTAATTCCTGGTTCAAGGGTACCCCGTTCCATAGCGTGAACCTTTCCGTGTATGGCACCAACCTCTGGATGATTTACAACAAAGCTCCTTTTGATCCGGAACTGACGGCTTCTACCGGTACCTTCGGACAGGGATACGATTACTTTATGTTGCCCAGCCAGCGCACGTATGGAGTGAGCCTTAAATTTGGATTCTAACAAATCATGAAAAACAACGTATAATATGAAGATAAGAAACTATTTGATACCTGTATTCTCCGTATTGGCACTTGCATCTTGCAACTATGAGCAGATCAATACAAATATCTATGGTGTGACGGAAGAAGGAATGAAGACGGGCGGACTGCTGTATGGGGCTCCTTTCATGGACATGCAGAAGCTGGTTATTCCCATCGGTTCGCCCACTGAATCGACAGGACCGGGTAACGACCTGGCCAATACAGACATCATGTCGGCCGGTAACTACATCGGTTACTGGGGCATGAACAACAACTGGAATTTCAACACGGAGGCTACGTGGAACTTTACGGATGCCCGTATGAGCTATGCTTACCAGAATTTCTATTCGAAACTGTTCCGTGCATGGAATGACATCTACAAGCATACGAAGAATTCGGAAGACCCTGCCGACAAGGAAGTGCAGGCTGTAGCCAACATTGTCAAGGTGACTGCCTGGCTCCGTGCGACGGATGCGTTCGGTCCGATTGTATATACCAATGCCGGCAACGGAGACATTGCTCCGAAACTGGATTCTCAGGAGACCGTGTACAAGGCGATGCTGGCCGATTTGAAGGATGCTTCGCAGCTGCTGGTCAATACCGCATCGAAAGTGCTTCCGTCGTACGATGTGATTTATAACGGAAACGCTTCCAACTGGGTGCGACTGGCTAACTCGCTCATGTTGCGCATAGCCGTCCGCGTGCATTTCAAGGATGAAGCACTGGCAAAGGAATACATCACGTTTGCCCTTGACGATTTCGGAACAAATTCGAAATAATCGCCGAAGAACTGCGCATAAGGATTGGTTAGCACATTCTTGAAGCGCACATAATATTTGGTGTCGGCCTTGAGAGTTCCGCGATAGAATATATAACGAAGCGAGAGCATATTACTGCCGTTTCCTTCACGGAACGAACGGGATACACCGCTGGCGCTAAGAAGTCCGTAAAGTTTCGGCCCTTTCATGTAATTGCGGTTACGGAGAGCCTTGTCATTTTCTATTCCCACATCGGGATCATCGGGATCATCCACTACCCAACCGATGTTCGGTGAATTGTAATCGGCACGCAAGTCGAGGGGAACACCTATAGCTGGAAGGTTGTCGGGATTCTCACCGAAATACGCCTGCACCATGCCACGCCACGAAGCATTCGAAAGCCCCCAACGGAATTCGTAAGTACCCGTAACGGGTACAGGCGGCAAAAGCAACGTGAAGTCATACTGTCCTAAAAAAAGAAGCTCGTTGCAATTCACATCCACCCAACTCGACGGAGAAACCTCGTTGAGACACACCTGCCACGTTTCGTCGGTTATTTTCACGACTTTCGAAAGGTATCCGTTAGGAAGATTCTGGGCCACAAGGCTCTTGTGAGGATTTCCGAAGTCATTACCGCCGGCTTCGGGCATATAGTCGGTAAGGTCGAAACGCAGCCTGCCGCCCATTACAAAGTCGCGCACATAAGAATCATAGACCATTATTCTGTCGATAGGATAATAAAATCCGTTAAGCGCATTATTGGAATTGATTCCGTTAGAAGCGCTGACAAAAGAACCTTCATTAAAGACCGTGACTTCCTCGTAGGTATCGTCGTCGTAACTTGAATAACGGTTTATACGCTTTCCTTGCGTACTCTCACCCTCGGTAATGCAGAACAGACGGCGTTGTTTGCCCATACTTTCAAAATTGCGGGTTACGTTGAGCGACAATCTGCTGGCATTCATATAAGAATATCCGAGTTCGTTCATGTGGATTACCAGCAAATCGTAAGGAACCTGTGTTTCCGTAAGATGATAAGCCACGAACTGGTTGACCACATTATCGGGGTCTGTCCAGTCCTGCGGATTCCCTGCCGCCGTTGATGTTTGCGAATACACGTCGACGGCAGCACACTTTTCTTCGATTATATTTTTCACTTCATCCCAGTTTTCTATCGACCCGAAATCCGACACCTTTATCTTAATGCCCCACTCTTTCTCGAAAACGCTGTCGGTTTCGACGAATGCGGTATATCCGTAACGGCGATGTTCGGGGCACAAATACGACGCTACGCCGCTACCTACGCTTGGGCCGAGAGCATTACCGTATTCGGGATGATTGTCTTCGTAATCGTAATCGAGATATTTTGTCATTTGCGCGTCCCAGCCTGTCTCCTGAAGCAGACGCGAGAATATTTTCAGGTTAGGCGTTTGCGAAATAAGCGTAGGAAGCTCGTCGGACGAAAGGGAAAGCACCTTATCGACCACATGCACGTATCCGTTCTCACATTCATTGTCCGGATCTATTATACGTGAATCGGAATTCATTATAAATGCCGCCTTTCCGTTTATGGTATCGAAAGTCACCGTTACATAACGGTCGTTCAGATTCTGATACGTAAGAGCTCCCTCGACGAAATCGGAAGTTTCATAAGCCTTGTTGTCGCCTGTATCTATGATACTGTTTCGTACTATAAAAGAGGCTGTGGAATCATCGAGCTGTTCGACAGGATAGTTCGGAGTATCCATAATACTGTCGACATATGCCTGCAAAGCGTCATTTTCCGGAGCGAAACATGTATAGTTTCCTCTGGTGGACAGCAAATCCATGACTGACGACTTCGACTTACGGCTCAAATGCACACGTTTTGCCAGACTTACATATTTTGAAAACTGTTCGCTGTTGCGGGTAAGGAACGTCGACACCATATCTCCTTCGAAAACATAAAGGTTCTCGTCGTCCACCTTGTCGCTACAACTCATCATGGCAAGCCCGCACACAAAAAGAAATGCGAGCCTGCATTTAACTCTCAACTTCATCATTAATAGATTTATTATTTATTCAGCTACAAAAATAATAAAAGTCTATAAATCAAATAGGGGGGGGGTAAATAAAATTTACGAATTAATCTTTTTTTGCACTTCCGCAACAAAACTTCCGCGTTTCGCCTTTAACGGTATTTCATTAAATACGAAACGCGGAAGCCTTGCTTATTTTCAGACTCTTTCGGCCGTATACGCGGTCTTCGGAGTTTTAGCCGAAAGGCGCGCTTCTACAGAACTCCCTGCGCAATCATTGCTTTCGCCACTTTCATGAACCCTGCAATGTTGGCCCCGCGTACGTAGTCCACATAGTTGCCGTCGGCACCGTATTCCACGCATTGTTTATGTATCTCCGCCATGATGTGGTGAAGGCGCTCGTCCACTTCGGCAGCACTCCAGGAGATGTGTTCGGCGTTCTGCGTCATTTCCAGTCCCGAGGTAGCCACGCCGCCTGCATTCACGGCCTTGCCAGGAGCGAACAACTGTTTCCTGCCTATGAAAAGGTCTACCGCTTCGGCCGTGCAGCCCATATTCGACACCTCCGCCACGCATTGCGTACCGTTCTCAATAAGGCGCAGGGCGTCGTCGGCGTCGAGCTCGTTCTGCGTGGCGCACGGCAGGGCGATATCCACTTTCTGCTCCCAGGGCTTGCGGCCCGCATAGAATGTTGCCGAAGGATATTTTTCGGCATAGGGCTCTACGATGTCGTTGCCCGAGGCACGAAGTTCGAGCATATAGTCTATCTTCTCGCCCTCTATTCCGTCGGGATCGTAGACATATCCGTCAGGACCGGAAAGGGTCACGACTTTGGCTCCGAGCTGCACGGCTTTGGTTACCGCGCCCCAGGCCACATTTCCGAAGCCGGAAACGCCCACTGTCTTCCCCGCAAGACTACTACCCTGCGTCTCGAGCATTTGCTTGACGAAGTAAAGCGCTCCAAAGCCGGTTGCTTCAGGACGCAGTATAGAGCCGCCGAAATCCAATCCCTTGCCGGTGAAGCTTCCCGTATGTTCGTGCGTAAGTTTCTTGTACATGCCGTACATGTATCCTACCTCGCGCCCGCCCACGCCTATATCGCCGGCAGGGACATCACGGTCGGGGCCGAGATGTTGCCACAGTTCGAGCATAAAGGCCTGGCAGAAACGCATTATTTCCGCCTCGCTCCGTCCGCGCGGAGCGAAATCGCTGCCTCCCTTTGCCCCGCCCATTGGCAGAGTTGTGAGAGCGTTCTTAAAGGTCTGCTCGAAACCGAGAAACTTCAATATGGAAAGATTCACCGAGGGGTGAAAACGGAGACCGCCCTTGTAAGGGCCTATCGCATTGTTGAACTGCACGCGGTAGCCGAGGTTTACCTGTATGTTGCCTTTGTCGTCCACCCAGGGCACTCGGAAAGTTATTATCCTGTCGGGCTCGACAAGGCGCTCCACTATCTTTGCTTTTTCAAACTCGGGGTGTTCGTTGTAAACGTCCTCGATAGACAATAAAACTTCTTTTACGGCCTGCAGATATTCCTGCTCGCCGGGATGTTTGGCTTCCAAAGCCGAAAGAACTGCATTTGTTTTCATGATCGTTTAATATTTGGTTTTGGCAAATGTAGCGTTTTTACAAATATCGGCCCGTTTTAAGGGTGAAAAATTTCACAATGAAAGCAAAGAATACTAAAAGTACCCAAGTTGCGGTACTTTTTCTTTACAAAAAGAAAGAATATAGTAAATTACGCCAAAGGAATACAGCAGCTTTCACGCTCCTTGTTTCCGGCGTGTTGCCTTTGCGAAAACAGGCACCGGCCGACACATGCCCGAAACAGACAAAAACGGTCAGCGACCAAATACTTGAAAATCAGCGCGTGTATATGTAGTAAAAAATATGTCTGAGATATTTTGAATTATCTCAGACATATTTTCGATTATCTCCCTTGTATTTTCAATTTCCTGCGGGAACTTTTTTACCACACGAAAAAAAATATTTTTTTTCGGCCATAAAAATTTTACGATTCCGCACAAAAGAAGGAAAAATCCCGCCACTCCGGCGAAAGTTCGCCGGCACTATCTTGCGGCAAAGGTTCCGGACTGTGTATCGTTCGCGGTTTTTCCGAGAAAGGCCTCGGGAACATCCACAAGATGCAGGTCGCGCTGCGGGAAAGGAATTGGAATGCCTTCGGCGTTGAGGGCGTTGTACACAGCCTCGTATATACCGCTCACAGAATAGAGCTTCGTCTCGACAGGCACCCATACGACCACTCCGAGGTTCACGCTGTTGTCGCCCAGCTCCTCGACCACGACCTTCACCCCGCGTTTCCTGTCGTAGACATTGAGTTTCTCTACCGCCGCAATTATAACCTTGCGCGCACGCTCCACATCGGTTCCGTAGGCCACGCCCACCTGCACCTTCACAACCTCGTAATGATGATTTCTCGTAAGATTCTTAAAATTCTTGGTGAACAGCTGATTGTTCAGAAAGGCTATGACAGAGCCGTCAGTGGCTTCGATCATAGTACTCTGGTAACTGATATCGACAACCCGCCCGCGCACGCCGTCGCATTCTATCACATCGCCTATATGCAGGCGGCCGGTCATAAGCGAAACACCGTAGAAAAGATTCTCGAGCGTATCTTTCAAGGCGAATCCCACACCGGTGGAAAGACCGCCCATCGCCACGAGTATTCCGTTCGAATTGATATTCATCACCAACATCGAGACCATTACGAAAACGAACCACAGCAAGAACCCGCCCACTTTCATTATAAGAGCCTTCTCGCCCGTAACCGTGCGCTGCGCCCCGCCGTAATACAGCACGAAGAAAGCGCGGAACACATACACGGCATACTTCACTACGAAGAACAGCGAGAACACCACAAGCAACTTTGTCAGATTTACCCGCGCCACTCCCGCTATGTCTATAAAGTTTGACAGGAACATCATACGGCACAACTCGGTTAGCGAGAACACGTCGGTTGCCATATAAAAGCTCAGGAAAAGACTCGAGGCCATAAGCACCGGCACCAAAGCCTTACGCACAAAATCGTACATCCAGGTGTCGCGTATGGTAGCAACCCCTTGTTCGAAATGAATACGCTCGTATTGCGAAAGTATGTCGTAAAGGCAGGTAATGGTCTGTATACACGTAAACTGCATTATCCACCATATTAAAAGCTGCACGCTAAGCAGCGTGTATCCCATCCAGGCGGTAATAACGCCGGCAATCATCATTGCGAGCGAAATACCCGAATAGAACATGTCGCTGCGCGGCATGTCGCGCTGGTAGCGCACGATTACGAACAACTGCCATAACGTGGTGAGCAACATGAGCATCGGAAACACGAGGTTTACCATTTCGTTCGGTATGAGAATTATGCGGAAAGTTATAACCACGAATCCGGCAAGCATTATGGGCAGATAAATCCGCATGCCGCTCTTTACCTGCTTGCCGTTAAGGCGCACGAGCAGCGATATGAGAATCACCGCAAGCAGCCACATATACTGCATGAGCAGCTTGCAGGCCATTATGAAGAAATTGTGCTTGAGCACAAAAAGCCCGAGAACCATTATAACGACAGCAAACGTGACGACAGTCGAGGCCAGCACGATACAAGTGCGCTTTTCCCTGAATTCCGCGGTTTTGAACCTTTCTGGAAGCACGAAACGGATGAACAGCAGGTTGAGCGCCACCGATATCAGCCCGTAAAAAATCATAAAGACGAACCAACCGACAACTACAGGGCCGCGCCACTGCGACTGTACCTTAGAGCCGGTCGAAGAATACTTCTCGCTCATGCTGAACATGGCCTGCTGATAAGCTCCACGCAAGTCGGACAAGACGTTGAAGTATGTTTCGCCGCCATTTATGAATATACTTTGTCTTATATTGTTGTATCGTTTTATTGCATAGTCATTAAGCGTTTTCAGGCGGTTCCCGAGCGTCTCGTAAATATGCTTGTACTCACGCAGGTCGCTGCTTTGGTCTCTTAGCGTGCGCTTCATTGCCGTGCAAAGCGTGAGGCAGACATCGCGGTCCATTCTTTCGCGTTCGGTAAGCATATCTTTTGACATGTTTTCAAGATTATCAATAAGACCGTCGTATCTGGCTTCCTCCACCTCCATTTGCGTAAGCACTTTATCGAACGGCATTTTCATTGTGTTGAAATCGTCGTAAAGTTTGGTGGCCTTATCGCATGCATAAGTAAGATCGAATATATAATCCATCTTCTGCGAATACAACATCAAAGCAATCTGATCGCTCTCGCTCATTATCTGTATTACCCGCGTCTGCATTTTCTCACGCAAGGCCTTACTCATAACAAGGCTTCTGCGGTTGTCGTTCTGGTACATCTCCAATTCCTGACGCAGCACGGCGAGCGTACTGGCAAGGTTCTTTTCGTTCAGAACAGCTGAAACATCGACAGCGACGAACATTACCAACAGCAACGAAAAAAATAATTTCTTCATATATTTATAAAATATGCATAATGTGCAAAGGTATTAAAATCGCCACGTAAACAAACAAAAAAACATAAAAGAGAACGCGCGAACCTCCCAAAATGGTATATTTGCACCAACAAACACCATAAAATATGACGACATTAATAGCCGACAGCGGTTCGACAAAAACAAACTGGCTGCTGATAGAAAATGACGGAAAAATAAACAAGTACCGGACAGAAGGTATAAACCCTGTTGTCGGTGACAGTTCAATCATAAGCCACACAATAAGCAAATCGTTTGCGCCCAAACTGAACGGCACATCAATCGACAAGATATTTTTTTACGGCGCAGGGTGTACCCAGGCAAAAAAGGACGTAGTTGAAAAAGCGCTGGCCAAAGTCTTTCCCGACGCAGAAATAGAAGTCCAGTCGGACGTGCTTGCCGCCGCCCGCGCTCTCTGCGGATATAAAGAAGGAATAGCGTGCATTATAGGCACAGGCTCAAACAGTTGCCTTTACAACGGAAAGGAAATCGTACGCAACATTTCTCCGCTGGGTTACATACTCGGTGACGAAAGCAGCGGCGCAGTATTGGGCAAGAACCTTATCGGAAACATACTGAAAAAGCAACTTCCCGAGGAAATATGCCATGCTTTTTTCGAAGAGACCAAACTTACCGAAGAAGAGATTATCGACCGCGTTTACCGCAAGCCCATGCCCAACCGCTTTCTCGCAAGCCTAATGCCCTTCATCAAGAATCATCACGACAACAGCCAGATTGCCGAATTTCTTGTATCCAACTTCCGTTTGTTCCTGCGACGGAACGTATACCCTTACGGACGTCCCGATCTGGAAGTGCATTTCATAGGAGGAGTTGCCTACAATTTCAGAGAAGAACTGAGAGTGGCAATGAACATAGAACATCTCAAAATGGGCAATGTGGAACTTTCGCCGCAAAACGGCCTGCTTGCTTACCACAGTACTTCGATAAATCAGGTGATATTCTGACATTCCCTTACAATAAAGGCGTACACTCTCGCCGCCATTGCCTGAATGGCTGACCGTCGCGCGAGATTTGGAATGACGCTTTACAGAAAATCCAAAGGAACAGGTTTCATTTCTGTTCCTATTTTTCTGTCGGAATACTTTCTGCGGAGAAATACGGAATATTGTTCTCAATGAAAATCAACGGTGCTTTGCCGCAGGGTTTTGCAGACAAAAACGGTCACCCGCCAAGCACTTGAAAATCAGCAGGTGTATATGTAGCAAAAAATATGTCTGAGATATTTTAAAATATCTCAGACATATTTTCGATTATCTCCCTTGTATTTTAAATTATCTGCGGGAACTTTTTTACCCGACGAAAAAAAATATTTTTTTCGTCGGGGTACGCTCCAAAATAAAAACGCTTGTCCGTCTGTTTTCGAAAAAGCCCCGAAAATCCACTAAGGAATAGCAAAAACACATCCTAAGTATTTCTGCATGCATCGGACATGTTGCTTAAATATCTCAGGCCGAATTCTTCGTCACCGCGGAAAGAATCCGTCCGCATACCATTCAGGGAAAACCGTTCCCGCTTCTTACTTATTCTTGCTCGGGAAAGCCTTGATTTGCGCCGAAGCATACTTGACAACCAAAGAATCGTCGTTGAGAGACTGGATAGCCACCGTATCCTTTCCGCCAAGCACGAACAGTCCGTTGCGTATTGAATAATCAAGCGCGAAACGGTTGATAAGCGAGAGGTTGTATGCCCTCGTAAGCGTGTATCCGTTTATAGAATCCCCTTTCATCGTAACCGCAAAGCTGTCGCCCTCGGCCACATAACCGTATATCTCGCTATAAGATCCGTCCTCGCCCGTGCGATCCAGCACAATTGTGCTGCCATTGCCCGTTCTCAGATACAATGTGCTCATACCGCTCTCTTCAAGAACGCCGTAAACGGTGCTGTCGGGAACCTCGGCCACCACGGTGTCGCTCTCATGCACGGGCAACTCTTCGGGCTTATTGTTATTTTTGCACGACGATATGGCAAAAACCATTGCCGCTAAAATCAAAAAGAAACTTAACTTGTTCATATTTTTACCTTTTTCACGCTGCAAATATAGATTTTTTTTCGCGAGCCCGAATTAAAGCAAGTTGTAAAAGAACAAAATATACTGGCAGGCAACCGCATCGACATTTACCGGAAACTGTCTCGAGAAACAACGTTCAGAAACAGGAAAAAAGCACTTAAAGCATTTTAAATCAAAAAAATTGCCTGCTCGCAACGGCAAAATGAAATAAAATACATAACTTTGCGCCCGCGAAAAAAGAGATTGTCTTTCCGCCACAGTGCCGGCAACAAAAACCGAAAGCCGCGCACCGCCGGAATTTCAACATAATGTCTAACATCTTTAATTATTAACAACAAACAATCTAAATGGAAGTAAAAAACATTGCTCCGCTTGAAAACTTCGACTGGAACGCCTATGAAACAGGCGGCTTCGAATCTCAGACCAGCAAAGAGGAACAGGAAAAAGCCTACGACGAAACGCTCAACCAGGTAAACGAGCACGAAGTTGTTGAGGGCACCGTAATTGCCATTGACAAGCGTCAGGCTGTAGTCGACATAGGCTACAAATCCGACGGAATCATCCCTATCAGCGACTTCCGCTACAATCCCGACCTCAAGGTAGGCGACAAAGTTGAAGTTTATATCGAAAGCAAAGAAGATAAGAAAGGCCAGCTCCTTCTTTCCCACAAGAAAGCGCGTGCAATGAAAGCATGGGAGCGCGTCAACAAAGCCCTCGACGACAAGGAAATCATCAAAGGCTACATCAAGAGCCGCACTAAAGGCGGCATGATTGTCGACGTATTCGGTATCGAAGCATTCCTTCCGGGTTCCCAGATCGACGTCAAGCCCATACGCGACTACGACGTATTCGTTGGCAAAACAATGGAGTTCCAGGTTGTAAAAATCAACCAGGAATACAAAAACGTCGTTGTTTCACATAAAGCGCTCATCGAGGCAGAACTCGAAGCACAGAAGAAAGAAATCATCGGCAAGCTGCAGAAAGGCCAGGTTCTCGAAGGTACTGTCAAGAACATCACTTCTTACGGTGTATTCATCGACCTCGGCGGCGTAGACGGCCTCATTCACATTACCGACCTCTCCTGGGGCCGCGTGAACGACCCGCACGAAATCGTTCAGCTCGACCAGAAACTCAACGTCGTTATCCTCGATTTCGACGACGAGAAGAAACGTATTGCTCTCGGCCTGAAGCAACTTACTCCCCACCCCTGGGATTCTCTCGATCCCGACCTCAAAGTGGGCGACAAGGTTAAAGGCAAAGTCATCGTCATGGCCGATTACGGCGCATTCGTTGAAATTGCTCCGGGCGTAGAAGGACTTATCCACGTAAGCGAGATGAGCTGGAGCCAGCACCTGCGTTCCGCACAGGATT
>OHBJ01001912.1_pt1 | contig 14279 bp, 14 predicted proteins | sample 1577241 | NCBI WGS metagenome assembly OHBJ01 (sample SAMEA3541594, study PRJEB24748) | human gut metagenome | biome: human gut; feature: human-associated habitat; material: faeces | place: China | collected 2012
GGTATCCATATGGCGCAACGACCGCTTCTTAGTCTGCTCACAATTATCATCAGCACTGCCTGCAGCATCTCCTTTGGCATGCTTTTAGGATGCATCGGACCGAAATCCGAGGGTGGAAAAACCACACTCATGTTTGGCATTGTGATGCCCTGCTGTTTTTTAAGTGGACTGATGATGGGAACCATGCGCATGGTTGTGGAAAAGCACCTTCCGTTTATCAACCGGATCAATCCTGCCGCACTGATTTCCGATTGTTTTTACACACTGAATAACTATGACAACCTGCAGCGTTTTGCCACTAATCTTCTCACTCTGTCTGTTATGGCGGTACTCTTTTTTGGCATTTCCTGTCTGGTCACAAGGAGGAAAACTTATGCAAGTCTGTAAGGCCTTTGCCCATGTAGCAAAAAAACATCTACCCAATACCTTTATTTACTTTATCATTTTTGTGGTCCTGCTTATCGCGATGAGTGCAAACGCCTCCTCAACAAGCGGAAAACAGTTTCAGGTATCTGCGGTCAACCTGTGTATCTTTGACAACGATAACTCCGAAGCAAGCCAGGCATTAACAGCCTATCTGTCTTCGCTTCACCATATCGTATCCCTTCCATCCGCAGACCGGGATACTCTGCAGGATAACATGTACTATTATCAGATCGACTATGTACTTACGATCCCTGCAGGTTTTGAAGAAAAAATAACCTCACAAACCACCCGTGGTCTTTTAAAAACAAGCAAACGCAAAGACAGTTGCAGCGGCTACTTTGTAGACCAGCAGATTGACAATTATGTGCATGCGCTTTTACTGTATGTAAAAAGCGGTGTTCCGGTTTCGGATGCTATCACCTATACACAAAATTCGCTTGATGATGTGCCGGAAGTAACATCCGTATCCTTTAGCAATACAACAAAAAGCAAAAATTCCCGTATGTACTACTTCTTCCAATATTTTCCGTATATCATTCTGATGATGCTTTTAGCGGGGCTTTCCCCGGTTCTGATGGCATTTTGCAAACCACTTATGAAGACACGGATCTCCTGCGGTGCGCTGCCACAGTCGCGCGTCAGTCTACAGCTTGGGCTTGGCTGTCTAATCTATGTATTTTTATGGTGGATTGGATTTCTTGGAATTGCAGCAGTCATATATGGACCTTCACAGCTTTTCTCGCAAAGTGGCTGTCTGTGTATCCTAAACAGTGCCGTCTTTCTTTTGATTGCAACGGCAATCGCCCTGCTCCTGGGTGCGTTTCCAATGGATTATAATAGGATCAATATGATTGCCAATATTCTCGGACTGGGTATGAGTTTCCTGTGTGGAATTTTTGTACCACAGGCATTTTTAGGAAATACCGTGCTGGCAATCGGACGTTTTCTACCTGCCTACTGGTATGTGCGGATCACGAACATGTTCGGATCGTATGCAAATGATGTATTTTCAGCCTCAACCTACTGGATGTGTATCGGAATCCAGCTTCTATTCTTTGTGGCACTTTTTGCAGTCTACCTATGTGTGAACCGGCAGAAAAGCCGTCAAAAAGCCTAATAAAAATGCCCGGACCATATATTTACGGTCCGGGCAGATTTTATTTTCTTGCCGATGGATACTTTGGTTTTACGATTTTACAGTGCAGACGATAGAAAAGCAGTACAATCGCTTCTAACCGACGCTTTAACACAATCTGAATCTCCTCTTTGGGATGGATCGGTTTTACAAGAATTGTCCGGATTCCTGCCAAATTTGCCCCACACACATCCGTAAAAATCTGATCTCCCACAAAAATAGTATTTGATGTGTCCGTGCCCAGTACCTCCATTGCCTTGCGATACCCTGCCGGTTTGGGTTTCCCTGCCTTGTAAATATAATTGACGTGCACTGCATCGTTGAACATTTTCACCCGTGGCTCCTTGTTATTCGACAGGAGCATGCAATGAAACCCAAGTTCCTTTAAATGGGTAAACAAAGAAATCGCCCGCTCATCCGCAGGCGCTCCATGTGGTACGAGGGTGTTATCAATATCAAATATAATTCCCCGGTATCCTTCTTTATATAATTGATCAAAATCTATGCTGTAAGTGGAATCCAGATATTCATCCGGATATAGAAATGCGCACATAGGTCTCTCCTTTGTGTGTTATGTACTAAAGGGAAAAATTCTCTCCGGAACGCAAAGGAGAAAACCCGGTATCCAACGGGGTCTTCTTCACTCCGGTATCCTGCGTTCCCACAAAATACTGATACTGCTGCAACACCTGATCCTTTTCCATATCGGAAATTGCTTTCTGCATATCCAGACCTGCCAGATCACTGTCTGCACCCTTCAGTTCATACGTTTCATCCGGCTGGTACTCCTTTGCATAATCAAATGCATTGTACGTCTGCGGACGCTTCGTCTGTGTCTGTCCCTGCGGCTGACTGCCACCGGAAAGTTCCTCATCCCCAGAGGCATTCTGCACTGCCGCAATCTGTTGGCTTCTAAGCGCAACAGCCTTTATGGAATTGTACTCATAAAAGCCCTCATACGGGCGCATTCCTGAAATATTCATAAGCACCTCTGGTTACAAATTCATCCGAGCATTTTTTTCAGCTCATTCATAAATGTGTTTACATCTTTGAATTCACGGTATACCGATGCGAAACGCACGTAGGCAACCGGATCCAACTCCTTTAACTTATCCATGAGAATTTCACCGATCAAAGCACTCGGTATCTCTTTTTCTTCACGGTTAAAAATCTCGATTTCTACATCATCCACAAGCTTTGAGATCTGTTCTGCAGAAATTGGCCGCTTGTGACATGCAAGCAATACGCCTTTTTCGATTTTTGTCCGGTTGTACTGCTCACGATTGTTATCTTTTTTTATAATGATCAGGGGAATGGTTTCCACCTTTTCATAGGTTGTAAAACGCTTTCCGCAATCATCGCAAAGTCTTCTTCTGCGAATCGAATTATTGTCATCCGCAGGACGCGAATCAATCACTCTTGTATTTTCACTGCTGCAATACGGACATTTCATAGGATTTCTCCTCCTGCATCCAATACAAAACCAAATTATCCTTTGCCAATCCGGCGTTTCATGTCTTTTTCATCAAACTCTACAAGTATTATATCGGGTCCAATCCGAATAACTTTAGCCCATGGAATAAAAAATTCGCTGTCTCTGCAAAAACAGCCCAGATATTTTCCCGGACCAGGAACAATCAAAGCCAGAATTTTTCCACATTCTTTGTCGATATCCAAATCCCGTACGCTGCCAAGGCAGCGGCAGTCCTTGACATTGACCACTTCTTTTTCGCACAAATCAGAAAAACGCATACAATACTCCTGCTTTTTCTTTCTTGAAATATTCTATGCGCTTCCCATTATTTTATTCCATGTGCTGCCGGCTATACGTTAAAGCGGAACAGGATTACATCGCCATCTTTGACCACATAATCTTTTCCTTCCATGCCAACGATTCCTTTTTCTCTGGCTGCTGCAAGACTTCCATTATCCAGCAGATCCTGATAATTGACAACCTCAGCTTTGATAAATCCACGCTCAAAATCGGTATGGATCTTTCCAGCTGCCTGTGGTGCTTTCGTTCCTTCTTTAATCGTCCAGGCACGACACTCATCCTCCCCTGCGGTAAGGAAACTGATCAGTCCAAGCAGACGGTAACTTGCTGCAACCAGCTTGTCGAGTCCGCTCGATGCCACCCCAAGATCATCGAGATATTCTTTCTTTTCCTCCTCGGAAAGTTCGGAAAGTTCCTGTTCAATCTGTGCACAGATCACAAATACTTCTGCGCCTTCTTCCTTTGCCATCTCACGAACCTTTGCCACATGCGGGTTGGAAGCTCCATCGTCTACAAGATCATCCTCTGCTACATTTGCCGCATAAATAGTAGGCTTTGCGGTAAGGAGATTGTATCCCTTAAACCAGATCTGTGCATCATCATCGTCCGGTACTTCAAATGTTCTTGCCATCTTGCCATCCTCAAGGTGTGCCTTCACTGCCTCAACCAGCTCCAGTTCCTTGGCAAGTGTCTTGTCCATTCTTGCCTGCTTGGCAATTTTGGCAATTCTACGGTCAAGAATTTCGATATCGGAGAAAATAAGCTCCAGATTAATTGTCTCAATATCGCGCGCCGGATCAATGGAACCGTCGACGTGGATAATATTGGTATCCTCGAAACAACGCACTACATGTACAATCGCATCGACTTCCCTGATATTGGCAAGGAACTGGTTTCCGAGTCCCTCTCCCTTGCTGGCACCTTTTACAAGTCCTGCAATATCAACAAATTCGATTGTGGCAGGTGTCACCTTTTTTGTATGATAAAGCTCACCGAGCTTTACGATTCTCTCATCCGGAACCGAAACGATTCCTACGTTTGGATCGATGGTCGCAAACGGATAGTTCGCAGACAGTGCACCTGCTTTGGTCAGTGAATTGAATAAGGTACTTTTTCCCACGTTTGGGAGTCCGACAATGCCGAGTTTCATGATATATATTTCTCCTTTGAAAAGTATTGTAAGCTAATAAAAACAATATATAGTGTACCACATTAATGCTTAATTGTACAATTATTTCTCCCTAGCTGCCAGAATGCCACGGCACTTGCCGCCGCTACATTGAGCGAATCCACGCCATGCGACATCGGAATACAGACCGTATAATCGCAGTCCGCAATCGTATGTCCTGCCAGACCATCCCCTTCCGTGCCAAGCACGACAGCCAGCTTTTCTTCCGCAGCCAGTGCCGGATCATCAATTCCAACCGAATCCCCGGAAAGTGCCATGGCTGCCACACGAAATCCCATTTTATGCAAATGGTCAATATCCGCTCCTGCCGCCTGACCGGGTGGATTTTTCACCCCGTTTTCTGTCTGCAGGTATGTCCACGGAATCTGAAATACGGTTCCCATGCTTACCCGAATGGCGCGCCGGTACAGCGGATCACTGCATCCCGGCGTCAGAAGCACCGCATCCATATGAAGCGCAGCCGCCGAACGGAAAATAGCACCGACATTGGTTGGATTTACCACGTTTTCGAGTACTGCAATGCGTCTGGCTTTGGCACAAATCTGCTCCGGTTCCTGCAATTTCGGCCGGTACATGGCACAAAGTGCCCCTCTGGTCAGGGCAAAACCGGTCAGCTTTGTCAGCACATCAAATTCTGCCGTATACACCGGAATATCCCCGCATCTTTCGATCATTTCTTTTGCTTCTCCCTGAGCATGTTTTGTTTCCATAAGCAAAGACACCGGTATGCATCCCGCATCCAGTGCCCGCTCAATCACCTTGGGACTTTCGGCAATAAACATTCCTTCTTCCGGATGCGCACGGTTCAGCAGCTGATTTTCGGTCAGCCGCGCGTACACATCCAGCTCCGGTGCCATAAAATCCGTTATTTTTATTCTTTGACTCACTGTTACGTCCACCTTTGTTCAAACTTTTTTTATTATCCCAAAATGCACGCATGATTGCAAGTCTATTCGTAATCTTTTACATTAGAACTGTCAACTTTTTCAAATGGCACCCATACATAAAGGCCATCCTTCGTTGCCCCTTCCAGTTTTGTTACATCCGAACCATTTGCCACAGCAATCGCAGTCTCTACAACCATCTTTCCCTGTCCAACACCTGACTGATAGACGGTAAATGCCATATCTCCCGCCTCGATCGCTGCACATCCACCGGCCGTCGCATCAATACCAAGAATTGGCATACCGTTTATTCCTGCCTCTTTGCATGCATCGACAATTCCCATCGCCATGGAATCGTTGTTACATACCACAACATCACAGGACTGTCCGGTCTTTAAGAAAAGTTCAAACATCTTCTGTGCCGTTGCCTGATCCCAGTCTGCATTATCCTCAAATACATAATTGATTTTCTTGCCGGACGCATTCAATGTATCCTTCAATGCACCTGTACGTCCTTTCGTTGCCGAATGGTTCTTTGGTCCCTTGAAGATTGCCACATTGATTTCATCCGAAGAAGAAAACTTATCCAGAATATACTCTGCCTGATACTTTCCCGCTACATTTTCATCGGAACCCACATACATATATTTTCCGGCCTCCAGATACGATGCATCCGGACAACTGTTATAAAAGATAACAGGAATTCCGTCTGCCAGTGATTCCAATTCCAGCGCGGTATCTGCATTGACCGATCCACATAAAATCACATCGTATTTTTCTTTTGCTGCCTGTTTGATATGTTCCACCTGACTCTCCATGGAACCATCCTCATCATAGACATCCAGTGTTGCACCTTTTTCCTGTGCCGTCTTTTTTGCCTGTTCCACAATCGTGTTGCGAAAATCATCTCCCTGTGACAACGACATCATGATTTTGATTCCGTTTCCGCTGCCGGATTTGCCTCCGGTACTGCCGCATCCTGCCATGCAGCCCACAAGAAGCAGGGCGCATATCATACAACTGATTACTTTCTTCATGACCTTTTACCCTCCCTATATCTGAAACTGCTTGACCTGATCCGCCAGCTGGTCTGCAGATTCTGCCAGATTTCCGGCTTCCGCTTCCACCTGTTCACTGTTCTTGGAAATACTCTTTGCCTGCTGGAGCATGGATTCCGAAGTGGCAAGAATTTCATCCGAACTTGCCGCCTGTTCTTCGGAAATCGCGGCAACATTGGTTGCCACCTGATCCACCTGGTTGATTTTTTCTACCACACCCTCTATCAGATGGCTGGTTTCCTGGATATTCTGGAAAATCTGGTCAAATGTATCCACCGCTGTATGGATCAGATCCGCACTGCTTTCGATATCGCTGGCACTGCTTCCAGCCTGTTTGACGGCATCATCCACGAGTCCGTTGATTTCATTGATGAGTGATGTAATATGCGCTACCGAATCCGCACTGTTTTTTGCAAGTACCCCAATCTGTGAGGCAACTACCGCAAATCCGCGTCCGGCTTCCCCTGCACGCGCTGCTTCAATCGATGCATTTAAGGAGAGCAGATTTGTTTCCTCTGCAATATCCCCGATCAGTTTTATAATATCTACGATTTCTCCGGAAGCCATACCCACTTTATCAACCGCTTCTTCGAGGTTATGTATGGAAATTTCGATATTATGAAGCGCATTTCCAACGCTCTCCATATCGGCTTTTCCTTTTTCTGATACTTCCACAGTGGTACGCATCTTATCTTCTACTTTATCGCTGTCCTCTTTGGTATCCGCAACAACACCGGCAAGCTGGGTTGCGTTCTGTGCGATTTCATTGACAGAAACCGACAGCTGATCAACCGTTGCATTCAGTTCCGTCATGGACTGTGACTGGATATTTGCAGCAGAATTCATTTCACCCGAAACATTCTTGCTCGATCCCGCCTGTTTTTCCAGACGGTCGGAGACATGTCCCATCTGCCGGATCATTTCCTTCATTGATGCAATAAAATGTTCCACGCTGCGCCCCATCACAGCAATCTCATCATTTCCTTTCACCTTCATGGATACGGTAAAGTCACCGGATGCCATGCTGGTAATTACCCTTGTCATCTCCTTCACCGGACGAATCACCACATGCGTCACACGTTCGATCAAAACACACAATACAAGGATCGAAATAATGCTGAAAATGATCATAAGATTCCGCAATCCTGCCAGATCCGCAAGTACAACATTCGTAGGAACATAGGAAACCAGCAGCCAGTTGGTTCCATTTACTTCCTTAAATACCGTCATATTTCCATCGAGTGTACAGAAATCATACGATTTGCCGGAAACCTTTTTCTCCACATCTTTATAAAACGCACTCTGTCCGTCTGCCCCCAGTGTCTTGGAAATCAGATCGGAATCCCTGCTTGCAAGGATCACGCTGCTGTCCTTGTCCACAAGAAATGCCTCTGCATCGTGCATTTCGATAAAAGAATTTACAATCACGGAAATACGGTCCAGTGTCATATCGGCTGCAATTACACGCACGGTATCTGAACCGTCATTCAAAAGTCCGGATGCACTGACAACATTCGTTCCGTCCGGATTCTGATGTGCAGATCCAACCGCCATATTCACTCTTGTCATACCTTCCTGATACCACATACTTTCCTTCGGATTCGGTTCCTGCTTTTTGGAGTCTGTACCTTTTAAAAAGCTGCCATTGGCATCTGCAAGGAAAAGACCATCCGGATAATTTTCACTGTATCCGCAGGATGCATCCAAAATGGTCTGCAGCTGCGCCTCATCCGGGTGTAATTTTTCAATCATGTTCTTTGCCATCTGCATGGATGCCAGATTTTCCTCAAGCCATGCCTCAATTTTTGATGCCTGACTGTTTACCGAAGATTCCAGTAAATTTTTGGAATAACTCTCGATAATTCCGGATGATACATGATATGCGGTAAACACCAGAATCAGTATAATCGCAATTACTACCGGAATAATAATTCCAAGTAATTTTGCTTTAATAGAAATGTTACCCTTCTTTTTCACAAACGATTCCCTCCCTCTTTTGTTTCTGTCCCTATTATAGTTTCTTATGCCTGTATCGTCAATGTTTTGCCCCTTTTTTAAAATTTTTCTGCTTTTTTCGGATACATGCACAAAATGAGAGAGACCTTACGGTCTCTCTCAAATAAGAAGAAAAAATTGAAGTATGTAAAACAAAAATTTGATATTGTCAATTATAATATCCGGATACTACTTCTGTACGTTAAATGCTCCCATACCCGGATAAACAGCTGCTGCGCCAAGTTCTTCTTCGATACGGAGTAACTGGTTGTATTTTGCCACACGCTCTGTTCTGCTCGGTGCACCGGTCTTGATCTGACAGGTATTTAATGCGACAGCCAGATCTGCGATTGTGGTATCTTCTGTCTCTCCGGAACGGTGAGAAGAAATGGCTGTGTATCCGGCTTTGTGTGCCATCTTGATTGCCTCTAAAGTTTCGGAAACGGAACCGATCTGGTTTAACTTGATCAGAATGGAGTTTCCGCAGCCAAGGCTGATTCCCTTTGCCAGACGCTCGGTATTGGTAACAAAAAGGTCATCACCGACAAGCTGTACTTTGTCCCCCAGCTCGGTGGTAAGCTTCTGCCATCCTTCCCAGTCCTCTTCATCCAGTGCATCCTCGATGGAAATGATCGGATATTTCTCCACAAGTTTTTTCCAATGAGCAATCAGCTGCTCGGAAGTATATACCGTTCCGGCCTTTGGCAGTTTGTACTCGCCTTTCTTTCCGGTCTTCCACTCGGAAGAAGCGGCATCCATTGCAATCTTAAAGTCCTTCCCCGGCTCATATCCGGCTTTCTTTACTGCCTCAAGAATGGTCTCGATTGCTTCCTCATCCGATTTCAGTGCCGGTGCAAAACCACCCTCATCCCCAACGGATGTGGCAAGTCCTCTGTCCTTTAAAATAGAAGCCAGTGCATGGAATACTTCCGCGCACCATCTGAGACATTCTTTAAAGGAAGGGGCTCCTACCGGCATAATCATAAATTCCTGTACATCCAGTCCGGAAGACAGTGCGTGGCATCCACCGTTTACGATATTCATCATTGGAACCGGAAGACGGTTCCCGGAAGTTCCGCCAAGGAAACGGTAAAGCGGAATATCCAGTGAAATTGCTGCCGCTCTGGCACATGCGATGGAAACGGCAAGAATTGCATTTGCTCCGAGTTTGGACTTGTCCTTTGTTCCGTCCGCATCGATCATTGCCTTGTCAATTGCATAGGTGTCGGATGCATCCATCCCCTGCAGTGTCCCGTTGATCACGGTGTTTATGTTTTCAACGGCTTTCTGCACGCCCTTTCCAAGGTAACGGCTCTTGTCTCCGTCACGAAGTTCTAATGCTTCAAACTCACCGGTGGATGCACCGCTTGGTGCCATGCCTCTTCCGATTGTACCATCTATCAATGTAACCTCTGCCTCAACAGTAGGGTTTCCTCTCGAATCCAAAATTTCTCTTCCAACTACTTTTTCAATCTCCAGATAATTCATCTTTTTTGTTCTCCTTTCGATATGCGAAGAACTCCTTCCGGAAGCGGTAATGGCGTCGTTTGTACTTCCGTTAAACACACTCAGCAGTTATGTGTTTGCGAAGGAGTCTTCCAATGATTTACACAAGGAAGTTAGTTGTATCTAACCCAAGAAAGATTATATCTGACATATTGAAAAATAGCAAGCATTTTTTCTGATAGTTTTTATCAACTAATTTTAATTAGTTATATCATACTGCATAGCTTATATTTTCATATCGTGCCTGCATTGTCCTTTTCTTTTTAAATCTGGCGGATGAGATTTACCATCTCCACAGCACCCAGTGCACAATCATACCCCTTGTTTCCAGCTTTCGTTCCCGCACGCTCAATTGCCTGCTCGATATTTTCCGTTGTAACCACACCAAACATTACCGGAATTTCGCTCTCCAGGGAAACGGCAGCCACTCCCTTGGATACTTCATTGCAGACATAGTCGTAGTGGCTTGTGCTTCCGCGGATCACAGCTCCCAGACAGATCACGGCATCATACTTTTTACTCATTGCCATCTTCTTTGCGATCAATGGGATTTCAAATGCCCCCGGCACCCATGCCACCGTAATGTCCTCTTCCTTCACATCATGACGCAGCAGGCCATCCATGGCACCGCCCAGCAGTTTGTTAGTGATAAATTCGTTGAACCGTGCGACGACGATTCCTACCTTCATATTGTTTGCTACTAATTTTCCTTCCAGTGTACTCATAATGTTCATTCTCCTTTTCTTCATTTTAAAAGTTTAATACATGTCCCATACGATTCTGCTTTGTTTTTAAGTAAAACAGATCATACGGTGTGGCCTGCATCTGGATCGGCACGCGCTCTGTGATGGAAATTCCAAACTCTCCGAGCTGGTATACTTTGTCGGGATTGTTGGTTAAAAGCCGCATGCTGTGCACACCCAGATCCTTTAAGATCTGTGCGCCGATGTAATATTCGCGCTCATCCCCGGCAAATCCTAAGGCAAGATTGGCATCTAAAGTGTCCATTCCCTGTTCCTGCAGTTCATATGCACGCAGTTTGTTGATCAGTCCGATACCGCGGCCTTCCTGCCGCATGTAAAGTAAAATCCCTCGTCCCTCCTTTTCAATCTGTGTCATTGCAGCGGCAAACTGCTGTCCACAGTCGCACCGCAGGGAGCCAAAGGTATCTCCGGTGAGGCACTCGGAATGTACACGGCAGAGTACATTTTCTCCGTCCCCGATTTCTCCTTTGACTAATGCCACATGATGTTCACCATTTAAACGGTTCACATAACCGTATGCCCGAAACTTTCCATACTTCGTCGGCATCTTTGTCACAGCCACACAGTCCACCAGCTTTTCATGGCATTTGCGGTATTCCTGGAGTGCGGCAATGGTAATCATTTTTATACCGTGCCTTTTTGCAAGTGCAAGCAGTTCCGTTGTGCGCATCATGGTGCCATCCTCGCGCATGATCTCACAGCAGAGCCCACATTCTTTTAAGCCTGCCAGGCGGCACAGATCCACGGTTGCTTCCGTATGCCCGTTTCTCTCCAGCACCCCGTTCTTCTTTGCCAGAAGCGGAAACATATGTCCCGGACGCCGGAAATCCTCCGGTTTTGCATCCTCTGCCACACAGAAAACATTATTATTGGTCAGCAAATCAGTGCGAAAAAGATTGGATTTATAAGTAGTAAGAGAATAACCATCATATTGGAAAAGTCCATTACGGGTAGATATCCAGATATATCCGTCGCGATCCTGATAGACAGATTGCACATCTTTACTGGGCAAACTGTTCAATATGGATGAAGACTTAAACACCAGAGTGTTTGGCTTAGGTGTTGCGATGGCCTGACATACCAAAGGGAAAAATATTCCAAAGCAAAACACAAAACTCCAGATTTTTTCTTTCATTGTAAACATTACCTTCATGGTTAACTTGGTTTAGAATATAATTAATAAAGTCCGACAAATATACGTAAATATATCTAAAAGTATCTTATCCATTGGTAATATTATATTTCAATAATTCTAGACGCAGGATTCCTCCGCCGCCAGCTTCCGGATCACTTCCGACTGGAAGCGAAACAAATTGTCGGCTGAAATGAGATCGGAACCGAACGACGGTGCGCCCTTTTCCGGTGTCAATGTATTGATAATCTTGTATAAAAGCCGGTTGCCCGCCTTCTCGTCTGCCAGATGGAAATAGCTCTCTTTGATACCGCTCTCATCTGAGTTCATACGGAGAATGTTCTTATCATAAAAACTGATCCCCAGATCTTCCGCCAACTTTTTGCCCGTATCCGCACCGCCGCTTCCATACTGCCTCGCAATCGTGATGATAATTTTTTTCTTCTCTGACATACCAAACCCCTCCCTTTATCTACAAGAAAATGCATGTTGCTTTCTATCTTCAGCATACCATAATGAGGGGATTTTTTCCATTCATTTTTACAAAAAGCACAGCAAAAATCAATCAAATAAGTCATTCTATTCTTATTTTCAGATAGTGCCTGTTTTTCAGCTTTTCTCCCCTACTTCACCTCCCTCTCATACAAAAGCACCGTCGGAAATCCCGCCTTCCGCAGTTCCCGTTCCATCCGCACAGCGTTGTCGAGATTTTTAAACGCACCGACCCGAAGCTTGAAATACGTCCCATCGTACACCAGAAATGCAGGGAATCCTACCAACGGTTTGTTTCGGGTTTTCCGTTAATTTCGCTTTAGCACCCCTGCTGAAGGTTTCACGGATTTTTCTAGCCTTTCGAGCTAGCGTCTATTATCACCGCCAGAATTCCTCGTGCTTTAACTGGCACCAAAAATCCGCACATACTGTTCCGTGTTGCCTTTTGAGCTTCTCCGCCAATCCTCACAGAAGGGCAGAAACCTCACCGCCGCAGTATCCCGCCAGCGGCCTAGTCACAGCTACCAGTATTCTCGGATGGTTGACAACCATTTATACACCGAGTTATACAATATATTTATCAAAACGTTTTTTTAGGAACTGTCCGGTTCTCAACCGGTGAACTAAGTATAGCATTTATTATGCTATTTATCGTGGAAAAAAAGTTGCGTAGTGATTGCGTTGCAGCTTATTTTGGAAAATGCAAATTCTAAATTATCTAGGTGAAATTAGAATTTCTTACATATGCTTTTTCATTTATTGAGATGAAATAAAGCTACTTTTTGAAAAAGTAAATGCAAATTTACAAGGTTAAAAGTATAGAATATTTTGCATTTAAAATTTTCATTAATATCTTAAAGCAATATTTTTTACTGACTATTATTGTCACGTTTACATGCTATAATAACGATAATTGAGAAAGTGGCATACTAATAATATTTGGAAGGAGAATGCTTTATGGCTTTCAGCGAATTAGTAAAAAGCTTTGAAAATATCCGTCTTATCATGCGTGATTTTTACGTTTTTGGCTTTAAGAGCCGAGCTGATTTTACTGATAGAAGCACTCGCAGCTACGATAATGAGCGTAGACGTATAGAGAGTTGGTTAGGCGAATACATGTATTTTAGAAATGGCTTTGGCGGTAAAAAATGCTTTATTTCTGTAGATAGCAGAAAGATTAAGCATAATCCTTTTTATAAGGCTTGGAAGGCGAAAAGCTTCACGTCAAATGATATTATGCTGCATTTTTTCATTTTTGATATTTTACAGAAGGACGTAAAATTAACATTGCGTCAGTTAATGGATATCTTAGATAAGGAATATATTGCTGATTTTTCTGAACCTATTACTTTAGATATTTCCACAGTACGTAAAAAGCTGGCTGAGTATGTTCAGCTTGGTTTGCTCACTGCGGAAAAACATGGTAAGGAGCTTGTATATGAGCGTAGCAGCAATGAAGTGAAGTTAACGGATTGGAAAAATCCTATTAGCTTTTTTGCTGAGGCTGGTGAGCTTGGTGTGATTGGAAGCTTTCTGGAGGACAAGCTGCCTAAGGGCAAGGAGCATTTTAGCTATAAGCATCATTATCTTTTGCACGCATTGGAGAGTGATGTTTTGCTGGATTTGTTTTCTGCAATGGAAATGAAGCAGACAGTCAGGCTGGAAAGCTATACATCTAAGGGAAAAAGCGTGAATATAAGGGTTCTTCCCCTAAAAATTTATATAAGTACTCAAACAGGCCGTCGATACATACTGTGTTGGTTCTTCAAGGCTTCTAGAATTATTTTCTGTCGTTTAGATAATCTGGAACGAGTCTATGATTTTAAAACTTTTTCTGACTATGATAAAATATACGCTTTAGCTGGAAAAATGGACCCGGAGAAAGAACCTTCTTCGGCGGACAGTTCCATGACTGGCTTCTGAC
>OHBJ01001913.1_pt1 | contig 14275 bp, 13 predicted proteins | sample 1577241 | NCBI WGS metagenome assembly OHBJ01 (sample SAMEA3541594, study PRJEB24748) | human gut metagenome | biome: human gut; feature: human-associated habitat; material: faeces | place: China | collected 2012
CCTACGAGCTGATGGAAGCCATCGGCCGCAAGCGCGGTCTGCTGGTGCGCGCACGACCTGCACCATCGTTGTCCGGCAGGATGATAATCACCTTGTCGGAAAAGTATGCGACATACTCATTTTCCCAATGGGCGCCATTCGGCAGGCTGACCGCCGGGAAACCATATTTCGTAAGCGTGTCAACATCTTTCTCGCCTTCAACCAAGAAGACTGCTTCCGCCTTTTCCAGTACCGTTCCATTATACAGGGGAACATTCTTCGGTTTATGGTAGTCGTAGCTGCCGTCAGGTTTTTTGCTGCGCCAGAAGAAGGTTTTGTTCGTATAACGGACTTTCTCTGCAACGAGTTCTCCGTTTGTGTCAAGGTACTGGTAGATGGCAGCAACCTTCCGTTCCGGGTCAGAGCCCTTAGGCTCTGATCCGGAACTCCCACCATCCGGGAACAGGATACGCATCGTCAGCCCAATGGCTTCGAGGATTGCTTTGGTGTCGCCGCCACCGTGGTCACACATAAGAATGGTGCCATCGGATTTCTCGGTGATGTACAGGCTGGGTTCCTTCTCGTCACGGAGAGGGCTGTAAGCCCGATAGGTGTTCGGGCCAACCTTCTTCACGCCTTTCAGGCGGGAGAGGATGGTCTGGAGGCGGTCACTTACGTTTTCATATACGATTTTCATAATTCAATTTCATAGCGCGCCATGTTTTCCTTTCATAATTTCTGTGCACGCTAAAATTATAGTGCCATATAGGGGAAACAACTATTAGCGTATAACGGCAGTATGCTGTAACTTTACCCGTATAGTGCAGTATGCTGTTAAAGTTGCAAAAAATAAGGAGCAGCTGCTTTCACAGCCACTCCTTAAAAGTGCATTTTTGATTTTACTGTCACTTTGAATGATGCTCAGGTGGTCAATTTTGTAATTGATTACTCTGCCTTCCGTTTACGGCTGCTCCCGCAGTTCCTTATATACTTCGTGCAGGAACACGTGCGGAATTTGCGTGAAACTGTATTTCTTTGTCGGAATGCTTCTTGGTTGAAAATCGGAGTAGGCCGGAAATATGTTTCTACTGATTTTCTGTCGGGTCGTCCTTTCCGTTTTGTGCGAATGCTTTCGACTCGGCTTCGGCTATGACGTCTTCACGCGCCGTTTGCTTTCTTGCTGTGCGGCGGGGCTGCTGCTGTTTTTCCTTGCGCGGCTCTGAAACGTTTCCGGACTTCTCGTCGTTGTTTGATTTGCTGTCGCGTTTGCGTGCGGCCTCGCTTCTCGCCCTTTCCGGCTCACGCTTCGGCATAGAGGAGTGACGGCGTGGTTTGTTGCGCTTTTCGTGGTTTGCTTCGTCGTTTTCTACCGACGGAGGCTGGCTTATTATTTCCTCTTCCATTGCCGTGCGCTGCTCTTTGGCTTTCAGAACGGCGTCGAGGTTCTTCTTTTCCTTTCTCAGACGGTTCAAGGCTTCTTTAGCGGCCTTTTGCTGGCTTTCTTTCTTGGAATATCCATCGCCTTTGCCGCATACGATTCCTTCTATTACTATTTCGGAGTGGAAAGTGGCCGGCTCGCCCTTGCTTTGCTGCGTGCTTTCGAACGTGAAATTTGCCTCGAGGCGGTTTTTCTGCGTCCATTCAAGGAGTTTGCTTTTGAAGTTCATTTCCTTGCTGGCCATTTTGTCGAGGTTCAGGTGCTCGGCTATTATTCTGCTTCGCAGGAACCACATGCAGTGCTTGTAGCCGCGGTCGAGGTATATCGCGCCCACGAGAGCTTCGAATGCGTTGCCGCCGATGTAGTTGTTGTGGCCCGTGCTGTGCCCGTTAGTGCGAATCAGTTTGTCGAGGCCCACCTCTTCGGCCAGCTTGTTGAGCGTGCTGCGCTGAACGAGTTTGCTGCGCGTGGTGGTGAGAAATCCTTCGCGCTTCTGCTCGAAGTGGTGGTATACTATGTCGCTTGTTACGGCTTCGATGATTGCGTCGCCGAGGAACTCCAGGCGTTCGTTGTTCATCTTCTTGCCGTTTTTGCCGCGCATGGCCGAGGAACTGTGCGACAGGGCCTGCCTGTAGAGCGTTATGTCGTGGGGATAAAAGCCGAGAATGCGGAAAAGAGAAGAATAAAGCTCCTTATCCTTGCGGAAAAGGAGCTTTATATGGTCAATGATGTTGATCATATGGATTTCTGTCGCTGCTGTCAGGCGAATTTCTTGATAATGATGCAGGCGTTGTGTCCGCCGAAACCGAATGTGTTGCTCAGTGCTGCGCGTACTTCGCGCTCCTGTGCCTTGTTGAACGTAAAGTTCAGGTTGTAGTCGATTTCTTCATCGTTATCGCCGTCTTCGTGATTGATTGTGGGCGGCACAATGTTCTCCTGTACAGCTTTCAGCGAGATGAGCGCTTCAACTGCTCCGGCAGCTCCCAGCAAGTGTCCGGTCATGGACTTTGTGGAACTGATGTTGAGCTTGTAAGCGTGCTCTCCGAACACTTCCTTTATGGCTTTTGCCTCGGAAATGTCGCCCACTGAGGTCGACGTGCCGTGAACGTTGATGTAATCTATGTCCTCGGGTTTCATACCTGCGTCTTCGAGTGCGCGTGTCATCACGAGTTTCGCTCCGAGACCTTCGGGGTGGGAAGCTGTGATGTGGTGAGCGTCGGCCGACATGCCTGCGCCTGCTATTTCGGCGTAGATGTGTGCGCCGCGTTTCAGCGCGTGCTCGAGTTCTTCGAGTATCAGTACGCCTGCACCTTCGCCCATTATGAATCCGTCGCGCGAAGCGCTGAACGGGCGCGAGGCATGTTCGGCGTCATCGTTGCGTGTGGACAGGGCGTGCATGGCGTTGAAACCGCCTACGCCCGAGGGGAAGATTGCCGCTTCGGCTCCGCCGGCTACGATTGCGTCTGCTTTGCCGAGGCGTATCAGGTTGAATGCGTCGGCCAGTGCGTTGGTCGAGGAGGCGCAGGCCGAAGTGGTGGTGAAGTTGGGGCCGTGAAATCCGTGGTTTATCGAAATCTGGCCCGAGGCGATGTCGGCAATCATTTTGGGGATGAAGAACGGATTGTAGCGCGGACCCATTGTGTCGCAGGTCTTTGCATAGTTTCCGGCTTCTTCCTCGAATGTGTGGATACCGCCAATGCCCACTCCGAAGATTACGCCAACGTTATCTTTGTCGATGTCTTCTCCGTCAAGACCGGCATCTTTTATCGCTTCGTCGGCTGCAACAATGGCGTACTGCTCGTACAAGTCCATTTTGCGCACTTCTTTGCGGTCGAAGTAGTCCGTTGCGTTGTAGCCTTTTACTTCGCAGGCGAACTGGGTCTTGAATTTGGACGCATCGAAATGAGTAATCGGCCCGGCGCCGCTTTTGCCGCGCTTGATGTTCTCCCATGTTTCGGGAGCGGTATTACCAAGCGGGGTTATTGCGCCCAGACCGGTTACAACAACTCTTTTTAATTCCATTTCTGAATCAGGAGGGAAACGTCTTACTGTTTAACGTTTGCCTCTATGTAAGCGATAGCGTCGCCGACAGTCGAAATTTTTTCAGCCTGATCGTCGGGGATCTGAATCTGAAACTCTTTCTCAAACTCCATGATGAGCTCTACGGTGTCGAGCGAATCAGCACCTAAGTCGTTTGCGAAGCTTGCTTCGTTCTTTACTTCGGCTTCGTCTACGCCGAGTTTGTCTACAATAATAGATTTTACCTTAGATTCGATTTCGGACATGATAATTTTGTTTTAATGATTTATTCCAAATGTGTTACAGACTGCAAAAGTATAGAGAAACATTCATATGTCAAAATTTTTTTGCAAAAAACGCTTCGTCGTTGCGCATATTGCGGCAAAATGTGCTTTTTCTGTAACTTTTCATGTATGTCGGAGCGGCAAGTGCAAGTGTGTGCGGCTCTTGTAAGGTCTTTAAGGTCGTTAATGCCATTAACGACCTTAAAGACCTTAAATCAATGTGTTTTTGCAGACAAAAACGGTCAGCGGCCAAGCACTTGAAAATCAGCAGGTGTATATGTAGCAAAAAATATGTCTGAGATATTTTAAATTATCTCAGACATATTTTGAATTATGTGCCTTGTATTTTGAATTATCTGCGGGAATTTTTTTACCGTGAAGAAAAAAATATTTTTTTTCGCGCGGGTCGTTTTTATATAAAATGCTTCTTGGCCGGTTTTCTGCGGGGCCGTTTTATTTCTTCCCGTTGCCGTGGTTGGAATGCGGCGTTCACATGAATTTTTCAACCCATGCCTCGAAGCGTTGCGCACCGTCTTCGCCGAAACGGGCAATTGAACGCCTCGCGGCTTCGAGCGTCTTTTCTTCTGTGGGGCGTGTTTTCGAGAAAAACTTGTCTGCAAAGCAGATAATCTGCTCCTCGGCCGTTTCGGGAAGGAAGTCGCGGTGAGGCAGCGGCAGGTCGCGTTTGATTATCTCCTCGCACGTCAGTCCGGCTCCCGTATGTCGCTCGCAAACACGCGCGTGGCGGGGAAATCCCTCCTTGCGCATCAGTTCCGCGCCCAATACGCCGTGGCACAGATAGGGCTCCGTCCCGTGGCAGTGAATGCCTGGGGCGTCGGTAAGGAATATTCCTATGTCGTGGAGCATTCCCGCCTCGCTTACGAACTCCGTGTCGATGTGTAGTTCGGGGTGCGCCTCTGCCATGCGCAATGCTTTTTCGGTTACGAGGCGGCTGTGGGTTATCAGGAGCTCGCGCAGAGGCTCGTTGTCGCCGTAGTATTTGTCGATAATGCTTATAGCGTTCATGATTCCGTTGTTTTTGTTCTGCGAAGGTATGCAATATCCTGAAAATATCGTCATTTTGTCCGGGGTGTTGGGAGAAATTGTTACTTTCGCCAAGTGTAATATTAAAACAGGCGAAATGAAAAAATTATTGTCAGTCATTGCGGCGATTGTTGCTTTGTGCGGCGTGGTCTCATGCTCGGACGGGGCCGGTGGCGGCGCGGTATCGGAACAGGACAGCGCGGAGGTGTCGTTTCTGCCGTCCGACAGTGTGGTTTACGGGCTGGCAGGATCGGAATGCACCGACTCTGTGCTCGATTTTATCCAGGTGGGGCAGGATCCCAAGTTCTTCGACATCATAGAGGCTCGGAAGCTCGGCAATATAATAGGCGATTTTGAAACCGGCGACCATGTGGCCGTGGTTTTCTCGGCCGATAAAAAGCAGGTTGTCAAGGCAGTCGATATTTCCTCGCTTGTGGGGCGTTGGGTAAAGGATTCTGTCGATACCGATTCGCTTGCCGTAGGTTTCAGTCTTTTTTCCGACGGTTCGGCCGGCTCGATTTCGCATCCGAATTCGGGACAGCACTATACAGGGTGGACTGTAGCTGACGCAAACCTTGTGCTTACGAGGCGCGAAATCATGAATAACGAAGCCAAGCCGGAGTATGATACATTCTTCATAGCGCGTTTGCAGAAAGATACCCTTGTTCTGCGCAGGTTCGGGGAAAGAGAAGCCGTAAAATACGTTTATAAGGAATTCACCGAGAATGAGAAATAAGCGTGCGACGCAAAACTAAATCCTCCGGAAGTACATCGTGCTTCCGGAGGATTTGTTTTTTATGACAGTGTGCTGTTGTCGCGGGTTGTTGTGGTTGGCGAAAAGGCGTTAGTCCTCTTCGTCCGAGGGCGCCGACGTGTCGAGATTGTTATCTTTGGTAATCGACATGCTTCCGCCTGCGGAAATTGTTACGCTGAACGGAATGTATTCGTCTTCCTGAGACGGATTTCCTACGCTTGCCGCAAACTTGAGGCCCTCGTCGGTGATTTTTTCGAACACAAGGCCGTTAAGTCTGTATTTCTTGTAGAATTCTTCGGGCATGTGTCCGCGGAAAGTGGATTTCTTGAAAAGATGTTCGTAGAACACGTTGCCGTCCGACATTATCTTGAGCGTAATATAGTTGTCGGAGTATATATCTCCCGACTCGTCGATTATCCGGGTGCTGTCGATAGGAAAACGATGCAACTCGGCGTAATATGTTTTTCCGCGCCATTCGATAGTGTCGTTTACCGTTACTTCGCGGTCGCGGTCAATCGCGGTGGAGTCTTTTTCCGTATCGGAATAATCGGGCTTTGCCGCTGTGGCGGAGTTTTTGTTTTTGTCGGAACAGGAACAGGCCAACGCGAGCACCACGAAAGCCATTGTTATAGGATTCTTCATGTTTTCTTTTCGAAAAATAGTTTACAACTGCGAAGATAATAAAAATACCGCGCCCGACGTATCGCAGATGCACCTTACTTTTGTGCCGGCGGCAAAGCTGCCTTGCTGTTTTGTGAGCGTATGCTCCGTGTTGAAACATTATTGTTTTCCCGTTGCGGGTTTTCTTTGTTCTGCGTCGTAGAGCCTGTGTTTTTCCGTACGATTTTGCAGACAAAAACGGTCAGCTGGCAAGCACTTGAAAATCAGCGTGTGTATATATAGCAAAAAATATGTCTGAGATATTTTAAATTATCTCAGACATATTTTGAATTATCTCCTATGTAATTTCAATTATCTGCGGGAACTTTTTTACTGTGTAGAAAAAATATTTTTTTTCAAAGGAGAGCCGGTTCGGGGTAAAGTTTTCATAGCCGGTTTTCTGTCGTGTCTGTTTTCGTTTCTGCCGGATTTGCATTAGAATATCTCGGACACATTATATTATATACGCAAAAACTTACGGAATGAGGTTCGGCAATGTGATTTTCGCTATTTTTGCCCCGTAAACAACAGAACATGCATAATTTTCTTGAAACCCGCGGAATAGTGAAACGTTATTCCGGTCATACGGCTCTCGACGGGGTGAGCATTTGTGTGCCCGAGGGAAAAATCTTCGGCCTCCTCGGCCCGAACGGAGCGGGAAAAACCACTCTTATACGTATTATAAACCGTATTACCGCACCCGACGAAGGGTCGGTGTTCCTCGACGGCAGAGAAATGAAAGCCGACGATGTTGCACGCATAGGTTATCTGCCCGAGGAGCGGGGACTGTACCGCAAAATGAAGGTGGGCGAGCAGGCCGTTTATTTAGCCATGCTTAAAGGAATGAAGCAGGGCGAAGCCAAAAAACGCCTGCGGGAATGGTTTGATAAGTTCGGGATAATGCCGTGGTGGAACAAGAAGCTTGAGGAACTGTCGAAAGGTATGCAACAGAAGGTGCAGTTCGTCATTACCGTGCTCCACGAACCGCAACTCCTTATATTCGACGAGCCTTTCAGCGGATTCGACCCCGTGAACGCCGAGCTGCTGAAAAATGAAATACTCGGACTTAAACGTAAAGGCAGCACCATAATTTTTTCCACTCATAATATGGAGTCGGTCGAGGAGGTGTGCGACGAATTCGCGCTGATAAACCGTTCGAAGGTGGTGTTGAGCGGAAATGTGGCAGAGGTGCGCAAGACTTTCCGCACCGGAATGTACGACGTTTCCTGTCGCGGTGAAGTTGAACTCGGCGAGGGACGTTTTTACAAGGTGGTTTCGTCGGAATATGCTGCCGGCGAGACGCGTGTGCGCCTGGTTAAGACAGGCGGGGCGAGCAATGCGGAACTTCTTGGCGAACTGTCGGGGCGGGCGGAACTGACATATTTTTCCGAACAAATGCCCTCGATGAACGAAATCTTCATAAAAACAGTGGGGCAGGGTATGTATGACGGCAGATGACCCTTGCAGAAACAATTTTGAGTATGAACAAGATATTTATAATAGTAAAGCGCGAATTTACGTACCGTGTAACCAAGCGTTCGTTCCTTGTGCTTACGCTTTTAATGCCTTTCCTGTTTGCCGCGGTGGTGTTCGTGCCGCTTATGCTTTCGTCGGTTAAGGACAATACGCAGAAAGATGTCGTTGTTATAGACCGCACCGGAAAATATGCGCCGCTTTTCAAGACCGACGGGCATTTCCGTTTCGTTATGAGCGACAGTATGAAAGAAGAATACCGCAATCCCGACGGAGACACGTATGCGGTGGTTTCGATATGGGACGACCTGGCAGAAAATCCCGAAGCCGTCAGAATTTACTCGACGAGAGAAATCCCTGCCGAGCTTAAGCAGTTCGTAAATTCCCTGCTCGACAGTAAAGTGCGCGAAGACCGCCTGAATTCCTACGGCATTCCGAATCTGAAAATGATAATAGACCGCTGCAACGAGGACTTCGACGTGCAGACAGTCAAGTGGACGGAACACGGAAGCGAGAACGTGTCGGACACGTCGGTAGCTATGGGCGTAGGATTGTTCTTTACGTTCCTTATATACATGTTCGTGCTTTCTTACGGCGCTATGGTAATGCAGAGCGTTATGGAAGAAAAGACCAACCGCGTTATGGAGATAATGGTGTCGTCGGTGAAACCGTTTACATTGATGATGGGAAAAATCATAGGCGTTGCTCTTGTGGGATTGTTCCAGTTGCTTATCTGGGGAATCCTTGTAGGGGTGATTGTCTCGGTTGCTTCTGTCTTGTTCGGCGTTCCTGCCGAGCCGGTTCCCGATGTTGCGGGTACGGTTCCCGCTGTTGCTGGCGGAGTAAGCCATGCGGGAGATTTACTGTCGGTTCTGGGCGGAATGAATTTCGCGGAAATCATAGTTATGTTCCTGTTCTGTTTCGTCGGCGGCTACTTGTTTTATGCTTCGTTCTTTGCGGCAATGGGTTCGGCCGTCAATTCTCACGAGGATTCCTCGCAGTTTATGATGCCAATGATAATAGTTATGCTCTTTGCCTTTTATGCGGGAATTTACAGCGCGGAAAATCCCGACGGGCCGCTTGCTTTCTGGTGCTCGATGTTTCCGCTTACATCGCCCATAGTCATGATGGTGCGCCTTCCGTTCGGCGTTCCTTTATGGCAGGAGGTGCTTTCGCTTGTGTTGCTTTACGGTGCGGCGCTGTCGATGATTTGGGCTGCAGGCAAGGTTTACCGTGTGGGCGTATTGATGTACGGAAAGAAACCGAGCCTGCGCGAAATCATCAGGTGGATAAATTATAAATGAGTAAGTGAGTAAACATCCGGCAAAAGCAGGATGTTTACGACAATAATTGATACGACCGGCCGGAAGCCTGCGGAAAATATTCCGTACGGCTTCCGGCCGGTCGTATTGTGCTTTGCAGTCCTGCCTGTTCAGCTTCCCGAGCGGCGCATCTGCTCCAGCAGGTCTTTCTGCCGGTCGTTAAGCGAGGCGGGCAGCGTTACGTTGTAGGTTATTATAAGATCTCCGAATGTTCCGTCGCCTTTGTCGTATCCTTTTCCCTTGATACGCACGCGCGCTCCCTGTTGTGTTCCGGGCTTTATGCGGAGGCGCAGTTTGCTGTTTTGTGTCTGGAGAATTATTTCCCCGCCGAGCAGTGCTGTGTACATGTCGATGTTTACCGTAGCTTTGGCATCGGCGTCGGGGCGTGCTCCGTAGCCGGAGGAGAAACCTTCGAAACCGCTGCTACGTGCGCCGGAGCGCCTGCGCTTTCCGCCGAACAATTCTTCGAAGAAGCTCGAGAAACCTCCGCCTCCCTGTGTGAACTGGCTGAAATCGAATCCTTCGAATCCGCCTGCCTGTCCGCCGGCTTGTCCGTAGGCATCGGCCTGTTTCCAGTTCTCGCCGTACTGGTCGTATTTCTTGCGTTTCTCCGGATCGTTCAGAACGTCGTATGCCTCGTTGAGCGCCTGGAATTTGGCTTTGGCCTTAGGGTCGTCGGGGTGGAGATCGGGATGAAACTGCTTGGCGCGCTTGGTGTATGCGGCGCGGATGTCTTTTTGGGGAGTATCTTTGGGGATACCCATTATTTTATAATAGTCGATAAATGCCATTGTTTACTGCTCCTTTCTTTACGGATGAATGCAGCAAAAACAGTGCCAACGGCTACGTGCCGCCATGTTTGCCTAAGGTGGCAATGCCGGAAACCGCGGTGCCTTGCCGGAGGAGTTTACAGACAAAAACGGTCAGCTGGCAAGCACTTGAAAATCAGCGTGTGTATATATAGCAAAAAATATGTCTGAGATATTTTAAATTATCTCAGACATATTTTGAATTATCTCCTATGTAATTTCAATTATCTGCGGGAAGTTTTTTACCGTGTAAAAAAAATATTTTTTTTCTGCGGGAGCATATTTTCTTTATCAATATACGCAGGCCGGAATATCCTTTATGTGACTACTGTTGTTTGCATTAGAGGTGTAGATTACGCATTTAGCCTGCAGTTTGCAGGCGTCGGGCGTTACACAATCGGACTTTTCGGCTATTTTTACCCGAAAATTATTGTTATGGAGAAAAAACTAAAGGCTGTACTGTTCGATTTCGACGGAGTTGTAGTCGATACCGAAGCGCAGTACACGGAATTCTGGAGACAGGTGGCGGGGCATTATATTCCCGACATAGAAGACTTTGCCCAAAAGGTTAAAGGGCAGACGCTCAGGAATATCTATGAGAAATATCTGCCCGATTCCGAGCTGCAGGCGGCTGTGGGGCGCGAGCTTGTGGGTTTTGAACGCACCATGCGCTATGACGATGTTGCCGGAGCTTCGGAGTTTGTTGCCGCCGTGAGGCAAGCGGGCATGAAAACAGCCGTTGTTACGAGCTCCGACCTCAACAAGATGAATTGTGTGTATGCCGCGCGTCCTGAAATGAAGTCAATGTTCGACAGTATCTTTACCGCCGAGGATTGCAGGGCGTCGAAACCTTCGCCCGAATGCTATATTACGGCGGCAGAGCGGCTGGGAGTTCCCATTGCCGAGTGTGCGATTATGGAAGATTCGGTGAACGGGCTGAAATCCGCCCTGGCGTCGGGAGCTTTCGTAGTGGGACTCTCCACAACCAATAGCGCGGAGGTTGTTGGGCGGTATGCGGATATTGTAATCCCCGATTTTTCGTGTTTTACGGTTAGCGCCCTTGAAAGTGCTTTCGGGGCTTGTTTGCGCATGAATAATTAATTGCGTAATTTTGCACCCGAATTTTTGGTTGCTCACTTGCTGCGGCTCCTGAAAACGGCCATAGCGGTGGGAATACCTATTAAAAAGAGTATACAATGGCAGGTTATATTTCGGACAACGCGCGCCCCGTTACGACGCAGCAGATTGTCGCAATGAAAAGCGAAGGCAGGAAGATAGCAATGCTTACCTCGTACGACTATACCACGGCGGGGATTGTAGACGGAGCCGGAGTGGACATTATTCTGGTGGGCGATTCGGCCTCGAACGTAATGGCCGGAAACGAAACCACTATCCCCATAACTTTGGAGCAGATGATTTATCACGCGCGCAGCGTTGTGCGTGCAACCAAGCATGCTCTTGTGGTTTGCGACATGCCTTTCGGTACGTATCAGGTTAACAAGGACGACGCGCTCAGAAACGCCGTGAGAATAATGCAGGAGAGCGGTTGCGATGCGCTCAAGCTCGAAGGCGGCGAGGAGATTGCTCCTACCATTAAGGCAATGGTCGATATGGGAATACCTGTAATGGGACATCTCGGCCTTACTCCGCAGAGCGTTCACAAGTTCGGCGGATACGGAGTGCGTGCCCGCAGTGAGGCAGAGGCCGAAAAACTGTTGAACGACGCAGTCTGTATAGAGCAGGCCGGTTGTTTCGGCATGGTGCTCGAGAAGATTCCGGCCGCTCTGGCAGCCGAGGTTACGAAGAAGGTATCTGTGCCTACAATCGGGATAGGTGCCGGCGCGCAGGTGGACGGTCAGGTGCTCGTTGTGGACGATATGCTTGGCAAGAACAACGGTTTTGCGCCTAAGTTCCTGCGCCGTTATGCCGATTTGCATAAAATCATGACCGAAGCCATAGAGAATTATGCGAACGACGTTCGCAGCGGCGCTTTCCCCGATGAAAGCGAGCAGTATTAGGCAGGCACGATTGTTCGGAAAGGATACAGGCCGATAAATATAGGACGTTGAAATATTTAATCGAGTTTTTTGCAGAATGGCAGAACACGAATCGGATATGGTAGCGCTGTGCGAAAGGAGAAAGCACTGCATGTGCACCTCCAACTTCTTTTTGGTAACGGCAATGGTAATGCAGATTGTGGCTATGTCGGAGTCGGAATATCCGTCATGCTGTTCGTTGGAGAGCCTTGCCTTTGCAAATATGGCGTTTGTGCTGGGACTGTTCGTACTCGGGCCGGTAGGAGCCTTTCTTGTCGACAGGTTCCGCCGCCAGAGCGTTTACCGTTCCTCTCTGTTGGTTGCGGCGGCGGCTTCGGCGGTTCTTTATTTTGGCAGGAGTGCGGAAATAGTGGCTTCAGTGCGTTTTGTCGAGGGTATGATGTACGGACTTGCGCAGGTTGCGCTGGGAAGTACCCTTTTGAACGACCTTGCCGCTTCGGAGCTGCGAACTTCGTCCGATTACTCCTTTGCCTGGGCCGCATTGCTGGCTATACCGGCTGGTGCGGGGCTTGCCTGCTTTCTCATGGGGCAGTTCGGCTTCAACGTAGTGATAGCTGTTGCAATAATAATGCTTTTGCTCTCGGTGGTATTGGTTTCGAGCATGAACGTTCCTTTCCGCGCACCGATACATTCCGCTGTTTTCGGCCTCGACCGTTTCTGGCAGAAAAACGATATGCTTCCTTTCTTGAATTTGTTGTTCATATCGGTTCCTGCCGGCGTGTTCATAGCCTCTCTGTCCTCTCCTCTTTACTATGCGCTGGCTGCCGTTGGAGTTGTGGCCGCACATTCGGTGCGCAGAGCCGTGTTCCGCAATGCCGACGTGCGTGCGGAAATCGTGACGGGGCTTGTTTGCATGTGTTTCTCGCTGCTTATTTTCATGTTGCGCGATACGGAAACGCCCTGCCGTGTTGCTGCGTTTATGTTCGGCGCCGGAATTTCGCTCGCTTCTACGCGTTTTCTGCTTTACTTTCTTAAACTTACAGGTCATTGCCAAAGAGGTACGGCTCAGAACACCTATCTTTTGTCGCGCGAGTGCGGTTATGCGCTCGGTTTCCTGCTTGCTTTTATTGTGCCGGTGCTGGTCGAGATGTCGCTTGCGCTTCTGTTGCTGTCGACTGCTTTTTATCTGCTCGTCACTCATCCGTGGTTTATGCGGCATAACGACCGCGGCTTCCGGTTTCGTGAAGTTTAGGCATTGCTTCACGGTGCGGAAAGAATATTCAGGAGAAATTTCAACGGAATTGCATTATAAACCGAAATTCTTCCGCACAAAATCGTTTTTGGACGGTTTTATATAAAAATGGTCTCTCGCGAAAAAAATATTTTTTTTCGCGTGGTAAAAAACTTCCCGCAGGAAATTAAAAATACAAGGGAGATAATCGAAAATATGTCTGAGATAATTCAAAATATCTCAGACATATTTTTTGCTACATATACATGTGCTGATTTTCAAGTGGTTGGTGAGTGACCGTTTTTGTCTGTAAAACCTTGCTATAAAATAAGGAGGATTTTACAACAGGCAATTTTCCAAACATCTGAATCGACCATTATAAATTCACAGCGTTATACTTTCAAATATATCAGACATATTTTTCCGAACATTGCTCAACGACACAAAAAAACGCGACAGTCTCCAAAAAAGTCCTGCCGCGATAATATAAATATGCTTGCCTGTTCTTATCAATGGTGTTCTATAAGATCCAAAAACTCGGCCCGTGTTTTCGACTGCTTGAACGCACCGGTAAAATCGCTGGTAACAGTTACGGAATGTTGCTTCTCTACACCACGCATTTGCATACACATGTGTTTTGCTTCTAAAACGACCATAACGCCAAGAGGATTCAAGGCTTTCTGTATGCATTCTTTTATCTGTTGGCGATGCTCTGGAGCTGGCCGTCGTCCGAGAAGGTGATGATGGGCTTGATGGACAGCATGGTGCCCGCCAGGGCGGTGATGCGGCCGATGCGGCCGCCCCGGCGCAGGTACTCCAGGGTGTCCACCGAGAAGAAAGGGAAGGTGTTTGCCACCAGATGGGGCGCCCGCTCGCGCACCAGGGTCTCCCAGGAGGCCCCGGCCACAATTTCCTCCCACAGCTGGAGCACCATAATGCCGATGCCCAGAGAACCGCTCCTGGAGTCAAAGACGGCGATCTCCAGATCGTCCCGCTGTCCGGCCTGGAGGCGCACCATGTTGTAGGTGCCGGACAGGCCGGAGGAGAGCATGACGGCGATCACCCTCTCATACCCGTCGGCACGGATCTGATCCAGCGTGTCGCTGACCACACCGCCCTCGGGCAGCGAGGTGCGGGGCAGCTCTCCCCGGTGGAGCCGCTCATATACCCCCTCGGCGGTGATGTCCACCCCGTCGGAGTACTCGCCGTCCTCGCAGCGGATTTTCAGCGGCACCACATAGATGGGCTTACCCTCCCGCATCGGG
>OHBJ01001917.1_pt1 | contig 14258 bp, 8 predicted proteins | sample 1577241 | NCBI WGS metagenome assembly OHBJ01 (sample SAMEA3541594, study PRJEB24748) | human gut metagenome | biome: human gut; feature: human-associated habitat; material: faeces | place: China | collected 2012
GTAGGACGTGCTATTATTGTTATTACTGACGGTGAAAATCATGAGGGTGGTGCAGTGGAAGCCGCCAAAGCCGCTGCAGAAAAAGGTATTCAAGTAAGTGTATTGGGAGTAGGTATGCCTGATGGTGCCCCCATTCCGGTAGAAGGTACGAATGATTATCGCCGCGACCGGGAAGGTAATGTGATTGTTACCCGTTTGAATGAAGCTATGTGCCAGGAAATTGCTAAGGAAGGAAAAGGTATATATGTACGAGTAGACAACTCTAATTCAGCCCAAAGAGCTATTAATCAAGAAGTGAACAAAATGGCGAAGTCTGATGTAGAGTCGAAAGTATATACAGAGTTTAACGAACAATTCCAAGCTATTGCATGGGTTATTCTACTATTGTTATTGGCAGAAATCTTAATTTTGGACCGCAAAAATCCTTTATTTAAGAACATTCACCTGTTTTCTAATAAGAAATAGTTATACGTATGTTAAAAAGTAAATATATTCTATTCGCTGTATTTCTGCTAGCGACAGCCGGTGTCTCGGCTCAGAAAGCAGAACGCGACTATATCCGTAAGGGAAACCGCCTGTTTAATGATAGTGTATTTGTTGACGCAGAGGTAAACTACCGGAAAGCTCTGGAAGCAAATCCCAAGTCTACAGTATCTATGTACAATTTGGGAAATACTCTTTCGCAACAGCAAAAGTTTCAGGATGCCATGGAACAATACGTATCGGCCAGCAAAATTGAAAAGGATAAAATGAAGCTCGCCCATATCTACCACAATATGGGAGTACTTTTCCAAGCTGGTAAAGATTATGCAAAGGCTGTGGACGCCTATAAAATGTCACTGCGTAATAATCCTGCCGATCATGAAACCCGGTACAATTTGGCTCTTGCACAGAAAATGTTGAAAGATCAACAAAATCAGCAGAATCAAGACCAAAATCAGGATCAGAATAAAGATCAACAAAAGCAAGATCAAAAACAAGACCAGAATAAAGACAAGCAGAAAGATCAGAAACAAGATGAAAAGAAAGATCAGCAGCAACCACCGAAGTCAGAAAAAAAACAAGATAATCAGATGTCAAAGGAGAATGCTGAACAATTGCTGAATTCTGTAATGCAGGATGAAAAAGATGTGCAAGACAAAGTGAAAAAGCAACAAAAAGTTATGCAAGGTGGTCGCTTAGAAAAAGATTGGTAATATAAAGTTGATGATATAAATTTCATAAGCAATGAAAAAACTGATTATTATATTGATGGCATTGATAGCATATAGCACTCAGATGCTTGCTGATAAAGTGTCTTTTACTGCTTCTGCTCCTGACGCAGTGGTAGTAGGCGACCAGTTCAGGCTGTCGTATACTGTTACTACACAAAAAGTGAAAGATTTCCGGGCACCATCGATCAAAGGTTTTGATGTGTTGATGGGGCCAAGCCGTTCACAACAAAGTAATACTCAAATAGTAAATGGTAATGTTACGTCTACTAGTAGTATTACATTCACATATATATTAATGGCAAATAATGCCGGAGAATACACAATACCCGGTGCCTCAATTATTGCTGATGGCGATCAAATGGTATCAAATTCAGTAAGAATTAAAGTATTGCCACAAGATCAAGGTAGTAGCAATAGTAGCAGTAGCTCTTCTACACATTCCTCATCTGGTACAGGGGTCTCTAACCAAGACTTGTTTATTACAGCAAGTGCCAGTAAAACGAATGTGTACGAACAGGAAGCATTTGTCCTGACCTATAAAATATACACCAGAGAATCCAATTTACAACTGAATAATGCAAAGTTACCCGACTTTAAAGGCTTCCATTCTCAAGAAATCGAAATGACTACAAATGCGAGATGGACTCCGGAACATTATCAGGGACGTAATTACTATACGACAGTTTATCGTCAGTTCGTTCTCTTCCCGCAACAATCAGGAAAACTATATATTGATCCTGCTCAATTCCAGATGACAGTTGGTAAACCTGTACAATCTGATGATCCTTTTGATGCTTTCTTCAATGGAGGAAGTAATGTCATTGAAATAAAAAAATCAATTTCCACCCCTAAAATAGCAATAAATGTAAATCCGCTTCCTGCAGGTAAACCGGCAGATTTCTCCGGTGGAGTGGGAGAGTTCAATATTTCTTCATCTATCAACAACAAGGAACTGAAAACCAATGATGCTATTACTATTAAATTAGTAATATCCGGTACAGGTAACCTGAAGTTAATTTCTAATCCGGAAATTAAATTCCCAGATGATTTTGAAGTATACGATCCCAAAGTAGACAATCAAGTCAGATTAACCCGGGAAGGACTTACAGGTAATAAGGTTATCGAATATTTAGCAATTCCGCGGCATGCTGGAACATATAAGATTCCAGGAGTGTCTTTCAGTTATTTTGATATTCGCTCCAAATCTTATAAAACGCTGAAAACAGAAGAATATGTAATAAACGTTGAGAAAGGTGCGGGTAATGCAGATCAAGTAATTGCTAACTTCACTAATAAAGAGGATTTGAAAGTATTAGGTGAGGACATCCGTTACATCAAACAAAACGAAGTTACTCTCCAGCCTAAAGGAAGTTTCTTCTATGGTTCAATGACATATTGGCTATTCTATATCATTCCGGCTCTTGCCTTTATTATTTTCTTTATTATTTATCGTAAGCAAGCTGCTGAAAATGCGAACGTAGCTAAAATGCGTACGAAGAAAGCCAATAAAGTAGCAACAAAACGTATGAAGTTAGCTGGAAAATTACTCTCAGAAAATAAGAAAGATGCTTTCTATGATGAAGTTTTAAAGGCACTGTGGGGATATATAAGCGACAAACTAAATATTCCGGTATCTCGTTTATCTAAAGATAATATTGAAGAGAAGCTAAGAAATCATGGAGTAAATGAGGAACTAATCAAAGAATTCCTGAATGCATTGAATGACTGTGAATTTGCCCGGTTTGCTCCAGGTGATGAAAATCAAGCCATGGATAAAGTTTATTCTTCTTCAATAGAAGTAATAAGCAAAATGGAGAATTCAATAAAACATTAACCCAGAAGAGATTGTGTCATGAAAAAAATATTATTTTTTATATTCTTATCAATGTCGGTAACTTGCTTCGCGCAAGATTCACTGAGCATTGAACCCAGACAAATAAACGAAGCTGATTCTATCCATGTCGATACACATACACTTCTTGATAACAAATTGGAAGATGTGACAAAAACTAAAGGAGATTCCGCATATATAAAAGAAGATTATGCGGCTGCCATTCAAATATACGAAGCATTACTAAAGAATGGAGAAGCATCTGAAGTTTATTATAACCTCGGAAATAGTTATTATAAAATAGGTGAAATAGCAAAGGCGGTTCTTAATTACGAACGTGCCTTGCTTTTGCAACCGGGAAATAGCGACATCCGTGCTAATCTCGAAGTAGCACGTGCCAAAACAATAGATAAAGTAGAACCTACTCCTGAAGTCTTTTTTATCTCATGGACTAAGTCTTTGATTAATTGTATGAGTGTAGATGCATGGGCCACATGGGGAATTGTTTCTTTCATTCTACTGATAGTATCTCTCTACTTCTTTATATTTTCAAAACAGATTATGTGGAAAAAGATAGGCTTCATTTCAGGGATTATCTTTTTAATAATCACAGTATGCTCTAATCTTTTTGCTTCACAACAAAAAGAAAATTTGGTAAACCGTAACGAAGCGATAGTTATGAATCCGAGTGTCACAGTGCGAAGTACTCCAAGTGAAAGTGGTACTAGTTTATTTATTCTTCATGAAGGAAGAAAGGTAAACGTCAAAGACAATTCTATGAAAGAATGGAAAGAAATTCACTTAGAAGATGGAAAAGTAGGATGGGTCCCAGCTTCTGCTATTGAAGTGATATAAAAGGTATTAATAGATTTTATCAATTTTGAAAAAAAAGATAAGCAAATAATTTGTTTTATCTTTTTTTTTGCTTAAGTTTATAGCGTGATAAAAAATTAAATACAATATAGTATTAACCATTAAATTTATGAGACATGAGAACAATAACATTTAATGAACTTCGCAAGATTAAAGATTCATTGCCTAGCGGTAGCATGCATAGAATAGCAGACGAACTTGGTTTGCACGTAGATACAGTGCGAAACTTTTTCGGAGGACACAATTTCAAGGAGGGAAAAAGTGTCGGAATACATCTTGAGCCCGGTCCAGATGGTGGGCTTGTTATGTTAGACGATACAACAGTTCTCGATCGGGCTTTAAAGATTCTAGATGAATTGAATATGAGTATGCAAAAAGAACAGGCTACCGAATCTGTGCAAGTTTAAAATATAACAAACTGAATCCCAATTGAATCAAACAATTGGGATTTCTTATTTGTTTTCACCTTATAAAATGTACATTTATGGAAGACAAATTAGTAACCCTAGCCATTCTGACATACACCAAAGCGCAGATCTTAAAGAATGTCTTGGAAAATGAAGGTATAGAAACATACATTCATAACATAAATCAAATACAACCGGTTGTTTCTTCGGGGGTGCGTTTACGCATAAAGGAAAGCGATCTGCCACGTGCTTTGAAAATAACAGAAAGTTCTACATGGCTGTCTGAAAGTATAGTGGGAGAGAAGGAGCCCAAAACAGAAAATAAGTCAAATAAGATTTTAATTCCCGTCGACTTCTCTAATTATTCGATGAAAGCGTGTGAATTTGCATTTAACCTAGCAAAAACAGAAAATGCTGAAGTCATTTTGTTGCACGTCTATTTTACGCCTATATATGCTTCATCATTACCATATGGAGATGTTTTCAATTACCAAATTGGAGATGAAGAATCCGTAAAAACGATTATTCAGAAAGTTCATTCTGACCTCAATGCCTTATCAGAAAAGATAAAAGAAAAAGTCACATCGGGTGATTTTCCCAATATTAAATATAGCTGTATCTTACGTGAAGGTATTCCAGAAGAAGAAATCTTAAGATATGCTAAGGAACAGCGTCCTATGGTTATCATCATGGGGACTCGGGGAAAGAATCAGAAAGATATCGATTTGATTGGCAGTGTAACTGCTGAAGTTATTGATAGAAGCCGCACAGCTGTACTGGCCATTCCCGAAAACACACCATTTAAACAGTTTAGTGAAGTAAAACGGATCGCCTTTATTACCAATTTTGATCAAAGAGATTTAATTGCTTTCGAAGCATTCTTTAATACTTGGAAATCATTCCATTTTTCTGTATCTTTAATGGGTTCGCCTGCCCAAGTGACATATACACGAGTCAGCAATCCCAATGCACCGCCTTTAGAAAAACGGAATCGAGTGTTAGCACGCAGGGTGTCATCCGATTCAAACGGTAAATTTTCGATAGCAAATTTAAGATCTTCTTCAATGAACTTGTATACGTCGCGAGGATCTGCTTGAACGAACTCTGACGGATTTTTAGATGATTCGGATGTGTTAGTAATTAATGCAATGTTACCATACCAACGTACCAACTCAAAATAATACAATGCTCTCAATGCTCTTGCTTCCGCTAAATACATAGTGGCGAGTGCTTGATCGTTTAGATTGTATGTAACCATTTTAACTTCCAGACGCTCTATAAAGTCGTTGGCGCTATAAATAGCACTATATAAGGATGCCCATGTATTTTGTACATACGAATTGTTGGGATTGAATGCATTAGCCGGATATTCACGGAAACTACTGGTACTGTTTCCTTCACATTGTGCCAGGTCATTAGTTAAATCAAATATGCATGATAAGTTCATACCATAAAGGTTATCTGCCACCATGTTGCGGTAAACTCCTAACAATACATTGTTGGCTTCAGATGCATTGTTCATATATTGGTTCTTTCTAATATCTGATTTCGGATCTTCATCCAATAAATCGGAACATGAAGTGAAAGACAATGTGCATAAAGCCAGTGCTGATATATAATATATTAGTTTTTTCATTGTTATACTCGTTTAAAATTGAACATCAAGTCCGAATGTAAATACTCTGCTCTTTGGATATGCACCCCAATCCAGACCGGGAGTCATAGGATTGCTGGCTGCTGTGCTGACTTCCGGATCATATCCGCTATATCCGCTGATGCAGAACAAGTTCTGTGCAGTACCATATATGCGAAGTTTGGATATGTGGATTTTGTTAATCCATTTTTTCGGCAGGCTGTATCCTAATGTCATGTTCTTCAGTCGTAGGAACGAACCGTCTTCTACGAAGCGTGAGTACACGTCTCCCTTTACATACCCTTTCGTTGAGGGTACTTTGTTGGATGCATTGGTAGGACTCCAACGATCGGCAACTTCTGCCAGCATATTGTAGCGCTGGTCTTGTGAACCGGTTGCAAACTGACGGGTTGCGTTGAACACATCATTGCCATAGCTGTATTGTAACATGAAACTAAAATCTATTCCTTTGAAACTAAAAGAGTTGGTGATACCTCCAAACCATTTCGGCATGGCATTACCGATGACTGTGCGGTCGGCGGTAGTGATCTTTCCGTCACCGTTTTGGTCTTTGTATTTTACTACGCCCGGAGCAGCCCCACCATCATAACGTGTGTTGTTCGTAATACCCGGCTTCAAGATGAGTTTTCCTGTAGCGGCTGAAGTGTAGAAATCGTCTACTTGATAAATACCATCGAATTCATAACCGTAAATCAATCCTAATGATTCGCCTACTATGGCACGATAGTCTGATTGAGTATAATTGGTTCTATCGAAGTTAGAATATGCTTCTGCATAGTTGGCACCGGAAGATAAAGCTTTCAGTTCATTGCGAATGAATGAAATATTGAAGTCTGTACTCCAGGTAAAATTACGATTTTGGATATTAGTGCTATTAATAGCCAATTCGATACCGCGATTCTGGATTTTACCAATATTCTGCATTTGTGATGAGAATCCGGTAACATACGCTAGGTTTTGCGCAAGTAGCAAGTCTTTGGTATTCTTGATAAAGAAATCAGCTGTAACATTCAGGCGATTATCAAAGAACCCAAGGTCAACACCTAGATTGGTAGTACTTGAACCTTCCCATTTCAAATTTTTATTCTTCAGGTGAGATTGAGTCAGTACAGTGGAAGTTGTGTTACCAATACCATATTTACTTTGTGTATAGAGGTCTAATGACAGGAAATTAGCAATACGGTCGTTACCTACAATACCCCATCCTAAACGAAGTTTCATGTTAGATACAAAAGGAAGATTCTGTTTCATGAATTTTTCTTCCGAGATACGCCATGCAGCGGAGAAAGCCGGGAAAAATCCCCATTTATTTTTGTATGAGAAAACAGTAGAACCATCCGCACGTACAGTAGCTGTCAGCATATATTTGTCGTTGAATGAATAATTTCCCCGCGCAAAAAATGATAACATGGTTTTATCTCCAAACGAGGTGTTTACTTTACTGGGAACTGCACCTAGACCTAGATTGTCATTACCGATATTATCTGAAGGGAAATTTTTTGCTTGTCCCAATAAGAATTCGGAACTTCTGTATGCGAGTTCCTCACCTAACATTATTTCATAACGATGTTGCTTTATTTTTTCTACCCATGTTAACTGGTTGTAATTGGTCCAACGTTTTTCGCGTCCCATCTGAGTTTCTCCATAAGGCATTTGACCATTAGTGTAGGCCTGTCTTGTCTGAGTTTTGTAGAATACATCTCTACGGGTGTTGGTCGTATTGTATGTACCAGCTGTCTTAAATGTTAATTTCTTAGTGATTTTTGCAGTAAGAGACAAATTGGCACTCCACATTTCAGAGCGCTTGTTGTCTGTCGTATTTTCAGCTTGTAGGATGGGGTTCACCTGTGCTAGACTTTCGCCTGTTTCCAACATAGCCGGGTCGATGGCACTAGCCAGTAGTTCTTCATTGGTTTTAGCCAGACCTCCTGTAGGACGTGATCTTAATATCTGTCCTAACATATTGAAACGTCCTCCATCACCGGAAGTTCCGGCACCTTCTTTCAATGTATTGGAATAATTGATAGTAGCATCGGCTGTAATATACTTATTAATCTTCTGATTGATACGAACTTTACCGGTTGTTTTAGTAAAACCGCTATTTCTGAAAATACCGTTTTCTTTGTAATGAGAGAAAGAAGCAGAGTATTTGGTACCGTCATTACCTCCTGTTACGGAAATGTTATGATCTTGCGACCAAGTAGGACTGAAAGTTTCTCCTTGCCAATCTACAGATTCTACTCCAATATAGTCGTCCAAAGTACGATATTTGTAATACTCCCCTGTTTCGGGATTGATTTCGTTGCGGTAATAACCGGGGATAAACTTGGTATCTAGTTCTCCCTGTAGTTTTACAAATTCATAGGCGTTGAGCAAGTCTAATTGTTTGGTGATTTTACGATAAGTAGCAGAACCATTGTAGCTGACTACTGGTCTACCTACCTTACCTGATTTAGTGGTTACCATCACTACACCATTAGCTGCGCGCGCACCGTAAATAGCTGATGAAGAAGCATCTTTTAGAATTTGAATAGATTCAATATCAGAGTTTGCCAAGTAGTCAATGTTGTCAACTTGGAAACCGTCAACAATGTAAAGGGGAGTAGCGTCACCGTTTAATGTTCCTACACCACGAATCTTAATATCAAATCCTGCGCCTGGAGTTCCGTCAGTTTGGGTAATTTGTACACCGGCCACTTGACCTCCTAAAGCTGCCATAACAGAACTGCTTTTAAATTCTTCTATATCCTTGGCGGCAACAGAAGCTACAGAACCAGTCAAGTCACTTTTTTTCATAGAACCATAACCCACTACAATAACTTCATCAAGCACTGCATTGTCCGGTTCCATTTTAATGTTTAACTTTTTGTCTGTTTGCGCAATTTTCACTTCTTGATTTTTATAACCAATATAGCTGAATACCAGTGTTGAACCTTTTTGGGCTTGGATAGTAAAGTTACCATCAAAATCAGTTGTCGTTCCGGTTTGACTTCCTTTTACCATGACGGTAGCACCAATCATAGGCATGTCTGTTTCGTCTACTACCACACCTTTGACGTTTTGTGCCGAAACACAGATTGTAGCTATGAGAGCTAAGAGGGTGAACCACCCTCTTTTGCTTATTGCTTTTGTAGATATATTGTACATAATTGTAATGTCTTTTAATTTAGAAATTTTCATCAAACCATATCAATAATGGGAATGCTTTGGGACAATTCTTATCAGAGCTTAATTTGCCTGAATCTCCATCTGTTCTATAGGTCATTTGACCAGTCATAATACCATTGGCAAATTGTCCGTTTTCTTCTCCATACGCAGGATCACCAAACCATTTATTGGGATTAATGGTGACAGCCCATCCTTTGGTCGGGTCGACATAACCTAATGCATCTGATAACTTCTTATTAATTTTATTAGAAATTCCATCATAATAGGACATAGGTGCTCTTGCTCCATAATTGGGTGCTGTTGATCCGTAATAATTACGCCATACTTGGTTCATAAATACTGTTGCATCTACTTTATCTCCAGTAGTGATTGCTCCCGATTTATGTGTTTTAGGCCCTTCCAGATTTTGATAACGGAATGAACGACGATAATCCATTACAAATTGTGAAACATCTGTTACTCCGACTAACGTAGGTTCTACAGAAATTCCTCCCTTTCTTGGATTTACTTTGAATACAAATGGAGTATATTCTATTCTAATAGGATTTGTACTAGGATTAAAGTCAAAAGCAACGAATGTTTTGAAAGTTCTTGCAAGATCACCTTCTCCGGCTGTGGCTTCTACTATTAGATAAGCGATAGGAGCATCAGCTTCTTTGAAATTATCCGGGGAGAATCGAACTACACCTGTTGCTTCATCTATCATAGGATATCCTGTTTGATTAGGATCGTCTAAATTGAATTTAGTGGCTATCTTCCATTTGAAAACAATACCTTTATCATCTAAATTCGTTTCTGGAGTTAAAACCAAACTACCCAATTCTGCTGCACTTCTAATACGATATTGTGAAGCTTCTGTTGCCTTATCCAATCCGAGGTTATTACCGTAATATACATACACTATATTATTAGGATTTGGAGTAACTGTTAATAAGAAAGTTGTGATAGTCGGATTTCCCTTACTGTTATCAGCTTGTACCTTAACTTCATATCTGCCTTCTGGTATACTATTCCCTTTTTTTGCAGTGATCTTACCATTACTCGGATTGATAGTCAATTGTCCTTCAAACTTTTGGTCAAGGTCTACGAATGAATAGGTGACATAGTTTCCTTGCATTCCTTCTTTGGGTTGAGCTGATATAGGCGCGTATTGTGCTATCTCTAAAGCTGCGTATTCAAATCCTGATATAGGAGTGATTTCATCAACTACTTGAATTGTGAATTTAGTTGGCATTTCTACACCTTCAGGAGCGAATTTGTTGGAAACTTTTATAGTGATTTCATAGTTTCCGGCTTCTGTGATACCATGTCCTTTGGCGATTGATATAGCTCCGGTTGTTTCATTGATAGTCACTTTTCCTTCTGCTATTTCCGGAATAATGTTAGCTATACTGAACTTAGCTTCCTCTGTTGAACCTTCAATGACAGGCATAGGGCTGATATATTCTGTTTGTCCGTTCGTTTCAGACTCTTTCTCCATGATACCTTTATTGGTAGCGTTATACGTTACATCTATTGGTTTGGAAGTCAGATTGAATGTGATAGCATCAGCAAATATACCTTCTCCTGCTAAAGTAGTCAGTTTTAATGATACTTTGTGCAAACCCGGTTTCATCTTCTTTATAGCCTCTTCATCTGGATTAATAGAAATAACTCCACTTTGAGAAATCTTGAAGAATTCTTTCTCCGGACCATCTGCTATTGCATAACCGCCGCTGGGGATTGTGACGTGTTCACCTTCTGTTATTACTTTTGCAGTAGCTTTCGATTCTCCAATTTCTTCAAAGTCGATTTCAATATAATCAGGTTCTACTTTAATTCCATCGGGAACGCTGGGCAACATTTTTACTTGTATGGCATCTTTGAATTCATGGTAGTTGCCATTGCTATTACATCCTACAGAGATGGAATATAATCCCACCGGTAGATTATCAGAGTTAACAATTCGAACACTACCATCCTTGCTGTCAATGATAAATGATTCGGATGTGTATGGTTCACCATTAAAAGTGATTCCGGTGATAACGAAATCTGTCGGTTCACCTCCTGTATATGTAGGCTTTTCAATCACTGCATTCATTGATGGACCTATATCAGTGAGGCTGTAATAATAGATGGCAAAGCCAGTTGTGTTGGTAGTCTCTGTATCCGTGCATGAGAAGCCTGTAAGAGTCAGGACTACTATAGATAAGATTGCCAGGAATCTAGAGGTTAGTTTTTTTAAATTCATAGTGTTATGATATTAGTTATTATTTTCTGGTATTGTATAGCTTAACTCATAAGGAGTACCATTTACCGTGACTTTGATAGCAACAGCTTTTCCTGTGTAACCTCCATCGGTAAATTCAGCATTAATTGTGGTACCTGTTGGATTGGAGGTTGGATATATGACAGTAATGGCACGAGTTGCAGTTTCTGCTTTTCCTTTTCTAAGCGTGATAAGGTATCTTAAACGATCTTTATATGATACTACGCCATGATCATTTGATATGTTACTAGCTTTTGCAGTCAATGCAGTTTTAGTATCCACATTTTCAGAATATGTACGAATGACAATGTTATTGCCATCTTTAAAAACAGTGTGCGCTCCTAATATGTTATTTGCTTGATCGTTGTCAACAACAACATTTCCGTCTTTGGTTCCTTCGCAAAGATTGAAGTTTAGATTGTATTTTTGTCCCTTTTCCGGACCATATAGTTCATCTACGAGAACAAAGAATCCATTATCAATGTCATTGTGGTTAACATGGAATACTGATCGTCTATGATTTAATACATCAGATTTCGGTGTTTCTTTTTGTATGTAGGCGGCGTTTTCAGTAACAATATAATTCGTGTTACCATCTGTTCCCTTGTAAATGAACTTTCCTAACATTTGGTCAATGTTGTTTTCAAATATAGTGATAGTATTGTGCCAAGCTGTTTGCTCATATACATTTCGCTGCGAATCACCACTATATGCATATACACCTGCATCAGGGAAGAAGTTACGTCCTTTATGGAATAAGCTGAATGTGTTATTATCCGCTTGACAATGCCATTTCTTTTTAGGATTATAGTTGTTCTTTAAAATGAACATGGACACTTTACTAGGGTCTTGATCCCATCCATTACGTAGCATGTAATAACCGGAATATTCGTATGCTTTTAATGTATAAGTTGGTTTTTTACCTTCTTTACCTTGGGTAGCCATCCATTTCATACCTTCGTTGTCCGGAAACATCTGTGCATAGCGTGTGAAATTCTTTATCAACATACTCTTTTGCATACGTCCTGAACGAGTGTCGTTAAAATTTTCTACAGAGTAGTTCGGATAAACTAAGTCCATCACAAATTCTGTTGCTTTACGTAAGGACGGCATATAATCGGCTGAAAAATAATGTGCTTTATTATTCTCTTTTGCCACTTCGTAGGCGTTATAGAAGTCTGAAATAGCACCTACATGATAACTCGGGTCAAGCTCGTTTTGTATACCGTCGGGATTGAACTGTTCTTTTATTTGTTCATTTAATTTGCGGGTACCTTCTTCCACCCATTCTTCTGCTTTCTTTAGTTCTGGGAATAAAACACCAGCTAAAGTAAGTGAATATAACTGTGTTACTAATATATTACCTTCCGGTTTATAGAGTTTGCGGATGCTCTCCACTTGATCTACATACTGAGTGAGAAAGATGGATAACCATTCAGGAGTGAAATTGGCAGAATGTATATAATAGGTCATTAAATCTGCTTGTGAGCTAACTCGCTCTGCGATTTGTAATCCGGACCATGGAAAATATTCATCCTTAATAACTTCCGGACATGGATAATTTTTCATCCAATCGGTGAAAACTTCTTTCCAAGACAGTATGTATTTCTCGTCTTTAGTCATGTAATACGCTTTAGCTTGAGGTACCATCCACTGATGACGATGACGCTGATATTTGAACTCATTATCTGTTATGCCGTCAACCTTTAAGTCCCAATTTATTGTTCCATCACTATTTTTGAAAGAATAGTAAATATCTTTCGACTCGTCTCTAACTCCATCGGTTTCTCCTCTAGTTTCAGGGAAGTTCCTTACATAAAAGCGATAGTCCAGAGCTTGATTTGCAATGTTTAGTTCCACTGCTGATGCTGTAGTTCCTAAAAGAGTTACATTCGGGTTTACTACATCTGTACGCATGCGATAATAATCTAGTAATGCATTAGCAGCTAATTGATAGTTTCCTGCTTCATAGTACTGTTTTACTTTTTCTAGACCTTTATAATCTAGATTGATAACTTCAAATAGTTTTTTTTCAATTCCTTCACCTTCATCGGGAAGAATGTTTTCTTTGTCGTTGTTGGGCTCTCCAATGATTAATTCGTCTTTGTCGTCTGTGCAATTAGACAGAAAGAACATTGCGAATAAACAAATAAAGATGTTCTTCATACTTTATTAGGTTTTAATTATTAAAAGTTATATTTTACTGTTTGCAAATGTAATCTGTTTATTTAGAAATGATGATTTGTCCTGTTCACACTTTGTTCAAAAAATGATTTTTTGATATTAATATTGTTGAATCATATATTAATAATGTTTAGAAAAACGGTTTTTAGGCTGATATTAAGCTTTTTATACATCATAATGTAACTTTCATCCTATTCTTTTATGAAATGAACTAATTCATTTTGATACGGGAGGGAAACGGTACGGAGACGAACTAAACGCTAGTTGTCAATAAGAGATAAGCTGTTTTAATACTGTGTTTAGTTTCCTATCTTCTATAAATAATAATTAGCTCTACATTCTAGTTTGTGTTCTACTTAAGTCGAACGATAGAACCACTTAAGTTGAACTATTGCTCCACTTAAGTGGAACGCAAATTTATTAGGGAACGAAGAAAATAATAGCTCCAAGAAGAATTATTAAAAAGACTATTGTGCTAGATTAATCCTTGTAACTATGAATTTAGCTCAAAATTGCATGATTTGGAATCAATTGCCACTAATGATTTTATTAGTTATTTTTAAGCAATCGTTTACCTATTGATAGTTATTTCATTGCCTAAGTAGTTTTCGTTTGACTATAGTCAAGCGATAGTTCAACATATGTCAAGCGTTCGTTCAACAACTGTCAAACGATAACT
>OHBJ01001920.1_pt1 | contig 14224 bp, 12 predicted proteins | sample 1577241 | NCBI WGS metagenome assembly OHBJ01 (sample SAMEA3541594, study PRJEB24748) | human gut metagenome | biome: human gut; feature: human-associated habitat; material: faeces | place: China | collected 2012
TTATCAGATTTGATGGTTTTAAAATATTTCCACCTTCGATTGAGAATGTCATAACTCAGCATCCAGATATTGAAGAATGTGCAGTTATCGGGATAGAGGATAACGCAAATGGCAAGGTCCCGAAAGCATTTTTGGTAATGAAACATGAGTGCAAAAGAGATACGGGAATTATAGAGGGTGAGATTAGGGAATTATGTACTACAAAATTGGCTGAAAGAGCAGTTCCTTACTATTTTGAATTTATAGATGAATTACCAATGACAATGATGGGAAAGGTGGATTATAGGAAGTTAGAAAAAGAATATTAAAAGCGTTTATAACAAAGGGTAATTATCATAATAAAATAGCGAATGTCTTTGAAAATGGCACATGAAAAAGAGTGTAATATAAAATCTTTTTCATGTGCTTTTATTGTTTTGATGTCTTTAAACAGGTGCGCTTGTAATGTTTTTTAGTAAAAGTATTTGCGTGTCAAAAATCAAATTGACACATTTGCAGTCAGCAATTATAATAGTGCCATAAACCAAAATGACACACAAAAGGATGGAGGGACATTTGTGATAAGCATTTTAGAGGAAGCAATGACGCACATTGATGAATTGGAAATAGAAAATGAAGAACTTAGGGCTGAAATAGAGCGTCTTAAGGCACGTAATTTAGGAGGACGTAAAAGGCATAATGCGGCATGGATGGCTTCTTATCAGGAATTTGCAATTAAGTATGAAGCGGGTATGACAATTATGGAAATTGTAAAAGAAGGTCAAATCAGCCGAAGGACAGCGTATCGTTATAGGGCATATTATGATGAAATGATAAATCAAGTGCAGGAATCTGCTATGTCGGATAAAGGATGTATTTATAATTGAAAAAAGAAACGGGCAAGCCACAACAATAAGTGCGGTGAAAACCCATTTCTTGATTAGAATGGTAGCAAGAAGATGTTTGATTGTCAAGAACTATGTAAAAATATAATTGTGAATAAGGGGATATTAGGATGCAAAAACTTATGTCAAAGGATAAAAAAGGAAGAATTTTAGTGAATGGGGGTTATAAGATTTGCAATATACCAAGCAATTGTAGCCGTAATGAATGTTACAATGACTGCGTCATAGATATGATGATTAAACGTTTATATGAATTGGAACATGCCCCAAAATCAATAAATTATAACATGAATATATAAGGTTATTTCAATTTCAATCATATTTTTTGCATTGAAAAGAAGCTTTTTTGAAGAACGAGCTATGAGAATAGTAAGTGATATCGGCAATAATATCGCAGTAAGGAAGATTATAAAAAATTAATATTAGTAAAACCGTAATATACCGTAATATGCGCATTTGGTAGTGACAATGTAGAAGGTTTTACGAGGAATGATACGTATTGCGAAAAATGAAATCTATAAATTAGAACAATAAAAGGTGAAAGAAAATTATTAATGAAAAAGTTTGAAAAATTGTATGAACTTATAAACCAAATAATGAAAGTCATGTTATAATAATTTAGTTATATTCAAAAGTGAAAAAGGGGATAGTTATATTGGAAAAAGGTGATAGATATATTGCAGATATACTTTTTAGAATTAAAATATTACAGTACAGTGTTGCTTATGAACATCGTGAGCAGCGAAGTGGTGAAATAAATTCCGGCCAAAAGCGCCAGCGGCCCTACGGTTCCCAATCCGCTCACGAGCGAATGGGAAATCATGGCCGAAGCACCCGTCTTTTCAAGAGCTACCGACATGGGCATCATTGCGGCAATGAGAACTATGCTTTCCCAATTGATTGTCTTGTAGGCCGACTCGACGTTGCGGAAGCATCCGCAAAGCACCATAAGCACGCCGGCTATCATGACCGCCGTAACCGGAGCAACCGGAATGAAATCGAACACCATCATAGCCACCATTAACAGCATTATCAACGCCGCAACCGGAGCCTTGTAGTCAAGCGTGACCTTTGCCGCCTCCTGAAGCGGCTGGCCGAGCACCACCCAACGTTCTTCCTCGTTGTTCAGACGGGCTATGTTGCCCCATGTGCCCTGCACGAGCAGAACATCGCCCGAGTGCATTTTCTTGTCGGCAAGATTTTCCATTATATATTCGCCCTTGCGACGGATAGCTATGACATTCATACTGTATTTCGACCTGAAATCGGATTCTTTCAGCGGGCGTTTCACCAAAGGAGAGTTAGGAAGCAGAACTATTTCGGCAATTCCTATGTCGTAAAAGTCGAGCGCGCCTTTCTTTCCGTTCCCGAAGTTTTCCGTTCCCGAAACAGGCCCGAGATTATAGGCTGCTGCAAAGTCCGCAGCCTGCCGCCTGTCTCCCATAAGGTAAATCACATCTCCCTCGCGCAGTTTTGTGTTAGGACTTGCGAGGGTCTGCTCCACATTTTTCATAAGTCCTTTGCGCCTTACGGATTCACGCCTCACCTCAAGCACCGTAAGGCCGTAACGGTTGCGTATGTCGAGCTCGGCAATGGTTTTCCCTATCGCCTGCGACCTTTCTCCGGCCTGCAATACCGTAAGATTGTCCTCCAGACGGTACTCGGCAACAAGCTGGTCGAGCGTTTTGCTCTTGCTGCCCGAAGAGGATTTCTTTTCGTTGTTTTTCGACAGCAGCCAGCGGCTCAACGGCAAAAGAACCACGACGCCCACTCCCAAGCATACCAGGCCGACAGGCAGAAACGAGAAAAACGACAAAGGCTCATACCCTGCTTCGGTAAGGGTTTCCTGAATCACAAGGTTTGGCGGAGTACCGATGAGCGTAAGCATGCCTCCCATACTGCTTGCAAAGGCCAGCGGCATGAGCAGCCGCCCTGCGTTTATCTTTGCACTGGCTGCAAGACTCACCACAATAGGCAGCATAAGGGCCACCGTGCCCGTGTTGCTCACAAAAGCCCCTATCGCTGCCGTAACGAGCATTACGAGCAGAAAGAGCAACAGTTCGCTACGGCCTGCCAGCTTCATTATCTTTCCGCTTATCATCTTGGCCAGACCGGTCTGGAAAATTGCGCCTCCCACCACGAAAAGGCCGACCATCATGATTACCACCGAATTCGAAAAGCCCGACAAAGCCTCCTGCGGCGTAAGTATCCCGAAAAGCAGAAGGCATATAAGAGCACACAGCGCAACTATATCGGAACGCACCTTGCCAAGCGCAAAAAACACAGCCGACACAGCAAGAATGATAAGAGTGATTTCCATAACTGTTTTTATTTTATAAGGACAACAATGCGGCTTCAGGAGCAGAATGCCGAACATTGCCGTAGCAAACGGCGTTGCCGGATTCAGCACCCCAGCGCAAATTTAGCAAAAACGCGACATTCCAGCAATCACAACAACCACAATCCGACGAAACAACCCGACTGTGCGCATTTGCCTTAGAACTACAAAATTTTTTACCGTTCAAAAAAAATATTTTTTTCGCATGGTAAAAAACTTCCCGCAGATAATTGAAATTACATAGGAGATAATTGAAAATATGTCTGAGATAATTTAAATTATCTCAGACATATTTTTTGCTACATATACACCTGCTGATTTTCAAGTGCTTGGCCGCTGACCGTTTTTGTCTGCAAAGCCCTACGGAAATACACCGCGAATTTATAATACGCACTGTCATTATGAAAAAGCGGCTTCTCCGTTTTCGGAGAAGCCGCTTTGCATTATAATTCACATTACAAACGCTGCATTCATTCAGACCTGAAGCAATGCGTTCCGGCCTTTACCTTTACGATGTAATGCTTTCCGTCGGAAGTTTTAGCCATACGGCACGGCTTGTCATTCTGCTGGAAACCGCTGTAATCGGCGGGCAGCCACACTTCGGCCGTAGTGCCTTCGGGAACAACGAGACGCATGCTATATCCTGAAGTCTTATCGATTGCAAGAGAAATGTTACCGTACAAAGTGGGAACTATAGTGCTTACCTTCCTGAGCGAACAAAGTTCGGGGCACACGCGGAACTCTTTGAAAGCCGGTTTCAAAACAGATATGCCGGCAATGTATTTCGACAGGATTATAAGCGGCGCACCGCTCCATGCGTGATTATAGCTCGAGCCGTCCGTTCTGTTGTAAAAGTCCGACAAGTCATTCATATTGTCATAGAAAAGTTCCCAAAGGGTTGAATAGCGGCTGTCGACCATTGGCTTGTAACGCCGGAGTATACGTTGCAAAGCTTCGGCCGTATTGCCCATTTCACACATGGCTTCGAGCACATAACGCTCCATATAAGGACTTGCAAACTCAACTGTTCTGAAAATTTCGCCCAGTTGCTTATACTCGCTTTCGGGAGCTATGCCGGAAAGCACGGCAAGCGACTGTGTGCGGTCGTCGGTCTTACCCGTATACGTGGGATGACGGTAAGCACTTCCCGTCCAGCACGATTCGTGAATGGCTTTCTTCATTTTTTCATTCACCGCACGGGCCCAAACCGCCTCTTTCTTTTCTCCTATAAGGTCGCACTGTTTGGCGTAATACTCGAGCGTAATCGAATACCACAGCTGGCACATTGCCTGCATGTCGGCATTATCGCCCCAATCTCCCCAGTCCCACGCTCCGGGCCGGTAAGTAACGAGCCCGTCGTCGCGGAGTTTCCACATATGTATGTAACGATATGCCGCAGGATAAATATCACGAATCGTCTGTTTGTCATTGCTGCCGAGATAATAGTTCCAGGCACCCATACCTATCATGGCCATCGACTGCATGGGCAGTTCCTTGTCCCAGTTGCTCTGGGGAACAGGGGCATAAAGCACACTGTCTTCTTTCTGCCAGTCGGCGAATTCGAGAAGACACTTACGCGTGAGAAGATTTGCGCTCGGCGAAAGCGAGTAAAAGGTTTCTACCAATTCGTTTGTCACATCGCCAATCCATTGTGCGCGCTCGCGGTCTGGACAGTCCATGTAATTATCGCGCATGGTGATGTAAAGCGTGCGTTGCGACATTCTCCAAAGACGGTTCAGGTCGGGATTATCGCAGATAAAGCTGCCGGAAAAATCACAATCGTAACCGGTTTCCCTGTATCCGAGTGATAGCACCTCTACTCCTTCAGGAATGGTATAGATTATTTCGTGGCCATTCATCCAGCCTAAGTTTTCATATTCCTGTATGCCTTCTTTGGTTATGTATTCGGCACGCACGTTGAGTTCGCCGCCACCCGTCCGGTAACAATCCGAACGCATGCCTATTACTTTTCCGGCAGGAGCCTTGACCTTGAGTACAGGCGTAATTTGCGCATTATAGGGAAGAGTGCATATCACTTCATTACCTTCGCGCCGTTCGGAAGCATAACGACTTATGCCATAATTTTTCCACATCGGTATGGGGCGGTCTACGAATGCGTTCCAGCCGGACGTGCGAGAATCGGTTTCAACAGCATGTTTCCATGAAGAGTCGTCGAAACCTGGTTTATAAAAATCGCTTATATCATTGCGTGCATCGAAACCTATATTCGATTCACCAAGACGGAAGTTGGGAAGCTCGCCCGAAGGCACATAATAGGCAGGGTGCATTGCCGTAAGCCAGGAAGCGTCGCTGCCATAATGACGGGAGCCTACGGTAAGATCGAAATAAAGCCCTGCGCAAGGCGAAATGCGATGACTGAACCCCGGGCGCCCGAAATACCACACGAGAACCGCTATTGTATTGCTGCCAGGGCGCAGATTTTTAAGCGTCACATTATCAATATATGTATCTTCAGGATTAGGGCCACGCTTCAAGCTTCCCTCATATACTTCGAGCTCGCCGTTCACCCACAGCCAGTACTTGGTGTCGGCGGCAATGCGCAATTTATTGTCTGCTGGATTTCCCTTAACATCGATAACCTTGCGGAAACAAATCCACTGGCTTGTGTCGGCAGGTGCTTCGTTCCTTATTATCGAGGCACTGTAAGAAAACGTAGCTACGAACAACAAGGAAAGAAATACGGATAACTTTTTCATCATTATATTTTTGGTTTATTTGTTTTCACGGCTTGCAACGGAGAGCACAACCCCGAAAGAAAGTCACAAATTTAACAAATGAACGACGGACAACAAAATCAATCGGCACATTTCTACACATAGCATAAACGGTTGGGCAGAAAACCGACGAGGAAACAATTACGTAAAAAATACCACACACGAAAAAAATATTTTTTTTACACGATAAAAAACTTCCCGCAGATAATTGAAAAAACAAGGGAGATAATCAAAAATATGTCTGAGATAATTTAAAATATCTCAGACATATTTTTTGCTATATATACACCTGCTGATTTTCAAGTGCTTGCCAGCTGACCGTTTTTGTCTGCAAAGCCACACGGAAAAGCACCGCGGATTTAACGGAAAACAGTATACTCTATCCACACGAGGGAAAAATCAGAATATACGGCTCACACCATTTTCAAACCGATTACCGAAACGACTAAAGTAAAAATAAAGAATAACCGCCAGAACGACACCGGTTCGTGAAAAAGAAATATGCCGAGCAAAACAGTGCCAACGGCACCGATTCCGGTCCATACTGGATAGGCCGTGCCCACAGGGATAACCTGCGTGGCCTTTGCCAGCAAATACATGCTGAAAAATGAAGAAATAAGGAATGCCCCTATCCAAAGATACATCGACGTGCCCGACGTCTCGCGAATCTTATTCAGGCAGAAAGTGAAGCCCATCTCGAAAAAACCGGCCCCAAAAAGTATAAGCCAACTCATAACATTATATTCCGTTTATCTGTTCCTAAAAACAGTAATATATAAATTTCACATCAGAAATACGCTCCCAAAAACACCCTCACCGTAAAAACACACGCCGGAAAGGCCGATAGCAATACATAATAAGCCGCCCTGTCTTCCCCGCAGGGACAACAAGACGGCTTGTTTTATTCAATTGAGAAAACCTAAAAGCACACCGGCCGCAACAGCCGAACCTATTACGCCGGCAACATTGGGCCCCATTGCGTGCATGAGCAGATAGTTACTGCCGTTGTATTTCAAACCTAAGGTGTTGGATATTCTCGCGGCCATAGGAACAGCCGAGACACCCGCATTTCCTATCAAAGGATTCAGTTTCTTGTCCTTTGGCAGTATAAGATTCAAAACCTTTACGAACAACACTCCGGAAGTAGTTGCGATAATGAACGAAAACGCACCGAGAAGGAAAATGAAAACGGTTTCCTTCGTAAGGAAAACATTGGCCTGCGTAGAACATCCTACCGTAAGCCCGAGCAACATTACCACGATGTCGTTCAACGCACTTCCCGCCGTCTTGGCAAGGCGCGTGGTCCTGGTACTCTCCTTCAAGAGATTGCCGAAAAACAACATGCCGAGCAACGGAAGGCCCGAAGGCACAAGAAACGTAGTGAGCAGCAGACCCACAATAGGAAAGATTATTCTTTCGGCTTGCGACACCTGGCGCACCGGCTTCATGCGGATAAGTCTCTCTTTCTTCGTCGTGAGCAACCGCATTAACGGCGGCTGTATCACCGGTACAAGAGCCATATAAGAGTAAGCGCACACGGCTATCGCTCCCATAAGATTCGGCGCAAGCTTGGACGAAAGGAATATCGCCGTTGGCCCGTCAGCACCTCCTATTATGGCTATTCCCGCAGCCTGGTTGGGCTCGAATCCAAGCAGGAGGGCAAGCATATACGCCCCGAAAATACCGAACTGCGCCGCAGCACCTACAAGAAGCAGCTTGGGGTTGGCTATCAACGCCGTGAAATCGGTCATCGCACCTATACCGAGGAAAACAAGCGGCGGGTACCATCCTCCTTTTACACCCTGGTAAAAGATATTAAGCACCGAATTGTCCTCATAAAGGCCTATCTCCAATCCCACAGCCTTGAACGGAATGTTTCCGAGGATTATTCCGAGCCCTATAGGAATCAAAAGTAACGGTTCAAAGTCCTTCTTGATTGCAAGCCATATGAAGAACACGCCGATGACAATCATCAGCAGATTTTCGTACGACGCACAAGCGAAACCGGTGTACGTAAGAAAATCGTTGAACTTGGAAGAGAGGAACAGCCCGAATTCGTGCATTTATAACAACTATCCTATTGTAAGAAGAACTGTTCCCTCCATTACAGAGTCACCCTTGTTGACAGCTATAGAGGTTACGGTACCGTCATTCTCGGCGTTAATGTTGTTCTGCATTTTCATGGCCTCGAGCACAACGACAGTCTGACCTTTCTTAACGGCGTCGCCAACAGCCACGTCAATCGAAGTTATTACTCCTGGCAGAGGCGCTTTCAACGGAGTGCCCTTACCCGTTGCCTGAACCGCGGCAGCAGGTTTTGCAGCCGCTTTGGGAGCCGCAGGAGCGGGAGCTGCTTTTGCAGAAGCAGCGGCAGCAGGCGCACTGCTTTCGGAAGTTGCTGAGATTCCGGTTATGGAAGGCAATCCTTCGCCAGCCTCGCCCTCCATTTCAACATCGAAAGAAATGCCGTTAACTTCTACTTTTGCGTTCTTGCCATTGATTTCGTTAATGACAACATCATAAGTTTGTCCGTTCACACGATACTTGTATTGTTTCATCGTCTTATTTGTTTTTTCTGATTTTCTGGTTACTTGTTCACAGCATTGAAGCTGAGCGAATGCTCATTCCATTGCGTAGGCTTGCTTTCGAGCGTGATTACATCGCTTTCCTCATCATGCACCTCGTTATTTATTGCTTCGTAGGTAGCCATTGCTACCGCGGCAAGCATTTCGTCAGTACAACCGTCGGGAAGCGTAATGTTTCCGGCAGAGGAAGAGATTTTCACTATCGTACCGGCTTTCTCGTCGATTACTACCGTGAGCTCGTCGGTGCCTTGTTGGTATTTGTAAGTTCTCATTATTTTATTTTACGATAATCTTAAAGTTTATTTCAAACGAATTTCATGCGATAAAGTCAGACCTGCCATAAAACGTAACCGTTTATTTTCCGCCTTTCTCCATTGCGAAATCATCAGCCTTGATTATTCGCACGTACATTCCAGTTGGAACGGTGCGGTTTTATGGTTATAATGCCGCTTTCCTCGTCGTGATTCTTCACCGCCCTGCTAAGCGCAAGCGCTATGACCGCCATGTATATTTCCTGCAAGGTTGCTTCATTGCCGGAATCGCTCCTTTCCTCAGAAATTACTTTCATCGGACGCGCGGCATTGCTTTCATTATTTTTATGGAAGAATATGCCGAACACTTTAAAGAACAAATACAAAGAAATCAAGCAACTGAAAACGATTCCCATACCCAGGATAGCCATTCCGAAGCCGTGCGGGTCGCGTTCCTTGAACTCCGCCACCTTGTCTTCGTTCACATTTCCAAGATTATTAGCATTGCCTGGCGTCACTTCCTCGGGAGGAAGCGCTTTCCACGTGTAGGATTTCATGTTCTCGGAGAGAACACGGGCATAGGAGTATCCTGCCGGCAAACAGGCCGGAACCGTGACAGAATCGAGCAACGTACGCGCATTTCCGTCGAACAACGCAATGAAGTTGTCCTTTCCTGGCGTGAGCGTGAAGTTCGTGTGCAATGTTCCGAGGTTCGTACGCCCGTCGGCAAAGAACACGATGCGTTTCTGCGCCTCGAGCGTAGTGCGAGAATCGCCGCGCGCAATCAGCGACATAAGCTTTATGCGCTCCGGCACGGACATATCTTCAAGCGCCTTGCGGTTGTTGGTAAGATAACAGTTCTGCAGACTTATCGTTCCCCACGAAGTGTTGGCAATCTCTATCCACGACGAGCGGCTGCCGTACTCGTCGACAAGCCCGTCGGGATTATCCACCACCACCTCGCTTATCTTAAAGCTGCTTGCGTCCTGTGCGGCCGCACTTGTTGCAAACAACAGCGACAGGGATACGATAAAAAATGTTATTCTATGCGGCATTTATGTTTCGGAAAGATCTTTTACAATGGAATATTGCCGTGTTTCTTTGCAGGACGCGCCTCACGTTTTGTTTCAAGCTGCGCGAGTGCGCGGCAAATGCGGAAACGTGTGTTGCGCGGCTCTATCACATCGTCGATATAGCCATATTTCGCAGCCTGATAGGGATTCGAAAACAAATCGTTGTATTCCTTCTCCTTCTCTGCAAGGAAAGCCTTAGGATCTTCGTGACTTTTCGCCTCTTTTGCGTAAAGAATGGCAACGGCTCCGCTTCCGCCCATTACGGCTATCTCCGAGGAAGGCCATGCGTAGTTAAGGTCGCCTTTAAGCTGCTTGCAACTCATCACGATGTGCGAACCGCCATAGCTCTTTCTGAGAGTTACCGTCACTTTGGGCACAGTTGCTTCGCCGTAAGCGTAAAGCAGTTTTGCTCCGTGGTCGATAACGCCGTTGTACTCCTGTCCCGTGCCGGGAAGGAAGCCCGGAACGTCTACGAGTGTCACAAGCGGAATATTGAATGCGTCGCAAAAACGTACGAAGCGTGCACCTTTACGGCTGGCGTTGCAGTCGAGCACACCGGCGTAAACACTGGGCTGATTTGCAACCACGCCCACGCTCTGACCGTTGAAATGCGCGAAGCCCACTATAATATTGCGCGCGAAGTTCGCATGAACCTCAAAGAATTCACCGTCGTCTACGATAGCGCTTATCACCTTGTACATATCGTAGGCCTGGTTTGCGTTGTCGGGTATTATTTCGTTGAGCAAGTCTTCTTTTCTGTCGATACTGTCGGTGCAAACTTTGCGCGGAGCTTCCTCCATGTTGTTCTGAGGAATGAACTCGAGCAACTTATGAACGAGCTGTGCGGCCTCCTCCTCGGTTTTCGCTGTGAAATGAGCCACGCCGCTCTTGGTGGAATGCACCGAAGCGCCGCCGAGGTCTTCCTGCGAAACATCCTCGCCGGTTACGGTCTTAACCACTTTAGGTCCGGTAAGGAACATATAGGAAACACCTTCGAGCATTATCACGAAGTCGGTAAGTGCAGGCGAATAAACGGCACCGCCGGCGCATGGGCCGCTGATGAGCGAAATCTGCGGAACAACGCCCGAGCTCTCGATATTGCGCTGGAAAATGTTTCCGAAGCCTGCGAGCGAGCTGATACCTTCCTGTATGCGTGCGCCGCCCGAATCGTTTATTCCAATGCAGGGCGCTCCCATTTTCATGGCCTGGTCCTGAACCTTGCATATTTTCTCGGCCATTGTTTCGCTGAGCGAGCCGCCGTTTACGGTAAAGTCTTGCGCGAAAACATACACCAAACGGCCGTTTATCGTTCCACTTCCCGTCACGACGCCGTCGCCGAGATATTGTTTTTTCTCCATTCCGAAGTTAGTGCAACGGTGGAGCTTGAACATGTCCATTTCCTCAAAGCTGCCTTTGTCGAGAAGCAGCTCTATGCGTTCACGAGCGGTGAACTTGCCTTTTGCGTGTTGTTTCTCGATGGCCTTCTCGCCGCCGCCTATGCGGGCCTGGGCGCGCTTTTCTACCAATTCCCTGATTTTCTCGGTTTGTAGACTCATTATTATTCGTTTTTGTTATTTGATTGTTTCAATTAGGCAAAAAATCATACAGACCTTTTGATTCTCATGCAAAAATACATTTTTATTATGATATTCAAAGCATGTACAAATTAATTATCGTCGCACAGAAGCACGCACACACCTATTATTATATAGAGAGCAGGCAAAAACGGTACTCGCACGAAACCTGTTTCAAATCCTCCCGCAGCAAGAAAAAATTATCTCTGAGATATTTTGAATTATCTCTGAGATATTTTAAAATATCTCAGACATATTTTTTCCAACCTGCGGAAAGGCTTTGCAAGAATACGGATACCTGGTGCGAAAAAGGTTGATATTTTACGCGACCCGGTATCAGGTAAGCCGGCTTCGCCCGCGGGCGGAAAAAAGCACGTACATAATCACCGGCACACCCCACAACGACGTCACAGCGTTAAGCGGTATGAAAACATTTCCCGCAGGCAGGTTGCAGACAAAGCCGCACGCCAGTGCCACAGCTGCCCCGCACATAACGGTGAGCGGCATTAGCACGCGGTGGTCGGCCGTACCGGCCATAAAACGCGCCACATGCGGCACGGCCAGTCCTATAAACGCCACAGGGCCGCAGAAAGCCGTGACCGTAGCACCGAGCACTCCCGTTACGGCAAGCATTCTAAGGCGCACGCCCCTTGCAGAAATCCCGAGATTCGCGGCATAATCGTCGCCCAAGAGCATTGCATTAAGCGGCTTTACCATTGACAACGCGGCCGTAAGTGCCACAATTATCACAACCGCAAAAGCCGGCAACATTTCGAGAGATACGCCGCCAAAGTTGCCCATCCCCCAGAAAACATACGAATGCACTCCCTCGGCCGTGGCAAAAGAACTAAGCAGACTTATGACCGCCGAAGCTACATAGCTCACCATTATTCCGGCTATAAGCAGCATTAGACTGCTGCGCAGCACGGCAGCAAAAGCAGTAAGCAGCATAAGCACCACCGCCGCGCCTGCAAACGCGGCCACAAGCACGAGCGAAAAGCCGGCAAGTGAAAAACCGCCGCCCACAAAGCCCCCGCCGAGAAGGAAGAACGCCAGCGCTACCCCCAGACTTGCTCCGGCGTTGACACCGAGTATGGAAGTGTCGGCAAGCGGATTCGCGAAACAAGTCTGAAGCATAAGTCCCGCAGCCGAAAGCGCCGCGCCGCAGAACATGGCAGTTATTGCCTGCACAAGGCGGGAATGCACTACGATGAAGCTCCAGGCCTCATTGGCTGAACGCCCGAGGAGGGCATCGCATACGCCGGCAGCGGGAATATCGACGGTTCCGAAAAACAGGCTGAGCACGAAAAGCAACACGACAGCGGCCGAACAGCAGACAAAAGCCGCCGTTGTGCGCCTTACGGCAAACGTGTTGTGAAAAATCTCCATAAAAACAGTTTATATTCGGGATAAGACGCAGGCAGCAATGCTATTCAAGAGGATAAAAATAGTGAAAATCAGTACCTATAGACATTTCAGGATGACAAATCCTCACAAAATCGTTCAGAAGATAGTCGGGGCGGAACGGCGATTCGTCGAAAAACGGCACTTCCAGCGTATTGCAGGCGTATATGCAGCGTTCTTTCCACGGACGGAAGCGTGAATACGCCTCGCGCTCCTTTTTCAGCGACGCATAAGTGAGATTGCCGGCCTCTCCCCTGCGTATTATCCAAACATCGGCGTCGAGAGCCTCGTTGTATACCGCCTCGAACGTCTTGCCCACCGAACCGGCCACAGTGTCGCCGCTGAAAACATAGTCGCCTCCCGCGTCGGCAATGGCGCGACCTATTGTGCTCCTTCCGCCGGGCACATACCACGCCGCCCCCTGCATAAGGTCGCACATCACACGCAGGCGGGAACGCGTTCCCGCCGCGGCCCTGCTCAGAGACAGGTAATTTTTCTCCACTACCGAAAAAAGCGAATCGGCCTCGTGCCGACAGCCGAAAAGTATTCCGAAAAAGCGCATCCACTCGGCCCGAGCCAAAGGAGAGCTTTCCATATAGTCTGCACACTCTATAAGGGGAATACCCGCGGTCTCAAGTTTGCCGTAACCGCCCGAACCTTCGAACGGAGAAACAAGCAGCGCGTCGGGACGGACGCCTACAATGCGCTCCACATCGGGTTGTACAGACAAGCCCATATCCTTTATCTCACCGCTTTCCACACGGCTACGCACAGCAGGAAGCAGAACGTACCGGTAATCGCACACTCCGGCCACAGCGTCGAGCCGTCCGAGCGAAGCGAGTAGTCCACTGTGTACCGAAGTAAACACAACCGCACGGCGCAAAGGCGTTCTTACCACCGTGCCTTCGGGCAATTCCTCAGGCAGCGGCTCATCGGAAGGCACGAGTATGTAACTGTGCAGCACCTCTCCCCCGCGCCACGGATTGCTTATGCGGGCAACACTGTATCCGTCGAAATTCTCTATGCGAACAAGGCGCGAATATCGGAACGCGACAGTATCGTTACAGCTGCCCGACGGTACGTTTCTGCCGCCGCACGACAACAGCACAAACGCCGCGCACAGCAGAAAAACAGTAGCGTGGATACAGGAAACGCGCATGGAGTGAATAATCATTTAAACATTAGAATATGAGGCAAAATTAGCTTTTTTCGGAAAAGTACCCAACAACGTTCGGTCAAAACGAAATAGCCGAACTCCGGAGCACCTGCAAATGAATATTTATTCGCATAGAAACTACAGCTTCCGTGGAACTGAAAAAACGTTTCCGCACGTAAGAAAAATTATCTCTGAGATAATTTGAAATATGTCTGAGATATTTT
>OHBJ01001925.1_pt1 | contig 14215 bp, 10 predicted proteins | sample 1577241 | NCBI WGS metagenome assembly OHBJ01 (sample SAMEA3541594, study PRJEB24748) | human gut metagenome | biome: human gut; feature: human-associated habitat; material: faeces | place: China | collected 2012
AGAGCTTCGGAGGGCGGTGCTTTTGGAGTGTGCGCCCCGCGAATCGTGGCGTGCCTCGCTCGAACTGCGTACGCAGCTGATTCAGGAACTGGCGGAGCGGGCGTCGCGCTGCGCCATCGAACACGCAGGAGGGAGCCTTGATGATTAAAGTGATCCATTGTACCGTCAACGGAAAGGTCAGGGAGATTGCTGTCGACGAGCGGGAGAGCCTGACCGATATGCTGCGCCTGCGGCTTGGTCTGACCAGCGTGAAAAAAGGCTGTGAGGCCGGAGAGTGCGGCGCCTGTACGCTTCGGCAAAACCTTGACTTCGTCTACGCTTTTTCGCCTAGATTATAGCACTCTGTTTTCCGTCTGTCAAATGGAAAAATATCTGTAAAAAATTTATCTGATTTGTAACGATTTGAAGCGCAAATATTCGCCGCCTTTCTACAAATATATATTTTTATGTAAACGACGCATCATTTCCCGAAAGTGAGCGGGCGTGAAAAATTGTCGATTTTATGTATACAAATATATTATGCTTGACTTTTCACGAAAAAATAATATAATTCATAATATAACAATCGCGTCATATATTTGTAACGACTTTGTAACCGCTGGAGCACCGGCGGAAAAGGAGGCATTCCAATATGAAACGCACCTTCAAGATCGGCCCATTTTTACCCTGATTGCAGCAGCCGTTCTTGCAATTATGGGAACCGGTACGATTAAGGGATTTGCCTACACCCTTGCCCTGGGTATTGTATTATCCATGTTCACCGCAATGGTAGTGACCAGAACCTTAATGAATGTCTTCTATGCATTTGGTGCAAAGAGCGAGAAGTTATACGGAACAGCCAAAGAAAAGAAGGCTGTAAACTTTACCTCCAGGAAGGCTGTATTCTTTACCATTTCCATCGCTGTGATTTTAGGTGGATTTGTATTTATGGGAATCAACAAGGCCGGTGGAAAGAATGCATTGAATTACAGCCTTGAGTTTATGGGTGGTACTTCCACGAATGTTACCTTTAATGAAGATATGTCCTTGCTTGATATTGATGAGAAGGTCGTACCGTTAATTGAAGATATTACCGGTGACGGTAATGTTCAGACACAGAAGATTGACGGAACAACCGAGGTCATCTTCAAGACACGTACCCTGGATGTGGCAGAACGTGAAGAGTTCAAGAATGCCATGGTTGAGAATTTCAGCGTGGATGCAGAGAAGATCACGGCAGAATCCATCAGTGCAACTGTAAGTAATGAGATGCGCTCCAATGCGATCCTTTCCGTGCTGATTGCAGCCGTATGTATGCTGGTTTATATCTGGTTCCGTTTCAAGGATATCCGTTACGGTGCAAGTGCCGTAGCTGCCCTGTTACATGACGTACTGGTTGTACTTGCGTTCTATGCGGTGGTGAGAATTTCCGTTGGTAATACCTTCATTGCATGTATGCTGACCATTGTTGGTTACTCCATCAATGCGACTATCGTTATCTTTGACCGTGTTCGTGAGAACATGCAGAACATGGACAGGAAGGAAACACTTGATGAGGTTGTGAACACCAGTATTACCCAGACCTTATCCCGAAGCGTATTTACTTCCCTGACAACCTTTATCATGGTTGCAGCGCTATATGTATTCGGAGTTTCCTCCGTAAAGGAATTTGCACTTCCACTGATGGCAGGTATTCTTTGCGGTACGTATTCCTCCGTCTGCATCACAGGATCCCTGTGGTTGGTACTTCGTAAAGTATTTCCGCAGAAGAATGCGTAATTAATAAGAATGATAAAAGGCTTGCTGCTTGTATGGCGGCAAGTCTTTTTCGGTCTATGGGGGTAAAAATGGCAAAATGGATGCTGGCTGCCAGGAAGGCAGATTTTGATGCGATTGCACAGAAATTTCATATATCACCGGTACTGGCGAGGATTCTCCGGAACCGGGATCTTGTGACAGAACAGGAGATTGACCGGTTTTTGAATGGAACGCTTGCAGATCTTCATGATCCTTCTTTACTAAAAGGAATGCGGGAGGCCGGTCAATGTCTTTTTCAGAAGATCGGACAGAGGGTGAAAATCCGTATCATCGGGGATTACGATGTGGACGGTGTGTGTTCCGCGTATATTCTGCTGCGGGGGCTGCGGCTTCTTGGTGCAGATGTGGATACCGTGATTCCACACCGGATGAAGGATGGATATGGACTGAACGATCATCTGATTGAACAGGCAAAAGAGGATGGCATTGATACGATACTTACCTGTGATAACGGGATTGCTGCAGCCGATCAGATCCGCCTTGCGAATACCTGTGGAATGACGGTTGTTGTGACCGATCACCATGAGGTTCCCTATGAGGAGCAGGAGGGGGAACGGATTTACCGGCTGCCTCCTGCAGCCGTCGTAATTGATCCGAAGCAGGAGGATTGTCCATATCCTTATAAGCAGATCTGCGGGGCAGTGGTTGCTTATAAGCTGATCCGGTATCTGTTCTGGGAGGCACAGAAGATCCATTGGACAGGACGGGACGGTGAGCCGGTCGATGAGCAGGCTGCACAGGCGCTGCTGCAGGAGCTCTTAAGCTTTACGGCACTTGCAACGGTGTGTGATGTGATGGAATTAAGGGACGAGAACCGGATCCTGGTGCGTGAGGGGTTAAAAGAGATGGCAAAGACCACGAATTACGGGTTGAAAGCGCTCCTGCAGGTCAATGACCTGTATGGAAAGCCGCTTACTCCTTATCATGCAGGCTTTGTGATCGGACCGTGCCTCAATGCCACGGGGCGGCTGGATACCGCAAAACGGGCACTGGAGCTGTTTGATGCGTCATCGATAGAGGAGGCTGCACTTATTGCATCGGATCTGAAGAGCATGAATGAAAGCCGTAAGCAGATGACCGAGGATGGTGTAAAGCTTGCCACGCAGCAGGTAGAACAGGAGCTTTCCGGGGATGATATTCTTGTCGTGTATCTGCCGGACTGTCATGAATCGCTGGCGGGAATTATTGCAGGAAGAATTCGTGAGAAGTATCACAGGCCTGTTTTTGTACTGACGAGTGCAGAAGAGGGTGTAAAGGGAAGCGGACGGTCAATCGAAGCCTATTCCATGTACGAGGAGATGAATAAGGTGAAGGAGCTGTTTGCCAGGTTTGGAGGGCACAGACAGGCGGCAGGACTTACGCTGGCGGCAGAAGACGGATTCAGTGATGCACAGCTTGCCGACCGTTTCCGGAAGGCGCTGAATGCCAATTCTACCCTGAAAAGTGAGGATTTTGAAGAAGTGGTTCATATTGATGTGCCCCTGCCCCTTAAGCTTGCTGACCGGAATTTTCTTGCCGAACTGGAAAAACTGGAGCCATTTGGCACAGGGAATCCGAAACCGCTTTTTGCAAGGAAGCAGATCAGTATTTTATCCATGGCAAAACTCGGAAAAACAGGAAAATTCCGTAGAATCCGGATCGCGGATGAGCAGGGAAATCCTTATCAGGCGGTATACTTTGGGGATGGAGAAGAAATGGACCGGTATCTGATGCAGAAATATGGAGAGGAACGGCTCATACAGGGCTTCCGGGGAGGTCTGATGCAGGGACAGATGGAGATCAGCATAGTGTACTCTCCGCAGATTAATTCCTATAACGGGCGCGAGAGCATCCAGATTTTGATCCAGTATTATCAATAAGGAATGGAACAGAGAACCGAAAAGAGAACAGAACAGGACAGGGAATATCGGAGCAGTTCTGAAGGTGATAAAGGAAAAGAGGGAGACAATGATTACGACAGTGACATTAAATCCGGCAATTGATAAAACCATAACGACCTCAAGGCTTCTGCCCGGGCAGGTTAACCGTGGCGACAGCGTGAAGAATATTGCGGGCGGAAAGGGGATCAATGTAACGAAGGTATTGCGGCAGTATGGCAGTTCCGTATGTGCCCTTGGCTTTCTTGGAGGATATACCGGGAGATTTATTGAAGAATATGTGGAGGGGCTTGGTGCTGAGAGTGCATTTACGCAGATTGCGGGAGAAACCCGTACCAGCACGAACGTTTTATCTATGGATGGCTATGTGACGGAAATTTTAGAGCCCGGTCCGGTGATCTGTGAAGAGGAAAAGGAGAGGTTTTTGCAAACCTACACAGAAAAGCTTGCCGGAAGCAGGTTCGTGGTGCTTTCCGGAAGTGCTCCGAAAGGACTTTCCACAGACATCTATGCACAGCTTATTGAACTTGCCGAAAGGCAGAAGCTCCGTACTGTTCTGGATACAAGTGGGGAACTGCTGGTGCAGGGAGTAAAGGCAAAGCCGTTTCTTATAAAGCCAAACACCAGAGAGCTGGAATACCTTACCGGAAGAAAGCTTAGAGAGCTCAGTGAGATCAGAGAAGCTGCTTTACAGCTTGTTTCGGAGGGAATTGCCCATGTCCTTGTTTCCATGGGTGAAAAGGGCATGCTGTATGCGACGGAGAGGAAGTGCCTCTATGCGAAAGCACCGGAGGTAAAAGCGTTAAATACGGTCGGCTCCGGGGACAGCGCAGTAGCGGCAGCCGTCATGGCCCTGCAGCAGGAGGCTTCCATGGAAGATACCCTGAGGCTTTGCGTGGCAATATCTGCAGCCAACACCACGACACTGGAAAATGCAGTGATTCCGAAGGAATATGCCGCAGAGCTTCTTACACAGGTACAGATCACGGTACAATAAACATAGCAAAGGCTCCCGGCATAACCGGGAGCCTTGCTATTCTTATGAGGGGGAGATAGTGAGTTATCAACTATCTATGGTGTTATCATACTGAATAAATGTGTTCAAAATGTGTCCGAAATCTAAAAAAATCAGAAAAAATATTAACAAATTCTTATCTATGTAAAACGCAGGTAAAAAAGAATTTCTGTCTCCTTTTTATGACATTGAAAAAAAGATTCAATCATGCTATCTTATTATATGGATTATTATGCCCTGGAGGTGTGTTTATGTTTGTATGTAAAGATTTACTAAAGGGACTTGACTACGAATGCGTGGCAGGTCAGGATACCACAGAGGTTACGGAGGTCGTGACTGACTCCAGAAAGATTACGAAGGGATGTCTGTTTATCTGTATCTGCGGATATAAGACGGATGGACACGATTTTGCCATAGAGGCCATACAGAAGGGCGCCAGCGTGCTAGTCGTGCAGAAGGATATTGTACTGCCGGATGGATACGAGGCAACCGTGATTAAGGTAAAGGATACCCGATATGCCATGGCATTTATTTCGGCAGCCTATTTCGGACATCCGGCAGACCGCCTGAAGGTGATCGGAATTACCGGAACGAAGGGGAAGACCACGACCACTTATTTAATCAAGTCGATCTTAGAGCAGTCCGGCTATAAGGTAGGATTGATCGGTACGATTGAAACAATTATTGGTGACGAGCATATCAAGGCCAACAATACCACACCGGAATCCTTCCTTTTACAGGAGTATTTCGCAAGAATGGAAAAGGCGGGCTGTGAAATTGTCGTTATGGAGGTAGCGTCCCAGGGACTGAAATTACATAGAACGCAGGGCTTTACCTTCGAGCTTGGTATTTTTACCAATTTAGAGCCCGACCATATCGGACCGAATGAGCATGCGGACTTTGAAGAATACCGGATGTGTAAGGGATTATTATTTCAGCAGTGCCGTCATGGAATTGTAAATAAAGACGATGAAAATCTGGAAGAATTATTAAAGGGGCATACCTGTACGATTGAAACCTATGGCTTTGATAAAACCGCTGACCTGTATGCGGAAGACTTGGAGCTTGTGAAAAAGCCCGGAGAGCTTGGAATTGATTTCCTTGTAAAAAGTAATGTAAAAGATGCGCCGGCAGATTTTCGTGTGGAGGTTCCGACTCCCGGGAGGTTCAGCGTTTACAATGCGTTAACAGCAATTGCCGTCTGCCGTCATTTCAAGGTATCCGTACCGCAGATCCAAAAGGCACTGTTGGCTGCACATGTGCGCGGACGAATCGAGATGGTTCCGGTGTCTCCCGATTTCACCCTGCTCATTGACTATGCGCATAATGCCATGAGCTTAAAGAGTATTCTCACTACCTTACGGGAATATGAGCCGAAGCGTCTGGTGTGTCTGTTTGGCTGTGGAGGGAACCGTTCCAAAATCCGTCGTTACGAGATGGGAGAAGTGAGCGGAAATCTTGCCGATCTGACGATTATCACATCGGATAATCCAAGAGATGAAGAACCGCAGGATATTATCAATGACATCAAGACCGGTATGGCAAAAACCAACGGAAAATACGTGGAAATCTGCGACCGGAAGGAAGCCATTGCCTATGCGATCCATCATGGGCAGCCAGGAGATATCATCGTGCTTGCCGGTAAGGGACATGAGGATTATCAGGAAATCAGGGGTGTAAAGTATCCTATGGATGAACGGAATCTGATCAGGGATATCCTTGCAGGAAAATAAATGAAAGGTACCTTGGAAGGTAATGAACAGCTGCAACACAATTTACAGAACAGGAATAAAGCATGAATCATGGAACCTATGCAAATGTCATTATTGACATTTCCCATGAAAAAGTAGATAGACCGTTTCAATACCGGATCCCGGACTCTTTGAAGGAGAAGCTGGTCGTTGGAATGTGCGTACAGATTCCTTTCGGCACGGGCAACCGCAAGAGAAAGGGATACGTGATTGAAATTACCGGTAAAAATGAATACCCGGAAGAGAAAATCAAGGAAATTGACGGAATCATTACCGATAACCTTCCGGCAGAGGCAGATGCCATCAGACTGGCAGCCTGGATGCGGCAGACCTATGGCTCCACCATGATTGCCGCACTCAAAACCGTGCTTCCGGTAAAGCGTGCCGTGAAGGCCGTCGAAAAGAAAAAGCTCCGGCGCAGTTTGTCAGCAGAAGAACTGACCTCCCTCCTTGGAGAGTGCATGCGCAAGCACCAGAACGCGAAAGTGCGGGTATTACAGGAGCTTCTTACCGAAGAGGAGCTTCCCTATGAGCTGGTAACCGGAAAGCTGCATGTGTCGGCAGCAACCTTAAACAGTCTGGTGAATCAGGGAGCCATTACGATCGAAAGTGAGAGCAGTTACCGCAATCCGGTGAGCCTTAATGTTACTGCGCAGAGCGGACCGGAGCTGTCGGAAGAACAACGCTATATCAAGGAGCAGATTCTTTCCGATTATGATAAAAATATCCGGAACACGTATCTCATTCACGGAATTACAGGAAGTGGCAAGACCCTGGTTTATTTAGCCCTGATTGAGGAGATGATAAAGAGGGGGAAGCAGTGCATTGTGCTGATTCCGGAGATCGCCCTGACCTATCAGACGTTACTGCGGTTTTATAAACGCTTTGGAGACCGTGTGTCGGTAATGAATTCCTCTCTTTCCCAGGGAGAGCGTTTTGACCAGTGCGAGCGCGCAAGAAAGGGCGAAATTGATGTGATGATCGGACCGAGATCGGCGCTTTTTGTGCCGTTCCCGTCTCTTGGCATGATCGTGATAGATGAAGAGCATGAGGGGAGCTATATCAGCGAGAATGCCCCACGCTACCATGCAAGAGAAACCGCAGAGTATCTTGCCTCTTTAAAGAAAGCATCCCTGGTGCTGGGGTCAGCGACTCCGTCACTGGAGGCTTATTATAAAGCAAAAAAGGGTGAATACCGGTTATTCACCATGAAAAACAGAAAAAACGGCGGGGAGCTTGCCAATGTCCGGATTGTGGATCTGCGGCAGGAGCTCCGGAAGGGAAACCGTTCGATTTTCAGCAGTGACCTGCAGGAACTGATCCGTGACCGGTTAGGGAAAAAGCAGCAGATCATGCTGTTCTTAAACCGTCGTGGGTATGCAGGCTTCGTGTCGTGCCGTTCCTGCGGTTATGTGATGAAGTGTCCGCACTGTGATGTGTCCCTGTCCCAGCATATCGGAGGGAAAATGGTATGCCACTACTGCGGGTACGAAACGGTTCAGCCGAAACGCTGCCCGAATTGCAGCTCCAATTATATCCTTGGCTTCAAGGCAGGAACCCAGCAGATTGAGAGGCAGCTGTATGAGCTGTTTCCGGGAATCCGGGTGCTGCGTATGGACGGTGATACCACGAAGCAGAAGGGAAGCTTTGAGAAGATCCTGTCCGCTTTCGCGGAAGGGGAAGCGGATGTGCTTTTGGGGACCCAGATGATTGTAAAGGGACATGATTTCCCGAATGTGACACTGGTCGGAGTGCTTGCGGCAGACCTTTCCCTAAATGACAGCGATTACCGTGCCGGAGAGAAGACCTTTCAGCTGCTGACGCAGGCGGAAGGGCGTGCCGGGAGAGGAACGCTTCCGGGAGAGGCCATCATCCAGACCTACCGCCCGGAGCATTACAGCATTCAGCAGGCAGCGAAGCAGGATTATGAAGCCTTTTATGAGGAAGAGATCCTGTACCGGGAGCTGCTTGAATATCCACCGGCAGGCCATATGCTGACAATCCTTGTGGTTTCTAAGGATGAAAAACGATGCAAGGGACTGGCAGTACGGCTTGCGAAGGAAGCAGGAGCCTATGTCCATGTGATCGGACCGACCCCCGCAGCCGTATCGAAGGTTAAGGACTATTACCGCTATATGATTTACTTAAAATCCCTTAAGGAGGAGCCGATCCGGCAGGCGAAGGAACGGCTGGAGGCTCTTTTAAACGGGTTTGAATTAAAGACAGAAAACGTTATTTTTGACTATGAGTAACTATTCAGAGCCATGTAAAATTGCTTTCTGTGAATGCTTGCATTCATACAGAATAGCAATTTTATATGGCGAAGTAACCACATGAGGTAAACTACGCTACGTTAGCAGCGGTTTTACGAATGAGGTTCTGAATAGTTACGATTATGACTAACAGGAAAGGAGCCTTAAAATGGCAATCAGAAACGTAAGAAAAATTGGAGATCCGGTATTGAATAAGGTATGTAAGGAGGTCAGAGAGGTCAATGACCGTACCCGGGAACTGATTGATGATATGTTTGATACCATGTATGAAGCAGATGGTGTGGGACTTGCAGCACCGCAGGTTGGAATTCTGAAACGGATTGTCGTCATCGATGTGACCGGGGAAGATCCGATTCTCCTTATTAATCCGGTGATATTAAGTACTGATGGGGAACAGACCGGATACGAAGGATGCTTAAGTGTTCCGGGCAAGACCGGTGTGGTGACCCGTCCGAACCATGTGAAGGTGAAGGCTTACAATGCGGATATGGAGGAGTTTACCTTAGAGGGTGAGGAGCTTTTAGCACGTGCGATCTGCCATGAGCTTGACCATCTCGATGGAAAGCTTTATGTGGACAGTGTGGAAGGAGAACTGATGAATACCGAGGATCTTAATGAGGAGTAGGAAGGAGAGAGAGGATGAAGATTGTATATATGGGAACGCCGGATTTTTCGGTGGCACCGTTAAAGGCATTGATTGAAGCCGGACATACAGTTACGGCGGTAGTGACACAGCCGGATAAACAGAAAGGCCGTGGCAAAGAGGTTTCCATGACTCCGGTGAAGGAATGTGCACTTTCCTATGGCATTCCGGTGTTACAGCCTGTAAAGATCAAGGCACCGGAGGCTGTGGAGGAGCTCAGGAAATACGAAGCCGATATATTTGTCGTCGTGGCATTCGGACAGCTCCTGTCCGAAGAAATTTTAAATATGCCGAAATTCGGATGCATCAATCTTCATGCTTCCCTGCTCCCGAAATACCGTGGTGCAGCACCAATCCAGTGGGCGATTTTAAACGGGGACAAGGAGACCGGTGTCACCATTCAGCAGATGGAAAAGGGACTCGATACCGGAGATATGTGGAGTCGTGTGGTCGTTCCGATTGATGCAAAAGAAACCGGAGAAAGCCTTCACGATAAGCTGATGGAGGCAGGAGCAAAGCTCCTTGTAGAGACGCTGCCGATCATTGAAGCAGGGAAGATTACGCCTGAAAAGCAGGATGAAAGCCTTGCTGTGTTTTATGCAGCGAAGCTGGATAAGGCGATGGGTCATATCGACTGGACGAAGCCGGCAGAGGTGATTGAACGTTTTGTACGGGGGCTTAATTCCTGGCCGAGTGCGTATACCTTTTATAAAGGAAAGACTTTGAAGATCTGGGACGCTGATGTGGTTGAAGGAAAGGAAGGAGCCATTCCGGGAAGTGTCATCCGGACCGGAAAGGAATTCTTCGATATTGCCTGCGGAGAAGGCGCACTCCGGGTTCTGACCGTGCAGCTGGAAGGAAAGAAGAAAATGTCAGTAAAAGACTTCCTGTTGGGCTATGATGTCAGGGAAGAGAACTTTGATGTAACAGGCTGAACTGCTACAATTTGATAGATAAAGGAGGAAGAGACAATGTTTTATGGATATGATCCAACCTATATTTTAGTAATCATTGGGGCAATCCTTTCCATGATTGCCAGCAGCTTTGTACAGAGCACCTACAGTAAATATTCAAGGGTACAGAGCCGTACCGGAATGACAGGGGCTCAGGCAGCGCAGCGGATTTTGCAGATGTCCGGAATCAGTGATGTGCGCATTGAGCATGTGTCCGGAAAGCTTACGGATCATTATGATCCGTCCCAAAAGGTGGTCCGCTTATCGGACAGTGTATATGGAAGCACTTCTGTTGCTGCAATCGGCGTGGCAGCGCATGAATGCGGACATGTGGTACAGCATCACAAAGGATATCTTCCTATGAAGATCCGTACCCTCCTTGTACCGGCAGCCAATCTGGGGTCTAAGCTTGGAATTCCGATTGTCCTGTTGGGACTGATTTTGGGTCTGAATTTCCACCTCCCGGACGGAACTTATTTTTCACTTGCACAGATCGGAGTGTATATTTTTACCTTTGCGGTACTGTTCCAGATCGTGACACTTCCGGTTGAATTTAATGCTTCAAGCCGTGCCCTTAATATGCTGCGGGATTACGGAATGCTTGCGCCGGATGAGGTATCCCAGAGCGGTAAGGTGTTAAAAGCTGCCGCCATGACCTATGTAGCTGCAGCGGCAGCCGCAATATTACAGCTTCTTCGGCTGTTCATGCTGACGGGACGAAGAAGACGGGATTAGCACAGGAGATACGAAGTTGAACGAACGAGAACTGATTCTGGAGATGCTGATGGAAATTCTGGAAAGGGGAACCTATTCCCATCTGGTGATCCGGAATGTCCTGAATAAATATGATTATTTAAAGCAGCCCTCAAAGGCCTTTATCAAACGGGTGACGGAGGGCACAATTGAAAAACAGATTACGATTGATTATGTATTAAACAGCTGTTCCAAGACACCGGTTTCCAAAATGAAACCACTCATCCGTAATCTTTTACGTCTTAGTGTTTACCAGCTATTGTTTATGGATTCTGTTCCGGACAGCGCAGTATGCAATGAGGCAGTAAAGCTTGCCGGAAAGAGAGGATTCCGTAATTTACAGGGCTTTGTAAACGGAGTGCTCCGGAACATTGCAAGGACGAAAACGCAGATTGCTTATCCCGATGAAACAGATCCGGTGAAATGCTATTCAGTGCGCTATTCCATGCCGGAGTGGCTGGTAACCCTGTTTCTTGAGGAACGTGGAGTGGAAATTACGAAGCAGATCTTCGAAGAGATGCAGAAGGTTCATCCGGTGGTGCTGCGTTACTGCGGACCGGAGGAGAAAAAAGAGGACTGGAAGCAGAGTGTGGCGGCACAACAGATTACCCTGCGGCAGCATCCTTATCTTTCCTATGCCTATTTGATAGAGGGAGGGGAGAGCGTACAGAGTATCCCCGGCTATGAGGAAGGTCTTTTCACAGTTCAGGATGTGAGCAGCATGCTGGTTACCGAGGCAGCGGGGCTCCTTGGGGATGAGCTGTTACTGGATGTCTGTGCAGCACCGGGAGGAAAAAGCCTGCATGCGGCAGGACTTTTAAAAGAGGGAAACGTGATTTCGAGGGATCTTACCGACAGTAAGACCGCTTTGATTGAAGAAAACAGCAGAAGATGCAACTGCTCAAATATCCGGATCGAGACCTTTGATGCGTTGGAACCGGATGAAAATATGATCGGAAAGGCCGATGTAGTCTATGCGGATCTTCCCTGCTCAGGACTTGGCATTCTTGGAAAAAAGCGGGACATCCGTTATCGGATGAATCCGGAGCAGATGGAGGAGCTTGTGGAGCTTCAACAGAAGATTCTGTCCGTTATATGGCAGTATGTGAAGCCGGGCGGAACGCTGATGTACAGTACCTGTACGATTCACAGGGCAGAGAATGAACAGATGGTTCAGTGGTTTACGCAGAACTTTCCTTTTAAAAGACAGAGTATGAAGGAGCATCTGCCGGAGGACTTATGGGACAGTGAAGAGAACGGCATGCTGCAGCTTTTGCCTGGAATTCATCAAACGGATGGATTTTTCGTTGCGAAGCTGCGGACACAACATCGACAAATCATGGAATAGTCGCAATGTCAGATTTTTTTGTTAACTTTGCGGTCGTGGTCATAATTACCCAATGCCAATGAACCTGAAAAAGATATTGATCCGGTCGTTTTCCGGCCTACTGTATATAGCCATCATAGTGGGCGCCATACTCTGGGGACGCCCGGGTATCACTTTGCTGTCTGTGATATTCGGCACAATAGCAACCATAGAGTTCACAAAAATCACCAAAGGCCTCTCGGCGGCGCGCATACCGGCTCTGATAGCCGATGCGGCCGGCGTGATATGCCTGGCTCTCGGCTCGGATTTTCTGCCGATGCTGGTGGGGATATTCTGTGTGGTATGCCGGCTTGTGATAGAGCTTTACGCCAACGAAGAGGATGCGTTGCGGAGCCTGGCATATTCGATGATGATACAGGTATACATAGGCATGCCTATGTTTGTGCTTACCGCCTTTTCAGAGTTTCTGGCAGCACCGCATCTGCTGCTTGCGATATTTATCTTCATCTGGCTCAATGACACAGGTGCATTCTTAGTAGGATGTACCATTGGGCGCCATAAACTTTTCGAGCGTATTTCGCCTAAAAAATCATGGGAAGGATTTTTCGGCGGTCTGGCATTCTGCCTCGGTTTCTCAGTGCTTTTCTATTATGTATGGGGAGGTTGGTTCGGAATGCGCGGTAGTATATGGATATGGCTTGGATTGGCGGCTCTGACAAGTGTATTCGCCACATGGGGCGACCTGGTGGAATCTCTGATAAAGCGTAATCTGCATATAAAGGATTCCGGCAACATCATTCCCGGTCACGGAGGCATTCTTGACCGTATCGACTCGCTGCTTTTAGTGCTTCCGGCAACGTTTCTTTACCTCTTTTTCGTCGAGGCAGTCTGACGCTTTCTTTCAGTGGATATGCGCAATGAAGAGCCGGTATCGGCCATCACGCGCATCTCGCAACGGTCGCAGTCAAACTGTAGCCGCAATGTCTCGTTGCCGTGCCGGAGGGTGAGGGGCAATCTATCTTTCATATCCTTGCCGGCGACAGTACGCAGACATTTTCCCATATCGCGCAATATGCAATGGCGTGCCGTCATGAGTGTAAGCTCACCTCTTTCTGACTTGTGAGGCCTGCGGCTGGCAGCAGAAACTTCCATAGCTTGCTCAAATGTATTCACTCCATGGTCGGTATAGAATTTACGGGCAAGCGAATTAGCTACGTTGTCGCGGTAGTCAAGCGAATCGCGCTCAAACTTTACATCTAATTTCTCAGGCCGGCGATAATCGAATGTGTATGTATCGGTATTTGCCGCATCGAGAGCCGACAGCAGCTGACGTCTCAACGCCGTAAGATGGGAGAGCGGGATGAATCGGTCAGCCGGAATCTCTGATTTAACAGCAGAAGGAGAGTAGATAGTGCCGCCAAGTTTCATGAACGACGCGGTATGATCCTGAGGTTTCGAGGCTTGCTGGTTAAGGGCGAAACCGAGAGGTAATCTTACCTTCACGCCGCGTTCATCTGAGGCAGTAACGCCCGAACAGTCAATCGATATGTCAACTCCGATGGTACGTGTAGCAGATTCACGGTCCAAAATTTTGTCGAATCTCAGATCGGCTGTACGGAAAACCTGCTGACCAAGCAGCAGGCGTGAGCCGTCGGAGGTGAAAAGCGTCCCGTCGGGATTGATATTGTTGACCAAAGCTCCTTTATATTCTCCTGAACGGGTATCAATCCAGCTGATGCCATCGCCCCTGTTGAGTAGCCTCCGGTCATCAACCGGCTCGCCCATTGATTTGGGTGTGAGCGGATTTGAAATGGCAGCTGAGGGAC
>OHBJ01001926.1_pt1 | contig 14212 bp, 5 predicted proteins | sample 1577241 | NCBI WGS metagenome assembly OHBJ01 (sample SAMEA3541594, study PRJEB24748) | human gut metagenome | biome: human gut; feature: human-associated habitat; material: faeces | place: China | collected 2012
TAGATATTATGATGCCGAAGCTGGATGGTATTCGGGCTACTTTAAAGATAAGGGAAGAGAATCCTCTTCCGATCATTATTCTTTCTGCAAAATCAGAAGATGCAGATAAGATCCTTGGATTAAATGTAGGAGCAGATGATTATGTGACGAAACCGTTTAATATGACTATTCTGGTTCTGCGTATCAGAAAACTGATAGAATTAAGCCGTTATAATGTGTCAAAGGGTACTATCGATCCTGCGCCTAGTGATATTGTCATTACTTCTTTGGATGAAAAGCTGATAGAGAAAGCTATAAAATATGTAGAGGACAATATCTCTCGCAGTGATCTGTCGGTAGAAGAGCTGAGTCGTGAACTGGGCATGAGCAGGGTTCATTTGTATAAGAAGATGTTACAGATTACAGGAAAAACTCCTATCGAGTTTATTCGTGTAATTCGTCTGAAAAGAGCAGCTCAACTGTTGCGTGACAGTCAGCTTCATGTTTCGGAAATTGCTTTTCAGGTAGGATTTAATAATCCTAAGTATTTCAGTCGTTATTTTAAAGAAGAATTTGGGGTTTTGCCTTCTGCATATCAGGAAAGGGAAGATAAGTAACAAATTATACCTAAGTTAGAAACATTTGATAGACCTATGTATTGAAAACTTTCCCTTTTGTAAAACATTATAACTAGTTGTTTTATAGGGGAATGTTTAAATTTGCAATACGAGATAAAGATGTATTTAGTATTTAACTTTAAACATAGGTTTATGAATATGAAAAACATTTCTTACTGTTTGTTGGCGGGGCTGATTTTTGGGTCCTGCTCTGGCAAGGTCTATGAACAGACAGATAATGGTGTCATCGTTAAGGTTCAGCAAAAGGGAGGACAGGATACTCGCCTGGTTCGTTTTCAGGTAATGGGAGATAAGTTGATACATGTATCTGCTACTCCGGAAAGCAAATTTACCGATTCAAAGAGTCTGGTTGTTGTTCCTCAGGAAAAACAGACTCCGTTTACTGTTTCACAGCAGGGAGATACAATCACTGTTTCAACCAAAGAAGTCAAGGCTTTTGTTTTAAGCTCTACCGGTGAAGTCTGGTTTACGGATGAAAACGGAAAGATGATTCTTCAGGAAAATAAGCTTGATGGCGGTGATCTCGCCGCCGGTGACAGCCAGCTTCATTTCGGCGCAAGCCAGCCCGCCAGCCGCGTTCATGTAGATGTGGAAGGTCACGTCCTTGCCGGCCTCAGCACTTTCGGGAGCTGCCACACGAGCCACAATGTCGGCGGCTTCCGCCTTCTGTGTCTCGGCGTCCGCGGCGGAGCCGATGCCCTTGGCGGCAGCGCCCGCGGCAAAGTAGCAATTCCTGATAACGGCGCCAGCCGCCGCACGACCAACCACGGCACCGCTGGTGCTCTGACTGTTGTCAATCTTTCCGCTGTTGTAGCAATCCGTGATCTCAGCAGCCTTGGCAACATCACCTGCAATGCCGCCCACATTGGCGCCGGTGGACTTGATGGTGCCGCTGTTGGAGCAGGCTGTGATCGCGCAGCCGTTGCTCACATTGCCCGCGATACCGGCTGCGCAGGAATCGGCGCCGGTCACATTACCGGAGTTGGTGCAGTTGATGGCGGAGCTGTTGCCGTAAAGGGTGCCTGCAATGCCGCCGACATTGCGATAGCCGGTGACATTCCCGCTGTTGGAGCAATCCTTGATGGTGGTGGAGTAGTTGGCATACCCGACAAGGCCTCCCAGATTGCTCCAGTTGCCGCCCACGCGCTTCACCGTCACGTTCACCTCGGAATGGACGTTGGTGATATCGGCATAGTTGGCATAGCCGATCACACCGCCGGAGTACGCAGTACTGACGCTCTGGCTTGAAGTCAGCGTAACATTGCCCTGCACCGTCAGGTTTTGGATCACAGCGTGCTTGGAGCTGCTGCCGTACACATAGCCGAACAAGCCCATATAGGGAGACTGCGTATTCGTGCCGATATAGTTGATGAACAGATTGCTGATCTTGTGTCCCTGTCCGTCGAAGGAGCCGCCAAATTTTTTGCTGTTGTTTCCAATAGGCGTCCACTCGAAGCCTGCCAGGTCAATATCGCTGGTCAGCACAGCAGAGATCTTGGTGTTGCCGCTCTTGTTGACCTGCTGGGCAAACCATGCCAGCTCCGCGCCGCTGCTGATCTGATAGACGCCGCTGGCATCCTTAGCCGGCTCGGTAGCGGTCTTGCCGTCCCATGCGCCCTCGGCGGCCTTGACCAGCTTGACGCTCTTGGTCAGCTTGCCGTCCTTCACGCTGGAAGCATCCGCGGCGCCCAGCTTGCATTCGCCGTTATAGCACATATAGCCGTCCTTCACCACCGAATAGGTGTAGGAGCCGTAGCCCAGCTTATAGGTACCGTCCTTCTGCGGCTCGATAGCCTTGCCATCGCTGCCCTTCAGGACAACGGTCGCGCCGTCCACCTTGCCGGCCTCGTCGGTGATGTTCAGCTCCAAGTTGTACCAGACCTTTCTGGTCACGGGGATCTCCACATCCGCGAAGTGCTGGAAGGCGAAGGTCACGGTAACTGCGTTGAAGTTGGTGCCCTTACCGGCATCGGTCATGTAGTACATGGTGCTGAAGGGGTTGGCGGCGGAGTACATACTGCCGTACACATAGCCGTTTGTGGCAGTCAGAACGGTTTCGTCCTTGCCGTCCTCAAAGGCAATGTCCTCAGGGACGGTGAAGGTAATGACAGAGGTGTCCATCTGCTGATACTGCCCTGTTGTGCCCTCAACCTCTTTCCCTGCCACAGTATAACGGGGCTTGAAAGTCGTGGGGTTAAAGACGCCGGAGATCTTGTTGATAGAGCGGTACATGCCGTCGAAGGACAGCGTCACCTTGTCGCCGGGCATGATGGACTCGCCCTTGTTGGAGGCATTCTCCACGTTAGCGGTCACTCCGGCGACCTTCACCAGCTGATAGCTGTACTTGCCGTCCTTATCCGTCATCCGGATGATAACGGTGCCGCCGTAGTTGTTGGCATCCTTATTCATATCCTTGAGAGGAACGGTGTATGTACCCTCCGCATCCGTCAGCGCGGTGAAGTCGGATACGGTGCTCACCATGGTTGCGCCGTCCGTCACACCGAGGGCGTACTCCACCTTCACTGCGTTCAGCGCGGTAAAGGTCATCTTGGGGGCGGTATCCGTCCTCAGATAATACCATGTGTCGTAGATATAGTCCCAGCCGGGCAGACGGGAATTGGCTTCAAAGTCACCGTTGAAGGGCACCCGTGCCTCCGCCTTGCCCAGCTCGTCCGCCACGATAAAGAAATTCACGCGGTCGGGGTTGGTGGCGGGGTAGAAACCGCCATGGGTCACTTTGTTGCTCTTGTCCACGTCGATGGCGTCATAGCGGACGGCAAACACGCTGGTGCCGCTGTTGGCGTTGATATCCGCCCAGTTGTGGCGGCTGTTGCCGCCATCGATCTGCGTACCGGTTATCTCACTGACCTTGTCCTCCGCAAAAGAAAAGGTGGCGGGGCCAGACAGCTTCGTCCAGACAAAGTCCGGCTCCATCATGATATTACCGGCGTCGCTGTCGATCAGCTCCCACATGCGGTAGGCGCGGATGCGCTCGGTGCCGCTGCCCAGCGCCTTGGCGCCGGAAGCACTGACGAAGACCTGCAGGTCGGCCTCATCGCGCTTGCTCGTCTGTGTGCCCAGTTGGGAAAAGTCATGGCTGAGCTTGTTGGTCTGTCCGTTGACAAAGTCAAAGCTATAATCCGTATCCTTCGATACGCTGGACAGCCAGCCGCCCTTGGTCACATACGTACCGGTGGTATCTGTCATGCGCCAGGTATAGTTGCCGTTGCTCTTGGAAACGGCATAAACAGCCGTCTTGGTATTATCCCCGTTATCCTTCCAGTCGACCAGAGTCTTCTGCTGTGCCGTATAGAAGTTGTTGTACTGGAAATAAAGCCCGAAATCTGCCGTCTTCGGCACGGTGACGGTCAGCTTCACAACAGAGTCTATCTTGCCGGATTTGGTGTTTACAGAGTTGCCTGCCGTAAGCGTCTGGTTGATCTGCTGTGAGAAAATGTAGGTTTCCGTATCGGTGGGATTGTAATAGACATTGAACAGGCAGGCATTGCCGCCGGCATAAAACAGCGTGGGATAATAGGCTTTGCCACTTTCCGTATAAGGCGTGCCCATCACGGCGTCGCACTGCATGATGGGGCAGCTTACCCGCACCGTAAAGTCCTTCTCGCCGAAGTAGCTCTTGCCGTCAGCCATTCTGGAGGAAGTGTAGATCGACAGAAGCCGCAGATAGATCTCCGTACCGCCGGCGGCCGCGCCGTCTACGTTGCTATCGGCGGGCAGCTTGATCTGCATACCGCCCAGAGGAACGTCGTATGCATTCGTTTCGGCGTTCCAGCCATAGCCCTCATAGACGTACCAGCCGCCCTTCACCGTGGCCTTCATGCAGTTGTAGCCGCTCTTTGTATCCTCTGCATCGGTCACTGTGATCTCGTCGCCCACCTTGTTGGACTTGCCGTCGCTCTTCCACAGCTTGATGATGGGGAGCTTGTTGCCGTTGGTCTTATAGTTCTGATCCCTTCCGATGTAGAAGTTCACATCGAAATCGAGATTTTCCGCCTTGTCCACATGAAGCGTCAGCGTCCAATAGGTTTTTTCCTCGCCGTTACCGCGGGAGTCACCGCCGAAGTCATCCTTTGCATAGAACCGGTACATATAGGTGCCCGGCTCCGTTTCCGTCAGGGAGATGGTGGTTCCACCAAAGAGCGACGCGCTGAAGCCCAGCTCCTCGCCCCACGTCTGCCCATTGTCGGTGGATCTCTGATAGAAGTAATTCTTCTCGGCGTTCAGCTTGTCATCGCCGTCCTCGAAGATCTTGCCGGTCTGCAGGTCGCGCAGCAGATACGCCGCACCGATGATCGAGTTGTCGGTAACGTCCTTCACGCCCTCCACCAGCTTGGGTGCCTTGTTCAGGTCTGCGCCGCACTTGTCGCACTTTCTGTCCTTGTTCTCGTCTGTGTGGACGCACGCGTTGGGATCAAACCGCACCGCCACATCGTCGTAGGCGAAGTAGGCAGGCTGGGAGAAGCCGTAGCCGTTGTCACTGGAGCCGGTGATATTGAACTCCACCTTGGTGACGGCGCCCAGGCTGGACAGGTCGAACTTCGTCCAATCCGTAACGATGTTCTTCGGGCCGTTGCACAGATAGATGGACGCTTCGCCGGTCTTCGCTTCCCCATCGTAGCCGGTGGCTGTCAGCTTGACCCAGTCATCATCGCCGATTTTGGCGGTCAGGCCGTTGCCGTTCAGGTAGCAGTTCAGCGCGTAGCAGATGTTGTTGACATACATGTAGTCGATCACGCGCGCCATGCCGTCGCCAAAGGCCAAGGACGGCAGGATCTGGCGGTCGGTATAGCCGGACTTGTCCTTATAACCGAAGTGTACGGCAAAGTTGTTGGAGCCGTTGTGTCCGCCGCCGGTGCGGACATCGCCCTCGGCGCCCGCTTTGTACACGGTCAACTGGTGATTGAAGTCGCCATTAGCAACATAATCACCGGAGGCATAGTTGGACACGGCATGACCGCCGCCCCAATAGCAGTAATTATCCCAGCTCTTGGGCATCGTATGCTTCAGCTCGGTGTTCCCGGCATCGTACCAGGTGTACGCCTTGCTATCGTCCGTGGTGCCGCTGCCGTTGGGGTACAGCATGCTGCCGCCGTACTGAGGGCTGTCGATCAGGCTCGACCAGTCGCTCTTGCCGGCAAAATTGGTGCCGCCCTTATAGTCGGCATCCTCAAATGTCAGCACCCGCAGCTCATAGCCTGCACTCTGCGTCTCCCCGGTAGAGGGATCGGCAGACTGTGTCCCCTCGGCGAAGGCGGTGATCACGGCGCTGTTGACCAGCGACAGCGTCATCACCAGCGCCATCAGCGCGGAGACGATCCGTTTCTTGATGTTCATTTCTCTGTTCTGCATCTCCTTTTTCTTTTTTTTGCTTTTCCTTAAAAGTAAAGCCTTACGGCAAAAAGCACATTTCCGTGCTCCTGCCGTAAGGCCGGGAGATGCAGCCCGCAAACGTGCGGGCGCAGTCATTCCGCTTTATCAGCATCCCGGTACAGGCAGGAGCTTATGGACATTCCCAAGCGTATCTGACTTATCCGCAGCCCGAAGGCACGGCTTCACAGTGACCGACTCGCGGGGCATCTCACCCCATTCCGCTCCCGGCGTAAACCGCCGGCAGAAGTGTCCATTCAATATTCTATTATTCCCACTGGTCAACCGGCCTGCAAGGACTGGATCCACATATACATCGCCTGATAGTCCAGTATGTCCACCGCGCCGTCTCCGTTGAAATCCGCCGCAGTCAGCAGCTCGCCCGTCAGCGGACTCTCGCCGCACAGATGGCCGAACAGCGCCTGCATGTCCTCCACGTTGACCGCGCCGTCCCAGTTGACATCGCCGCCTTCAGGCGCAGCGCCCACATCCCGGACTGTCACCCGCGCCACAGCCGGTGCGCAGCGGGCGGCCTCTGTCCCTGCATTGGGGTCAATGCCCAGCAGATAATACGTTCCCGGCTTGTCCAGCACAACGGTGTAGGAGCCGTTTTCGCCGGGTGCCGTATCCACGCACTCTGATGAATCATTATAGACCTCTAACGTCAGCTTGTCAATAGGCGTAAAGCTCTCCGTTCCGCCATCTGAGACAGATTTCGTATCATACTTCAGCGTCTGCACCGTCAGGGGCTTTCCCGCCGTCACGGTGTAGCTGTCCTGATCGAAACAGCAGAACGCGCCGCCGTTATTGTAGAAGCTCCAGTCGGTGAACATGGCTACATCGATGGTATCTCCGTCCGACAGGAGGATATAGTCGCAGGTGGAGCCCCATCCGGTGTCCATCAGCGGGAACATGTGATTCCGGTAGTACATGAGGTTTTCATCGTGTCCCCAGAACTCCTTCATGTAGATGCTGGTGCTGCTGCCGGTGAGCTGGAGCGCGCTGAATCTGCTTTCGTAGGCCGGCTCACCGTTGATATTCATGACCGGATGATCGTCGTCTCTGTGACCGATAAGTCCGCTGGTTCCCTTGCCGCACTTCTCCGCCGGCAGGTCCATGTAGTAGCGCTCCAGCAGGCAGATGTACAGGTGCAGCAGCGTAGGACGCTCGATCACTGTGTCGCCCACATAGCCGCCCTTACCACCCTGTGTGGCGCAGCGGTAGAGATCCTGCCGGCCGTAGTCCGCCAGATCGAAATACCGTACCGTCACCGGCAGTCCCATCAGCAACGTTCCGTCCACACCCATCAGGGGCACGCCGTCGGAGGAGACGGTCACATACACCGTCACCTCCCCCGCCGGCGTTTCGTCATAGCCGTACTGCCGGGGGTCCCCCTCAGCACCCGGCTCCACGGTGATATGCAGCGTGACCTCCGCCCGCTCCTGTCCGCAGCTGGCAGCCACCACCGGGGCATACTCCCCCGCCGTGCGCGACGTGAAGAAGTACGTGCTCCCGGAAATGTTCGTTGTAGCCTGGTTCCTGTCGTCCTTGACCACGGAATACGTCAGCGCGTGTCCCTCCCTGTCGGTAAAGACCTCCTCCAGTGGTATTTTGAGCATACCGCCCTGTGTGACGGTATAGCTTTTTTCCGTCGCCGTGATGTGCCCGCCCGCTGTGACCGTCTGCGGCCAAAGCATCAGCAGCGCCGCTGCCAGACACAGGAATCTGCGCAGCTTCGATCGGATATGGTGATTTTTCATGCCGCTTCCTCCTCTGCCCTGATGGTCGTGTACAGCGCCTGATAGTCCAGAATGTCCACCGCGCCGTCGCCGTTGACGTCCGCCGCCGCGCGGTAGGCTTCCTCATCGCCGCCCAGCGCGCCCTCCATCACACCGGTGGAGAGATAGGTGAACAGATTCTGCATGTCCACAGCGTTCCGCTTGCCGTTTCCGTCCAGATCGCCGGCCATCGCCGGCTCCACCGTGATTTTCAGCACCGCCGCCGGGGAATTCACCTTCGTCCCCGCGCCGTCCGCGCCGTCCTGATAGAGACTGTGTGCGAACCGGATCAGGAAGTCCTCCCCATCCGACACCTTCAGCGGCTCCTCATTCCATGCGGCGTAACGTATGGCCGTCCCATTCATTGTCCGCTCCGCCGGTACCGTCCGCGTCAGGCCGTTTTCATAGGTGATGGTGATCTCCATACCGGTGGGGTCGAAGCTCTCCCCTGCCTTATAGCTGGTCTTATCCGGCTGCTTGGAAATGGTCAGCGATTCAATGGTGCTGCTCAGCGCCATCAGATGGGCGGAGTCGTTTTTGAAGTACAGGGTGCCGTAGCTGTCCGTGATGGGGGAGCAGATGGCGTACTGTGCCTGGGCGTCCGCCGGGGTAAACAGCACGTAGGGTGTGGTGTAGGTGGTGGTCACGCCCTTCACCGTGTAGCTCTCCTCCGTGGTCAGCATCGCACGGGTCTGCCCCGGCGCATCCTTCAGCACCCGCAGCTTGCCCGGCGTGTAGTTGTCAAAGAAATAGACATACACGGTGCCGTCCTTCCCGCCGTAAGCCGTTGTCAGCAGGCCGGAGGTCTGGGGATAGCCCTGCGTGGGCACGGAATAGGCGATCTTCCAGCCGGTCAGATCGATGACCGTGATATTGTGTCCGGAATAGGGCGTGAACTGCCCCGTGCCGGACACGCCGATGTACGCGCGGCCGTTGTACACCACCGGCGTGCAGGTGCTCATAGCCGGATGTGCCGCATCGCCGCCGTTCTCCAGTGCCACCGCCCGCAGGCTGCCATCATCCAGCAGCCAGTCGCCGCCGCTTTTCTCCGGCGCGGCCACCGAGTAGAAATACCCGCCCTTGGACGTGAAATAGAACCGCTCCCCGTCGCGGGCGATGTTGCATCGAATGTCACCCTTCAGCCCGGTAATGGAATCCATCAGCCGCCCGTCAGCGGGATCGATGCACAGCAGCGCCGAAGTCTCGCTGATGCAGCTGCTGTCGCCATCGTCGGTGCCGATGAGCAGATAGTCGCTGCACACATAGGCGCCCGCCCAGTAAAAGCCTCCGGCGGAGGCATACGTCCACGCAGCCAGCTTGTCCTCCGTGGTCTGTGCGGGATCCTCGTCCGTTACGCTGAGACACACCAGATTCGCCTGCGCCACCTCGCTGTTCCAGAAGCCGGTGTAGATGTACCCGTCATGGTAGGTGATGGGGCAGTTGGGCTGTCCGCCCAGCCTGTCCCGGTATATCCACAGTGAGTCCAGCGTGGCGGCGTCAAAGGCCTGCACCGCGCCGTTGGACAGTCCCACGAAGATCATTCCCTCGGCGTAGGTAGGCGAGTTGATGGCGAAGCTGGAGCTGTGATCCATCTGCCCCACCGCCACCGTCACGCCGGACAGGGCGTCCACCTTATAGAGCTTGTCGGCGGCGTAGACGATCAGATAATCGTACCCGCCCTCGGTGATGGTGATCGGGCAACCCACCGCGCCAGAGCTGTACCCGTCGCCCAGTTTGGATGCCCAGCTGAGCACGGCGTTCTCCGCCGTAATGGGCGTTTTGTCCGCCACAACGCCGTTGGAGGTATCGCTTCCCCGGAAGGAGCTCCACCGGGAGGTAACGCCCTGCCCGTGGCTGCTTTCGGGCGCCTTTTTCATGGAGACGGCTATCTCCCGCTTCTCCGCGTCGGCGGTGAAGCTGCCGGACACGCCTACATAGCCCCTGCATGTGACCACATAGGTGTAGGGCAGCGTGTCCATCAGTGCGAACGTGCCGTCACTCTCCGGCCAGATACGCGCCTGCGTCCGTCCGTCGTACACGCATACCAACGCGTCCCGGACAGTACTTCCGCTGCCGTCCGTCACGCGGAACGCGGTAGGCACCGCTTCCTTCTTGTTCAGCGTCAGCTGATAGTTGCGCCGCTGCGCCCCGGCGGGCATCTGCTGGCTGACCGGTGTGATCGAGACTCTCTCGCTGTCCTTTTGACTGTTCAGCGGAATCTCTACCGACACCGTGTCCGCCTGTACGCCCGTTTCGCTGTCCACGGGCAGGGCATGCCGTGCGCCGTTTACATACAGCCCGTAGGTCTTTCCGAAGGGCTTCAGCGTCACGGTGACGCTCTCCGCGCTGCGGGGAATGGTGGCGCTGTACTCCGTTACACTTCGGTCAAAGCCCGTCGCCTCTCCGCTTGCTGTCTTATAGGCGATGGGCACATCTGCACCCTCTGCCGCCAGGGAAAGCCCCGTTTTATCGGTCAGCGTGGGCGTCCTATATATGGTGATGACGTAGTCCTGATAGAAGGTCACGACCTCTCCATTGCGGGAAGCCCGGATGGTCAGCGTCTGCGTAGCGTCCCCGGTTTTCAGGAGGCCGGTCAGATGCTGCCCCGTAAGCGTTGCCGCCTTGGGAGTAATGTTCTTCCCCGTCTCCACGGCGGTGAATGTATAGCCCTCCGCCTTCGCCCAGCAGTACAGGCTGCTGCTGTAATCTGCCACAGAAAAAGCGTATGCATGCTTCGCATGCGCCGGGACGGCGAGACACACCTGGTCGTTGCTCTGTATTTTCGTGCCCTTGGTGGCCAGATACAGACTGTCCAGCGCGTCAATCGTATCCGGCGTCTGCGCGTCCACAGTCAGTCCCTCCGCCGCGGTAAAGCCTCCTGCGGCGTGATACCACGTCTGCTTGTCCGTAACATAGGTGTAGCTCTCACCCGGCACCAGCGCGAACCGGTCGAAGCCGCTTCCCTGCTCCGCTGCGCCGATCTCCGCATGGGCGCTGTTGAACACATGCACCGTCACGTCGCTGTCGTGCCGCACCGTCACGTCCACAGCCGCCACCCGCTGCACCGTCAGCGTATACGTCCGGCTTCGGGTCCCGCCGCTGACCGTTACAACGATCTCCGCGCCCTCCGCGTTCACAGGCAGCGTCACAGCAGTGCCGGACGGTGTCTCGTGTCCGTTGACCGTGACCGTGTAACCCGATGCAAAGGCCGTGGGCGTTATGACCAGCTCATCCGCCGTAACGGACAGCTCATACGTCTCCCTCTCCGGCGCAAAGCCGATGCTCTGCGCCACGCCCTGCACCGTCACCTCCAGCGCCGCCAGCGTGGGCGTCCGCACCACGGTCATATCGAACCACTGGTAGGCGGTGTAGCCGCCCCCGGTGTACTGCGCCTCCACCCGCACGGTATTTCCCGCGTCGGAGGCCGTCAGAAGCTCTGCCAGCGATGCAGCCATGCTCTGCCACGGCATACCGGTCTTGACCCGCTCCGCGCCGTGGATGTCGGTGTAATACCCCACCGGCCGCACGGCGGCGGTGCTGTATGTACCGCTCTCCGTCAGATCGTTGCCCGGCACACAGTAGAGATAGCTGCCGCTGACCGCGTCCGGCACATAGTATACGGCGGCGTGACCGCCACCGGCCTCGGAGGTGTAGGCATCGCCCTCCAGCCTGCCGGTCATCCGGTGCAGGATGGGCGCCTTCAGCCACTCCTTCCCGGCGGGGACAGCCAGCGCGGTGACGGCCTTACCGTCAATGCGCACCGTTCCGTCTGTCTCCAGCGTCATGGTGCCCCGCGCGCCGCTGTGCCCGGCTTCCACCCGGAACGTATACTCGCCCGCCGCCAGCTGCACCGGCTCCCCGGCCTGAAAGACGCTCTCCGTGCCGTAGGCGTTTTCAACCGTGACGGTATACCCCGTCAGCGCGCCGCCGTCCAGGTCGGTCACCGCCAGCGTCGCCGTCACCTTGTCCGCGCCGATGACCTCCTTTTCATAGGCGGCCATCTTCTCCCGCAGCGTCCGTGCCAGCGCAGCGTAGTCCGCCGTACCGGAGGAAAGCCCGCTCTCCGCCGCGGCGTATTCCGCCTCCGCGTACCGCTGCACCGGTGCGTCCGCCCCGTTATAGTCCGCCATAGCGCGCACCATATCGCAGTAGCCCGACATGTCCTTTATCTCCGTGTCCGTGAACACGAACGCGCCCGCCTCTGCTGCGGGTTTTTCCAGCTTATAGTCGCCGGAGCTGTCGAACCGGCTGTAATTTGCCACCACGCCGTCAATGGACGTGACGAACCCGTCCGCGCCCTGCGTGAACGTGTGCCCCTCCATCCGGGAGAGCACCTGCCACACCGTTTCCCCCTGGGCGCAGTCCACATACTGCGGCGCGATGACCACACCGCCGGCGGTGCTCACCGCCACGGCCATGCGCCCTTCTCCTGCCGCCAGCGCGGTGGGCACGCAGGATGCCGCCATCACCAGCGCCAGCAGGAATGACACTATCCTCTTTTTCACCGTCATCCCTCCTATCTCAATACAAGCAGCGGATCCACCGCTGATACAGTCGTTTCCAAAAGCCGCATTTCCTCCGGAACAGCTCCAGCGCGGCGGTCATGTCCTCCTCCGCCGTCTCCCGCTGCTCCGCCGTCACGCCGCTGCCGCCGTACAGGGCACGGTCGTTGATGTCCAGCAGCTCGCCGGCGTCCAGCACGTCTCCCGCCCAGCTTTGCAGCTCATCGCGCTGCTGCGCCAGCGGCACATTGCGCCGCACAGCCCCGCTGCACCACGCCAGCTCCAGCGCATAGGCGCACATGGCGGCCGCAGCCGCCCGGTCGTCCTCCCGGGCAAACAGCCTTTCCCGCCTGCGGCACATGACGGCGCGGCGCACCAAAAGCACCGCCAGCGCCGCGGCCAGCAGCCACGCGGCCACATACGCCCACCATACCGGCCCCAGATGCAGCCGGCTGAAATAGTTGTAAACCGCGTCCGCAATGGTCTGCAGCCCGTCTCGGTTCTCCTCCGGCTCTGTCTCCTCCACATCGCTGCGGCGGGTGGTCTGGGACAGGTTATCGCCGCCGTTCTCCGCGGCGGAGCCGTCCAGCTGGGCGTTCTCGTCCTCCTCAAACCACAGCCACTGCGGCTCCTCCATCACGTCCCGGTAGCCGGGCGTCGGCTCAAAGGGTATCCAGCCCACGCCGTCCTCGTAATACTCCACCCACGCGTGGGCGTCCCGCCCGGTCAGCGTCAGTGTCGTCTCGCCCGTTCTGCCCTCCACGGCCTGCGGCGTGATCAGATACCCCTCCACATACCGGGCGGGGATGCCGTAGTACCGCAGCATCACCGCCGCAGCCGTGGCGTAGTGTACATCGTACCCGCCGGGGTCATCCGCCAACAGGGCGCTGACAAAATCCTTTTCGCTGTCCACACTCTCCGGCGTCTCGCTGTACGTCAGCGTATCGTCCAGGCAGTTCACTATCCGTCTCTTGGCCTCGTAGGAGGTGATGACCTCCGGCGCGTCGCCCAGATAGGCCGTCAGCGCCTTCTGCGTCTCCTCCGGGATGGTCAGATAGTTCTCGTAGACGAAATCGCGGTAATACCCCTCGAAGGTCAGGTAATCGGCCAGCGCCTCCTCCTGCCACCTGTCGTTCAGCTGCCCCAGCAGCGCATACGCCTGCGCGGTAAGGCCGCTCTTTGCTGTAAAGTAATATTCCTTCTCACCTGTTGTGCCGTCAGCATTTGGCACTGTGTCCCGCAGCTGCTCCGGCGAAATGACCGCTTCGCCGCTGTCTAAGCCATAGGGCGTCAGCCTTGTGCTGCGGCACGCGCCCAGCACCCGGATATCCATCCGGACATCTGCCGCTTCCTGCCCCAGCAGTTCCGCCAGAGTGGACAGCTGCGAAAAGCTGTCGTATCCGTCCCGGTGCAGCTGATACAGCACCTCGCTGTTCGCCGTCATGTCGGCAGCGTCGGCTGCCTCCCAGCCGTCGGAGGTATACCGCTGCCCCACATAGCCCCGCAGGTATGCGGACGTCGGCTCCGACATGGTCACGCGGAGCATGTCCGCGTCAGAATCGCTCCTCCGCGCGCCCAGTGCCCGCAGGTCGCCCTCCGGCAGCACCTGCTCCGCGCTCTCATAGCGCAGCCGGTGTACGCCCCGGCGCAGCGCATTGGCAGCGTCCTCCGTGCGGGGCACGCTCTCAGAAAACAGCAGCGCCACCGCTGCCGTTACGATCACAGACGCGATCAGCACCTGTGCCGCGCCGCCCCACCGGGCGCGGAGGGCGCGCTTATCGCCCTCTCCCGCCGGCAGCAGCACAGCGCTGCCGCACAGCGCCGGCAGCAGCCATTCACTGCTGACGCCGCTCCACAGCGCCAGGCACAGCACGGCGCCAGGCCATAAGGTAGATCAAGACGCAGGCAAAAAGGGCGCCCACAAAAG
>OHBJ01001929.1_pt1 | contig 14197 bp, 13 predicted proteins | sample 1577241 | NCBI WGS metagenome assembly OHBJ01 (sample SAMEA3541594, study PRJEB24748) | human gut metagenome | biome: human gut; feature: human-associated habitat; material: faeces | place: China | collected 2012
ATCAGGAAGAGGAGCAACGAATGAAAAAAGGATTTGACAACGACAAATACCTGCACTGAAACTGGCACAAGTTTTGCCACTCCCAGCGCCATTATCGTCATTACTTTATGGACCGAAATATTGAAAACTCCCTGCGCCAGGTGCGCGACCGGATAAAGGAGCGCAAAGCGCTCTGCGCCGCAGCCTCGCTGCGCTCCCTCCTCACTTCCAATACCCGTTTCTCCGCACTCCTGCACGAGCTTGACCGCGCTGTGGAGTCATACAACTACATGGCCTCGTTCATGCTCCGCGGCACTCCCGACCAAGGGCGCGAACGCTTCTTCCGCGACACGCTGGAAGCCCTCTCCGGCCTCACACGCCGCGCAGAACGCCTCGCACGGGGCGCCGACGCCCCCGGCCTCTATTACGCCGAAATGCGCACGCAGAGCTACTCCGCGGAAACCCTCCCCGCCATGCTCGGCCGTTACGCCGACCTCTCGGCACAGCTGCAACTCGCCTGCGCCGCCGAAGCCGACGACACACCGCTGCGCTCCGAACGCGAGGCGCTGCTTATCCGCATCTTCAACTACGTGTGGGTCACCATGCCCCTTACTGACGCCGACTTCAAGCTCCTCACCGCCACCGCCGCCGACCCTGACGCCGACTTCCCCCTCGCCTCGCAGATAATCACGGCCCTCTTCCTGGGCTGCCTGCAATACTACGAGCGAGGCCGCCTCATCGCCCTGCTCGACATCTACGACGGCACCCGCGACCTGAAGACCCGCGCCCGCGCACTCATGGCCTTAGCCCTCGCGCTGTACGCCACACGCGCCGAAGCCGCAGCAGACGAAGCCGTTTCAGACCGCCTCGAAGAGTGGAAGCAGTATGACGCCAACCTGCGCCGCCTCCGTTCAGTTATCATGGAAATAGTGCGCACGCTCGACACCGAACGCGTGACGCGCACCCTGCGCTCGGAGATGATGACCGACCTCAAGGAGATGCGCCCCGTCATAGAACGCCTCATGCAGGACATGGACCCCGACTCGGAGGAAGGGTATAACCCCGACTGGGAAGAGATGCTCCGCCGCTCCGGACTCGAAGAGAAGCTGCGGCGACTCAATGAGATGCAGGAGCAGGGTGCCGACATGATGTACCTCGCCTTCTCCAACCTCAAGAACTTCCCCTTTTTCCGCGACCTTCCCAACTGGTTCCTGCCTTTCGACGGGCGGCACACGCAGCTCCGCGACTCGACCTCCGACACGCGCGGCGCCCTTTCCTTCCTGCTCGAAACGCCGGGGCTGCTCTGCGACTCCGACAAATACTCGCTGGCACTCTCCGTAGCCCGTATGCCGCAGGTGCAGAAGGAGATGCTCACTTCGCAGATGGGCGACCAGATGGAACAGGTGCGGCAGGCCATGGCCGAAGCGCAACTCCACGTCAGCGACGCCGACCGCATCTTCAACACTGAGGCGCTCGTCTACGTGCGCGACATAAACCGCTTTCTCAAACTCTTCCGTGCCAAAGGGGAGTTCACGGACATCCTGCGTCCCCCCTTTACCCTCGGCAACTTCCCGCACCTCAGCCGCGAAATCACCGCCGACGCCGACTTCACGCAACTTCTCGGCGAGTTCTATCTGAAACGCGGTTATTACGGCGATGCCCGCGACATGTTCTCGCTCCTCGAACAGCAGGGGGAAGCATCTCCGGAGCTTTACGAGAAACTGGCTTACGCCCACGAAAAGCAGGGCAACCTCGACCAGGCGTTCCTCTACCTGCGCAAGGCGGAGCTCTTCAACCCCGACAGCCGCTGGCTGGTCAAGCGCATCGCCGCCGTGAGCCGCGCCCTCTTGCGGTACGACGACGCCGAGGAATACTACCGCCGAGCCCTTGAACAGGACCCCGACTCCGTGCCGCTCACCATGCAGCTCGCCGGTGTGCTCCTCGCCCGCGAGAAACATGACGAGGCCCGAAAATCCTATTATAAGGTGAACTACCTGCATCCCGGCCACCTCGACTCGCTGCGCGGCATAGCGTGGTGCGAGTTCATGCTCGGCGACCTCGACCGCTCGCTGGAACATTACTCCGCCATCCTCGCCGGCGACGCCGCCACGCAAACCGACCATCTCAATGCCGGGCACGCTTTCATGCGCTGCGGCAAGACGCAACAAGCCCTCGACGAATACCGCCGCGGCGTCACTGTCCCCGGCTCCGGAAAGCCCGACCCTGAGAAACTCCGCGAATTGCAAGGCGACCGCTCGCTGCTACTCTCGCTCGGCGTCCCCGCAACGGATTTCGACATAATCTACGACCTCCTCGCCGCCGGGAAGGGTGATATTTAACACGGATGCAATTCAGTGGCTGCGCTCAGAACTTTTCAGCCGTAAAGGTTGTTAAAAAATAAGAATAGTACAAGGAGAGAGCATGAATGATTACCGAAAAGGTCATAGAGGAAATATATAAGAAGTACGGACGCAAACGCAAGGATTCGGAGCCTGACATCCCTTATTACATAGAGATGCTCGCCCCGAACCACAACATCGTGGAGGACGAGGATGAAATCATCATACACAGCCTCGACCAGTTCAACCCGTTCCGGCGGTTCCTCAAACGCGCGTTGCTTGCCATACTGGAGTTTGACAAAGACGTGGCCTTCGTATTCAAGAACCATATACTCTTCCTGAGCCGCACCACCCCGGACATCCGCATCCACATCCGCCTCAAAGAGAAGAAACCGAGCTTCTTCAGCCGCCTCTTCGGCAAAAGCGACGAGTAAACCGAGAGCCTTCCCTTTATCCGTTGGGCAAAACAACCTATTCGAGAATCAAAGAGTTATGTCAGAAGAAGATAAAGACCCGCTTGATAAACTAACGGGCGCCTTGCAGGAGGCGCAGCGCAAGCTTTATGAGCGGAAAGCCAAATTGGGCGAAACCATTATCATAGCTGACGATGACGGTATGCCCGTCGAAATCAGCGGCCGCGAAGCATTGCGAGTCGTTTTCGGTCTGGAATGGCCGGAGAAGACTAAACAAGACTGATTTGGCGGTTTGCGGGATTTTCACTAACTTTGCGCTTCCTTTCTCCTCTCCTCAACTCATCACACTCATAGAATATGACTCCCCAGCAGGTAAACATCAAGAACCGCCGCGCTTCGTTCGACTACGAAATCGGCGACACCTTCACCGCCGGAATAGTTCTTACCGGCACCGAAATAAAGTCAATCCGGCAGGGCAAAGCCTCGCTGGCCGACACATACTGCATGGTTCAGAACGGCGAGGTCTGGGTCAAGGGGATGTATGTGGCGGAATACTTCTTCGGCTCCTACAACAACCACACGACGCGCCGCGACCGCAAGCTCCTGCTCAACCGCAAGGAGATACAGAAGCTCGCCAAAGCCGCCGAAGTGCCCGGAAACACCATTGTCCCGCTGCGCATGTTCATCTCGCAGGGCGGCTACGCCAAACTCGTGATAGGGATAGGCCGCGGCAAGAAGAGCTACGACAAACGGCAGAGCATCCGCGAGCGCGAAGACAAGCGCGCCCTCGACCGCCTCATGAAGAAGTAAAGGCCGGCGCCTATATGGAGGCGGAGGCAGGAATGCCTCCGCCTCAGACACCGCAGGTGCCACTACTTCACATAGCCTGTACAGGGGGCAGGAATGCCCCCTCTCCATAACGGCCATACCGGAATTAATGAACGGATAATAACAGAAAAGTCTTCACCACAACCCCACTCATGGAACTTATAAAGCACGAATGCGGCATAGCGATGCTGCGCCTCTTGAAACCCGCCTCATATTACAAGAAGAAATACGGCACCGACCGTTACGGCCTTTCCAAGATGTACCTCCTGATGGAGAAACAGCACAACCGCGGCCAGGAAGCGGCGGGACTGGGTTGCGTGCGTCTCGGCGCCGAACCCGGCACCGAATACATCTTCCGCGAGCGCGCCGAGGGAACCGCCGCCATACAGGACATCTTCGCCCGCATCAACGCCGCCATAGCCGAGCGTCCCGAGGAACGTCCCTTCATCGGAGAAACCTACATGGGACACCTCCGCTACAGCACCACCGGCCGGAGCGGGCTCAGCTATGTCCATCCCTTCCTGCGCCGCAACAACTGGAGCGCGCGCAACCTCCTGCTCTGCGGCAACTTCAACCTCACCAACGTCCCGGAAATACTCGGAGAACTCACCGGCACCGGGCAGCATCCGCGCCTTATGGCCGACACCTTCCTCCTGCTCGAACAGCTCGGCCACGCCCTCGACCGCGAGAACGAACGCCTCTACAAGAAACACCACGCCGCCGGACTGCGCGGCATGGAACTCTCCGAAGCCATAGCGCGCGACATCAACACCTCGAACTGCCTGCGGCGCTGCGCCCCCACATGGGACGGCGGTTATGCCATCTGCGGAGCCGTGGGCAACGGCGACATGTTCGTCATCCGCGACCCCAACGGCATACGCCCCGTATTCTTCCACGCTGACGGAGAGCAGGTGGTGGTGGCCTCGGAACGCCCGGTGATACAGACAGTCTTCGACCTGCACGCCGACGCCGTGCAGGAACTCGGACCCGGCTGCGCGCTGACCGTTGACCGCGACGGCTCGTGGCGCGTAGAGCAGATTCTGCGTCCCGGTGCGCCGCTTAAATGCTCCTTCGAGCGCATATACTTCTCGCGCGGCTCGGACGCGGACATCTACAAGGAACGCAAGGCTCTGGGCGGCGAGCTGGCGCGCCCCGTGCTCCGCGCCATAGACGGAGACCTCGACAACGCCGTGTTCTCATTCATCCCCAACACCGCCGAGACCGCCTTCTACGGCATGACCGAAGGGCTCGAAGAGCTCCTCATACACCGCAAGATAGAGGAGATAGAGCGTATGCAGGCCGACGGCACCTTCACCCCCGGGCGCGCCGAGGCCATCCTCAGGAAGCGCGTACGACGCGAGAAGGTGGCCGTCAAGGACATCAAGCTCCGCACCTTCATAGCCGAGGGCGAGAGCCGCGCAGACCTCGCCGCGCACGTCTACGACATCACCTACGGCACAGTGCGACCCGGACGCGACTCGCTCGTCATCATCGACGACAGCATAGTGCGCGGAACCACCCTCAAGGAGAGCATCATACGCATCCTCGACCGCCTCTCGCCGCGCCGCATCGTCATAGTCTCCTCCTCGCCGCAGGTGCGCTATCCGGACTGCTACGGCATAGACATGTCGCGTATGGGCGAGTTCATAGCCTTCCGCGGCGCCGTGGAGCTGCTTAAGGAGCGCGGGATGCAGGATGTCCTCCGCGAGGTTTACGACCTCTGCAAGGCGCAGGAGGGGCTTCCGGCGCGACAGCTCAAGAACCACGTGAAGAGGATTTACGAGCCCTTCACCGACGGGGAAATCTCCGCCAAGATAGCGCAAATGCTCACTCCCGAAGGCACACGCGCCGAGGTGCGGATAGTCTACCAAAGCCTCGCCGGGATGCGCCGCGCCATCCCCGACCACCGCGGAGACTGGTACTTCTCCGGCAACTATCCCACGCCCGGAGGCAACCGCCTTGTCTGCCGCGCTTACATAAACTACTATGAAGGAAACCCCGAAAAACGGTCGTGACACGGCGGCTCCGCGACCGCTGGAACTCCTGGCTCCGGCACGCGACTGCGAGACCGCCCGCCAGGCCATACTCCACGGCGCAGACGCCGTATATATAGGCGCCGACTCGCACGGAGCGCGACACGCCGCCGCAAACAGCGTGGAGGACATCCGACGCCTCGCCGACTTCGCGCACCGCTTCCGCGCAAAGGTCTACGTGACGGTCAACACCCTTGTCTACGAGAAGGAACTCGGCACGGTGACCGACCTTTGCCGGCGCCTCTACGCCGCCGGTGCGGACGCCCTCATAGTGCAGGACATGGCCCTTCTGCGCCTCCCTATACCGCCGATAGAACTGCACGCCTCCACGCAGTGCGACACGCGGACTGTGGCCAAGGCACGCTTCCTCGAGGACGCCGGGTTCTCGCAGATAGTGCTCGCCCGCGAACTCACGATAGGGGAGATACGCGACATCTGCCGCAGCGTGACGGTGCCGGTGGAGTGCTTCATCCACGGCGCGCTCTGCGTCAGCTATTCGGGGCGTTGCCACGCCTCGCTCTCGTGCGGCCGCCGCAGCGCCAACCGCGGGGAATGTGCCCAGATTTGCCGCCTCCCTTACACGCTTACCGACGCCGCAGGGCGCGTCCTTGCGCGCGACCGATACCTCCTCTCCCTGCACGACCTCAACGCCTCTGACGCCCTCGCAGAGCTTGCGGAGGCCGGTGTGTCTTCATTCAAGATAGAGGGACGCCTCAAGGACCCGGAATACGTCAAGAACGTCACGGCCCATTACCGCCGCCTGCTCGACGGCATCATAGCGCGCAACCCGGAGAAGTACCGCCGCAGTGCCGTGGGGGAGAGCACGGTGGACTTCATGCCCGACGTCAGCAAGTGTTTCAACCGCGGATACACCGAGTATTGCCTGCGCGAGAGACGGCCGCAGGACATGGCTTCGCAGCTCACGCCAAAGTCGTTAGGCGAGCCGGTGGAGGATGTCCGTCAGCTCCGCTCAGGCGACGGGATAGCATGGCCTACGCCGACGGGTTTCAAGGGAACGGCGGTTAACGGAACCGTGGGAAACAAGATACGCACTCGCGAGGGACGCCTGATGCCGCTGCCCGAGGGAGCGCGGCGCACGTTCTCAATCGAGTGGGAACGCAATATGCGCCGCGAAACTGCCGTGCGTCGCATCCCGATCGCCATCACGCTCTTTGCGAACAGACTGGAGGCCGTTGACAATCAGCGGAACCTGAGGGTAAGCGTGTACTTCGACCCCGTTATCTCGGAAGCACGCCGACGCGCCGACCGCCGCGACCTCTTCGCGCGCCTCGGAGGCACCATCTATTCGCTGGAAAGTTTCGACGACCGGCTCGGCCCCACGGCCTTCATCCCCAACTCGCAGCTCACGGAAGCACGCCGCCGCCTGCTCGACGCCCTCGACCGCGCCGCCGCCGACACCTACACGTACCATTACCGCCGCCGGGAGAACCGGGAGGCAAGATACCCCGACACGGTGCTGACCTTCCAAGACAACGTCTCAAACTCACGTGCTGAAGCCTTCTACCGCGAGCATGGCGTAACTGAAATAGAACCTGCCGCAGAAGCCTCGGGCGCATTGCTCGAAGGACGCCCGGTGATGACCACACGCCACTGCCTGCTGCGCGAGCTCGGCCTCTGCAAGCGCGAGAGAGGCAACGTTTTGATAGGCATAGCAGAGACAGACACTAAAGAGATTGGCAAGACCCTGTGTCGCACGGCGTACTGTATAAATCCTGCTCCGCGGCCCGTCAGGCACATTCCGCCCCGTATTCGACTGCGCCCGCTGCGAGATGACGCTGCTGAAATCCGGCAAGTGACCGCGTCGCCTGATATGGAGCGCAGGCCTCCCGACCTGCGAAGTACGTATGGAACGGGGGCATTCCTGCCCCTCCCCTTAGCCGCGCCGGCGGCTGGCAGAGGGTATCGGCACCTGCGGTGCCTGAGGCGGAGGCAGGAATGGCGGCGTTTCACGGAGGCCGGGAGGCCTCCCCCCTTGGCTCCGCTATACATGCAAATTGTCCAAAATGTCGGATGTTAAATATTTTAACGAAATGTGCCTACCGTGCCTACCCATTTTTGCCCTATAATTTCCCATGATACATATATACCCTCCCTTACCCCCCTTATACCCCCCTTATGGGTATATATTTACTCTCATATAGGTTTTACCCAATTAAGGGTTGCCACGGTTGCCACCTCTGCAATCATCTGTGTTGCAGGATAATATCCGGCAACCGTACCCTCTTGACGGTTGCCAAATGGGTTGCCACGGTTGCCACTTTTGGCAACCCTTTACGTAAAAATGGCAACCGTCATACGCTGACGGTTGCCACACGGTTGCCACTTAAAAATTATTCTAAAAGTCGGATTTAAGTAGATTGCAAGTATATGGTCTTACATAAAGGACCATCCTTACTCCGGCTGTCAGAGCACCTCTTTGCAGCGGTTCGAGATTTTGTCGAATTTGGCTTTCTGCTCCGGCGTCATGTCTTTCTCCATACCTTTGAGCTGGCTGTGGAGCTTCGCGAAGGGAATGAAGAATGTCTCCGAGGCCATGCGTCCGGCGCCGGGGGTGAACTGGCCGTCGGGATAGAAACCTTCGCGGATTTCGTTGCCAAGCGACTGGTATTTGCTTAGGAGACCGTCGATTTTCTTGCCGGAAGCGGCGGCTTTCTCGGCTTTGGCTATGGAGTCGGCTTTGGCTGCGGAATCAGCTTTTGCCATCGAGTCTGCCTTTGCTATCGAGTCCAGCCGGGCCAGCGAATCGGCGCGGGCTATGGAATCGGCTTGTTCCTGAGTCTGTTCCGATGCGGCAGAATCGTTTCCTGCCGACTTGTTGCCGCCACAGGCAGTTATGGCCAATGCCATGGCTACTGTAGCCGAGAGATAAAATAATTTTCTCATTTTTTGGATAGTTATAAATTGTTAATGACATCGGGAGAGAAATTCGTTTACAAGTGTCGCGGCGGCGTGAACCGAAGTCAACTGCGGCGCGAAGGCTACGCAGTTGGCCACATACCGCTCGCTGTTGCCGGTGATTTCCAGCAGCTCGTCAAGCGCCCAGTCATCCTTCACAATACCGAGGTTGTGTTCCGCGACGGTCTTTGCCGAGTTGGGGACGGAGTTGGTCAGCACCGGCGTTCCGCACACTATCGATTCGGGGATGGAGACGACGTTAAGATCGCGCGAAGTGGCAATGAGGGAGGCTTTTGCGCGCGAAAGGTGTTCCACCATCTCGCTGTGAGGCGTGAAGCCGAAGAATGTCACCCGGTCTTCGATGCCCGCCTCGCACACTTGCTGTTTGAGTTCCTGCTCCAGCGGGCCGCGGCCGAATATCTTCAGCACATAATTGCTGCCGGCGGGATGCTTGGCGAACTGCGCGAACGCCGCGATTATACGGTCCACGTTCTTACGCTTGATAAGCTGTGCCACGACGGCCAGCGAGTCGGTCTTTTCGCTGCGCGTAACGAAACGGTCGGCGTTTATTCCGTGGTCCACAATTTCGGCGGATGTGTTTTTGTGATATTGCGACACAAAGTTGCGGGCGGCTTCGGAACGGGCCACCACCAAGGGACGGCGCATCAGCGGCCGCGCCACGAAGTTGTACCAAAAGCGGGAAGGAAGCCGGTGGAACTTAGCCGGATGCACCGACAGCTCGTGCCATATCACCGTTTTTTCGGGCGCGATGCGGGCGGCGTAAAGACTCGGGAAACTGAACAATTCGCTGGAAATTATGATGTCATACCCGGCGGCGTTGTTCTTCAGAAAACGCTTAAGCTCCGGGGAACAAGGCAATGCCGTGGGCTGGAATATCCGAGGCAGCGATGAACGGAAGAACCGGATGTCGAAAGGATACTTTTCCTCATTGGCCGGACGGTATTCCTCGGCGGCGCACAACGTTACGTCGTGTCCCGACTGCAGGAAGCCCAGACACATATTGTACATCATGGTATCCTTGAGGGAATCAACCTTAGGGATTACGCCACTATCGGGCGTGAACATAATGGCATTGAGAATCAGTATCTTCATTAGAGTTTCAGTTCTCCGGGTAATGGTGAGCACAAACCGCCGGTCTCCCGGTTAAAACTAAAGGCTGCCGTCAAAAAAGGCGGCAGCCGGTAAAAAATGCAGTACAGGAAGTGGGACTCGAACCCACACAGCCGGTAAAGGCCAGGGGATTTTAAGTCCCCCGTGTCTACCATTCCACCATTCCTGCAACAGTGTTTCGACACCTTGCCGTGTCGCCACGGTTTCGTTTATCGCTGCAAAGTTATGAAAAATTTTTTATTCCGGCAAGTTTTTCACTCATCTTTTTTGCGGAGGCGGAATCGTACGCCTCGCCAGGCCATGGCGGCCGAGAGGAGGGTTACGGCGGTCATCAGGGCATAGGAGACATAGTCGCCCGGCGCAAGCGAGGAGGCGTAGGCCGCCGAGGTGAGCAACAGCGACACTATCACCGTGCGCAATGCACGCCGCGAATAGAAGTAGCCGTAAAGGCGGCGGTTTACTGCGATATAGAGCACAAGGCACAGCAGGCAGTCGGCTGCCAGGCCGTAGCCCAGACCATATAGCCCGAACAGCCAATAGCCTCCCACCCCCATCACCAAGGTCTGGAAGTTGCACCATACGGCTTCCATCCAGAAGAAGACTTTCTTGTTGTCCATGGCCAGGGTGATGTAGCCCAGCGGATACATGGCGGCCCGCAGCGCCAGCGCCACGGCCAATATCCTCAGCAACGGAACAATTTCGAGATATTGCTCTGTTAAGAGCACCCTGACCACCAGCGGCGCGAAAAGTATAAGCAGCGACGCCAGCGGCGCCACCAGCAGCGAGATGATTTCAGTCTGCCGGTCCACTATGTCCCGGAATTGTTGCCGCTCCTTCACGGCGCCCATGAGGCGCGGAAGATAGTCCATGGCAAGGGCGGTGAAAATCACTCCGGCATACTGGTTGGTCAGCGAATTGGCACCCTGCCAGAAACCAACATCGTCGAGCGTGCCGGCACTGCGCACGTATATGTTGGTGAGGTAGAGGACGCCGGTATTGATGCAGTCGCTCACCATGAGAATGAGTCCCAGCGCCACCAAGCGCTTCACTATGGCACCGTGCTCGCTCCACAGGAATTTCACTCCGCGCGTTCCCACGGTTTTTCTCACTGAATATGAGTAAACCGCAGCCATCACTGCGGCGAAGACCAGCATGGCCGGGACTATGCCCCTGTAGCCGAAAAGCCAGTAGAGCGGCACTCCGGCAAGCAATCCGGTGAGCGACCCGATGATGGTTGCTTTGGATATGGATTTTACCCGATGAAGGCCCTGAAGCACCGACATGTCGCCCTGCCAGCAGACCGTAAGGAACACCACCGGCGCGAGCAGCAGCATACCGTAGTACTGCGAATCGTTTCCGAAGGTGAAACGTCCCAGCACGGATGAGAGCGACAGCGTGGCGAGCAATCCTATGACGGCGGTAATGGCAACAATGCGGCGCACGGCTACAACGATATGGCGCAGACGCTCCGGGTCGTCGGCTGCGCCTCCCGTTTCCTTCACTATGGCAAGGTTGACGCCCAGCGACGATACCTTACGCAGCGTCTCGGCAGTGGAATTGAACAGCGACATTATACCCATCCCTTCCGGCCCGAGGAAGATGGCCACGAACTTGCCGCGCAACAGCCCCACGAGTATCTGGAACAGCTGCACACCCCCGAAAAGGGTATTCCCTTTCAGGATGTTGCGGTATGAATTGTTCGGTTTTTTGCTCATGGTGCGGTCAGGGCCGTTGTTCGGGGGTTGTCACAGTTGCAGGATGTAGCGGGAATAGAGGGTGGCGGTGGCGCCGTAAGAGCTCTTTTGGCGCAAGAGACCGGCGTTCAGGACCTGACCGCCCTCTTCGTTAGAGGTACCGAAGTCGAAGTAGCGGTGCGTAGTTGAGAAGAGCGCTATGAGATGATGGAAAAGGGGCGCAAGCAAGTTCAGTTCACGGCCTCGCTGCGTGGTGGCTATGTACTGTGCGTGCGCCACGGTGCCGGTGAGATACATGCACACTCCGGCCTGCGGGACGCCGTCAAGCGATGCAGTGAAGAAGCGTATATTCTGCGGGAAGCGGTCGCGGAGAAGCGTCAGCTCGGCGGCGGTGTGCACCGGCGCCACGCCGTGCCGTTCGCGGAGGCAATCCTCGAGCAGACGGTGGAACGCCGCCACGTCGCGGGTCTCCTCAATGACGGGAGCGAGCGCTTCGGCCTTGCGCAGATGGCGGCGCATCAGGGTGTTGAACGTCCCCGGGTCACGGTAGTCGATGGTCGATGACACCTGTGCGCCGATCAGCGTAGCGCCGAAACGGTAGAGCGCGTAGAGATCTTCCTGCGACGGGCGCCGCGCGTATATGTGAGGCAACGGCTTGTAGTCTATGGCCTTTATGCCGTGGCGGAGACAATGTTCCGCTGCAGCGCTGAAAAGGGAGAGTACATCTTCGGCATCGAGGTGTTTTTCAGGCAGAATCCAGCCGCCGTAAGTCAGACCGCCGTGGCTGTGCAGCACGCCGTCCTCCGTAAGGTTGGCCGGCAGCATGGCCAGAAGGCGTCCGCGGCGCCGCGCCATGAGCGACCGGTCGCGGAAACGGTCGGAATGATAGTCCATATAACCGCGCTGGAAGAGGAATACGGAGTTGCGTGCCGCCGAAGCGAAAGCATCCCACGCCTCCCTCTGCCGCGGCGTGTAAAACTCTATCTCCCAATCGTTTGCTTCTACAAGTCCAGCCATTCCTTCGGATTTAGTTTAGTTCGTTTTTTCCACACCTCGAAGTGTAGTATCCCTTTGCGCGGATTTTGCGGATATTTGGTAAGCTTACCCAGTTTCTTCCCCTCCTTCACCTTGTCGCCTTTCTTGACGTCGGGTTTCTGAAGATGGCCGTAGACGGTGTAATAGGCGCCGTCGTGGCTGATGATTACGACGTATCGGTAACCCGGGATGAAGTAGACGGCAGTCACCTTACCGGCAGCCACGGCACGCGCGTGTGCGTTATTGCCGACCGCAGCGTCGATGCCCGGATTGTCGATTTTTACCTTTTTCTGACCCGGCCACGTCTGCTCTCCGAAAGAGCGAACTACCTTGAAGTCACGGCCGGTGACGGGCAGCGGCAGCGTTCCTTTCAGCTCGGCGAAGGAAAGGCCCTCATCTTTGCCACACTTCTTCTTGTCATCCTTCTTTTTCTTATCCTGCTTTTTTCCCGATTTGCCATCGCTGCGGACGGAGTCTACCTTTCGTTCGCCGCGGGGTTTGCGGCCGCGTGCCTTGGCATACTCCTCCGGCTCCGGGTCACGCGGAGCGGCCAGCGCTTCCGCCACCGGGGCAAAGGCAAACACAAACGCCACGAAAGGCACCAGAAGTAAGCGCGGAGCCATAATATCAAATCAGGTTTTTGAAGAAGTCGCGGAGCGACACCTGTCGGTAGTCCTTGTCTACCTTGGCGGGGACAACGGGACGTCCGTTGAAGTCCGGATCCTTCACCGTGAGGCCGAAGTCGCGGTCCTTGGAGTTGCGGCGCACGCGCAGGGAAATCTCCGTTTCGTTCTTCTTGTACGTATACTCGGCCTCGGCCTGCTGACAGCAGTCGAGGGTGGTAACCAGGATATTGGAGGTGCGGCCGTCGGGCAGCGTGGTATAGCCGCAGTTCACCTCATACTCCACCGGCTGGCGCAGAGGCAGCACGAGCCACCCCTCCTCGCCGGGAACGGTGTAGAACTCGGCCTCGTCGCTGTTCTCCATCGAGAGTGTGCCGCTGTCGGGCAGGAAGATGCGCCCTAAGAAGATGTCCTGCAGGTCGCCGAGCGTCACGGGTAGGTCGGCCATCAGCGACGATATGTCTTGCATAACATAGGTTTTCTTCACCTTGTTGACCAGGGTGAATTTCTTCTTGTCCACTTCCAGCGTACCAACTTCCCCCATCAGCGGCACGCGTATGGAGAGCACGATGCGCTCCCCTTTCTTCATGTACATCTTGTAGGAAGGTGTCAGGAAGAGGCCGTCGATGCGGAGCTTGCCGGTGAGGGTCACCTGCTTCCACGGGGTATAGGTGCCGGTGATGGTCTCGGCGGCCATGACGGCGGAGTCGGCGGCCATGAGGGTGCGGTAGGTATCCTCGGAGAAGTCCTGATGGCCGGGGGTGTCCAGAATGTTCACGCACTTGCCGGCGTAGTTGAACTGCAGCACCGAAGAGGTGACCGAGATACCACGCTGCTTTTCAATGTCCATCCAGTCGGACACGGCGTGCTTGGCGCTCTGCTTGCCCTTGACGGAACCAGCCTGATTGATGGCTCCACCGTACAGCAGCAGCTTTTCGGTAAGGGTGGTCTTACCTGCGTCGGGGTGGCTGATGATGGCGAACGTCCTGCGGCGTTCGATCTCTTCACGATTTGTCATAGATGATAGCTTCTCCTATAAAAATTGCCTTTGCAAGGCAGAGAATAAATGGCAGACAGATGGTGTCTTACATGGGAGCCTCCATCTTGCTTTCTGAGAAAACCCTCTCCGGCCTGATGTCAGCCGTGACTGAGAGGGTTCTTGTTTTTACACATACGCACCTTATTCTATACGAAAACGCGTGATAA
>OHBJ01001932.1_pt1 | contig 14189 bp, 12 predicted proteins | sample 1577241 | NCBI WGS metagenome assembly OHBJ01 (sample SAMEA3541594, study PRJEB24748) | human gut metagenome | biome: human gut; feature: human-associated habitat; material: faeces | place: China | collected 2012
AAGTTGTTCTACTTCGACCCTAACACCGCTGACAGCACGCAGCTACTGCAATTGGCCCCGCCAGACTCCTCCCGCGTTATTTGTCCAAACATCAATATTCAGCCCTTCACGCCCAAAAATACCCCAAATCATTGCACAGATTTGAAATAAATCGTAATTTTGCATAATTTACAGAAGCAGAGAGACTAATCTTCCGTTTTTCCGGACGGAAGAAGCAAAGTGACACCACAGAAAAAAAACAACTGAAAAAACAAAATATGAAGATTAAAGCGTTATCACTTCTCGTTTTTATGGCCTGCTCCCCGCTGCTGATGGCACAATCGAGCATGACCGACCAGCAAGTTCTAGAGTATGTAAAACAAGGCATGTCCGAAGGTAAGGACCAGCGCCAGATGGCCACTGAGCTGGCTCGCCGTGGCGTGACCCGCGAACAGGCCGAACGTGTCAAAAAGTTGTACGAACAGGAACAGGGAGTCAGCACTTCCAAAATGAGCGGTACCGAGCTGAACGAAGCCCGCCTGCGCGAAGCCACTCAGGAAGAAAGCACCACCTCCGTACTGGAAAATCCGCAGCCTGACAGCCGCGAACTGGCACAGGAAAATCAGGTATTCGGACGCAACATCTTCAATACCCGCAACCTTACTTTCGAGCCCAGTGTCAACATCGCTACTCCTCCCAACTACCGTCTCGGTCCGGGCGACGAAGTGATTATCGACATCTGGGGAACCAGCCAGAACACCATCCGTCAGCAGATTTCGCCCGACGGCACCATCAATATCGAAAAAATCGGTCCGGTCAGCCTGAGCGGCATGACCGTGAGCGAAGCCAACAGCTACCTGAAGCGTGTGCTGGGCAAGACCTACAGCGGACTGGACGCCCCCGACGGAACCCTTGAAATCCGCCTGACCCTGGGCAACACCCGCACCATCCAGATTAACGTGATGGGCGAAGTAGTGCAGCCGGGCACCTACGCCCTGTCATCCTTCTCCACCGTGTTCCACGCCCTTTACCGCGCCGGCGGTGTGAGCGATATCGGTAGCTTGCGTAACGTGCAGGTAACCCGTAACGGCAAGACCGTGGCCAAGGTCGATGTGTACGACTTCATCATGAAAGGCAAGACACAGGACGACATCCGCCTGCAGGAAGGCGACGTGATTATCGTGCCCGCCTACGAAGCCCTGGTGCAGATCAGCGGCAACGTGAAGCGCCCCATGAAGTTCGAAATGAAGAAAAACGAAACCCTCGCCACCCTGATCAACTATGCCGGCGGTTTCTCGGCCGATGCCTACACCCGCTCCCTGCGCGTAGTGCGCCAGAACGGCGAAGAATATGAAATCAACACGGTGAAAGAAATAGACTACTCCGCCTACCCCATGCGTAACGGCGACGTGGTGACCGCCGAAGCCATCCTGAACCGCTTTACCAACAAGCTGGAAGTGCGCGGTGCCGTGTACCGTCCGGGCATCTACCAGCTCAACGGCGAAATCAATACCGTGCGTGCCCTGGTGAACGAAGCCAAGGGCCTGACGGGCGATGCCTTTACCAACCGTGCCGTATTGCAGCGCGAGCGTGAAGACCTCACCACCGAAATCATCAGTGTAGACGTGCGCAGCATCATGGCCGGCACCAGCCCCGACATCCCCTTGCAGAAAAACGACATTCTCTATATCCCCAGCATCCACGATCTGGAAGACCGCGGCGATGTGGCCATCTTCGGCGAAGTGGCCAAGCCCGACTCGTATTCCTATTCGGACAACATGACGCTGGAAGACCTTATCATCCGCGCCGGCGGATTGCGTGAATCGGCCTCTACCGTACGTGTGGACGTATCCCGTCGTATCAAGGACCCCAAGAGCACCCACTCTACCGACAGCATCGGCCAGATGTTCACCTTTGCCCTGAAAGACGGTTTCGTAATCGACGGAGAGCAAGGCTTCACCCTCCAGCCCTACGACCAAGTGTTCGTACGCCGCAGCCCGGGTTACCAGGCACAGCAGAACGTACGAGTAACCGGTGAAGTCATTTTCGGCGGTACCTACGCCATGACCACCACCGAAGAACGCCTGTCCGACCTCGTCAAGAAAGCCGGCGGTGCTACTCCGAAAGCCTACCTGCGCGGTGCCAAGCTGATTCGCGTGGCGAACGATGAAGAAAAGAAACGCATGCGCGACGTTATCAACCTGATGAACCGCCAGTTCGGCGAAGCCATGATGGACTCTCTGGGCATCCGCGTGGAAGACACCTTCAGCGTAGGTATCGATTTGGAAAAAGCCATGGCCAAACCCGGCAGTGAGTACGACCTGGTATTGCGCGAAGGCGACGTACTGGATGTACCGAAAATGAACAACACCGTGAAAGTGAACGGCGCCGTCATGATGCCGAACACCGTGGGTTACCTCAGTGACAAAAACGCCAACTACTACCTCGACCAGGCCGGCGGCTATGCCCTCAATGCCAAGAAGAGCAAGAAGTTCGTCATTTATATGAACGGACAGGTGGCCCGCATCAAAGGCCGCAGTAAAGACAAGATTGAGCCGGGCTGCGAAATCATCGTACCGAGCAAGAAGAACAAGAAAGTCAATGTAGGCGAAATCCTGGGCTATGCCTCTTCCTTCGGTTCATTGGCCACCATGTTCGCTACCATCTCTAACCTGATTAAGAATTAAAGCCATGGAAGAAAACAAGCACTATACAAATCCGGAATACCGTCCGGCTACAGAAGATGACGATGTACTCCAGATAGACTGGATGAGCATTCTCCGCCAGCTTCTTGCCATCCGCAAGAAGTTCTATATAGCAGCTGCAGTAGGCGTTATTTTAGGTGTTTTCATTGCTCTGACCACCCCTAAACAATACACCGTCAGCATTACCCTCTCCCCCGAAATGGGCAGCGGCAAATCCGGCAGCGGCCTGGCGAGTATGGCGGCCTCCTTCCTGGGCGGAAGTATTGGCACCGACAGCCCCGATGCCCTGAATGCGACCCTGACCCCAGACATTGTAGCTTCTACTCCTTTCCTGTTGGAACTCTTCGATGCCCATGTAGTGAGTCAGAACAAACAGATTGACACTACCTTCACCGCCTATCTGGATGAACAGAAATCTTCGTGGATAAGCTACATATTGAAAGCTCCCGGCATGGCCATCGGCGGCATCAAATCTCTGTTCAATGAAGAGAAACAAGAAGAAACAGGAAGCGTACAGAAAGGAGGCATTGAACTTAACGAAGAAGATGCAAAGAAACTAGAAAGTCTCCGCAAGCAAATTTCAGCTGAAGTAGACAAAAAAACAGCTATTACGACTCTGAGGGTCACCTTACAAGACCCCAAAATAGCAGCCACCATAGCGGACAGCGTAGTATCTAAATTACAGCAATACATCACCACCTACCGCACCAGCAAGGCTAAGGAAGACTGTCTGTATCTGGAAAAACTTTACAAGGAACGCCAGCAGGAATACTACAACGCCCAGCAGCGTTATGCCCGCTATGTGGATGCCAACAGTAACGTAGTATTCCAAAGTACTTTGGCAGAGCGCGAACGTCTGCAGAACGACATGAACCTGGCCTACCAGGTGTACAGCCAGGTGGCTCAACAATTACAGGTAGCCCGCGCCAAGGTGCAGGAAGAAAAGCCCGTATTTGCTGTGGTAGAACCGGCGGTAGTTCCGCTAAAACCGTCAGGTACTAGCCGCAAAGTCATTCTGCTAGGCATGGTATTCCTGGCTGTGACCTTTACCGGCGCCTGGGAACTGCTGGGTAAAAAATACTGGCAGCAGCTCAAGGAAGGTCTGAAGCAGAAAGACTGATATCAGGCAGTTTCGGTGAACCGGGCCATCGCCTGACGATTGCGGTTCACCTCCTCATACGTGTACATCACGACGCGGTATCCCCTCTTTCCCGCCACGCGGAGCTGTTCGAATCCTGCCTTGCGCAGGGCCAGCCCCACCTTGACGGCACTGAGGGGATTCTTCATACCCCCACTGATGTGCGAAAGAATTTCTCCCACCGTCAGAAAAAGACATTCCTCGCCGGGCAGCGGTACCCGGAAGAAGGCCAGCAGCAAGTCCGTTTCCAGACTGGCCGTTTCAAACCGTTCGTTGCGCGCATTCACCTGCGCAATCTCCTTTTCGTCAAACCAGTAGCGGAACCCCTCCTGCCACAGCCTCAGAGCCTGTCCGTACACCCCCTCGTAATCCACGGGATGCGTGTAGGGGTCGTCTATGTGTACCACCGTGAAGGGCAGCCAGCGCCGGCTTCCCGTGGGGTCGTTCAGAAATTCCGGCTGGTTGGTCGTACCGCAGAAACTCGCGATGTGCGGCCGGTTCTCTTTGTAGTGTCCGTAAGCCCTCCGTTCGTTTACCGCCGGCAGCGTCACCATCGCCTTGAGCTGGTTGATGTCCTCCAGGCGCATCTCGTCAATTTCCTCCAGGCAAATCAGTGCAAACTCCGAGAGTGCCAGGTTGTCGTCCTTCGTCACCCGCCCACGGTTGGAACGCACCGAAAAATACCGCTGCAGCTCCGGCGGGAGCAGACGCGCCAGCCAGGTCGTCTTGTAACAGCCCTGCCGCCCCACAAACACCAGAATTTCATGATTCGTCACCTCCTTCACCATCAGCGAAGCTACCGTGGCCACCAGCCACTTGCGGAAACACGTGTCGAACAGGGCCGCGTCACCCTCCACCTGCACCGTGGCCGCCAGCCGCCCGATGTGGTCGGTCACCCCGTCCCATTTCGGCAGCGAACGGAAATACTGCGTAAAAGGATTGAATTCCGGCACAAACTCCGACTCCAGTACCGAGCGCACGTCGCACAGCCGTACTGCGTGCCCCTCCTTGGTCATTCGGCTCCAGAGCGAGTTCACCATACGGTCGGTCAGGTCGACAAACTCGTCGGCATCGGGATGCCGTATCTCCTCTTTTCCGGTGATGACATTTTTCCGGAACTCCGCCTGCGTCGTAAGAAAGTCCTCAATCATATCGGGTGTAGCCAGGCGCATACGAGCATCTGCCGCGCGTCCGTTTCCCCCACCGCGCAGCTCGGCCGCCCGCTTTCCGTGCGACTCCGTATCGGCATAACACGAGCGGAAAATGGCAGCCACATCCCCGTCGTATTCCGGAAAACGTCCGTCTGCCCAGCCGATGGCCTGCTCCAGCGGCAGACCGAATTCGTTCATCAGATAGCCCATGCGCATGATATAGTCGTTGTGATGGTGCGCGGCATACACCACCCCCTGCCAGTCCAGTTCCTTGCGGATGCGGGCCACCACCCGCTCTACACGCCCCACACGCGGGGCAGCCGGTTTCGTCAGCCGTTCCGGATCAAAACGGAAAGGCTCGGCATCAGGCCGGAAAAACACCTTCTCGTCGTGCGCCAGTCCGCTCAGTCGCGTGGCATTCTTGCAGGCCGGGTCGAAACTGCACCCCGTCAGCTGCCCATAATGCTCGTTCACCCCACGGAACACCCGGGTGTAGCACGCCGCCCGGTCGGTGTCGGCCGTCTCATCCTCCAGACAGTAACGGCACACCACCCTTACCCCTTCTCCGCTGACGGTGGTATAAGCCAGCAGCGTGTGCGGATCGGCACATACCCGGCTGAAGAGTTCCTCCACCCTCCCTTCGGGCACATGGTCAAAGTCCACCATCGAGAGCCCTGTCCATCCGCTGATGTCGGCTTTCCGCTTGCCTTTCTCAAAGCGCACCGCCACGGCAAAGCACGGACAAGCTGCCTTCTCACGGCTGGCCACCGTTTTCTGTCCCCGCGAACGGTAGTAGCGGTATTTTTCGGTACGGTCGGCCAGCACTTTGTCCTCCTTTATCAGGCGGACTACTTCGTTGAGAGACACCGGCACCGGAATCGTGTCGGAATAGCCTTTAAAAAGGCTGAGCATCATTCTGTTCATTTTCTCGTATTTTATTTTATGATTTATTAAATTTGCAAATCGTTTAGTTTTAATTTGCGGTTTCTCTTTTTCGGAACCCCAAGACGAATGTAACAGAAGTTTGTTAAATCGACAAATTTGCATTGCACGCATACGTGCAATGTTTTAACTAATAATTTGCTGTAATTTTATTTTTTAAACAAAAATCATTATGAAACAAGCAAAATTGATTGAATTAGGACAGATGTTGGAAGCGTGGCGTCATCAGGTATTGCCGCATGGCCGTACCCTTACCGAACACGAACTCTGTCAGCTGGCTCCCATGAGTCCGCACACGTATCAAAAAGTAAAAAAGGGCTCCTGACGGATCTTACCCTCCTGGGACGCATACTGGCAATGTACTGCCGCCTGCTTGCCGACGACACAGCACAACAGGATGAACTGCTGCGCGATTTTGCCCGGTCGCTGACCGCCGACCTGGAGCGTCTGGAGGCACAACGCACTTCCGGAAAGCCGCGCGCGCAACCCAAATCTTGACAGGTTGACGGGTTGTCACCGACTTTTCAAACTTTTTATATACAGGTGTGGAAAAAAGTCAGTCTACTATTTTTCCACACCTTTCTTATAGAAGTTTTGTAAAATGCCTGCCAACCCCGACAAGTGTACATGCGTTCCAGTCCAAATGTACTTGTATTTCGAGGCAAACGCACTTATGTTTCAAGCCAAACGTACTTGCGTTTGAAAACAAATGCACTTGCATGTGCCTGTGTACGCACCCGCATTTTGTCGAACAATAAAAAAGTACCTTGAAAAGGCATAAAACCCTATAAAAGATTGCATAGGTATCAAATAAACGCTAATTTTGTATCGTCTTATATAGATACGTTACGTTTATCATTTCTGGTGAATAGGCTGGGAGTGGTAACGGCGAAGCATACTCAAAATCTACTATTACAACGAAAAGTGCTCTTCAATATTAATCTACGTCATTAACTAGGGTACCAACTAACCATCGTCTCCTTTATCCTACGAATAGGCTAAATTACGAAAGCAATATATTTAGAGAAGAGGTAAGAAATTCCTTTCTTTATCAAATAATAATTAATTTATAAATCTATTTTTAGACAGATATCCTCTAAAGATTTCGCTAAAAGAAGTATATAAATTAGAAACTTCTTGTATTCTTATGAGCTATACAACTGAAAACAATAAGCGAATAGCAAAAAACACCTTATTACTTTATATAAGGATGTTATTTCTTATGATAATCTCACTTTACACCTCTCGAGTTATATTACAAACATTAGGAATTGAGGACTTTGGTATTTATAATGTTGTGGGAGGAGTAATTAGTATGTTAGGATTTTTAACTAGTTCATTGGGGGGAGCTTCTTCTCGATACATTACATACGACTTGGGAAAAGGCAATATGGCCGTAATGAAAAAAACATTTGGAAATATTCTTCTCATTCATTTACTCCTAGCAGGATTTATTATCTTAATAGGAGAGACATTAGGACTATGGTTTATAACGACACAATTGCAAATACCTGAAGAAAGAATAGAAGCAGCCTTTTGGGTATACCAATTCTCTATCTTCTCATCTGTTTTTGCCATAATCAGTGTTCCATATAATGCCTGCATTATTGCACATGAAAAAATGTCCGCATTTGCATATATCAGCATTATAGATGCAATTTTAAAATTAGGCATTGCTTATATATTAGTAATCATACCATACGACAAATTAATAATTTACTCTATCTTATATTTCGGAATCCAATTATTTGATCGAATTGTTTATGGAATTTATTGTAGAAAACATTTTGAGGAAACAAGGAGCAACCCTAACTTCGATAAGAAGCAGTTTAAAGAGATTTTTGCCTTTGCAGGATGGACAATGAATGGAAATCTAGCTGTTATTGGTTATACACAAGGATTAAATATTCTACTGAATATGTTTTTCGGGCCTGTAGTCAATGCGGCAAGAGGTATAGCCGTACAAGTACAAAATGTTGCTAGACAATTTTGTGGAAATTTTCAAATGGCATTAAATCCACAACTCACAAAGAGTTATGCAGTAGGAGATTATTCACGCATGCAAGAATTATTAAAAGTCAGTTCAAAATTTTCTTTTTTCTTAATTCTACTTATTTCACTCCCCATTATAATAGAAGCTCCTTTCCTTTTACAATGGTGGCTGAAAACAGTACCAGAACATACTGTCAGTTTTTTAAGACTAGTTTTATGTTCAAGTTTTATTGTTACTTTATCTAATCCCATTATAACCTCCGTTTATGCAACTGGAAAAGTCAAAAAATACCAATTACTAGAAGGAAGCACATTGCTTACCATTATACCAATATCTTATTTATTGCTGAAACTTTTTCATATACCACCAGAAACCGTCTTCTTCGTACACATCATTATAGAAATTATAACACAATTTATTCGTGTTCGTATAGTGCTTCCCTTGATTTCCATGTCACTACGCGAATATTTTTTAGATGTTATCTGGCCAATTATCAAGGTGGGAGTTTGTGCTCCAATTATTCCCATCCTATTACTACGTAGTTGTAATAACGACGGTTTCTTGTCATGTATAACCATAAGTACACTTACCTTTGTTTACACGCTTGGAGTAGTCTACTTTTTAGGATGTAATATAAATGAACAAGCCCTCATTAAAAATAAGTTAATACAGCTTACTAAAAAACATTAAGTAAACAATCTAAAAAACAAAACAACATTATGGTATCCATAATCATTCCAGTATACAATGTAGAACAATATATTTCACAGTGTATTGAAAGTATTTTTGCTCAAACATATACTGATTTTGAACTAATTTTAATTAATGACGGTAGTACAGATAAATCAGGTGAGATATGTGATAATTACGCAAAAAAAGATTCACGCATACATGTTTTTCATAAAAAAAATGGAGGGGTCAGTTCTGCTCGAAATGTAGGAATAGAACATGCAACAGGCGAATGGATTAATTTCATTGATTCAGATGACTGGATTTCTCCTGATTATTTAGAGAAATTAATGCAAAATACCCCAATTGCAGATTTGACCTTCTGGGGTTTTACAATCCACAATCCAGATGATTCACAAACAACATACAAGCCCTCCGAACAAAGTGCATATGGAAGAAAAAATATAGAATCAGTTCTAGCCTACCTTAAACAGAATCAACAACAAATTGAGTATTTAGGTTACACTTGGAATAAATTATTTAAAACATCCATCATTAAAGAAAAAAATATAAGATTTATTGAGAATTTAAGTACTAGAGAAGACGAAGTCTTCACCCTATCATATGCAAACTATATTAATTCAATAAAAGTAAAATCGTCTCTCTCATACAATTATAGAAATTTAAATAGTGGATTAACACATAAAAAAAATTCAACAGATGAATATTTAGTATTAATAAAGCAATTGACTGAAATTCTTTATCAATACAGTAACAAACAATTATTATTGGCTGAAGAAAACTCTATTTTAATCCATCTATTCAATGCCCTAATAGCAGATAAACTTTTTACAAGATCATGGTTTAGACTTATAAATAAGTTTATACATAAAGGGAGACTCTTAAAACAACAAGATAATATAACAAGCAAAAAAATGAATTTATTATTTAAATATAAATGTAAGTTATATCAATATATAATTACCATAATCTATTGCTTAAATGCTAAATGAAAATTTTATAATAAAATTAATTTAAGCAAGATGAACAATATAACAACAAAATGACTTTAGAATATGATATTGATAAAAATTTACAAAAGAATCCGAAGTTTATTTCTTACCAAGAAATATGGATTCCAAGGTCGTGGAATTAATTTTGGGAAAAATATCTCAATACATAATCCTCATTTTATCTCAATTGGAAATAATGTATTTCTTGATGACAATACAGAACTATATGTAAGACAGTCTATAACTGGCATTACACCAAACTTACAGATTGGGAACCATGTTCGATTCGGAAAATTCAACAGAATAGGTTGCGATAATAAAATAATAATTGAAGACAATGTAATATTCGCTCCTAATGTACATATATCAGATAGGAACCATGGCTATGAAGACATCAATATACCAATAAAAATGCAACCTATAACAACTAAGGGCCCTATAGTTATAGGTACAGGTACATGGTTAGGTTTTGGTTGTCAAATTATGTCTGGGGTTAAGATTGGGAAACATTGTGTCATAGCGGCAGGAGCTGTTGTAGTAAAAGATGTACCCAATTTTTCTGTGGTTGGAGGTAATCCAGCAAAAATATTACGATACTATAATCCTGAAACAAAATCATGGGAAAAGTATAAATAAAGTGGTATAACCTAAACCATCAATGATTTAAAGGAATTATGATAATAGGCAAATTACGAATAATATTAGAATACTTACTAATATTTTGTATCATAATAGAATTTTACACACCCTATACAGTTTTATCGTCAATTTTAAGGACAATACAGTTTCTTCCAATATTTATTTTACTAATTCTAATTTTTATTTCTCGATACTCTATAAACCACAAAGAGAACCTATATATTTTAATCTATTTAATAGGAGCTGTATTTCCTTTATTGTCACTACCTAGTAGTGCTTATCAAGGATTTATACTACGATACATTCTTCTATTACCTTTATTATGGATGTATATCATGCTCAGAAAAAGATTTAATTACCATGCATATCTATCCATTTTTCTCAAATACTCGAATACAGTCACTTTTATTGCCTTTATATCCATAATTATGTGGCTCTTATGTTCTGTATTACAAATTATCCCTCCTACTGCAATAATACCTTTTGAATGGGGTGATCGTACTACAGTATCAACCTACCTAGGTATATATTTCGAGACACAAAGCACTTCTGTTTTTGGACTACCATCATGGAGAAATTCAGGTATCTTTAATGAAGCACCTATGTATAACATGATTTTATGTGCTGCACTCTCAATAGAAGCCTTTATTAGACCTAAAACGTCTAAAATTCGAATATGGATTCTAATACTTACAATTCTAACGACTCAAACAACCACAGGGCAACTATTTCTAATTTTAATAGCCGGTTGGTATATCTATAAAAAAATAAACAAACGACACCGTATTCTATTAACAATCTTAGCTCCCTTATTATTAATTGGCGGGTATTTTATTACTAATAGCATAATTGATAATAAAATAAAAGAAGGGGGAGACACTTCTGTAAATGACCGTACTGAGGATATAATGATTTGTCTAGAAGTAGGAATGGAACATCCATGCTTTGGCATTGGATTGGTAACTTCTAAAGATAATAAACTTTTATGGCAAGGAAAGGATTTTGGATTTAGCAATTCTTTATTTGCTGTATTTGCTCGTGGCGGTTTATACGGGTTAACATTATATGTAGCTGCATTAATATTAATTCCGTATTGTTTCTATATGAAATATAAAGACTACAGATGGTTTTTCACAATGTTCTGTTTTTTTATAGTTTTTAGTTTCACAAACAGTTATGCAAAATATCTAACATTCTTATTCCTAGCATGGGGATTATCAAATATAAATTTGAAAAAGGGAAAAATAATATGAAAGAAGTCGGCATTTTGGTTGTAACATACAACCGTATCAAACTTTTACAGGAATGTATTGAAAGTTTACGTCTACAAACTTTTCAAGATTATGACATCATTGTAGTAAATAATAGTTCAACTGACGGTACACAAGAGTGGCTAAATACTCAAAGTGATATCATAACAATTACTCAAAAAAATTCGGGAGGCGCAGGAGGATTTTATACAGGTCTCAAATATATAGCAGAACAAGGTTATGGCTACTGTTGGTTAATGGATGACGACGTTGTTTGCAATAGCAATGCATTAGAATGTCTTCTTAAAACAGCTCATAAATATCCCGACTCAGGTTTTTTCTGTATGTTTTCAGAATATGATACTTCTTCCACACGATCTCTTCCACATAGCTGTCCAGATGCTCTCTTAAAATCCCGCTGTACGAATCCTGCTGTAAAAGTTTTGCAAAAAACTTGTTCATGTTATGAAGCATGCCGGACGATGCCCTGACCGAACGCCTGCTGGAAGCGTTTACATGGCAAAGCCCCAACAAAGCGCTGGAAACCATCCCGGTTAAAGTCAGTGTCAGCGCCGTGACCCACACCAAACAGGAACTGACCCTGCGCCGCCCGGCCTTTTTGCAAAAGTCCGGCATGACCGGGGCGGAACGCGGCACGGCCATCCATGCGTTTTTGCAGAGCGTCCCCTTTGGCCCGCAGCCGCCAGAGCTGGAAGCCGAAGTGCAGCGCCAGCTGGACCTGCACCTGCTGGACCCGGAGCTGGCCAAAGTGCTGGATCTGGAACAGGTACGCCCGTTTTTTGCCAGCGGGGTATGGCAGCGCATTGCCGCTTCCCGCCAGGTCCTGCGGGAAGAACCGTTCATTACCGCGCTGCCGGCCGGAGAAGTCGTCCCCGAAGCGGCGGGGCAGGGGAGAGCGGCCAAGGCCCCGGTGCTGGTGCAGGGCATTGCTGATGTGGTGCTGGTGTTTGACGACCACGCCGAAATTCTGGACTATAAAACCGATAAAAGCCGCAATGCCACCTATTATATTGAGAGCTATGCCGCGCAGCTGCGGCTGTACCGCCGTGCGTTTGCCCTGCGTTTGCCGGTGCCGGTAACAAAGCTGACCATCTACTCGTTCGCCATGCAGGATGAAATCGATATCCCGCTGGAATATGCCGCCTTTGGAATAGGCGATAAACTTTTGGGCAGATAACGTGATTTTTTTCTGCCTGCCCCCCTTGACGCACGGGGGTTGGTATGCTATTATAGTAATACCTCTTTTGCGGGTCTATTTTTTTGTGCCCATTTTTAGGCACAGGGCCCGCGGGCGCAAAGGGCGGCAACCCTTTGCACAACGAGGGAGGCCTTTGGGCGCAGCGCAAAGCATCAAGCTTTAACTTCGGTGCTGCACCCGTATAAACCGTTAATTGGAGGTGCCGAACGAATGACTGTCAAGATCACCCTGGCCTGCACCGAGTGCAAGCAGCGTAACTACAACAAGGAAAAGAACAAGAAGAACAACCCGGATCGTCTTGAGATGAAGAAGTATTGCCGTTTCTGCAAGAAGCATACTGTTCACCGCGAAACAAAGTAAGTTTGAAGGAGCTTTTAAGATGGCTGATAACAAAGCGGTAAACCAGACCGCCGCCAAGCCGGAAGAAGCTAAAGCCGACAAAAAGGCTAAGGCAAACGACGGCAAAAAGAAGGTTCCCTTCACTGCCAAGGTCAAGAACTTTTTTGGCCGTATCACCAAGTATTTCCGTGATACCAAAAGCGAGCTGAAAAAGGTTGTGTGGCCCAGCAAGGAAGACACCCGCAACAACACCATTACCGTTATTGTGGTTGTGGTAATCGCGGCTGTTGTGCTGGTGCTGCTGGACATGGCGTTTGGCGGTATCATTCACCTGCTGATCGGCGCGTGAACCGGCTTTTGAGCGGAGGCAACTATGGCTGAACAAGCATATTGGTATGTTGTGCATACCTATTCCGGCTATGAAAACAAAGTCGCAACGGATCTGATGACCATGGTGGAAAACCGCCGCATTCAGGATCTTATCTGCGATGTCAAGGTCCCCACCGAGACCGTGATGGAGGATCAGTTTGATAAAACCGGCAATAAGATCGGCGAAAAAGAAGTTCAGCGCAAGATCTACCCCGGCTATGTCTTTGTCAAAATGGTCATGAACGATAATACCTGGTACATTGTCCGCAACACCCGCGGCTGCACCGGTTTTGTCGGCCCGGCTTCCAAGCCGGAACCCCTCTCGGAGGAGGAAGTCGCCAAGCTCGGCGTTGATAACGGCGTTGCCGCGCCCGAAGTCGATTATGCCGTGGGCGACAATGTCGAGATCACTTCCGGCACAATGGAAGGTTCCATCGGTACGGTGGAAGAGATCAATCTCGACGAACGCAAGGTCCGCATCAAGATCAACATGTTTGGCCGCGAAATCCCGGCAGAACTTGGTCTGCACGAAGTCAAACTTCTGTAAGCGGAACTTAGCGCAAATCGCCTGGCAACAGGCAAGTAATTCCGGTAGAAACTGCGCATGAGCAGTTTTTATAGAGCGTGCGAGGGTCGCATGCTCGTGGGAGGCCTGCACCGCGGGCCGCAACTCACCACAAATTTTGGAGGTGCAATTTATCATGGCACAGAAAATCACTGGCTACATTAAGCTGCAAATTCCCGCCGGCAAGGCAACTCCGGCTCCCCCTGTTGGTCCTGCTC
>OHBJ01001935.1_pt1 | contig 14182 bp, 16 predicted proteins | sample 1577241 | NCBI WGS metagenome assembly OHBJ01 (sample SAMEA3541594, study PRJEB24748) | human gut metagenome | biome: human gut; feature: human-associated habitat; material: faeces | place: China | collected 2012
AAACGGAGAAATCTGGGCGGTTTGCGTTCCAAGATTAAGACATCTTTCGGAAGTGGATATTGTGAACAGGTATAATGCACAAATCCGTGGCATTTGCAATTATTACTGCTTAGCAGCGAATTATGATAAGCTGAATTATTTCCGTTATCTTATGGAATATAGCTGTCTAAAGACGCTTGCAAGCAAAAGCAACAGCACAACGAGAAAAATCATCCAAAAATATCGTCATGATGGCAAATGGGCTATTCCCCATGAAGTTAAAGGCGGTATCAAATATGCAAAGCTTGTCTCGTTAGCTGACTGCAAAGCCGGTAAGTTGATGTCCGATAAAGACCCATGGCAATACAAATCCTTTGACCCGAAAAAGCTGTCACAATATGTGCGGTTAAGCGCAGGGGTATGTGAGCTGTGTGGTGATAATAGTGATTCCTGCTGTATTTATCATGCAGGTAAAATGAAGAATCTGAAAAGCACTACGGAATGGGGCAAGAAAATGCTTCACATGAGACGTAAAACGTTGATTGTTTGCCCGAAATGCTTCAAAAAGATTCACAGGGAACAAAATAAATGACATGTCAATAATGAATGGAAAGCCGTGTACATCGAGAGGTGTAAGCACGGTTTGGGAGGGGCTTTGTGCAAACCTGTCATCGAAAGATGATAAGGCGGCACACTGCTACCTCACGAAAAGAAGCTGATTTCCGCACTTGAAGAAGAGAACGTGTTCAGACCTCTTGCAACTAAGATTCAGACCTCAAGCGGTGACAGAAAGATTCCTGTTATCACACAAAAGGGCGAAGCATCGTGGATGGAGGAAGAGGAAGCATATTCCCTTTCTGATGATTCTTTCGGTCAGATCGCACTTTCTGCATACAAGGTTGGTACAGCTATCAAGATTTCAGAGGAACTTCTCAACGATTCTGTATTTGATTTGCCGTCATACATTGCAAAGGAATTTGCAAGAAGAATCGGTTCCAAGGAAGAAGAAGCTTTCCTTATCGGTGACGGCAAGGGCAAGCCGACAGGCATTTTCGCAAATGCAGGAGGTGCTGAAAATGGAGCAACCACATCAACAGCAAATATTTCATTTGACGATATGATCGAACTTTTCTATTCTGTCAAGTCGCCTTACAGAAAGAAAGCTGTATGGATTCTCAACGAACAGACAGTAAAGGCTCTCAGAAAAATTAAGGACAGTACAGGCAATTACATCTGGCAGCCTGCCGTAAGCAGCGGACTTCCCGATACAATTCTCAATCGTCCATATGTGACTTCTGTATATGCTCCTGTTTCTGCGGCAGGTGCAAAACCTATCGCATTCGGTGACCTCTCATATTACTGGATCGCTGACAGACAGGGACGTTCTCTCAAAAGACTCAATGAACTCTTCGCAATGAATGGACAGGTTGGATTTCTTGCATCTCAGCGTGTAGACGGAAAGCTGATTCTCCCTGAAGCTGTTAAGACACTTACTATCAAGAAAGCGTGATGCTATGATTACGCTGAAAGAAGCGAAAAACTATCTGAGAGTGGATTATGAGGAGGACGATAGTCTGATTCAGAATCTGCTTTCTACAGCAAAAAATTTGGTGATGGACGTTGGCAGAATGGACGAATCAGCACTTGCTGAAAATGAAGATACCGTGCGGACAGCGATGCTTTTCGCACTTGGGTATCTTTATGAAAACAGGAGTAATCCTGATTATCAAAAGCTAACGTTGAATCTCAGGTCGATTTTATTTGCACAGAGAGAGGGCGTGATGTAATGGAAATTGGAACTTTGAATCAGAGAATCACTATTTTGGAGCATCGAACTGTTATTGATGAAATCGGAAACCACATCACAAAATGGGAAGAAACATTTTCTCTGTGGGCAAAGGTAACTGTGAAAACAGCAAGTGAAACCACCGATGCAGGAGTTACCAAAGAGGTACAAAAGCTTGAATTTCTTGTCCGTCAAAGTCCCGCAACGATGAATATCAACAGCACCAATTTCCGTATTCTTTTCAGGAATAACATTTACAATGTCACCGGAATTACTCCTTTATACGACCACCACAACTACATGAAAATCGAGGGTGAGATAAGAAAGGCAGGTGCTCCCGATGACTTCAATTGATGTAATGGCTGATGAGATTATGAAAGGTCTGACGGAATATGCAGACCTTGCAGATACCGCCATGAAAAAGGCGGTTAGAAAAACTGCAAAATCTGTAAAAGATGAAATATCTGCAAACGCTCCCAAGCGAACAGGTGCATATGCTAAAAGCTGGACTGCCAAAAAGACAAAGGAAAACAGCCATTCTCTTGAAATGACCGTTCATTCTAAAAACAGATATCAGCTGGCACACCTTTTGGAAAAGGGGCACGCCAAGCGTGGCGGAGGTCGGGTATCCGGCAAACCGCACATTGCTCCTGCGGAAGAAAAAGGTGTACAGCTTTTTGAGAAACTTATAGAGGAGGCGTTGTCATGACCTACGAACAGATCGCAGAGATGATGGAGGAAATGGGACTGCCTTTTGCCTATCATCATTTTGCAGAGGGCGAAAGCCCTGCACCGCCTTTTCTTATTTTTCTTTCACCTGGAGAAAATACATTTTCTGCGGATAATCAAATGTATTTCAGTTTTAAGAAACTGGATATTGAACTTTATACAGACGTTAAGAATCCTGAACTTGAAAGACAAGTTGAACAGGTTTTGAAACGTCATAATATCTATTACACAAAATCAGAAGTATGGATAGAGTCGGAAAGGCTCTATGAAGTGCTTTATGAAACGGAGGTATAACCTATGGCAAACAAGAAAAACAAGGTTAAATTCGGTTTGCAGAATGTCTACTGGGCAAAAATCAATGAATGGGGTGAAGACCCTGACGGCAACAAGACCGTTCCTGCATATGGTCCGTCAAAACATCTCCCCGGTGCTGTATCGCTTTCTATTGACGCAAACGGCGAGGCAGAGAACTTTTTTGCGGACAACGGCGTTTATTATGTCATTAACAACAATGCAGGATATACAGGTGACCTTGAAATTGCCCTTATCACAACAGAATTTGCAACTGAAGTCTTAGGAGAAATCCTTGATAATAACAGTGTTCTGGTGGAAAAGAATGACACGGAACTTGCACAGTTTGCATTGATGTTTGAATTTCTGGGTGACAAGCACCATATCCGTCATGTGATGTATTGTTGCAGTGCGTCACGTCCTGCGACAGAATCTGCAACCACTGAGGAAAGTACAGAAGTTAAGACTGAAAAGCTGTCGCTGAAAGCTACTCCTTTACCGACAGGTCTTGTGAAGTCGAAAACTACTGAAAGCACCACAGATGCGGTGTACAATAATTGGTTTAAAATGCCATATAATCCTGATACGACAGTTAAGTCTTCTGCGAAGTCATCTTAAGGAGGTATTACTATGGCTATTCAGAAAAATATTACAATTGACGGTATTTCCGTTCCTTTCAAGGCAAGTGCTGCTGTACCTCGTTTGTATCGTTTGAAATTCAGACGTGACATTTATAAGGACTTTGCATCACTGAAAACTGAAGTCACTGAGGGTGATGAAAACAAAAGTGAAATCGGTATTGAAAGTCTTGAAGTCTTTGAAAATATCGCCTACATCATGGCAAAACACGCTGACTCCAATGTTCCTGACAACCCCGATGATTTCCTGGAACAGTTCAACACATTCAGCATTTATGAAATTCTTCCGCAGCTGATTGAACTGTGGGGACTGAACACCGCAACGCAGGTAGAGTCTAAAAAAAACATCGCCAGACTGACCGCCCGATGACAACTCCGCTTTTTCTCCTGAGATGCAAACAGCTCGGTCTTTCTATGACCGAGCTGGATTTGCTGACGATTGGACTGATCAATGATATGTTTACGGAACGTGAAAATGATGAGTATTCAGGGTGGAATGAGGTTGCTGGACAGGCGGATTTTGATGCGTTTTGAATTAACAAATGTGTGCTTGTAACCAAGCTAATAACTGTTCAGAAGATATTTCTCCGGCAGCTACACCAAGAATCAACCGTGTTAATTCTTCATCTTCATAATCAACATCAATTTCATTTAACATTAGAAAAATAAGCATTACATGAGTTCCGATTCTCTTGTTCCCATCAACAAATGCGTGATTTTTAATTAAACTGTATCCTAACTGTGCTGCCTTATCAATTATTGTAGGATACAATTCTATTCCTGCAAATGTTTGAAACGGAGCATTCAATGCCGATTCCAGCAAACCTTCATCACGTATTTCAGGTGAACCTCCTGACTGAGCAATGACATCTTGATGAAGCAGTATTACTTGTTGTTTTGTCAGACGAATCATTTCGCAAGCTCCTTATATACAGCAGCATTTCGTTTTAATAACTTTTTGGAAATGTCAAGAACATCTTCATCAGATGCAGTTTCATCTGTTTCAGCATCATCAAATACCCGTATTTCATAGCGTGGTTTATTGTTCTTAAAGATGATTGCTGTTCCATATTGGTCAACCGTTCTGGCAACCATAGAAAAATTCTGGTTTGCTTCGGTCATAGAAAAAATTGTGTTTGTATCAATGTTCATACGAACACCCCCTTTGTATTTATTATATCATAAAGTTAGGATAAATTCAACCTATTTTTCAAAAAAAGTGAGGTGAAACCACAGTGGCAAACAGAATCAAGGGCATCACCGTTGAGATCGGCGGTGATACGACCAAGCTGTCCAAAGCTTTAGAGGGTGTAAACAAGAACATTAAAAACACCCAGTCACAGCTGAAAGATGTAGAGAAACTCCTGAAACTTGACCCAAAGAATACAGAATTGCTTTCACAGAAACAAAAACTTCTTGCCGACAGTATTTCTGCTACAAAAGATAAACTTGCAACACTGAAAACAGCCGCAGAACAGGCAAACACTGCTCTTGCAAATGGCGACATCACACAACAGCAGTATGATGCCTTACAGCGTGAGATTGTCGAAACAGAAAACGAACTGAAAAGACTTGAAGCAGAAGCCAAAAATGCAAATTCTGAACTTGCTAAAATCGGTGAGGCAGGACAGGTTTTGCAGAATGTTGGCGATAAAATTTCAGGTGCAGGTGAAAAACTTCTGCCTGTTACCGCAGGTGTGACGGCTCTTGGAACTGCTGCTGTGAAAACCGCCTCTGACTTTGATTCTGCAATGTCAAAGGTTGCCGCTGTATCCGGTGCAACAGGTGATGATTTGCAGAAGCTCCGTGACAAAGCAAGAGAAATGGGCAGTAAAACAAAGTTTTCAGCAAGTGAAGCCGCTGAAGCGATGAACTATATGGCAATGGCAGGCTGGAAAACAAATGATATGCTGTCGGGTATTGACGGCATCATGAATCTTGCAGCAGCATCAGGCGAAGATCTTGCCACAACATCGGATATTGTTACAGATGCACTTACTGCATTTGGACTAACAGCACAGGATAGCGGACATTTCGCTGATGTACTTGCTGCCGCAAGTTCTAACGCCAACACCAATGTATCTATGCTTGGCGAGTCGTTCAAATACTGTGCTCCGATCGCAGGTGCTTTGGGATTCTCCTGCGAAGATACCGCTGAGGCACTTGGCTTAATGGCAAACGCAGGTATCAAGTCCACACAGTCAGGTACTTCCATGCGTTCCATTATGACTGCACTTTCAGGTGAAGTCAAATTCTGCTCTGAATCCTTTGGAGAAATGGAAATTGCAACTACCAATTCAGACGGCTCTATGCGTAGTCTTTCTGATATTTTAGCGGATTGCAGAGTTGCATTCGACCAGATGTCCGAATCTGAAAAAGCAAGTGCCGCACAGTCGCTTGTAGGTAAAAATGCAATGTCAGGTTTTCTTGCCTTGATGAATGCTGCTCCTGCGGATATTGATAAATTATCAGGTGCGATTGCAAACTGTGACGGTACTTCCCTACAAATGGCGGAAACCATGCAGGACAATCTTGCAGGACAGCTTACCATTTTGAAATCACAGCTTGAAGAACTGGCTATCTCTTTTGGAGAAATTCTGATGCCTGTTATTCGTGACATCATCACCAAAATACAGGGATTTGTAGACAAATTGAATGCTCTTGACCCAGCAACAAAACAGACCATTATCAAAATTGGATTGATGGCTGCGGCTTTAGGTCCTCTTTTGATTGTTGTGGGCAAAACGATTTCTTCTATTGGAAGTATGATGACATTCATTTCAAAAATTCCAACAATGATCGCAGGTGCTAAGACTGCATTTTCAACGCTTGGGGCAGCGATTGGCGGTATTTCTGCTCCTGTGGTGGCTGTCGTTGCGATTATTGCAACGCTTGTCGCTGCCTTTGTGCATTTGTGGAACACCAATGAGAACTTCAAAAACAGCATTCTTTCTATTTGGGAACAGATAAAGTCTACCTTTGAACGTCTGACATCTGGAATCGTTGACCGAATCAATGCACTTGGATTTGATTTTCAGAATTTCTGTGAACTGCTGAAAGCGATGTGGAATGGATTATGCAGTGTGCTTGCACCTGTATTTGAGGGCGTATTTCAGCATATCTCGGATATTTTTACTTTTGTGACAGATACCATTCTGAGCGTGCTTGATGTATTTATCGGTTTGTTTTCGGGAAACTGGGAACAGTGCTGGAACGGTATCAAGGGCATTTTTACAGGCATCTGGGACTTTGTAGTCAACCAGTTCAGCAATATTCTGAACACGCTGAGAGGTGTAGCAGATGTATTTCTCGGTTGGTTCGGTACTTCCTGGAATGAAGTCTGGACAAGTATAAAAGACTTCTTCGTTGGAATCTGGGACAGCATTTGTTCTGCTTTTCAGGCTGTTGCTGACTTTTTCACAAATATCTGGAATGCAATCTCCACGTTTTTTACAACGATAGCGACTGCAGTCTATACCACAGCGGTCACGATTTTTACCTCTGTATACGACTTCTTCGCAGGAATTCTGACCAGTATTCACGACTTTTTTGCAATTATTTTCAACGCAATATGGACGGTTATTTCAACTGTCTGCACCACCATTTATGACACGATTTCAAGTATCTGGAATGCAATTTACAGCTTTATTTCTCCGCTTTTGGAAGCGTTCAAATATCTGTTTGAAACCATTTTTCAGGCGATCCACATTATCATCAGCAACGTGATGGATTGGATCTCGGAAAAGATACAGACCATCTGGAATGCGATTGTTGCCTTTCTTACGCCGTTGCTTGAGGGCATCAAAACGTTCTTTGAAACAATCTGGAACGCTATTTATACCACGATTTCAACGGTTTTAAGCACCATTTCAAGCGTGATTTCTACCGTTTGGACTGCAATTTCAGGTTTCATTTCCGGTGTGATGAACACGATTCATTCTATCATTTCAAGTGTATGGAACGCCATCAGCGGTGCAGTTTCAAGTATCGTCAATGGAATTAAAAGCACTGTATCTTCCGTCTGGAACAGCATTTCTTCCACGATATCGTCTGTGATGAACACCATTCATTCTACGGTGACAAGCATCTGGAACAATGTGAAATCTTCCATCAGTTCTGTTATCAGCGGCATTTACTCCACGATTAAAGATGGATTTGACAATGCGGTAAACTATGTCAAAGGTCTTGCATCAGATGCCTGGAACTGGGGACGGGATATTGTTTCCAACATCATTGATGGCTTGAGAAGTATGATCGACAGTCTTGCCGACAGCGTTTCCGGAATTGCCGATACGATTCGCAGTTATCTGCACTTTTCTGTTCCGGATGTAGGTCCGCTGACAGACTTTGAAAGCTGGATGCCTGACTTCATGAACGGCTTGGCAGACGGTATCAACAAAAGCAAAAAGGTTGTAGCAAAGGCAGTTTCGGGCGTTGCGGATACCATGAAACTTTCGCTCAATTCCGAGCAAAACTACAACCTTGACGGCATGACGGGGGCAATGATGAACGGCACTTCTGAAAATTCGGTGGTCAACAATTACTATCAAAACGACAACAGCCGCACAGTGAATCAGACCAACAACAGTCCGAAATCACTGTCACGGCTGGAGATTTACAGACAGACAAGGAATGCGGTTAAAGCGTAACTATTTATTTTTCGGATAAGTACATCCTTTTACATTTATCGGGAATCTGTTTTCTGCCGCAAATTTCACAAAAGCTTCAATTTCGGTATCCATTAACGCATAACCGCTGAATTTATCAAATAGCATGGATACAGACAGAACCTGGATTCCGTCCTCAGCATGAAAAAATGTAATGACTGCCTCACGACCATTCAAATAGACTTTATCGTCCTTAACCTCAAACTCTGCGTTTATTGTCTTAAATTGACTTTTTCGATATTCAGCAGATTTTTTACGGAGGATGATAAATATCGGTATAATCATCACAAAATTTGTTATCATCAGCAAAACAGTAGCCATAGCGATTGTTTGTGGAGCGTTGCAGACTATTGCCAATAAAACAAAATTGGAAATCAACCATATAAACACAGGGTTTAACATTTTCAGTATTTTTCTATCATCAATCTGACGTACTTGAAATTTGAATATATATTTTTTCTCATCATCTTCATCTTCTACTTAATATTCATCATAATAGTAATATTTTGCCACGTTTGAATTTTCATAACTGTCGGCGATATCTTTTGAAAGAGCTGTTAAGAATTCGTCGAATGTTAACGTTTTGTCAATTGGAATTGACATTTTATCTGCACTGTACTTCATAAATAAATCAAGTTCATCATCGTCATCGTCGTAATCTCTTCCTGTAGAGCAGAGCTCATCAATAGACAGTTTGTCATGGCTACATACTTCCTCCATGTAACGGAAAATTGCATCTGCATCGGCTGTATCGGGTAGAACGGCGTCTCTTATCAAGAGCAATGATTTTTCGCCCTGATTACGCTTACTAAAAACCAGAAAAACAACACCAAACAAAACACCCAAAAGCATAACGCCAAATGCACCGATAGTATCTATGCTGTATCCGTTCGCCTTGTCATAATCTTCTATTAGCATTAAAGATGATGTGTTGCTGAAAAATCCAATCAATGCGTATCCTATACCAACCATCCATATTCGTCTTTTATATTTATTTTGCAGGACAGCATATTTCACCAAGCTGATTGAAATTAATAGTATTGCAATAAAAATAAAATCCACTGTCATTAAACCAAAATCGAACTTTTCATCAAACAGCAGACTGCCTATCGGCAAAGCGAGGCACATCATCAAACTAAAAAGCCCCATGAGAATACCTATGACACTCAGAACAGCAGTTTTCATCTTGCTGTAACGCTTTTCTTTTTTATTGTTGTAGCCTTTTAGTTTTATGTATATATCGGACAATTGGTTTATTGAAATTTCCTTGTTATAAAGACCGGATAGCAAATTATATACATTATCGCAGTCCGGTGCTGTGAATGGATACTCATATCCTTCGTAAATAATAACTACATGAAACACTTTGCCGATTTCGTAAACCTTTACAGAATATTCTGATGCGTTGTATATAATCGAATTGGTGTCTGAAATATATTCGACTCCTGTCATGGAGCTTTGATGCAACCTGTTATATATATCGTATGTTGTTTTCATAATATCACCTGTTCCTCAAAAATGACAATGTCATTATACCACACAGCAACTGTAGAAGTCAACCAAGAAAGGAGTGATTTCCGATGTTCTACACTTTAATCCTCGAAAACGAAGCAGGTCAAAAAATCGACCTGTTCAAAACTGCAAACCGATATATGTTCTCCAAAATAAAAGGACTTGATCCGCCGACAGGAACAGTCAGCACTTCAAATTATGCAGGAATGAACGGCAGTTACCTCAACAATGCTTTCATCGAAAAGCGAAATGTAGTCATTCCCTTTGAAATGCGTGGCTTTGATGTGGAACTCCGCAGGCATGAACTTTACAGAGTGGTTAAGCCGTCACGATATATCAAAATTTACTACTCCACAAAAAATACCTCTGTGTATGCAGAAGGCATCGTGGAAACCTGCGAGGTGGAGAACTTTGAAAAGCTGACCAATGGGCAGATCTCCATTCTCTGTCCCGATATTTACTGGTACTCCACTGAAACGCAGATTGCAGAATATTCCCGTGTCAAGGGTGCATTTCATTTTGTCTGTCCTGACAATGATGAACCATTTCCGATTGGTATGTACAACACGCAGGATATTATGACCATCAACAACAGCGGTGATGAGGTTGGATTCACTTTTGAAATCAGCGGAGGACCTGCGAAAAATCCAACCATTTACAACGCTCTGACGGACGAATATATGCAGATTTCGGGCGATATTCAAAAAGGCGATGTGATTACTATAACCACCAAAACAGGCAACAAAACCGTTCTTCTGGAGCGTGAGGGCGTTGTGACAAACATCATCAACCGACTTGTTTCAGGCTCAACATGGCTGAATCTGAAAACGGGTGAAAATAAATTCTATGTCCGTGCGTCAGATGGTCTGAATAACATCAAAGTCCGCCTGATACATCGCAATGCTTACTTAGGAGTGTGAGAAATGCAGATTGAAATTTACAATATGACTGTCTTAAATGATAAACTGAATATTTCACTTGAGGCTGTCTGCGACAGCTTTTCTTCTCTTTTATGGGATATTGAATACTACAAGTGCGGTACTTTTGAAGTGTACATTGCAGCATCTCCCCGAAATATTGAGATTTTCCAAACTGGCAGAATTGTGGGACGTGATGACGACAAGGAACATTTCGGACTGATTGAATCTGTGGAACTTGAAACCGATGCCGAAGATGGTGACTATCTCATCATCAAGGGAAGATTTTTGATGTGTCTTTTGGAAAGGCGTATTATTTACCCAACGTTTAACTTTACAAAACTCGTTTCATATTCTCAGATTGTAATGAATGTGGTGCAGTATAATGCTTGTACATCGGGTATCAGAAAAATTCCGGGACTTGTTGTCGGCTGTTCGTCAGGCACTTGCTGGAATGCTGAAACCAAATTGCAGGTCAGCTATGACAATCTGATGGAATGGGTTTACACCATTTGCGAAAAGATCGGCGGAACTGCAAATATTAGACTTTCCAAAATATATAATGAACAGTATGAAATGATTTTTGAACTTTCACAGGGTACTGACAGAAGTATATTACAGGAAGTAAATCCGCACATTATTTTTTCTGACGGGTACAATAATCTGCTGTCTTTCACCTATTTCACAGATACCTCAGTCAAGAAAAATTACGCCTATGTTCTGGGGAAAGGCGAAGGTGAAAAACGCAAGAGAACCACATATTTTGAGGGCTCAGAGCCTTCTTTTCTCGACCGCTACGAAGTGTATGTTGATGCAAAGGACATTTCAGATGAAGAACAGGTTGACAACGAAACAAAACCGCTTCCTGATGCTGAATATTCAGAACTTCTGAAAGAGAAAGGAAAACAAAGTCTTGTTCCTGTAACAATGAAATCAGAATCACAGATTGCAGTGCAGTCCACACAGTTTCAATACGGTGTGGAATATTTTGTTGGGGATTTTGTTACCGTAGAACATCACAGATTTGGTATCAGACAGACTAAAATACAGCTTGTCGGAATGATTGAGAGTTTCGACCGCAACGGCAGAAATCTCACACCGACATTCAAGGAGGAATGATTTATGGCATTTTCATTCGGATTTTTCAATTCTAAAAATCTTGACAGAACCTATACCGCTGAAAACTTCAACGACTATCTCGGCAGCATTATCTGTGACGGGATTCAGGACAATTTCGGGCAGTGTTTCAAGCTGTCTGCAAGCAAGTTGAAGCTGACAATCGGCAGCGGAAAGGCTTGGATTCAGGGACATTATTTCATTTCGGATACGGCATACACCTATGATTTATCTCGCTATGTGGACGAATCCCTGACGAGATATATGGCGGTTGGGATTTGCTGTAACACTTCTGAAAACGTCCGCAATGTCAGCTTTGAAATTCTCGCAGGAACACCTGCCACAAATCCTGCAATACCAAGATTTCAGAACACAGATTACAAAAAATATCTCACTCTTTGCATTATCAGACTTGATGCAGGCATATCAGAACTCAGCATTACAGATTACAGAGAAAACAATAATTTCTGTGGATATGTCCGCTGTATTCTCGGCAAATGTAAAGTCACAGATATGCTTTCACAGCTTTCTGAAATTCAGACGCAGATAAAAGATTACAACATCACAGTCGGTCAGCTAACAACAAAGATAAACGAGTTAACGCTGAAAATTGATGAAATGACAGGCGATGTAATTTCTATTGGCAAATGCGGTCAGAGTGTGGATTTTGTACTTTATTCAGACGGCAGACTGCTCCTCAAAGGCACTGGGGCAACATTCGATTATTCTACTGACAGTAATCCGTCACCGTTTCAGAATAATTCCAATATCAAGTCGGTTATTGTTTCAGAGGGTGTGACCGGCATTGGAGAACGGCTTTTTCAGTATTGTGATAACTTAAAAACAGTATCACTTCCGACAACGCTTACAGCAATTAAAAAGGCTGCATTTCTGCCACATATTGACGGTTACATTTATCATCAGACTCTAAATGGTTTGACAGAATTGAAGATTCCGGAACGTGTTACCGAACTTGGCATGAATGCATTTGCAGGAACGGCAATCAAGTCCGTAACCGTTCCGTCCTCTGTGGTAACCGTAGGTGCAATGGCATTCAGCGAGTGTCAGTATCTTGAAACGGTACGATATGGCGGCAAAGTCATTAGTGACAGAATGTTTGTACGATGCACAAAATTGAAAAATCTTACTCTTACAAAAAGCGTCAAGGAAATTGTGGGCGGCTGTTTCAATTACTGTGAATCCCTGAATCAAATTACCTATGAGGGTTCTCTTGCAGACTGGAACGCTGTGAAGAAAAATACAAACTGGGACAGCCATGCAGTTGATATTGAATCTCCGCTTAAAAGAATCCGGTGCCTTGACGGATATATGGAATATGTCACAAGCACGAAAACTTGGAAAGAGGTGAAAGTATGATAAAATTTCTTGTAAAAGGACAGAACATTGAAACTTTGGAACATGAAGTCATTGCCGCAGACCAGATTGCTTTTGTGAAGGTACACTTTGTGTTCGATAATAACTGGAAACCGATGCATAAAGTGGTGCAGTTCACACAGGACGAAATAACCTACAACAGAGTTCTCGGAATAGAAAATACAAGTTGTTTTCTACCTGCCGAACTAACCGCAGGGACTGTGAAAATGTCACTGTTTGGCTATGATGCAGAAGCAACTGAAACAGTCAGGGCAACGACAGTTGTAAAAACTTTGCACATCAGACCATCAGGATTTGAGGGCGAAAACAGTAATGTTCCGCCTACTCCTGATTTATATCAGCAGCTTTTGCAGAAGATTTCTGAAAAAGGCAAAGACGGCAAGTCAGCCTATGAAATTGCTATAGAACACGGCTTTGTAGGCACAGAGGCTGAATGGCTCGAAAGCCTGAAAGGTGTTGATGGTAAAAATGGTGTTGATGGTTTACCTGGTAAAGATGGCAAAAGTGGTGCAGACGGACTTCCGGGGCGTGATGGAATTAACGGCACAGATGGAAAATCCGCCTATATTATTGCTGTAGAACATGGTTTCACAGGTACAGAAAATGAATGGCTGCAAAGCCTGAAAGGCCATACAGTGAAGTACTGACCGTTGTAGTAGTAACTGCCGAAACTGCTCATGGTAGACAAAGACAGGTAATTACCGAAATCCTGATTACCGGTTACACCGTAGTCACCACGTATTTTCAGGTCATCAATCCATGTGATGTCTTTCATGAAAGCTTCTTCGCTGATACGCCAACCGGCAGATACAGCGGGGAAATAACCCCATTTATTCGGCTGGACACCTCGTCCATCCGCTCGGGGGTGGTCACGTCGCTGAGCATCGAGTCGTAGAACACCAGGCTGCCCGAAAAGCCCACCTTCGCAATGACGAAGATGACCAGAAACGGCAGCCACGCCGACGCCGCGCCCATGGCGCAGCAGCCCACGATGCCCACGAAAACGCAGAGTATGAAGATAGGCTTCTTGAAGCCCTTCGTGTCGGCCACTGTCCCCAAAATGGGGCTCAAAACAGCCGTGATGACGGTCACAGCCGTGTCGTACATTTTATTTATTAGATCATCAAATTCATAGACCGTCAACTCTTTCGA
>OHBJ01001936.1_pt1 | contig 14181 bp, 10 predicted proteins | sample 1577241 | NCBI WGS metagenome assembly OHBJ01 (sample SAMEA3541594, study PRJEB24748) | human gut metagenome | biome: human gut; feature: human-associated habitat; material: faeces | place: China | collected 2012
ATTTTCAATTTGCTGCGGGAAGTTTTTTACCACACGAAAAAAATATTTTTTTTCGTACGAAACCGATTTAATACAAATTCATCCACAACCGATTCTTCGCGGATTTGCTTCCGTCTATACAGAATTCACATCAAAATACCTCAAATACACCTTCCCTGCTTTGCAGAATTATAACGACAAAAAGATTATTGTAAGAAAAACTATACTAATTTGAATGAAAATAAAAGAAATCATATCACCAAAACTTTTATAAGTTCTCAAAACATATCAGAAATTCCAGCCTTTAATAAACAAAACATTCACTATGGCCGCAAATATAGTTAATCTTGTTAAAATACTTGCTTTTTAAATCTCAAACTACAATCAGACTTAAACAACGTTTTATAAATTTGTCGCATGAAAAAAACTACGATACTAATAATAGCCGTTCTGATGGGCATTTGCTTCGTCATACTGATATACTTACAGATGAGTTATCTGGGCGAAGTAATCGATATGCGTCGCGAACAGTTCACAGAATCCGTGAACCGCAGTATCAACAGAGTTGTCCACACGCTGGAGTTCGAAGAAACCCGACGCGGACTGATAAACGACGCAAAGCAATACCTTACTGACGAGAAAAAGATGTCAGCCGACGATACTATCGCGGCTGTATACAACACTGCAAAGCCGGAAAAATCGCACCTATGCCCTCCTATCGACAATGACAGCACGCTGTCGGGCCCGCTGCTCCAGACAATGCCTGGAATGCAGGCACCCAAGTTCCCGCAAAGCATCTCGCACCAGGGATTAGTTCCCACATTCGGCACCACAAAGGAAATACAGGATATAATAAAGAAGCGCTACATTTATCAGGAAAAGAAACTGAACGATGTTATTCTGGCGCTACTGTCCGAAGCGGGAGAGAAACCGATAAACGAACGTTTGGATTTCCGCAGCCTTGACGGACGCCTGAAATACGAGTTCGAAAGCAACGGAATCAAGCTGCCATACCATTTTCAGATACTCACGCGCGACGGGCACGAGATATACCGCTGCTCCGACTACGACGCAAAGGGAAAGAACCATGTCTTCACACGGATACTTTTTCCGAACGACCCGCCCGAAAACATGACGATAATAAAATTACACTTTCCCGACATGGACAGATACATTCTGGACAGTATAAGATTCATTATCCCAGCCATAATCTTCACACTGATTCTGCTTATAACCTACATATTCACGATTGTCGTGGTGCTCAAGCAAAGAAAATACGTCGAGATGAAAAACGATTTCATCAACAACATGACGCACGAGTTCAAGACGCCGATTTCAACCATTTCACTCGCCGCACAAATGCTTGCCGACCCCGCCGTAGCCAAAAGCGGAAAAATGTTCGAGCAGCTCTCGGGAGTCATCAACGACGAGACAAAAAGGCTGCGCTTCCAGGTTGAGAAAGTTCTGCAGATATCGCTTTTCGACCGCAACAAGGCAAAATACAACAAGCGCGAGATAAACGCCAACAACCTCATAGCCGACGTTGCACACACCTACACAATCAAAGTGAAGAACGTAGGCGGAACTCTCACCACAGACCTCTCCGCAAAAGACGCAATCATCTTTGCCGACGAAATGCACTTTACGAACGTTGTGTTCAACCTGCTCGACAACGCCCTGAAATACCGCCGCAAAGACGTAGAACTGAAACTCAACATATCAACCCGAAACGAAGGCTCGCACATAATAATATGCGTAACCGACAATGGAATCGGAATACGCCGAGAAGACCTTCACAAAATATTCGGACGATTCTACCGTGTTCATACCGGCAACCGCCACGACGTAAAAGGCTTCGGCCTCGGACTGGCCTACGTAAAATCTATCATCGACATACACGAAGGCAGCATACACGCCGAAAGCGAGTTGGGACACGGAACGAAATTCATAATATCATTACCAATAATCAAAAAACAGAACTAAAATGGAAGAACAAATGAAAATTCTCCTCTGCGAGGACGACGAAAACCTGGGTATGCTTCTGCGCGAATACCTTCAGGCTAAAGGTTTCGACACCGAACTTTGCCAGGATGGTGAATTAGGTTTCCGCGCTTTCATGAAGAACAAATACGACATCTGCGTGCTGGATGTAATGATGCCCAACAAGGACGGTTTCACATTAGCCCGTGAAATACGCCAGCTCAACGCCGAAATTCCCATAATCTTCCTCACGGCAAAAACGCTCAAGGGAGATATTCTGAACGGCTTTAAAATCGGCGCCGACGACTACATCACCAAACCGTTCTCTATGGAAGAGCTCGTATTCCGCATTGAAGCGATTCTGCGCCGTGTGAACGGAAAGAAGAACAACGAAGCCACCACATACCAGATAGGCAGTTTCGTATTCGACACACAGAAGCAGACGCTTACACGCGGCGAGGACGTAACCAAGCTCACCACCAAAGAATGCGACCTCTTGAAGTTGCTTTGCGAACACGCCAACGAAATTCTGCAACGCGACTTCGCTCTCAAGACAATCTGGGTGGACGACAACTACTTCAATGCCCGCAGCATGGACGTTTACATCACCAAACTGCGCAAGCACCTGCGTCCCGACACCAACGTGGAAATCATAAACATCCACGGAAAAGGCTACAAGCTCATCATACCCAGTTGAACTACAGAAACGGCCCGGCGCGCACGCTGAAAGCGAACTGCACCGACGGCGACGCAAACAATCAGATAAAGCGCGAGCTTCTGCCCGTAAAGGGAAAAAGCCCGCGCTTTTCCTTTCCCCTTTTTCGCTTTCGATAACGAAGCCACACAAAAACCGAAGCAATAAACAACAAATCGAACCGAAAACGGAGTTTCCACTACCCGCCTGACATTTTGTCAGGTGTTTTTTTTCATGCCTGCAAAAAGAGCCCGAAAAATTATCTCAGACATATTTTAAAATATCTCAGAGATAATTCAAAATATGTCTGAGATATTTTTTTCTACAAGCGGGAAGCGTCTTTCCTCGTGCCGGCGGGAGGTTCGGACACCTGACAAAATGTCATGTTCCGAAAAGTCCATTGCTGGCTGCAGCGTGCAGAACCAAAACATATATGAGGAATTTCAAAATACATCTAACGTTATGGTAAAATTCAAGCCCTTGCTGTTTTCTGACACATAGGGTGATATGTACATGTTTTTAATGTATCTTTTATGAAAGAATGTTTTAGAAATCACAGGATACAACCAATATGCCGCCTGTACGCTAAGTATCCCGATTCCGGCACCGGCAATCACATCCGTCAGCCAATGACGGTTGTTATACATACGGAAGAAACCTGTTCCTGCCGCAACTGCATATCCTGCCACACCAATCCACGGAGAGACGTCCCTGTATTCTCTGCGCAACAGTTCCGCTCCCATGAACGCTGTGGCTGTATGCCCAGAGGGGAACGAGTTTCTGGCACTTCCGTCGGGCCGTTCCACTTTAGTAACGTTCTTCATCGTATATACAGCCGCCCCCATTAAAGTACACGCAGTTCCGAGAATAACAGTCATATCGCCATAGCCATGTTTCCCTTTTATGCCACACAGTTTCAATCCGTACACAGCTGCAATCGGAGCATACTGGGAAAAATCATCGATTGTAAATTTACGGTCGATATTCTCCTGCAGTTCTTCTCTAATCTCCCAGTTCTGATATTTCAGCCAATCGCTTTCCAATCCTATCAAACCCACACCTATAAGAGTGCAAGGAACAATCAATTGCAGAGGCTTGAAACCATAAAGCCCCGCACGCACCGTATCCGAATCGGAAACAACAGGGTTTCCGTTGAAAACATAATCCGTCTGAGCCATACCGGCAGCAGACTCAAGTATGATGATACATAAAGCAAGAACTCTCGGAATTTTATCCGGTTTCATATTTAAATTCTTTTTCAACAGCCGCGCCATTATGGCAAAAACATGCCTGAATCCTGAAAAATAATTCCTACAGCCCTTCATCGTATTCCAATTTTGCATTATGTTTCTTGCCTTTGCTTCCTCCGAACTGCCATGAAACACCTATATAGAAGATACGCGGATTACGACGTTTCTCTACTTTCTGTTTCAGTTCCGGAGTATCGAGCGTATAAGATTTACGATAGGTATCGAACAAATCCGTTACTGAAGCGATGACAGAAAAATCAATCGCCGGTATATCAAATTTCATCCCGAGATTTATACACACGTCGGCATCGCGGCGGCCTTGCGGAACAAGTGTCGCCGAACGGTATCGGGCATTGAGCTGAACCATATAACGGCTGAAAGGTCTTAAATTGGCATTCAACAATGCGCTCCAGGAAAATGTATCTCTGTTCTTTCCGAATCCTAATTTGGAAGCATCTATCTGATTGTAGTATCCGTTCATGTTCAGATTAAAGTCAAAACAGCGCACCACAGGAAAAATCCATATCATCTCTATTCCGGCATTCCTACTGGATTGAAGATTTTCTTTTGTCGTGAGCAACACTCCGGAATCTATATAGCGCGAAACTTCCGAAATCCGGTCGATGATGTACCGATAATACAAAGAACTCATTAATGAACTCCCGTTTGCTGTACGCCACAGCCAGCCCATTTCGAAAGAATGTATCTTTTCCGGCTTCAAATCAGGATTTCCCGCTTCAAGACTAAGAGGATTTATTTGCTCGGCAAAGGGATTCATATCACTTCCGGCGGGACGGTTCACGCGCAGGCTGTAATTCAGCATCAGTTCCTGACCTGTACCCACAGGCCGCGAGAAATGCAGCGTAGGATACAGGTTGGCGTAACTTTGTTCAAGGCTTTGTTTTTGTGAAACAAGCTTATTACGGACAACGGCATATTCGCCGCGCAATCCCGCCTGCACATTCCAACGACCTGCCGTCATATCCAATGCGGCATAAAGCGAATTAAGAGTAAGATAATGCGCGAAATCGCTGCTGCGTTCCGCATTGGGAATAAAATCAGTACCGTCCCAGTCTGTAACATGATAATTCTGTTCGGCTCTTAGGTGCTCCAGTTCATAACCCGACGTAAATCTGATTCGGTCTGTAAACCGTTGCCGGCTATAAAGCCTTAATATATGCAGGTAATTGGCATCCCATACAGATTCATTGTTTTTATCATACTCTTTCATTTTCAAAGTTGAGTAATGATTCATCTCGTCTTCCGACTCCGAGGAACATGTATAATCTACGCCCCACTCGTTTTCCTTACCATAGCGGCGAGAATACTTAAAAGCGGCTTCCCACATATTCTCTTCGGCCAAAGCCGAACGATCTCGTAGATAAGATTCGGACAGTTCCCCGTCCGTAACCGATACCACCCGCTCGTCGCGCTTAAAACGGAGGCGATTATAACTTCCTGCCACTTCCAGTTTGTCACGGCCGGTTAGCGGAACATCCATGCCGAGACGGAAAGTATGAGACACAGGACGACCAAGTCCGTAAGTATTCTGGTCGATAACATCCGCCGGAGAGACACGATGATCTATGATACTGCGGTCGTAACGGTCGCGGCGGAAAGTGTATCCGCCGAAAACATTAAATTTATTCATACCGTAATTCAGATTTACGCCTGCGTTTTGCCGCCCGCTACTTCCCATGTTGGCGTTGACTGTTCCGTTCGCACCTTGTTTCGCGTCTTTCTTCAATACGATGTTTATTATGCCGCTCATACCGTCCGGTTTGTATTCAGCCGAAGGGTTCGTAATAACTTCTATTCTCTCTATATTACTCGCCGAAAGCTGACTTAACGCTTCTCCCTGCGTTCTTGCGCTCATCATGGCAGACGGTTTTCCATTTATCATAATTGCGACATTACTGTTTCCGCGCAAACTTACACGGCCATCCATATCAACATCGACAGAGGGTACGTTCTGCAACAGGTCGCCGGCCGAACCGGACGAACTCATCAAATCCTGACCTACATTGAATACCTTGCGGTCGAGCTTTGCCACAAATGTCGATTTCCGACCTTTCACCACAACCCCTGCGAGTCGTTTTCCCTCCGACATAAACAATACGCCGACATTTACAATCCGCCCCTTTTCCAATATAAACAAATCGGAACGCACCGGATCACATCCCACATAGCTCCCCTCTATATAGTATTTCCCTGCAGGAAGTCCGTCAAAACGGAATACACCCGCACTGTCTGTCATGCAGCCGGTCCTGAATTTTCCCGTCTCTGCCTCGTGCAAGGCAACAGTGGCAAACTCCACAGGCATGCCCGTCGTCTTCGCTTTCAACATTCCGGTCACAACGCCTTCGGTCTGTGCGGTTACCGGCATTATCCACGACAGTGAAACCGCCATAATCAAAAACATTTTTTTCATGCTCTTTCATTAATCAGATTAAATCCTGGCACAAAAGTAGAAGGCGATTTTGCAGGAATTTTGAATTACGCACCAACGGTTGAACTAAATACATGACATTTTGTCAGGTGTCCGAACCTCCCGCCGGCAAAGAAAAAAATACTTCCCGCTTGTAGAAAAAATTATCTCAGACATATTTTGAATTATCTCAGAGATATTTTAAAATATGTCTGAGATAATTTTTCGGGCGCTTTTTGCCGATATGAAAAAAACGACCTGACAAAATGTCAGGCGGGCAAAAAAAAGTCTGTTTCCACTTCAATGATTGTATGCCTTCAATTAATACGGTCGAGGATACCACCCCCTCGCATAAACAAGGCATACGAACCGAATAGAATACCAGCAAACGGGACAATGAACATGGGCAAAATAGAGAGCATTCAGATTATCTACAAAATTAAGCCGTATATTTGCTCGCATATAAAACTGCAGCCAATGAGAAAAGACATTAATAAACCTTGCGGCGCAAACCCGAACAAGAATTCCACATTGTAAAATTATAAGTCATGAAGCTACTGATAATAGAAGACGAGCAGCAGTTATCCGACAGCATCGTGAGTTATCTCGGCAGAGAAGACTATCTCTGCGAGCAGGCGTTCACGTTCAGAGAAGCGATGAAACGTGTAGGCGTGTATGAATACGACTGTATCCTGCTCGACCTAATGTTGCCCGGCGGAAACGGACTCGACATTCTGCACCGTATCAAACAGCGCACACCGCAGACAGGGGTGATAATCGTTTCGGCAAAGGATTCTCTTGACGACAAGGTTGCCGGACTGAAAGTCGGAGCAGACGACTATATAGCCAAGCCTTTCCATCTGCCGGAATTGAGCATGCGCATATTCGCCCTGCTACGCCGCAAGAACTTCACCGCAACCAACACGCTGCAAAGCGGAATGGTGACAATCGACCTGTTAGGCAAGAAAGCAATGGTCGGAAACACAACGCTCGACCTCACGAAGTCGGAATACGAACTGTTGCTGTTCCTTATCGAGAACCGCCGCCGCGTGGTCTCCAAAAGCGCTATGGCCGAACACCTGAGCGGCGACATGGCTGATATGCTCGACGATTTCAATTTTGTTTATGCGCATATCAAGAACCTGAAATCAAAATTGGCGGAAGCGGGTGTAACAGACTGCATAAAGACCTATTACGGAACCGGATACAAATGGACACTGGAAAATGAAGAATAGAAAATCAACAAGAATGAAAAGTCTTTTGTCTAAAACCCTCATGCAATTCGCCTGCTGCACCGCCGTATGCTTCGTTCTAACGGTTCCGTTGTTCTATCTGCTTACAAAACACTTTTATGCAGAAGACATGATAGACATCATCGAAGCCGTGAAACAAGGGCAAGGAATCCCGCCACTTGACCTCGAGCAAGACATAATGGCCGGCATGATGATTCAGTTCCTGCTGATATTCCTTGCCTTCAGCCTGTCGCTGTTCATAACCATGCGATTCGTAACAAAAAAGCTGTGGCAGCCCTTTGACAACACGCTGCAAAAGGCCGAACAGTTCAATCTTGAACAAGACGACATTCCTATCTTCACGGAAACAGACATACAGGAGTTCGCAAGCCTCAACCGCTCATTGGAACGGCTGATGAGTAAAGACAAGGAAATATACCGCATACAGAAAGAGTTCACAGAAAACGCCTCGCACGAACTGCAGACACCGCTTGCCGTAGTCCGCAGCAAACTCGACCTGTTAATGCAGGAAGATCTTACCGAAAGCCAAACGCGCCTTGTTTCCGAACTCTACGAACTTACCATACGCATGGGACATCTGAACCGCAACCTTCTCCTGTTGGCAAAAATAGAAAACGCACAATACACCGTTACAGAAGAAGTCGATATTGCCGCCTTTCTTTCAGATTCATTGCCGCTTTATTACACGTTGCAAAACGGAACAGCCCTGCATGTGGACGACCGCCGCACCGACCGTAATAAAAAACTCCGCGCCAATCCCGTTCTGTTCGACTGTTTACTGAAAAATCTAATTGTTAATGCCATACGGCATTCTACATCCTACGATAAAGTGCTGATACTTTTAGAAGACGGCCGACTTACGGTCTGCAATGCTTCCACCAGCCGTAAACCTCTTGACGCCGGAACACTGTTTTGCCGCTTCAGTTCGGGCGAAGTACGACAGAAAGGCAATGGCCTGGGACTTGCAATCGTCAAAGCAATCTGCGACTTCCACAATTGGGCCGTGGAATACAGATTCGAAGCAGAGTTTCATAAATTCATTATTGACTTTCGCTCCAAGCAGCCATAAAATCGGCTTATGCAAAAGATTCACGCAGTTCTTTTCAACTTGTATAAGCAGCTAATTTATGAACTCGGCAGAAAGTCGGAACCAAATTTTCCGGCCAGATACTTTCAGACAGGAAGAAAACGTTTCCTACAAAATTCGCAATGCTTTGCCGCAGAAGTTTGCAGACAAAAACGGTCACCGGCCAAGCACTTGAAAATCAGCACGTGTATATGTAGCAAAAAATATGTCTGAGATATTTTAAAATATCTCAGACATATTTTCGATTATCTCCCTTGTATTTTGATTTATCTGCGGGAAGTTTTTTACCGTGTGGAAAAAATATTTTTTTTCGTGAGTAGTAATTTTTTTATCGACTTATTTCTCGCCGTTTTTTCGCCGTGCCGTTTTATGCTTTTCCGGAAAGGCTGTTTCGCTCTCGGGAAAGAGTGTGTCTTTTCGGTCGGTAGGATTATTTTGCGACTATTTTATCTTGATGTCGGTCCAGATAGCGTTGTGGTCCGAGAGGAATCTGTCTTCCTTGTCGGTGGGCGAGGCTATCACCGCGCGTTTAACCTTTACGTTTTCCGATGTGAAGATGAAATCTATCTTGTTGTCGGGCGTATTGGGCGCTTTGCCCCATTCGTTCCACGTTGCGGGACCGCCTTTGGCCTTTTTGGCCGCTTTCCATGTGTCAACGCAAGGGTAGGAGTGGTTTATAAGCAGCGGATAGGTTTCTTCTTTCTCGTTTGTGTTGAAGTCGGCGCTGAGTATGAACGGAACGTCGGGCGCTATCTGGCGCAGGCGGTCTTTCAGCAGCTTGGCCGACTGTTTGCGAGCCTCGACGCTGATGTGGTCGAAGTGTGTGTTGCAATAAATCAGGCGTCTGCCGCTCTTTATGTCTTCGAGCAGCGCCCATTGTGCAATGCGCAGACATGCGGCTTTCCAGCCGATTGACGGTTTTTCGGGCGTTTTCGACAGCCAGAAGTGGCCGCTGTCGATGAGGCGGTATTTGTCTTTGCGGTAGAATATCGGAGTGCTCTCGCCGGCGTCGCTGCCGTTGTCGCGTCCTGCCGACAGGCAGCCGTAAGCGCTTGTATACGCCTTTACGTCGGCAAGCTGTTGCGGAGTAACCTCCTGCATTCCGAACAGGTCGGGATCGGTTTTGAGCACATACGACATGAGGCGGGGAATTCGTTCCTTCCATTGGTTTTCAGGGGCGTCATCGCCGTTTAGGCAGCGGATGTTGAACGACATTACGCGCAGTTTCAGTGCGCCGGCCTGGGCGGTGGCTGAAAAAAGGGCGAGCAGCACAGCTGCAAGCACGATACGTTTTCTTTTCATGTGATTATGATTTGTTTTTGTTTATGTGTGTCTAAATTGTTTCTGCGGTTGTGCCGGCGTATGGCGGTTGTTGCGGTTTTGTGGCGCTATTTTTCTCCAAGTTCGGGCGTTTCGTCGTCCGAAATGCCCGAACAAAGCTGCTGCGGCACTTCTTTGGCAGGTTTTATGCCTTTGCTTTTAAGGCTTTCAAGCTGCCGCACTATGTTTCCGCGGCCGCGGATGAGCTGTCCCTCGCTTTCGTCGTATACTGCGCCGAGCTTTTTGATTGTGTCGCCTATCTTGACATAATTGTTCGCGAACACGGCGAATTTGTCGTACAGTCGCGCGGCGGCTTCGGCCACTTCGTTTACCGATTTGCTTTGGTTTTCGCTGTTCCAGAGGTTGTCGGCAAGCTGAAGCACCGAAAGCAGAGTGGTTGGATTGAGCAGAATTATTTTCTTGCGGTATGCGTAGAGCGAAAGTTGCATATCATTACCCACGGCGGCCACATAGCCCGCCTCAGTGGGCAGGAACATGAACACGTAGCCTATTGCCCCCGGCGTGTGTCGGGCGTAGTTCTTTGCCGAAAGCTCGTCGACATGGCGCTTTACCGAACCGATGTGTTCTTTCAGGTATTTTTCGCGCTCTTCCTTACTGTCGGCGTTGGCGTATGAGTAGAAGGCGGTGAGCGAAACCTTTGCATCGATTACAATGTTGCGGTTGCCGGGCAGATGAACCACTGCGTCGGGAAATATATTGCGTCCGCGGTCGTCTTTCTCGCAGCATTGCAGCTCGAAACCGGTACCTTCCTGCAGGCCCGACGATTCGAGCAGGAGTTTCAGCACTCCTTCGCCCCATATTCCCTGGGTTTTGGTTTCGGCGGTTAGGGCGCGCCGCAGCTGTTCGGCTTGTGTGCCGAGCGATACGGTTTTTTCCATCATCTGCCTTATGTGTTCGTCTACCGATGTATTGCTGCGCACGAAAGTGTCGCGGAAATCCTTTATCTCTTTGTTCAGCGGATTGAGCAACTCGCTCATGTGGCGGTCGTTTACACGCAGAAGTTCGTCGGTATGCCGTCTGGCAATTTCGTCCGACAGGCTGCGCATTTCCTCGCGCAGCAGTTCGCGTTCGCGGCCGAGCATTTCTTCCGTGTGCAGCCGTTCGCTTTCTAATCTGGCTCTGAGTGCGGCGGCTTCTTCCGCGATGTTTGCGGCTCGGCGGGCGTCTTTTGCACGGGCAAAGAGCATTCCGCCGGTAAAGCCTGCGGCGAGTGCCATGAAAAGCAGGAGGAATGTGACGGGAGTCATGCTGTTTTCGTTGATATGCGGATTTTCCTAACTTCAAAAATAGGAAAACATTGCGATATGCCCAAATTTATGTTGCCTGTGTTCCGCATGGCGGGTGCTGTGTGCGGTGTGGCGTTGTTTTTTCTTGCAATGCGACGGACAGATGCGCAAACCCGCCGACTCTTTCGCCGGCGGGTTTTTCACATGTCTGAGATATTTTAAAATATGTCAGACATATTTCAAATTATCTCAGAGATAATTTTTTTACAAGCGGGAGCTTTTTTGCGGTTTCCGTTTCACTTGGCAAGAATCATGTCGAAGCGGTCGAATTTCCCCGTGCGGTGGGCGAATTGTTTGGTTGTGGGCGAAATTCCGAAGAGCGGCGAATAGGTTTTCACGCTTACGGTCTTGCCGTCGGGCTTGAACTCGAGAATTCTCAGCCAGCCGTCGCCGCCGTTTCCCTCCCAGCCCCCGCCGAGCACCTGCACGTTGAACATCATCTGCGGAACGGTGATTCCTGCGGCGTTCTTGTCTTCGCGATACGATACGGAAGCCTGGAAGTCTCCTGGCTCGCCGGCGTGTCCGCAGATAACGCAACGTATGTTGGGCGTTACGTTCACGAGCTTGTCCCAAATGGCTTGTCCCCAGTTGCGGGGAGAAATCTTGTAGCCCTCGTTGGATATGCGTTCGGCTTTCTCGCCGCCTTTCAGGAAGCTGTGGGTCATGAAAATCACGCGGTGATTCTTATATTTATCGCTTTGGCACAGGTTTTTGGCCCATTCAAGCACCTCGTCGCGCGGGGCGAACTCGCTTGTTACTACGAGGAGTTTCCCCCAGTTGGCGTCGGAAAATTCATAGGCCGAGTTTTCGAGCGACTGCACGCCGCTGCGGTTGGGGAACACGCTTACAAGCACGTTGTTCCAGGTGGAATTGCGTTCCACGGGGAAATAATCCGGAAAATGCGTGTTGCCGTTTTCCGAACTGCGGTAGCCGTAGTCGTGATTGCCGGCCGAGATGATATAGGGAACCTTGTTGTCGAGGCGTTCAAAGGCGCGCGACACCGATTCCCACATCTGGCGCGACGTTTGGTTGGCCATGCTGCGCACTGGAACGAGGTTCTCGTTCGTTTCTACGAGGTCGCCGGTTACGAGAACCGCTTTGATGCGGAGATTGTCTATGTTGTCGGCTGTCCATGCGGTGGTGAGTTCGAAAATGGGCTGGTTGATGTCGTACTTTATGTACGACTGCGGGTCGCCCATGAGAATCATCGAGAACGAATCGGGATTGTCGAGCTTCTGCCGGTCGGCGCGGTTTTGTGCGGCCGCCTGGAGCGTGAGAATGGTCGCTGCGGCTGCAAGGATGAATGTTTTCGGTTTCATGATGTAAGGTATTGAAAAAATTGCGGGGGCTGTTGTCTGTATGAGCAGCCCCCGCAGGTTAAAAGTTTACTTTGCTATGATAAGGAAGTAGTTTTTCTTTCCGCGCTGCACTATGACGTATCGTCCGTTGAGCAGGTCGTTTTCGGAGATTTCGCGGTCGAAAACGTCGAGTTTCTCTTTGTTTATGCTTACTCCGCCGCCTTGCGTGAGTTTTCTCATCTCGCCTTTCGAGGCGAAGCACTTTGTTGTTTCGGCAAGCAGGTCGACAGCGCGTGCGCCGAGCACCTTGTCTTTTTCAACCTCGAACACGGGCACTCCCTCGAACACGGCGAGCAGCGTGGCTTCGTCGAGCTTGAGCAGGTTCTCTTTGGTGGCTTTTCCGAAGAGTATGTTCGACGCCTCGACTGCGGTTTCGTAGTCTTTCTGCGAGTGAACCATAGCCGTGATTTCCTTGCCGAGTAGTTTCTGAAGCGTGCGCCGGCCCGGGTCCTGGCGATGTTCGGCTATTGCTGCGTCGATTTCCTCGTGAGAGAGCGAAGTGAATATCTTTATGTACTTTTCTGCTTCGTCGTCGGCCACGTTAAGCCAGAACTGATAGAAAGTGTAAGGCGTCGTGCGGTTGGGGTCGAGCCATACGTTGCCGCTTTCGGTCTTGCCGAACTTGCGGCCGTCGCTTTTTGTGATGAGCGGACAGGTGAGTGCGTATGCTTCGGCTCCGGTTCCGAGTGTGCGGCGTATGAGTTCGGTTCCGGTGGTGATGTTTCCCCACTGGTCGCTTCCGCCCATTTGGAGTTTGCAGTTTTTTGTTTTGTAAAGGTGCAGGAAGTCGTATCCCTGGAGCAGCTGATAAGTGAATTCGGTGAACGACAGGCCGTCGCGCGCTTCGCCGTTGAGCCGTTTCTGCACGCTTTCCTTTGCCATCATGTAGTTTACGGTGATGTGTTTGCCTATGTCGCGTGCAAAATCGAGGAACGTGAAGTTTTTCATCCAGTCGTAGTTGTTCACGAGTTCCGCGCGGTTCGGGGCGTCGCTTTCAAAGTCGAGGAAGTGTGCCAGCTGCTTTTTTATACAACTCACGTTGTGTGTAAGGGTTGCCTCGTCGAGCAGGTTGCGTTCCTGGCTTTTTCCCGAGGGGTCGCCAATCATTCCCGTGGCTCCGCCCACGAGGGCTATGGGTTTGTGGCCCGCGCGCTGTAGGTGTCTCAGCATCATAACGCCGCACAGGTGGCCTATGTGAAGGGAATCGGCCGTCGGGTCTATTCCTACGTATGCCGTAACTTGTTCTTTCTGGAACAACTCGTCAGTGCCGGGCATCATCTGATGAAGCATCCCGCGCCATTTTATTTCGTCAACGAAATTCATCGGTGTCTTGTGTATTGTTATAAAGTTGTTATTTGTTTGTGGGCAAAAGTACTATTTTTTAGTTGCACCTGCAAATTATCTTATGTTGGCGTTGTCTGTGCTGGCGAAAAAATGCAGACAAAAACGGTCACCTGTCAAGCTCTTGATAATCAGCGTGTGTATATGTAGCAAAAAATATGTCTGAGATATTTTGAATTATCTC
>OHBJ01001940.1_pt1 | contig 14161 bp, 11 predicted proteins | sample 1577241 | NCBI WGS metagenome assembly OHBJ01 (sample SAMEA3541594, study PRJEB24748) | human gut metagenome | biome: human gut; feature: human-associated habitat; material: faeces | place: China | collected 2012
ATTGCCGACGTGACCCACTACGTGAAAGAGGGCGGCATCATAGACAAGGAAGCCGAGAAGCGTGCCACATCCGTCTACCTCGTAGACCGCACCATCCCAATGCTCCCCGAACGGTTGTGTAATTTCATCTGTTCACTCCGCCCCGACGAAGAGAAGCTTGCCTACTCCGTCATCTTTGAAATGACGGAAAAAGGCGAAGTGAAGAACTCACGCGTGGTACATACCGTCATCAAGAGCGACCGCCGCTTCACCTACGAAGAAGCCCAGGAAATTATCGAAACCGGCAAAGGAGACTTCAAGGAAGAGGTGCTCCAACTGGATAAGCTTGCCAAAATACTGCGTGAGAACCGTTTCAAGGCAGGAGCCATCAACTTCGACCGCTACGAAGTGAAGTTCGAAATTGACGAGAAGGGCAAACCCGTCAGCGTCTACTTCAAGGAGTCGAAAGATGCCAACAAGCTGATAGAGGAGTTCATGCTGCTTGCCAACCGTACCGTAGCCGAAAAGATAGGCCGTGTGCCCAAAGGCAAGAAAGCCAAAGTGCTGCCTTACCGTATCCATGACCTCCCCGACCCGGAAAAGCTGGACAATCTGGCACAATTCATTGCCCGCTTCGGCTACAAGTTGCGCACCAGCGGAACAAAGACCGACATTTCCAAATCCATCAACCACCTGCTGGATGACATCCAGGGCAAGAAGGAGGAGAACTTGATTGAAACCGTCTCCATCCGCGCCATGCAGAAGGCACGCTACTCCGTGCACAACGTGGGGCACTATGGCCTGGCTTTCGATTACTACACCCATTTCACCTCGCCCATCCGCCGCTATCCGGATATGATGGTGCACCGTCTGCTCACCAAGTACTTGGACCAGGGAGGCCGCACTGTGTCCGAACAAAAATACGAAGCCCTTTGCGAACACAGCAGCAGCATGGAGCAGATAGCCGCCAATGCAGAACGTGCCTCCATCAAGTATAAGCAAGTAGAGTTCATGACCGAACGCCTAGGACAAACCTTCGACGGTGTCATCTCCGGCGTAACGGAATGGGGACTCTACGTGGAACTGAATGAGAACAAGTGCGAAGGCATGATTCCCATCCGTGACCTCGACGATGACTATTACGAATTCGACGAAAAGAACTACTGCCTGCGCGGGCGCCGCAAAAACCGGATATACAGCTTGGGAGACGCCATCACCGTCAAAGTGGCACGCGCCAATCTGGAGAAGAAGCAACTGGATTTTGCACTGGTATAGAATAACCCTATAATTTAAAATCATCCCCAGTCCCTTTCTTTCAGAGAGAGACCGGGGATGAGACCTGCACGATGAAGACAATTACTATTACAGACCCTACACAGATTGAGGAAATTATCCGCAAATGCCCATACTGCATAGTGGGCATCACAGACCTTGAAGGAAACCCATATGCGGTTCCCATGAACTTTGCCTATCAAGACGGGGTAATATACTTGCATTCCGGCCCGGAAGGCAGTAAAGTGGAGATGGTAACAAAGCACCCGCAAGTTTGCATCACCTTCTGCGAAGGACACGAGCTGGTTTATATGCACCGGCAAGTGGCATGCAGCTACAGCATGAAGTCGCGCAGTGTTATCTGTCGTGGGAAAGTACACTTCGTGGAAGACATAGAAGAGAAGCGACGCGTACTCGACATGCTGATGAAGCAATATACGGAAAATGAATGCAAATATGCTGAACCCGCCGTACGCAATGTCAAGATATGGGAAGTAAAAGTAGAGAAAATAAGCTGCCGGTCATTCGGGTTAAGACCAAGCGAACTATAAATACCATCTGCCGGTCACCTGCTCCACATTGATGGAGCGGATAACCGGCAGAAATATTTACTTTTACAACGGATATTCCTCAAACGCATACAACAGCGTCGAAAGATACCGTTCTCCCGTATCGGGCAGTAGCGCTACAATCGTCTTTCCTTCATTCTCGGGCAACCGTGCCAAACGGGTAGCTGCAGCAACGGCAGCTCCCGAAGAGATGCCGACCAGCAGTCCCTCATACTTCGCCAGTTCGCGACCCGTACGGATGGCATCATCATTGGATACCAGCAGCACTTCGTCTATCACGGCACTGTTATAGTTCTTCGGCACAAATCCGGCACCGATACCTTGTATTTTATGGGGACCGGGCTTCCCACCGGAAAGTACGGGAGAATCTTCGGGCTCCACAGCCACAATCCTTACCTTTGGGTTATTGGCTTTCAAGGCTGTACCCACACCACTCACCGTGCCTCCCGTACCTACACCGGCCACGAAAATATCCACCCGGCCGTCTGTATCACGCCAGATTTCTTGTCCGGTAGTACGCTCGTGCATTGCCGGATTGGCAGGGTTGTCAAATTGCTGTAGAATCAGCGAGCCGGGGTTGGCGGCTTTCAGTTCTTCGGCACGGGCTATGGCGCCTTTCATACCGTCGGCACCCGGAGTCAGTACCAATTCCGCACCGAGGGCTTTCAAAAGGTTGCGGCGTTCCAAGCTCATTGTGTCGGGCATCGTCAGTATCAGCTTGTAACCTTTGGCAGCGGCCACAAAAGCCAGCCCTACGCCCGTATTCCCACTGGTAGGTTCGATGATGGTAGCACCGGGCTTCAACAGTCCTTTTGCCTCGGCATCTTCTATCATGGCAAGCGCCACGCGGTCCTTCACACTGCCGGCGGGGTTAAAATATTCCAATTTGGCGATAACACGGGCTTTCAGACGCTTATTCTTGTTATAATTATTCAACTCCAGCAAGGGAGTGTTGCCTACCAGGTCGGTAAGGCGTTCTGCTATCTTCTTCATAATCCAACTGTTTTTAAATTCCTCATTCCCCTAAGGGAAAAGACTAACAATCCGGAGTGGAACGAGGTATGTTATTTCTTACAAGACAAAAGTAGCGCAAAATTGGTTCGTAGAAAATACCACAAATATGGTAAATACGTACTATAAATGAGGGATATGTAGGATATTTGACGAGTATTTCCTATCTTTGTTGCCACTTTTAAACTTAAGGATATCATAATGAGTCCACTCAACTTTACCCACATTTTGACACAAGCAGTCGATGAGCTATCGGAAAGCGAATCATACAAAGGACTGTTTCACCAGCATACGGACGGCAACCCGCTGCCTTCGGCAAAAGTGCTGCGCGACATCATCGAACTGGCGCGAGCCATCATCTTCCCCGGATATTTCGGAAATTCTACGGTCAACAGCCGTACGGTGACTTACCATATCGGTGTCAACGTGGAGCGCTTGTTCGACCTGCTGACCGAGCAAATCCTTGCCGGCCTCTGCTTTGCAGGCGACGGCGAATGCAACTGTTGTACCGAGCTCCAACGGGAAGAAGCCGCCTTATTGGCTGCCAAGTTCATCAGCAACCTGCCGGCAATGAGACGTACACTCGCCACAGATGTGGAAGCCGCCTACAACGGTGACCCCGCCGCACAGTCGTTCGGCGAAGTCATCAGCTGCTATCCGGCCATCCGCGCCATCAGCAACTACCGCATCGCACACGAGTTGCTCAAGTTGGGTGTTCCCCTCATTCCCCGCATCATCACCGAGATGGCGCACAGTGAAACGGGAATCGATATCCATCCAGGAGCGGAAATAGGTGGTTATTTTACCATCGACCACGGTACGGGTGTGGTAATCGGCGAGACCTGCATCATCGGCAACAACGTGAAGCTGTACCAGGGTGTGACCCTCGGTGCCAAGAGCTTCCCGCTAGACGAAGACGGCAAGCCCATCAAGGGTATTCCCCGCCATCCCATTCTGGAAGACAATGTGATAGTCTATTCCAACGCCACCATATTGGGACGCATCACCATCGGACAAGGAGCCACCGTAGGCGGCAATATCTGGGTGACAGAAGATGTTCCCGCAGGAGCAAGGATTGTACAGACAAAGGCCAAGAAGTAAGTCACAAACAACCAATAAACAATTAAAATCGTAAATAACTCAAATCAGCAGTTCAAGTAGTTAAATGGTTATCAGCCACTAATGAGAGAAACGAGTGACAACTACCCAGATTGCCGATTCACATAAAGTAAATGCATAGATGAGCGAACAATCTTTTGAAATGATTGCCAAAACCTTCCAAGGACTGGAAGAGGTACTGGCACAAGAGCTGACTGCACTGGGCGCCAACGAAATAGAAATAGGCCGCCGCATGGTATCTTTCAGTGGTGATAAGGAAATGATGTACAAGGCAAACTTCTGCCTGCGTACAGCCATCCGGATACTGAAACCCATCAAACACTTCACAGCCAAAGATGCCGACGAGGTTTACGAACAGATTAAAGCCATCCGATGGGAAGACTATCTGGATACGGACAAGACCTTTGCCGTGGACGCGGTTGTATTCAGTGAAGAGTTCCGTCATTCCAAGTTCGTTTCCTACAAGGTGAAGGATGCCATCGTGGACTATTTCCGCGAGAAGACCGGCGAACGTCCCGGCGTGCGTGTCAACAAACCGGACGTGCTGCTGAACATACACATTGCCGAAACCAAATGTACGCTGTCTCTCGACTCCAGCGGCGAATCGCTGCACCGCCGCGGTTATCGCCAGGAAGCAGTAGAGGCCCCGCTGAATGAGGTGCTGGCCGCCGGCATGATATTGATGACCGGCTGGCGTGGCGAATGCGACCTGATAGACCCGATGTGTGGTTCGGGAACCATTCCCATCGAAGCGGCGCTGATTGCACGCAACATCGCTCCGGGCGTATTCCGCAAGGAGTTCGCTTTCGAGAAGTGGGTGGATTTTGACCAGGAGCTGTTCGACACGATATACAATGACGACAGCCAGGAACGTGAATTTACGCATAAGATATACGGTTACGACAACAGCCCGAAGGCAAACGAAATTGCCACACACAATATAAAGGCTGCCGGCGTAAGCAAGGACGTGGTATTGAAGCTGCAACCTTTCCAGCAATTCGAGCAACCTGCGGAGAAATCCATCATCATCACCAATCCTCCCTACGGTGAGCGTATCTCTACCAACGACCTGCTGGGCCTTTACTCCATGATTGGCGAGCGTCTGAAACATGCCTTTACGGGCAACACCGCATGGATTCTTTCTTACCGGGAAGAGTGCTTCGACCAAATCGGGCTAAAAGCCACCTCCAAGATACCTTTATTCAATGGTGCGCTGGAATGCGAATTCCGCCAGTACGAAATCTTCGATGGAAAGTACAAGGAATTTCGTGCCGAAGGCGAGGAGTTGAGCAAGGAGCGCAAAGAATTTCGTCCGGCTTCTGGGGAACGGAAAGAGTTCAAACCCGGAGAAAGACGCGAATTCCGTCCCCGATTCAGTGGAGAGAGACGTGAATTCGGTAGCGAAAGACGCGAGTTCAACGGCGAACGCAGACCAAGAGAATTCAAGGACGGCGAAAAGCGCGAATTCCGTCCGCGTGAAAGAAGAGAGTTCAAGGATGGGGAAAGACGGGAGTTCAGACCGAGGGAAAGACGTGAATTCGGTGGAGAACGCAGAACAAGGTCGGGTGAGTCTTACCCGGAAAGCAAAAGAAGAGAGGCGGGAAAGAAGGAAGAAGAATAACACGAACAATGACAAGGAGAATGAATGCAAAGAAAATAAGTAAGAGCATTCTTGCACTGCTGATAACAGTACCTGCTCTGCTTGCAACAAACGCTATGGCACAAGAACTAAAAAAGCCGACCCTGGAAGATCTGATTCCCGGAGGTGAGACCTACCACAAACCGGAAAACAAATCGTACCAGTGGTGGGGCGATGCCGCTTGTCTGGAACTTGGCATCGACAATATAGAAGGTACATGGGCTGTCAAAGGATTAGGTGCCAAGCCCGGAGAGAAATTCACTGCCATCACATTGGAAGAAGCCAACGCGCTGCTGGAAGAAAAAGGACTTGGAAAACTGCGTCACTTTCATGCTGCAAAGGCTGTCAACGTACCCCGAGGCGTCAATCTGGGTATTCAAGTCCAAATAGACCCACTCCTGCTGCTGAACACCGGCAAGTACCGTGCCCTCGTCGACTGGAAGAAGAAAAAAGTCATCTGGAGCCAGCCTTGCCCCGCCCAAGCCGCAAATGAGGATTGGAACGAGGTAAGCCGCCATTTGGCTTATACTATCGGCAATAATCTCTATGTGATGACCGGTGACGGGCAAACCCTGAAAGTCACCAACGAACCGGAAGGTATCGTCTGCGGACAAAGTGTGCACCGCAATGAATTCGGCATTTCAAAAGGCACTTTCTGGAATCCTGCCGGGGACCTGCTGGCCTTTTATCGAATGAACGAAAGCATGGTCACCCCCTATCCATTGGTTGACATCACGACAAGAATAGCACTGGTGGATAAAATACGCTACCCCATGGCCGGCATGCTCAGCCATCAGGTAAAGGTAGGTATCTACAATCCGGCTACTCAAAAGACCATCTATCTGGACATGGGCGACCCAAAAGACCGCTACTTCACCAACATCACCTGGGCACCGGATGGTAAAAGCCTCTATCTGATAGAGCTAAACCGAGACCAAAACCACTCTAAACTGTGCCGGTACGATGCGGAAAGCGGAAAGCTGCAACAAGTGCTCATCGAAGAGAGACATCCCAAATATGTGGAGCCGCAATCTCCCATTCTATTCCTGCCATGGGACAGCCACAAGTTCATCTATCAAAGCCAGCGTGACGGCTTCAACCATCTGTACCTATACAATACGGAAGGGGAACTGCTGAAGCAACTCACCTCCGGCCCCTGGCTTGTACAAGACATCGTAGGTTTTAACCGGAACACGAAAGAGCTCATCATCAAGAGTACGGAAATCTCTCCTTTGCAGAGCAACCTTTACGCTGTCAACCTGAAGAATGGCAAACGCAGCTTGATAGGAGACCCAACCGGCATGCACTCGGCACAAATCTCCGGTTTCATGGGAACTTACCTCATCGACAATGCCTCTTCGCCCACTTGCCCCCGTATCATAAAACTGATGTCCACCAACCCGAAAAAACAACGGGAACACACACTGCTGACAGCCAAGAACCCCTACGAAGGCTTTGAAATGCCCAGCATAGAAGTAGGCACCATCAAAGCCGCCGACGGCAAGACAGACTTGTACTACCGCCTGATAAAGCCTGCCGACTTCGACCCGGCAAAGAAGTATCCCGCCATCGTCTACGTATACGGCGGCCCGCACGCCCAGATGATAACGAACGGCTGGATGAACGATGCCCGCGGCTGGGACATCTACATGGCAAACAAAGGCTACATCATGTTCAGCCTCGACAACCGTGGCAGCAGCAACCGTGGACTGGAGTTTGAAAACGCCACCTTCCGCCAGCTGGGCATCGAAGAGGGCAAAGACCAGGTGAAGGGCGTAGAATTCCTGAAAAGCCAGCCTTATGTGGACGGAGAGCGTATCGGAGTGCACGGCTGGAGCTTCGGAGGACACATGACTACGGCGCTGATGCTGCGCTATCCCGAAATTTTCAAGGTAGGCGTTGCCGGCGGACCGGTTATCGACTGGGGATACTACGAGATAATGTACGGTGAGCGCTATATGGACACTCCGCAAGCGAACCCGGAAGGCTATAAGCAGACAAATCTGAAAAACCTTGCCGGTAACTTGAAAGGACATCTGCTCATCATACACGACGACCACGACGACACCTGCGTGCCGCAGCACACCCTTTCATTCATGAAGGCGTGCGTGGATGCCCGTACCTATCCCGATTTGTTTATCTATCCCACGCACAAGCACAACGTCCTGGGACGCGACCGTGTGCATCTGCACGAGAAGATAACAAGATATTTTGAAGAATATCTTTAATGTACAATGTACAATTTGCTATGCAGTGCGGGCGTGCAAATAGGGAGTAGATGGTAGAAGAAAGAAGAGAATAAAAGAGAGAATAAATCATTAAGTATAACAATCTGTACAACTTACCTGATGCCCCACAGCACAGACAAATTGTACATTGTAAATTGTAAATGAACCCATGAAAGTATTATTATTAGGCTCCGGTGGCCGCGAACACGCTCTGGCATGGAAGATTGCCCAAAGCCCGAAAGTAGAGAAACTATATATTGCTCCCGGCAATGCAGGTACAAGCGAAGCAGGCGAGAATGTGAACCTGAAGGCGACAGACTTTCCCGCACTCAAGGCCTTTGCCCTTGAGAAAGAAATCGACATGATTGTTGTGGGTCCCGAAGACCCGTTGGTACAAGGCATCTTCGACAGCTTCAAGGAAGACCCTGCCACCTGCCATATCGACATCATCGGCCCCACCGCCAAAGGTGCTACACTGGAAGGTAGCAAGGAATTTGCCAAAGGCTTCATGATGCGCCACAACATCCCCACTGCCCGCTACAAGAGCATCACCGCCGACAACTTGCAGGAGGGACTCGACTTCCTCGCTTCCCTCGAAGCGCCTTACGTACTGAAGGCCGACGGACTGTGTGCAGGCAAGGGCGTGCTGATTCTCCCCACACTGGAAGAAGCTCAGAAAGAGCTGAAGGAAATGCTGGACGGCATGTTCGGCGATGCCAGCGCCACGGTAGTCATTGAAGAGTTCCTCAGCGGCATCGAATGTTCCGTATTCGTGATGACAGACGGCCGCCACTATAAGGTATTGCCCGTAGCCAAAGATTACAAGCGTATCGGCGAAGGCGACAAAGGCCTCAACACCGGCGGTATGGGCAGCGTTACTCCCGTACCTTTTGCCGACGAAACATTTATGGAAAAAGTACGCACCCGCATCATCGAACCTACCGTAAACGGTCTGCTGGAAGAAGAAATCGGCTACCAAGGCTTCATCTTCCTGGGACTTATCAACGTGAAGGGCGAACCGATGGTGATTGAATACAACGTCCGCATGGGCGACCCCGAAACCGAAAGTGTAATGCTGCGTATCAAGAGCGACCTGGTAGACCTACTCGAAGGCGTTGCCCAGGGCGACCTCGACCAGCGTACACTGGAATTCGACCCACGCACAGCCGCTTGCGTCATGCTGGTGAGCGGAGGATATCCGGAAGCCTACGAAAAGGGCAAGGTGATGACCGGATTCGAGAAGGCTGCCGAAACAGACAGCATCCTCTTCCATGCCGGAACAGCCACCAAAGACGGACAGACCGTAACCTCCGGTGGCCGTGTCATCGCCGTCTGCTCCTATGGTGAAACGAAGGAAGAAGCCTTGCAGAAGAGCTACCGCGTGGCCGACATGATAAACTTCGAGAAGAAATATTTCCGTCGCGACATCGGATTTGACTTATAAATGAGAACGAAGAGATTCCAGAACCGGATAACGGCAGGGCGGTTCACACTACCCACCGCTATCCTGATTTCAGTATCCTGCTGGATACTGACCGCTGTTCTGTTGCCCGAGACGGAGACACAGCAAAGCGGATATTCCCTTTGGGAAACATTCTGCGACTTCTGCATCCCCACCTGGGCAAACCGTCTCTTCAGCTTTATTCTGTATGCCGTCATCGGGTACTTCCTAATACAGCTCAACAATACGTTCGCCATCATCCGGATGCGGGCATCGGTACAGACTTCTGTCTACTTCCTGCTGATATCCGTCTGCCCCAGCCTACACATGCTGTATGCGGGAGACTTGGCAGCTGCCTCCTTCCTGGTGGCACTGTTTTTCCTCTTCAAGAGCTACCAGCAGGCACGGCCCACAGGCAGTCTCTTCCACGCCTTTGTCTTCATCGGACTGGGCAGCCTGCTTTTTCCGCAGCTCATGCTGTTTGTCCCCATCTTCTGGATAGGTGCCTACAACTTCCAGTCTCTCCAACCCAAAAGTTTCTTCGCTTCCTTGGTAGGATGGAGCGTACCCTACTGGCTGTTACTGGGACACGCCCTCTACTACGGGCAAATGGAACTCTTCTGCCAGCCCTTCCGCGAGCTGGTGACCTTCGCTCCCACCCGGTTCGACTATCAGCCGTGGGAACTCGCCACCCTCGGGTATCTCCTTGTTCTGTTCATCGTCAGCGCGGCACACTGTCTCATTGCCGGCTATGAAGACAAGATACGCACCCGAAGCTATCTACACTTCCTCATCCTGCTGAATTTCTGCATCTTTGTCTATATCGGACTGCAACCGGTATTGAGTGTCCACCTGATGTCCTTCCTGCTCATCGGTGTCAGCATCCTGGCGGGACACTTGTTTGTACTGACAAATAGCCGCAGTTCCAATATATTCTTCATTTGTGCATTTATCGGATTATTCATTCTATTAGGATTCAACATATGGACGCTTTTGTAGATACACTCGTACAGCTGCTAATTGACTGGGGATATGTCGGTCTGTTCATCTCTGCCCTATTGGCAGGAAGCATCATTCCGTTCAGTTCCGAGATAGTGATGGTAGCACTGGTCAAGGTCGGTCTGAGCCCGGCACTGTGCGTACTCTCCGCCACCTTGGGAAATACGCTGGGAGGCATGACGTGCTACTACATGGGACGTCTGGGACGTATAGACTGGATTGAGAAATATTTCAAGGTAAAAAGGGAAAAGATAGAACGGATGCAGCATTTCCTCCAAGGGAAAGGGGCACTGATGGCTTTCTTCGCCTTTCTGCCTTTTGTGGGAGAAGCCATAGCCATTGCACTGGGCTTCATGCGCAGTAATCTGATGCTGACCACCACGTCCATGTTTGCAGGGAAACTGGTGCGCTACATAGCTATGCTGTGGGCACTGCAAGGAGCCATTTCGATGATGAATTATTGACATGTAGTGAGTTTGAGCAATAGATGTATAGATACAACGCGTTGGATGTATAGATGCAACGTGCTGGATGTATAGATGCAGCACGCTGGATATATAGGCGCAACAACACGCTGAATCACAGAGAATTAAACTAAATAAAAACATTCAACAAAAGCAGAAGTGATGCAACGAATCATAGAGAAGACGGAAGACGGAAGTGCGACACTGTTTGTACCGGAACTGAATGAACATTATCATTCGGTAAAGGGGGCACGTACAGAATCACAGCACATCTTCATCGACATGGGACTGAAAGTATCCGCTACTGCCCGCCCGCATATCCTTGAAATCGGTTTCGGCACCGGGCTGAATGCCCTGCTTACACTGGAAACTGCCGAAAAGGAAAAGAGACCAGTGCACTATACCGGTATCGAACTCTATCCGCTTGCATGGCCGGAGGTGGATGCGCTAAAATATAGCGACAATCCTCTGTTCGAGGAACTGCATCGGGCTGCGTGGGAAGAAGAAGTTGCCATAACTCCTTATTTCACACTGAGAAAAGTGCGGGCAGATGTCGAAACAATAAGCATTGACAGTTTGTTAATGATTAATAAATCTCCGTTCGATGTTGTCTACTTCGATGCCTTTGCACCCGAAAAGCAACCGGGAATGTGGGAGGAAAAAGTCTTCCGGAATATCCATGCCGCCATGAGCACCGATGGCGTGCTGACCACCTACTGCGCCAAAGGAGTAATACGCCGCATGCTGCAAGCCGTAGGATTCAAGGTAGAGCGTCTCCCAGGTCCCCCCGGAGGGAAACGGGAGATACTGAGGGGAAGGAAAGAGGAAGTGATAATGGATAAGGAATAGTTGATAATGGATAGTTGATGCCCCCTGCCACAGCGCAGCCAAATTGTAAATTGTAAATAGTAAATTGTAAATGAAAAAGTTTTGTTTTTTACTCCTCATAGCCACCTTGCTCTTCTCGTGCAAGCAAGGAGGCCAACAGAACAAGAAGAATGACGATAAACCCGTGATTACCGTCACCATCGAGCCGCTGCGGTATTTCACCGAAGCCATTGCCGGCGATGAATTCACCGTCGTCAGCATGGTGCCCAAAGGTTCAAGTCCGGAAACCTACGACCCCACGCCCCAGCAGCTTGTCGACCTTGCCCAAAGCAAGGCCTATTTCCGCATCGGCTACATCGGTTTCGAGCAGACATGGACGGAAAAACTGACGGACAATGCTCCCCACCTGCAATTCTTCGATATGTCCGAGAATGTGGAACTCATTCTGGACGATACCCATGCACATCATCATAAAGACGGGCATGTACACGAAGGCCATACGCACGCCGGTGGTGTGGAACCCCACATCTGGAATTCCACCATCAACGCCCAAATCATTGCCGGAAACATTCTGACCGTTGAACTTACACTTGAGCGCATTGTCTGTCATACCGCGAACGACCTTCTCGGAAAGATCAGCAGAGTAGTATTCCGCATAGCCCTCCAGAACGGATTCGAGGATGATGCCCTCTGCGCCCTCGGAAATGACTTCGGTGGCTGAGACGACTTTTACGCCGTTTTTCTTGAGTGTCGCTTTGTATCTGGCACTATCATAACGGTTTCGCGCGAATCGGTCGAGCTTCCATACGATCACCATATCGAACAGCCGCTTACCACTGTCCTTGATCATATTCTGGAACTCTGGACGGTTGTCTGTCTTGGCGGAATAGGCCCGGTCGATGTAATGGCGCAGAATCGTGATACCGTTCTTTTCCGCAAAGGCGGTACACTCGCGGAGCTGACCCTCAATGGATTCCTCGCGCTGGCTGTCGGAGGAATAGCGGGCGTAAATCACTGCTTTCATTTCTTGGCTTCCTCCTCTGCAAGCATTTGCAAAAGAGTTCCTTTCAATCTCTCGTTCATGCTGGAACCCGGTTCAAAACACATCTCTACAAACTCTTTCATCTTCGGATCAATCTTCACATACTTTGCCTTGCACTCGTAATACGCACCATGTGGGTCATCCGTCCTGCCGTAGATATAGTCCATGGACACATCGAAGTAGTCAGCGTACCATCGAAGCGTTTTTGCCGACGGCGTGGATTGTCCCTGCTCATAGCGGTTGATGCTGGACTGGGGCAGCCCCACTAGTTTGCCCAACTTGTTCTGTGACAGGCCAACGCTTTCGCGGAGTGCGCGTATTCTTTGCTTGATGATCTCCAAAGCTCCACCTCCATTCAACAACATAATAACATAAAAATTAAAGATTATCAAGCTCATATTAACATAATTCAGAAGTGTGTTTGAGAAGAAACCGTTTGGCGCTGCTGCCCAAACGGACAAACCCGGAGTCTACTCTGAGACTCCGGGTTCGAATTTTTGACGGCGAAAGGCGTCGTCTGAAAAGATCAATTCATACTGTGCAAGCTGGGCATCAAGGGGCCTTGATGCGAAAAACTGCGTTTTTCATCCTGGGCAACATCCCAGACCCTTTAACAATTTCATTGAAATTGGCTGCGCACTACCTGTGCTCCTTCGTAATAGGACGAGTGTTTCTCTTAGTCCCAGTCGTTGTTGGAAACAACAAGTCAGCTCTTTTCAGAGATATCCCCTAATGGGATTTCATTGGCGATAGCATTGCCTTTGAGTGAGAACGAAACCCTTCTGTCAACCTCTGGGGTTGCAGTGACTGTTATTCCACAGTGTCCAAATACAGTCCGCTCAGTTTAAGAGCGTATGCCTTATAAAGCCTCTGTGCCGCTTCATTCTGATCAGCATGTATCATTTGGACACAGGGCTTTACCAATTCTTCATCGAGCGAATTCCACACCTCAGCGGCATTCGCATTTCGGTTGATTCGACATGCTACTTTAAAATAACATCGGATAAGTGCTTAATGGTACAAATCTCGCCTCCTCGTCATTCCAAAACGGGGAGGTTTTTTATTTGAAATAAATTCTCCTAATCTGGAGTGGTTCCCTAATGCAGAAATGATACATTTCACTGATAGGTGATTCTCAGCGGTTTGTCTCCAAAACAATTTGGCATAGACAGAAGGTTCTTGATCTTTTCAACGACGATATCCGAAATATATTGGGCAAGTTCCTCTGATGCGCTGGAATGGTAAACCAAGCAAAGGTGTAGCGCCCGGTCCAGGTCTGTCACATCAAGAAAGTCCAATCTGTTTGAAAGATAGGAATTATCAGACTGAAGTGCCGTAAGCGCCACTGAAATCAAGGTGTCCGAGGAGCATGCGATCTGACGCGCGCTGAGACGATCCAGAACTTTTACGACTTCTCCGGGTTGATTGTTCTCCTTCATGAGATCTCCCACTCTGGAATCCGGCAGGTCGTACATACTGATAAAAGGGTAGCCGCAGACGTCACGTCTCGAAATGTGAAACCTATCTTACCTTTCTCATAACGTTTTTCCATCAACTCTTTAGCAAACTC
>OHBJ01001949.1_pt1 | contig 14130 bp, 15 predicted proteins | sample 1577241 | NCBI WGS metagenome assembly OHBJ01 (sample SAMEA3541594, study PRJEB24748) | human gut metagenome | biome: human gut; feature: human-associated habitat; material: faeces | place: China | collected 2012
ATGACGGCGCCGGGTATCCGATCCTTTGCCGCGATCGGCATCATTTCTGAAATTGCCTTTTCGGAAAGCCGCCGGTCTCTTTGTCTCGCCGAGTTTGCTCCCGCAGGAGCAAATAAAGCTAAAAACATTTTTGCCGGCGACATGTGGCGTCGGCAAAATTACTTATCAGATCGCAAGCGTGCGGGCGGGGTGAGTGCGCTGCGGCGAGCCGCAGCCCCTCAAATAAGCCCCTTCAACGGAGTGGGGGTGGGTGACCGTTTTACGCCTTCATTTCCTCGCAGAACTCGACCTGCTCGATCTTCGCAACCTGTTCGGCCGCCTCTACATGACCCAGCTCCGGCCGCATGATCTCCAGCTCCAGAATGTATCCGTGCGTTTCCGCGCTGCGCGAGCCGATATCCTGTATGTCGTTGACTTGAATGCCCATGCTTTTGACTGCGCGCAGCAGCGCGCTGAGCGGCACGCCGCTCTTGAGCTCCACATATACGTTCATCACCCGCGACGCCTTCACATGGGTCGAATCGAGCTTGTTGAGAGAAACGAGCACAACATAGATGAGCACGCACATCATCAGCGCGCCCTCATAGAAGCCAGCGCCCGCGGCAAGGCCCATGCACGCCGAGGCCCACAGGCCCGCGGCGGTCGTAAGGCCGGTGACGTGGCGCTTGCCGGTGACGAGGATGCTGCCCGCGCCGAGGAAGCCGACGCCGCTCACAACCTGCGCCGGCATACGGAACGCATCGCCCGGCACACCGAGATTCTGTGCCTGATACAAGCTCGTCATCATAACGGACGCCGCGCCGATGCACACAAGAAGATGCGTGCGCAGTCCGGCGGCGTGCTGGCGCTTGCCGCGGGACATGCCGATGATGCCGCCGCCGAGAAGTGCGATGGCAAAGCGCACCATCATGGAGACAAGATTCACTTCGTGCAGATGCTCTATAACAGCGTTGAAAGATGCCATACCTCACACCCGTTTCGGATAAAAGTAACAAAACCGGAGACAGCATACCGGGTTTTTGTCGTGATTATAGTACAATATCGTAAAAAGTGCAAGAACATTTTTTACAAGATTTTTACACGCTTTTCCCTTATCATGATCCTTTGTAAAATTTCGGGAAAGCAGCCCGGTCGATCCCCCGCCGCGCCCTGCGTTCTCCGCTCCTTTTTAAAAGAGATCGAGCATGCCGTCAAGATAGATTTCCTCGCGAACCAGGAGATGGTATTCGGGTCTTGTCAGGTAGTGCAGCAGAAACTCCAGCAGCACTGCGCTGCCGAGGGTGCGCCCCTCGATCTTGAAATGGGAAAAGCCCACGGGAAGATATATATCCCGAATGTCCGCCGCGCCGATGAAGCCGGGATTTTTCATGGCTTTGGAAAACCGGTAGCCCTGCGCGCCGTCGGGCGCGGCGCAGCGGTGCTCCGGCGCATCCTCGCCGAGGTTTTGGCGGCTGACGGCTTCGTAGCATGCCCGCCGCTCGGCGCAGCCGAAATCGCAGCACTCGTTGCAGAGGAACTCCACCTTGTCCTTTTCCGTCTGCGGGAGCATGCCGAGCCGGTCAAACCTCCGGTTCAGGCGAAAATCCGGCACGACATACGAAAACTCCTCCCGCTCGAGTTCCTTCCGAAAGTCCCGAAAATCCGTTAGCACCTTGGTCGTAGAGGACACGAAATACAACTTGGGATACCGCCGCCGGAGATAGTCGAGCAGCAGCTCCGAATGGACGATGACGCCGTTTCGCGGCGTTTCGCTCTCATTGAAAAGTGCGCAGAGACCGGTGCACTTGTTATCCGAGAGATGCTCCTCCCGCAGGAGGGAATTGCTGAACGTGAGTCGCGCCGAAATGCCGTATTCGCGCAGCAGCGAGAGCACCTCGCGCGGATCATCGTCCCCGTACCCGGTGCGTCCGCCGTCCCAGAGGCAGTCCGCCGGCGCGCCGTAGATTGAGCCGATGTCGCACCAGTCGTAAAACCATTCCCGGTGCTCATAAAACAGCGGCAGAAACACGCGGTAAAATTCGTAAAACTCAAAAAGTCCCGGCAGATGGTAGTGCGCCGTAGGCTTTATCCGCTCGTCCATTTCCTTCCCTTCCCTTCTTTTTCATTTTATCACAGCCGGTCAACTTTTCCCTCCGGCCATCGTGACACGGCAGAGAGAAGTTTTTATGCACGGCATAAAAAAAGTCGCCGCGGACCGGCACGGTCCGCGGCGGCGTGGCTGGGGCGGCCGGATTTGAACCGGCGACTGGCGGAGTCAAAGTCCGCTGCCTTACCGCTTGGCTACACCCCAATACAGAATTATAAAATCAAGGCCCAGATCAAAGCCCAGCAGAGCGGGTTTGATTTGGAAAGGAAGAAGGAGTCAGCGTAGTGCAGTTTTCGCCGCAAGGCGGAAACGGAACGGTGCTTGCTCTCAGGGGGAACCAAATCGAAGCCCAGCGGAGCGGGTTCGATTTGGAAAGGAAGAAGGAGTCAGCGTAGTGCAGTTTTCGCCGCGAGGCGGAAACGGAACGGTGCTGACTTCTTCTGACGTGGTGGTGATGCCTGCGGGACTTGAACCCGGCATTACAAGCTTGAGAGGCTTGCGTCCTGTCCGATTAGACGAAGGCACCATATATGGAGATCCGCGCCGGATTTGAACCGGTCATTACAGCCGTGAAAGGGCTGCGTCCTATCCTGTTAGACGAGCGGACCATAGAAGCGGGAGTATCGGCTCCCGACCGAAAATTCAGGAACGATCTGTGATGAGGATATCATCCATCCGGACGCGCAGCAGCGCTGCGAGACAGACAAGATTATCCACAGAAGGCAGCGCCGTTCCGTTTTGCCATTTATAGATCGCCTGCGGCGAGTTAAAGCCAAACGCCGCCTGTACATCGTGTACGGAAAGGCCTGCGGCCTTTCGGAGCTTTGTGATATTGTCGCCGGTCTTTACCGGATCGATCGCGGGAAAGTCCATTTTTCATCGCCTCCTGACAAGTTCAGATATCCGCAGGCGCAAAAAGCCGCCTGCCTTTTTCTCCAGGCAGGCGGCTTATACGATCTCCGAAGGAAGTGTGGCCCGGCAGTCCCGTTACACCGGGTATACCGTCTCGCCGATCCGAGGTCCCTTCTCTCGCTTCTCCTGCCATGGACGCGCTTCGCGGCAGCTGTTTTCCTGCTCGAAAACAGCCTGTTGTTCGCTCATGGAGAAGATGGCGGAAGAAATAGCCTTCATGATCGCATTTCCTTTCGTGAATTTCAATTTCTGTATGCACTATACCATACGTTTTTCCATTTGTCATTCAACTTGTGGTTAAAATTTTTCTGCGGCAGACGGTTTTTTCCGTCTGCTTTCCGGACGCCGCTGTATGCTTACACCAGAGGCCCAAAAGGATGTCATTCCTTTTGAAAACAACAAGAAAAAATCTTGCGATCATTTGCGCCGCAGCGGCAGAGAATCACGCCGTCGTGACGGTCGGATCGGGCTGCGTGTGGACGCTGACCGGGAACTGCACACTTACGAGTCTTGTCAATAACGGAACCATCAACTTTAACGGCTATACCATCACCCCCGCCGACGGCACGGTGATGCAGTAATTATAGCAAAAAGGCGGGTGCATGGTATTATCCATGCACCTGCCTTTATTTTACTGTTCCTTGTCAGTAATAAAGCTCCACGCAAACCGTACCGCCGGGGACGGAAAGCGTGCTTTGAGCAGCAACCGGCACGCCGTTTACAAGCGCGAGACGCGGCGTGATGCCGGGGAAGGAAACCGTGCCGCCGGCGTTGGACGTGACCGTAACGGACGCGCGGTGATCGTCCCGGACAAAGTGCCGGAAGCGCGCAGGAATGTTGGAGCGGAAGATCTCCGCGCCGCCGCAGAAAAGCGTCATCTCGCTGCCGTCGCAAACGGCGTCGTACCGGCGGCCGCGGTACAGCCGGTTTTTCTGGGAAAAAGCCGCGCCGTCCAGCATGCCGAAGAACAGGCCATCCCACGGCGTTACGCCGAACTGCTCGAGCGACCACATAAGCGGGAAAAGCGCCGTCCAGCTGTAGAACGGCTGCGAATCCACGGTATCCGCTCCTTCGCCGGTAAAGGGGTTATAGTTTTCAAAGCTGCGGCGCTCGGTCGTCCAATGGCGTTCAAAACCGGACACGGCACGCTCAGCCAGCCGGTGCGCTTCCGCGTCGCGGCCGCAGCGCCGCAGGCCGATGTACGTCCAGAACGGCTGCGGCGCCCACGTCCGACCACGCCAGTAACGGTTTTCATGCCCCGAGGGATGCGAAGCATTGATGGCGATGAGGGGAAACGGCGTGAAAAACTCTTCCTCATTAAAAATGTGAGAGAGGCACTTATCCACGCGATCGCTGTCCGCCACGCCGGCAGCCAGGGGGTAAAAACTCGTCGGGCTCGTTAGGCCGAAGGTTCCGTCGGTATTGCGGTTGGCGTAGATGCCTTTTTCTTCGTCCCATAGCTGCTCGTTGATGGCGAAGCGCAATTCTTCGACGGCGGATGCGAGCTCCCCCCTGTCGCTCTCCTTACCAAGCAGTGTAGCCATATAAGCAGTGCATTCGAGATCGAGCGCAAGCTGGCTGCTGACGCCGACATCATACATTTCAAGAAGACCGGAGGCTTTATCGAACGACGCTTCGTCGTACATGGGGCTGTTGTCCATGGCGGTCTCGTTTTTAGCGGCAAGCTTTGTGCCGCGGTAGGAGCCGTCGCCGGTGGCGGAGGTGCCGAGACGGATGAGCGGGCTCGCGTCGTCCCGCCGGTGGGAAAGATACCAGCGCTGCGCACGGCGGAGCAGCGGATAAGCGCGCTCCACGGCAGCGATATCTTCGCTCATGAGATAGTGCATCCAGAGCGAGAAGCCGAGCACCGGCGGCTGCGTGCGGTCTACCCATTTCTGATACGGCGAGAGCATGCCTGTGAAATTGCCGTCCGGTGTTGCGGCGGAGAGGACGTAATCGAGATCCTGCGCAGCCATTTCCGGATCACCCGAAAGCGAGGAGAGCATGATCTGATAGCATGCGTCGGAGAAGAAGAGATACCAACCGCCGAAATTTTTATTCCAGCTTTTGGCGATGGCGTTGTAGGCGCGGCCAAGCTCCGGGGAGTGCATGGCGTTCCAGGCCATGATGTCCGAAACGGCCTCGGTCATGTGCGGGTGCTCGTCATCGGTGCTGCACGGATAATCCCGCAGCGCGTCGGCGCGCAGCTCCTCCCAGCGGGAGAACTCCGCTGCGGCGCGGTCGGCCGCACGGCGGGCTGTACCCTCGTCGTGCGCAAGAGACACTGCCAGGCAGACCTGCGGCGACTGCTCGAGTACAAACCGGCAGGTCGCCCACGCGCTCTCGGCGTTCTGGACGGATACCGTGGATTTATAGCCCTTGTCCGCCATGCAGAGGCCGGCATAGTCTGCGGTGCCCGCAAGGATCACGTCATACGGCGGTTCTCCGGCATAGGAGACAGCGGCAGAATAGTTATCCCGCCGGCCAAAAAGCCCATCAGCCGTCTCGTACATGGCGCCGCCGTTCTCAAAACCGATGGAAACAAGCATGTGATACCGGATGCCCCACTCCCGCGGCGGGCGGAGGTTTGTCATTCGGAAGAGGATCGTCCACGCATCAAAGCGCAGGTATTCCAGCTCGAATTCCGCGCAGGCATGGCTGACTCGCATACGGCAGTAGCGGCCGGAGGATTCATGCTCTAAGAGCCGCGTTTCCGTATCAAACGGAAACTGCGTATACGACGACTCCGCCTCAGAGAAAGCACCCGGGACGATCGAAAGACCGGCGGGGAGGTTTTCCAGACGGGAGCAGGAAACGGGGTGCCAGGTGTTCCAGCCGCGTTCCGGCGTTATCATAATACATATCCTCCGGCAAAGTTATTTTTTGAAGTAATGCGTTTTGGATCGGTCGGCGAGAACGTAGACCGTCTGACCGGGGCGGTAGTGCTCCGCCTGCACGTTGATGCACGCAAGAGAAAGCGTCGCCCCGCCCGCGCGGGCGGTAATGCGGCAGATTTCGCCGGTAAACACGATATCGGTGATCTCCGCCGCCGTCGCACCGTCCGCCGCGGCATCGAGAATGCGGGTCTGTTCGCCCCGGATCGCCAGGCAGACCTCCTCCCCGTCGGCAAAGCCGTTCTGTGGCTCAACGGGGAATTCCCAGCCGTCACCGAAGACCGTCCAGCCGTCAGGGGCCTGATGCAGTGTGCCGATGAGCGTGTTGGCCTTGCCGAGAAAGTCAGAGGCATAGAGCGACACCGGATGGTTATAAATGTTCTCCGGCGTAGAGAGCTGTTCGATGCCGCCGTTGCGCATGAGCAGGATTTCGTCGGACATCGTCATGGCCTCTTCCTGGTCGTGGGTAACGAAAATCGTTGTAATGCCAACCTGCTGTTGGATCCGGCGGATCTCATACTGCATCTCGGCGCGGATCTTTCGATCAAGAGCAGAAAGGGGCTCATCGAGCAGCAGGATGTCCGGCTCGATGATCAGAGCTCGAGCCAGCGCTACGCGCTGCTGCTGGCCGCCGGAGAGCTGTGTCACCTTGCGGTCGGTCATACCGGTAAGTCCGACAAGACGGATGTACTGCTCCACCTTTTCCCGGATCTGCTCTTTGGGAACCTTGCGGATCTTCAAGCCGTAGGCGATGTTGTTGAAAACGGTCATATGCGGAATGAGCGCATAGTTCTGGAACACAACGCCGATGTTGCGTTTTTCTACCGGAATGGGCGTGAGATCGCGCTCGCCGACATGGATCGTACCGCTGTCGGCATACTCCAGCCCGGCAATGATGCGCAGAAGCGTTGTTTTTCCGCAGCCGGAGGGACCAAGCAGCGAAAGAAGATTGCCGTCCTTCGCGCAGAAAGAAATATCGTTCAGAACGCGGGTATCCCCAAAGGTTTTGGAAATGCCCTGAATGGTGATTTCAGACATGGTTATTTCTCCTTATGTCCCTGCCCAACAAGCTGTCCGGCATCGAAGCCCACACGGTTCATGATAAAGATCACGACCGCAATGGCGATGGTAAGCAGCGTGGCAATAGCGTTGATGTCCGGGTTGTAGCCGGCGCGGATCTTGGTATAAATGAGCATCGGGAGCGTATATGTCCCGAACGGCGCCAGGTAATACTGGATGGAAAAGCAGTTGAAGCACAGCACAAACGACATGAGAAAGCCCGAGAGCACCGCCGGGAAGATCATGGGAAGTGTTACTTCCCACAGGATCCGCAGAGGGGACGCGCCGAGCGTGCGGCTGGCTTCCTCTGGATATTTATCCATCGTCATAATGCGCGAATACGTAATGAGGAACGAGTGCGGCATGACCGCGACGAGGCACCCGAAGAAGAGGCTGGCAAACGATTTGCCGATACCGAGGTAGTTGAAGAGCAGCAGCAGCGCGACCGCCTGCACGAGCCAGGGAATGATGACCGGGACGTTCATCAGTGTCGGGAACGCCCTGTTCCACTTGCGTGACATCCGCCGCAGCGCAAGAGATGCCATGATTCCGAGCACCGCCGCGCAGAGACTCACAAGCAGGCTGAACCAGAGCGAGTACCACGTGGCGCTGATCAGATCCGCCGAGCGAAAAAGTTCAGCGTACCACTTGGTAGTAAAATCAAACGGAAGCGCGCCGTATTTAGATGAGTTGAACGACATGATGGCAATGCCTAGGATCGGGAAAAGAAGGAAAAAGAACGTAAGGCACAGCCAGACAATGAGAACGGTATTGAACCGCCGCGCCGAAGCGCTGCGTTTTGGATTTTGTTTCATAGCTATTTTATCCTCCGATCCGCTTGTCTGCAATGTTCATGACGAGACGGATCACGGCCAGCGTCAGCGACATGACAACAAGGAAGAGCAGCGAGAGCGCCGCGCCGTAGCCCATGTTCATGGAAGTGGTAAACTGGGAGTCGATCAGGCTTCCGATCATCATGCTGTAAGGGCCGCCGGCGATGTTCGGCTCAACGAAGCTGCCAGCCACGGGGATGAGAACGATCAAGATGCCGGTCATCAGTCCCGAGAAGCTCTGCGGCAGAACAACGCTGATAAAGGTCTGAAAGCGGTTCGCGCCGAGAGAGTGCGAGGCGGAAATAACATTGTTGTCGATCTTTTCCAAGCAGGAATACAGGGAAAGGATCATATATGGCAGATACTCATACACGAGAATGAGTATGACCGACCCGTTCGTATACATGAGCGAAGTTCCCGCCGGGAGAATGCCCAGCTTCAGCAGCGGCGTCATGACAAGACCGTTCGTCTGCATGAGCGTCATGATAGAATAGATCAGCAAAAGCTGCGAGGTGAATGCCGGAACGATGGACACCATGATAAGCGTGCTGCGGTATTTTTCGGGAACGATCTTGGCAATGGCCCATGCCGCAGGATAAGCGATTACAATGCAGATGGCCGTTACGAGTAGAGCCATCCAGAACGATTTCAGCATCAGGCCTTGCACCGTGAGAGATGTAACGGCCTCCACGATGTTGCGCACGGTGTACCCCGCGACACCGTTGAGCGTGGATACGTTGCCGTCGGCAAAGCTGAAAAATACCAGCATGCACAGCGGGACAAAACTCATGCCGAGCAGTATGGCAGCGGACGGCCAGATCAGATGCCGGGCGGCACTACGGGGCTTGGATGGTTTCATGGCGTGATTCCTTTCCAGTTACAAAAGAGGTATACGGGTCGGCCAGGAGACCGGCCGGCCCGTACGGAAAAACTTATTTTGCGGCTTTGACTTCATCCCAGAGGGAGGTCCACGCCGTGAGCTGCTCGTCGGTCAGCGGAAGAGCCAGGTTGACATTTGCGGGCGCTTCGGGGTAGAGCCAAAGCGAAGCACGCGCTTCGTCGGAGAGGGCCTCCGTGACGACCGTGTTAACGGGAGAATAAGCCTGCGCGCCGGCCGTGGCCATGCTGTTCTGGAAGTACTCGCCCGTGCAGTAGTCAATCCATTTCATGGCGAGATCCTTGTTGGCAGAGTCGCGGACGATGCACCAGTAATCACACCAGCCCACCGTTCCTTCTTCGGGATGGATGTACTGGATGTTGAAGCCCTCGTTTTTGAGCTCGGTGGCAATAGAACCCCAGACGTTGCCGATCACAACTTCACCGGAGGTGTAGGCCTTGACGAAGTCGTCATGGCTCGTCCAGTAGGTCTTCACATTGCTCTTGAGGTCGGTCAGAGCGGTGCGCACGGTGTCGGTATCCGGATTGCGGGGATCCTCGCCGGTGTACATGGCGGCCGTACGGATCGCGGCGTCATACTCGTTTTCAAAGGCGACCTTACCGGCATACTGGGGATCCCAGAGAGCGGACCAGCTTGTGATCTCGTCGGTGATGACATCCGCGTTGTAGAAGAGAGAGGTCGTACCCCAAACCCAGGGGACGCCGATGATATTGCCGTTTTCGTCCTTGACTTCGTCGATCGTGCGGAAGTCCTCGCGAAGGTTATTGTAATTCTCGAGCGCGGAAGTGTCAATCGTGTCGAGCACACCGGCGTTCAGGTACTGCTGAAGATAAAGCGGGTTGATGCAGACCACATCGATCTGACCGACGCCGCCGTTCTCCAGCACAGAGAGCAGTTCGGGGATGGAGCTGAGGAAATAGTGCTCTACCTCGCAGTCATAGAGCTCGGCGAAGTGCGCCGCTCCATAATCGGAGTCCGTGGCGTAGGACTGCCAGTTGGCGACAACCAGCTTCCGCTTCGCGCCGGTATTGGTGTTGGTCTCATTCGTGTCCGCAGAAGCGTTTCCGCACGCGGCAAGAGCCAGCAGCATGGCGAGAGCCAGAAGCAGGGCGAAGAATTTCTTTGTTTTCATGTCTTCTCCTCCAGATGATTCATATTTATCTTTACCGATCGCTCGGCGAAGTACGAATTTCAGAAAATGCAGGATGACTGCAGGATCAGGTTGGCATAGGCGGTGTTCTCACCGGTCCGCACGATGGCGCGGCAGGTGGCGGAGAGTTTTTTAAAATCCTCGTGCGGCATCGTCTCGCAGGGGGTAGCAGAAAAACGCTTTTGGAGCTGTTCATAGAGCGCGCCGTTCATGTTCTCCGTCTCCGAAGCCAGAAATATCTTTTCCACGCCGAAGTGCTCGAGCACAACATCCAGTACTGCGAGAAACGACGGCTCGCCCATTTTAAGCGAAAGGTCGATCACTTCCACGCCATCCGGGATCGGAAGCCCACAGTCTGCGATGCAGAGCCGATCCGTGTGCCGCATGTTTCCCAGAACTCGATTCAGGTCTCCATTTAAAACAGCGTCATTATACATTTTATCACCTTTTTATCATAAACACAAAATAAAGGGTTTGTGACCTTCTGCTTATTTTTATATCATTTATTCACGAATTGGTCAATCTCAAGTCAATCATAAATCGAAAAATTGGATTATCGAACAATAAACAGCAGCAGCAACATGTAAAAACTCCGAAAAAAATGTGATAAAAAATCAAAATTTTACCTTGATTTTTTCGCCGCATCAGATATAATCAAAGCGAAAGGTCTATAATGGAAGGGTGGTAAAGCGGCCATATGAAGGAAAAACCGACGCTTCGCAGTATCGCAGAGGAGTTGGGTCTGTCCGTCAGCAGCGTGTCACTCGTGCTGAACTACAGGGAAAACCGCATTTCCCCGGAAAACCGCCGGCGCATCTTTGAAGCGGCAGAGCGCGTCGGCTATTTGCCGAGCGGAAAACGAAAAAGCCGGCAGAAGCCGGTCATTCTCGGGCTGATCGTCCCGGAGCTGTCCAACGCCTTTTTCGCAGACATCGTGCAGGGGATGACGGACTGCGCCTATAAGCAGGAGGCCAAGGTCCTCCTCGCAACGAACGGCGAGTCGCCGAGCCGTGACGCCGAGCAGATCCGCTCCATGGCTGCAACGGGCGTGTCTGCGCTGATCGTTGCCCTTTCCTACAATTGTTCGCCCGATGTGTTTGCCGGCATGTCCTGCCCGGTGATCCAGGTGGACCGGCAGTCACCGTCGCTGCCGTACAGCTCCATCCGGCTGAATAACCGCAAAGGCGGCTATCTCGCCGCGAGGCATCTGATTGAGCTGGGACATCGCCGCATCGCATGCATCACCGGACCGCGCTGGCTCATGAGTTCGCAGGAGCGCGAATCCGGCTACCGTTGGGCCATGGAGGAGGCTGGGATCTCCGTGACCGGCGACATGGTCATAGAAGGCGACTATCTTTCCACCGGAGGGTATGCGCTGGCGGACAGCGTGATTGCCGGAGGGTTCACCGCCGTATTCTGTGAAAACGATATGACCGCCATCGGGCTTTACCGGCGGTTTCGCGAGCGGGGCATTACCGTTGGACAGGATATTTCCGTCGTGGGTTTTGATGACATCAGCTTTTGCGAAATGCTGGATACGCCGCTCACAACAATCCGTCAGTCTGGCTACGACATCGGGTATGAGGCCTGCAGCCGTGCCATGCAGGAGATCGCCAATCCGGAGCTGCCGCATCAGTCCATATACTTTGAACCCCGGCTTATCAAAAGAGAAAGCGCACGAGCGCGCAGGAAAGGAAGCACATTATGAAAAGAGCTCTCGTTATCGGTTCGATCAACATAGATAGGGTCTATGAGCTTGAGCACATCGTCCGTCCAGGTGAAACAGTCTCCAGCCGAAAATACCGTACCGCCTGGGGCGGGAAGGGTCTCAACCAGGCGATCGCACTCAGCCGCGGCGGTGCGGAAACGGCGCTCGCCGGCTGCGTCGGCGCGGCGGAATTGGAGGCGCTCGCGGCGGTCTGTGCGGAAGCTGGGGTAGATGCCGCGCGTATCCGTGCGCGTTCCGTCACTACGGGCCACGCCATCATCCAAGTCGACGCCAATGGGCAAAACTGCATTATCGTCGAGCCGGGCGCAAACGGAACAGTGGGCACGAACGATATCGCGGCCTTTCTTGACGGCTACGGTACGGGCGATGTTCTCCTGACGCAGAATGAGATCTCCCATATGCCGGATGTGCTGCGCGCCGCGCACGAAAAAGGTCTGACCGTTGCGCTCAACCCCTCGCCGTTTTCCGCGGAGATTCTCTCGTGGCCGCTCGAGTGTGTGGATATTTTCATCGTGAATGAGATCGAGGGCGGCGCCCTCTCCGGCGAAAGCGTGCCGGAAAAGGTTCTCGACGCGCTGCGCCGCCGGTTTCCTGGCGCCGCGACCGTCCTGACGCTCGGACACGACGGGGCAATGTACGCAGACCAAACGGAGAGTTTCTCCGTCCCCGCACACCGCGTGACCGTGGTGGACACGACCGCCGCGGGCGATACGTTCACCGGGTATTTTCTCGCCATGCTGCTGCGCGGCGGCACGCCGAAGGACTCCATGGAGATCGCAGCAAAAGCTGCGGCGATTGCCGTAACACGTCCCGGCGCCGTTCCGTCGATCCCGCGACTCGAAGAGACGCTCAGGCAATAAACCGGCAAAGCCGCAGACAAGATTCCCCCGGATGCAGAAAACGGAAGTACTGCATCCGGGGGATCTTCTTTTATTGTCCTCTTTTGCCGGGTCTTCTCGTCATCGGATTATTCCTTATACCGCAGCGCGCGGATGGCGTTGAGGACCGCCAGGATCATGACGCCGACGTCGGCGAAGATCGCTGCCCACATGTCCGCAATGCCGGCCGCGACGAGCGCCAGACAGCCGAACTTGACGATGAGCGAGAACACGATGTTCTGCTTGACGATGCCGATGCACTTGCGGGAGATGCGGATGGCCTTGACGATCTGCTTGGGATCGTCGTCCATGAGGACGACGTCCGCGGCTTCGATGGCGGCGTCGCTGCCCATGGCGCCCATGGCGATGCCGATGTCGGCACGGGTGAGCACGGGCGCGTCGTTGATGCCGTCGCCGACGAAGGCGAGCTTCTCGTGCGACCCTTTCGCCGCGAGGAGCTTTTCGACCTCCGTGACCTTGTCGCCGGGGAGAAGCTCGCTGCGGACCTCGTCCACGCCGAGCTCGGCAGCTACCTGCTCGGCCACGCGCTTCGTGTCACCGGTGAGCATGACGGTCTTTTTCACGCCGCATTTTTTGAGCGCGGCGATGGCTTCCTTTGCGTGCGGCTTCGGCACATCGGAGATGACGATATGGCCGGCGTACTGCCCGTCGATCGCCATATGGATGATCGTACCGACGCTGTGGCATTCAACGGCTTCGATGCCGAGCTTTTTCATCAGCTTGGCGTTGCCCGCGGCGACGGTGTGGCCGTCCACCACGGCGGTAATGCCGTGGCCGCTGATCTCTTCGATATCGGAAACACGGCTGCGGTCGATCTCCTTGCCGTAGGCCTTCTGGAGGCTCTTGCTGATCGGGTGCGACGAGGCGCACTCGGCGAGCGCGGCATATTCAAGAAGTTCCGCTTCTTCAAGCGTGCTGTGGTGCACGGCGGTCACTTCAAACACGCCCTGCGTGAGCGTGCCGGTCTTGTCGAACACGAGATACTTCGCATCCGAAAGCACTTCGAGATAGTTTGAGCCCTTGATGAGGATACCCTCGTGGCTCGCGCCGCCGATGCCCGCAAAGAAGCTCAGCGGGATGCTGATGACGAGCGCGCACGGGCAGCTGATGACGAGGAATACGAGTGCCCTGTAGACCCAGGTGCCCCAGTCGGCGCCCATACCGCCAATCAGATGGAAGAGCGGCGGCACAATGGCCAGCACGGCAGCGGCGCCGACGACAATCGGCGTGTAGACGCGCGCAAACTTCGTGATGAATTGCTCCGACCGCGACTTGCGCGAGCTCGCCTCTTCGACGAGCTGCAGGATGCGCGAGACGGTCGACTCCGCGAAGCGCTTCGTCGTGCGGATGGTCAGCACGCCATCCTCATTGATGCAGCCGCTGATGACCTCATCACCCGCCTTGACGCGGCGCGGCAGACTCTCACCCGTCAGCGCGACCGTGTTGAGGCTCGACTGGCCTTCGACCACGACGCCGTCGAGCGGCACCTTCTCGCCCGGCTTGACGAGGATGGTCGAGCCGATGGCCACCGAGTCGGGGCTGACGCGCTGCAGACCGTCCGACTGCACGAGATTGGCGTAGTCGGGGCGGATGTCCATGAGCTCCGAGATGTTGCGGCGGCTGCGGCCGACCGCATAAATAAATTGGAATATAGTATAATATATTCAAAA
>OHBJ01001958.1_pt1 | contig 14069 bp, 6 predicted proteins | sample 1577241 | NCBI WGS metagenome assembly OHBJ01 (sample SAMEA3541594, study PRJEB24748) | human gut metagenome | biome: human gut; feature: human-associated habitat; material: faeces | place: China | collected 2012
GAAACCATGCCGGTGATTTTGTGGATGAAGTTGCCAACCTGTATGGGCCGAATAAAGCTGCCGAATATGCAGGAAAGCCGGGATGGAAGCCTATTGAGCCTGGAGATGTATTGTGGGATGACAAAAATGGTGATAACATTATAAACTCATACGACCGTCAGGTGGTGGGTAATATCTATCCGAAATGGACAGGTGGTTTCTCTACCACGCTGAATTATAAAAACTGGTCTTTGTATGGTCGTTTTGACTATGCGGTAGGTCATACCATTTACAATGATTTGAAAGCAAGAATCTTGGGGCAGTATAACGGGTCGTTCAATTTGATTACGGATGTCAGAAATTCGTGGTCTGAAAACAATACGGAAACTAGTATTCCTAAATTTTATTGGGCTGACCAGAATGCGAAAAAGAACATTACCCGTTCCAATAATGGTACAACGAATCTGAACAATAATAACTCTACTTTCTATGAAAAGGGGGATTATTTGTGTCTGCGTGAGGTAACCTTGAGTTATAAATTCCCGAAGAATCTTATAAATAAGGTGTTCTTGACCGATGCGTCCGTGTATGTTACGGGACAGAATTTATTCTATATTACCGGATATGATGGAACTTCTCCGGAACCGGTTATGGATATTCAGGCAAATGGTCGTGGTGGTATAGACAATGGACGTTATCCTACACCAAGAACCGTTTTGTTTGGTTTACAATTGTCATTTTAATATGTAAAAAAGAGAAAGTATGAACATAAAAAAGGTAATGTTGGCTTTTGCCGCATCGGCTATGTTGGCCGGTGGATGTACTTCGTTGGATATGGACCCGGTGAGCGATATCACTGACTTGAATTACTGGAAAACTCCGGAACAGTTTGATTCATTTGTTTTTGGACTGCATAGTCGCTTCAGAAGCCATTCGTGGAATATGTTTTTATTGGGTGAGGCAAGAAGTGATGTCTTTGGGGGAACTCCTTTTGGTGGAGAAGCCACCCAGGGGATGGAACGTTTTCCTTATAATACATTGAATGCGGAGAATCCCGGAATCAGCGGATTTGGTGATTTGTATCAGAATATTAACCAGATGAATTTGTTTATCAGCAGGACCCTCCATACGGATGTTCTGACTGAAAGTGCTAAGAACTATTATTTAGGACAGGTATATGGATTGCGTGCCTACTATATGTATCAGTTATACCGTTCATGGGGAGATGCCGTGTTTACGGAAGAGCCCAGCTTGGGTTTTGAAGTGGGTAAATTGGCAAAGGCGGCGACTCCGGCTGCCGAAATCTTTGAGCAGGTAAAAAAAGATATAGAATCTTCATTAAGTTATTTTGGGCCTGATTATACCATAAAGGAAAAAAAATCGCTGTGGTCAAAGGCTGCCACATTGATGCTGAAAGCGGATGTATATTTGTGGAGTGCCCATCGTGACGGGGGAGAAGGAGATGCCCGGACAGCAAAGAATGCGTTGGTTGACATACAGAATAATATCAGCCGTAGCAATCTGGACTTGATGGATACTTACCAGGGAGTGTTTGCTTATGATAATAAAGGTAATAAAGAGATTATCTTTACCATTCATAATGAGTTGTTTGAATATAACCTGTGGAATGGAAATAATGATTTGTTTCCGCAGGCGGATTATTTAGGGAAATTCTATAATGCGGATGGTACTTTGATAAATACGTCTGTCGAGAATAATTTCGGTATCATGCGCCTGATGGTGAAATTGGAAAACTTCAAGAAATTTCTGCCGGGAGACACTCGTCGTGACGTTACATTGAAAGATGTATATAATAAGGTGGAAAATGGCGAGTTGGAATTGGTGGGGCTGTATCCGCATAAGTATTGGGGAGTTATGAATGGAAGTACACGGGTGAGATGTGATGATTATCCTATTTATAGATATTCGGATTTGCTATTGATGCTGGCTGAGGCGAAAGTGCTTTTGGGTGAGGATCCGGCTACAGAGATAAACCGGGTGCGTCAGCGTGCGTTTGGTGATGCGTATGATGCTTCAACAGTGGGATTCCCCAATCAGGAAATTGATAAGTATCCGGCGGATGCTGTTCTGCAGGAACGTTTGTTTGAATTTATGCTGGAAGGAAAACGATGGTATGACTTGCGGCGTTTTGGCGATTCGTACGTACTTGACTATACTCCGGCGGAGTCTGCCCGTCTGCTTTGGCCTATCAACCAAGGAGCTCTTACTAATAATCCATTGTTGAAACAGACGGTTGGTTATTAAATTTTTGTCTGATAAGTATCCTTAATTGCATAAAAAGACGGTATTCTTTATGAAATTAATAAAGAAACCGTCTTTTTATTTTCTAATTTCAATAAAAACTTTTATTTTTACACCCGTAAAATTATAAATATTATGAGAAACCCTAGCTTATTACTGCTAATTGTTGTTTTTATATTAGCACCCTTCAAGTTAAGTGCGGCGGCAGATACGGTTGCTGTCCGCGAAACCCGGATTCCTGTGTTGATTGAAAGGCAGGATAATGAGTTGTTTCATTTACGTATAGAGGCTGCTCAAAGTCAGATGCTGAATGAAGTGAAGTTGGACTTCGGCAAAGACGTGAATTTAAATGAAATTGAATCTGTGAAACTTTATTATGGTGGAACTGAAAGCGTGGAGAGGAGAGGAAAGACTTATTTTGCTCCGGTAGATTATATATCTAATAATACTCCGGGAAAAACATTGGCTGCCAATACTTCTTATTCCGTTTTGAAGTCGGAAGTAAAGGCCCCGAAGCGCGAGGTTATATTGAAAGCTGACCAAAAATTGTTTCCGGGAGTGAATTATTTTTGGATTAGCCTGCAAATGAAGCCTATTGCTTCTATCTTGTCTAAAGTGTCGGCAAAAGTGGTGGAAGCTAAGATTGACGGACAGATTGCTCCTTTGAAGATAGTTCGTAAGGCGGATACCCATTATATGGGGGTAGGCGTGCGCCATGCCGGTGATGACGGGGCTGCTGCTTATCGTATTCCCGGGTTGGTCACTTCAAATAAAGGAACCTTGTTGGGGGTATATGATGTACGCTATAATAATAGTGCGGATTTACAGGAGTATGTGGAAATAGGTCTGAGCAGAAGTACGGACGGAGGGCAGACTTGGGAGAAAATGCGCATTCCGATGGCATTTGGTGAATATGATGGTCTGCCTAAAGCACAGAATGGAGTAGGTGATCCTGCCATTTTAGTTGATAAAAAGACAGGAACTATCTGGATTGTTGCTGCCTGGACACATGGTATGGGGAATGGTCGTGCGTGGTGGAATTCACAAACAGGTATGGACCGTAATCATACAGCGCAATTAATGATGGTGAAAAGTGATGATGATGGTAAAACCTGGTCGGAGCCTATGAATATAACAGAACAGGTGAAAGATCCGTCATGGTATTTCTTGCTGCAAGGTCCCGGTAGAGGTATCTCTATGGAAGATGGAACATTGGTCTTTGCCAGCCAGTATATTGGCAGTGATCGTATTCCTAATGCCGGTGTTATATACAGTAAGGATCATGGAAAGACATGGAATATCAGCACATTGGCACGCACTAATACTACTGAATCTCAGGTAGTGGAAGTGGAACCGGGAGTGCTGATGCTGAATATGCGTGATAATCGTGGCGGCAGTCGTGCCGTTTCTACAACTACAGATTTAGGTAAAACGTGGAAAGAACATGAATCTTCACGTACAGCCTTACAGGAACCGGTTTGTATGGCCAGTTTGATTAGTGTTAAAGCTAAAGAGAATGTATTAGGTAAAGACATTCTTTTGTTCTCTAATCCGAATGATACCAAGAACCGTCATAGCATTACCATCAAAGCAAGTCTGGATGGCGGGGTGACTTGGTTGCCCGAGAATCAATTGTTGTTGGATGCCGGTTGGGGTTGGGGATATAGCTGCTTAACTATGATTGACAAGGAAACAGTAGGGATTTTATATGAAAGCAGTGTGGCCCACATGACTTTCCAAGCGATAAAATTGAAAGATATTGTAAAGACCAAATAAATAATGAAACGCTGGTTTTCTAGTTTTATTGGTATGATACTGGTTTGTGCTATAACCATAGCACAAACCAGTATCTCATTACTTCCTAAACCTCAGTTGTGTAAGGATACGGGGAAGAACTTTACTATGGGAAAGGTGAAACTTTCTACTCCGGTATTGAGGCCGGAGTGGGAAGTTTTTATCATGAATGCGGGTGGTGAGATTGTTGAACACTCATCATCGGTGATTGAAGTGGAACTGGTTCCGTCTATTGATGAAGCTAGGTTAAACCGGGATGAAGCCTATCGTCTTTCTGTTTCAAACAAGCGAATAAAGATAGAGGCTGTAACAGAACAGGGTGTGTATTGGGCTATGCAGACACTTCGGCAATTGGAGCAGAAAAAAGGGAAAAGAAGTTCTGTTGCCGGATGTGAGATTGTAGACTGGCCGGCATTCAGGATACGCGGATTTATGCAGGATGTGGGACGCAGTTATATTTCAATGGAAGAATTGAAAAGAGAGATAGAGATTTTATCCCGGTTTAAGATTAATGTATTTCATTGGCATCTTACGGAAAACCAGGCATGGAGATTGGAAAGTAAAATTTTTCCTATGCTGAATGATAGTGTGAATACTATCCGTATGCCGGGTAAATATTATACGCTGGAAGAGGCACGCGATTTGGTGGATTTTTGTAAGAAACATCAGGTGTTGTTGATTCCTGAGATAGATATGCCAGGGCATAGTGCTGTCTTTGTGCGTGCTTTCCGCCATGATATGCAAAGTCCGGAAGGGATGAAAATATTGAAACTGTTACTGGATGAGGTGTGTGAGACATTTGATGTGCCTTATTTACATATAGGTACAGATGAGGTGGAGTTTACCAATCCGCATTTTGTACCCGAAATGGTGGCGTATGTACGCTCAAAAGGGAAAAAAGTAATATCCTGGAATCCGGGCTGGCACTATAAACCGGGGGAAATAGACATGACACATTTGTGGAGTTACCGTGGAAAGGCGCAACCGGGTATTCCTGCTATCGATTCCAAATTTCATTATCTGAATCATTTTGATGTTTTCGGTGATATTGTAGCTTTGTATAACAGCCGTATTTATGATCAGGCAGAAGGCAGTGAGGACGTTGCGGGAACTATATTGGCTTTGTGGCACGATCGTTTGATTGACAATGAGTGGAATCTGGTTATTGAAAATGGCTTGTACCCCAATATGCTTGCTATTGCCGAGCGTGCCTGGAGAGGGGGAGGTACGGAATATTTTGACGGACTGGGTACGATACTTCCCTCCGAAGACACGGAAGCATTTAAAGAATTCGCTGATTTTGAAAAGCGTATGTTGTGGCATAAGGAGCATACGTTTAAAGGATATCCTTTCGCCTATGTAAAACAGACTAATGTAAAATGGAATATTACGGATGCTTTTCCTAATGGGGGCGATATGGATAAGGTGTTCCCGCCTGAACAGGAATTAAAGGATATCTATCATTATAACGGGAATACGTATGGTGTACGTCAGGCAATGGGGGCAGGTATTTATTTGCGTCATGTCTGGGGGGATATGGTTCCTGCTTTTTATGCTGATCCTAAGGAAAACCACACGGCTTATGCATATACTTGGGTGTATTCGCCCAAGGATCAGGAGGTGGGGCTGTGGGCGGAATTCCAGAATTACAGTCGTTCGGAAATGGATCTGGCGCCATTGCCTGGCAAATGGGATTATAAGGGAAGCCGCATCTGGATTAATGGTTGCGAAATATTACCTCCTGTATGGACTGCTACGCATAAGGTGAAAAGTTATGAAGTACCTTTGGGAAATGAGAATTGCGTAGGAAGATCTCCATTGGCGGTGCATTTAAATAAAGGTTGGAACAAAGTTTTCTTAAAGTTACCTATCGGTAAGTTTAAGATGGCTGAGACGCGTCTTGTGAAATGGATGTTTACCACTGTCTTTGTGACTCCTGACGGAGAAAGGGCGGTAGAAGGATTGATTTATTCACCAGATAAACAAAAATAAAATGAAACGTATTGTCTTATTGTTATTGGGATTATTATTAGCGTTACCCCAGTTTGCTCAGGAACGCAAGTATTCTACTTTTTATGAGCAGAGAGCGACTTTGTTTGAAGAACTTCCGGTTACTTCAAAAGATATTATTTTTTTAGGGAACAGTATTACCAACGGTTGCGAGTGGGCTGAGTTGTTCCAAAATAAGAATGTGAAGAACAGGGGTATCAGTGGAGATATCTGTATGGGGGTATATGACCGTTTGGATCCGATTGTAAAGGGAAAACCGGCAAAGATTTTTTTATTGATCGGTATCAATGATGTTTCTCGGGGAACGTCTGCGGATAAAATTATTTCAGAAATAAGTATGATTGTTCGGAAAATAAAGCAAGAATCTCCAAAAACAAAATTATATTTGCAAAGTGTATTGCCGGTGAATGATTGTTACGGTATGTTTAACGGGCATACATCACGCTGGCAGATGGTAAAACAAATTAATGATTTGTTGGAACCATTGGCGGTAAAGGAAGGAGCTGCCTATATTGATTTGTATAGTCATTTTGTGGAGAAAGAGACAGGCAAGATGAATCCAGTATATACTAATGACGGATTACATTTATTAGGAAAGGGATACTTGCTGTGGCGTGATATTGTAAAACCTTATGTTGACCAAAAATGAAGAAGACATTAATACTGATTTTATGTTTGTTTCTTTGTACCGTTTCATTTGCACGGAAGCGGGTGAAGGTTGCTTGTGTAGGTAATAGCATTACCTATGGCATAGGTGTATCCGATCCTGATAAGGAGTCCTATCCTGCCCGGTTACAGCAAATGCTGGGTGAAGGGTATACGGTGGAGCGTTTTGGAAAGCCGGGAGCTACGTTGCTGAACAAGGGACACCGGCCTTTTATGCAACAGAAAGAGTTTAAGGATGCATTGGCTTTTGCTGGTGATGTAGTGGTTATTCATTTAGGAGTGAATGATACAGATCCGCGTGATTGGCCCAATTACCGTGATTTTTTTATAGCGGATTATCGTGCACTGATTGATTCGTTCAGAGTGGCGAATCCTGAATGTCGTATTTTGATTGCCCGTCTGACTCCGATTGCCGACCGCCATCCGCGGTTTGAGTCCGGCACACGCGACTGGCATGATGAGATTCAGCTGGCTATAGAAACGATAGCGAAATACGCACAAGTACAGTTGATAGATTTTCATGCACCTTTATATCCATATCCTTTTATGTTGCCCGATGCTGTCCATCCCGATAAGGAAGGTGCGGCTGTCTTGGCAAAAACGGTGTATGAAGGCATAACCGGTGATTTTGGCGGTTTGCAAATGCCGGAAATTTATACGGACAATATGGTATTGCAGCATGGACGTCTGCTGACTATTCAGGGAAAAGCGGATGCCGGTGAGAAAGTAACTGTTTCCATAGACAGGCAGCAACTTCAGGCTGTGACGGGAGCAGATGGAAAGTGGGCGGTGGATGTCCGGCCATTGAAGGCGGGCGGTCCATATACACTGACTGTTTCTACAGAAAAACGGAAACTGGTCTATGAAAATGTGTTGGCGGGAGAAGTGTGGCTCTGTTCCGGACAATCGAATATGGAGTTTTATCTGAATTGGAGTGCGACTGCCGCACAAGATGTTCCTCAAGCTGCAAATAGCAATATCCGTTTTTATGATATGAAAGCCCGTTGGCGTACGGATGCGGTGGAGTGGGATGCTTCGGTACTCGATTCATTGAATCATCTGCAATATTATAAGGATACACGGTGGACAGTTTGTTCGCCTGAAACAGCCGGTAATTTTTCGGCGGTGGCTTACTATTTCGGAAAGAAATTGCAGGATAGTTTGCAAGTCCCTGTAGGACTGATTTGCAATGCCATTGGCGGATCTCCTACTGAAGCATGGATAGACCGTAGTACATTGGAATATCGTTTTCCGGCTATTTTACGTAATTGGATGCAGAATGATTTTATCCAAGACTGGGTGCGTGGGCGTGCTGCCTTGAATGTAAAGAAGTCTTTCAATAAATTGCAACGCCATCCTTATGAGCCTTGTTATTTGTATGAATCGGGTATCCGTCCTTTGGAACAGTTTCCGGTCAAAGGCTTTATTTGGTATCAGGGTGAGTCTAATGCCCATAATCGGGAGACTCATGAAAAGTTGTTCAGATTGTTGGTGGAAAGTTGGCGCAAGAATTGGGGGGATGCGGAACTTCCATTCTATTTTGTCCAATTGTCCAGTATAGACCGTCCGTCATGGACTTGGTTCCGTGATAGCCAGCGTCGTTTGATGGCGGAGATTCCTCATATCGGTATGGCTGTCAGTTCAGATAGGGGAGACTCATTGGACGTACACCCCAAACAGAAAAGAGAAGTCGGTGAACGGTTAGCTGCATGGGCTTTGAATAAAACATACGGATATAAAAATGTCATTCCTTCGGGACCGCTTTATAAATCAGTCGTATTTAGTGGAGGTGCGGCTTATATTTCTTTTGATTATGCGGAGAAGTTGTCCACTTCGGATGGGAAACCGGTTCGTACATTCGAAGTGGCAGGTGATGATGGATTATTTTATCCGGCACAGGCTGTTGTTGAAAACGGTAAAATAAAAGTATGGAGTGATAAGGTGAAAGAGCCGGAAACGGTTCGTTACGGATGGCAGCCATTTACCCGTGCCAATCTGGTAAATGGCGCCGGTTTGCCTGCTTCCACATTCCGGGCTGAATAGTATATAAATTAATAAAGATAGGTAAGATGAAGAAAACATTAAAAGTTTTGATGATGTTAGGATGCTTTCCGATGATGCTCAGTGCAAAGGAGTATAAGAAGTCAGAGAGTCTGAGTCTTGATAAGGGATGGGAGTTCGCCCAGGTCGGCCGGAATGAATGGTTGCCGGCTACGGTGCCCGGAACGGTACATCAGGATTTGATTTCTCATAATAAACTGCCCAATCCATTTTATGGGATGAATGAGCAAAAAGTGCAGTGGGTGGAGAATGAGGACTGGGTCTATAAAACTACTTTTAATGTGACAGATGAGCAACTCTCGCGGGATGCTGCCTTGTTGATTTTGGAAGGATTGGATACGTATGCAGATATTTACCTGAACGGCTCTTTGTTGGAACGTACGGACAATATGTTTGTCGGCTATACTCTTCCGGTAAAAGAGGTGTTGCGGAAGGGAGAAAACCATTTGCAGATTCTGTTTCATTCACCTGTCAAGCAAACGTTGCCCCAATGGGAAACCAATGGCTTTGATTATCCTGCTGATAATGACCATAGTGATAAGCGGGTCAGTATCTATAGCCGTAAAGCGCCTTACAGTTATGGCTGGGATTGGGGAATCCGCTTGGTAACCAGTGGTATCTGGCGGCCTGTGACACTGACTTTTTATGATGTGGCACGCATTGATGATTACTATGTACGTCAGGCTTCGGTAACAAAAGATCTGGCGAAAGTTGAAAACCTCCTGACTGTAAACAGTGTTTCTGCAACTCCTCAGAAAGCGGAAGTAACCGTTGCTTATTCTTATAAGGAGGGTGAAAAGGTAACCGAACAGAAAGAGGTGACATTGCAGCCAGGAACAAACCATATTCTTCTTCCCATAGAGATACGGCAGCCTCATTTATGGATGCCTAATGGTTGGGGGGAACCTGCATTGTATGACTTTGAAGCCGTAATAAAGGTGGATGGTAAAGTGATAGCTTCTCAAAAAGAGCGTATCGGACTCCGTACAATAAAGGTGGTGAAAGAAAAAGACGATCAGGGAGAATCCTTCTATTTTGTAGTCAATGGTGAACCGATGTTTGCCAAAGGCGCGAATTTTATTCCGGATGATGCTTTGCTGCCTAACATTACTGAAGAACGTTACCGCCAGTTGTTCAAGGATGTGAAAGATGCCAATATGAATATGATTCGTGTATGGGGTGGAGGGATTTATGAGGATGATGCTTTTTACCAGGCGGCGGATGAGAATGGAATTTTAGTTTGGCAGGATTTTATTTTTGCCTGCACTACTTATCCGTCCGATCCTGCTTTTATGAAACGGGTAGAGGCCGAGGCGGAATATAATATCAAGCGTTTACGGAACCATGCCAGTCTGGCTATGTGGTGTGGAAATAATGAAATTTATGAAGGTATGCGTTACTGGGGATGGGATAAGAAATACACTGATCCCGGTATTATGGAAGGAATGAAGCAGGGTTATGACAAACTTTTCCGTGAGTTGTTGCCTCGTAAAGTAGCTGAACTTGATCCGGACCGTTTCTATATGCATGGTTCTCCGTACGAGGCCAATTGGGGACGTCCCGAAAGCTGGAAGATTGCCGACAGCCATAATTGGGGTATCTGGTATGGTCAGAAACCGTTTGAAAGTCTGGATACGGAAATTCCGCGTTTTATGAGTGAGTTTGGTTTTCAGGCATTTCCTGAAATGAAGACGATTGCTACTTTTGCCTCACCGGAAGATTATGCATTGGAATCGGAGGTGATGAATGCTCATCAAAAAGCCACTATCGGTAATTTCCTCATCAAGAAGACTATGGGACTGTATTATAAAGTACCTGAAGATTTCGATCAGTTGGTTTATATGGGTTTGGTTTTGCAGGGGGTAGGAGTGCGCCAGGGTTTGGAAGCCCATCGTCGTAACCGTCCCTATTGTATGGGGACTTTATATTGGCAGCTGAATGACAGCTGGCCGGTCGTTTCCTGGTCGAGCATTGATTATTATGGCAATTGGAAAGCGTTGCATTATCAGGCAAAAAGAGCTTTTGCTCCGGTATTGGTAGATGCTGTCAAGGAAGGGGAGGATTTGAATATTTATGTTATGTCGGACAAGCTGGAAGCGGATAAAGAGGTGACTTTATTGTTGCGTGTGATGGATTTTAATGGAAAAGTTCTGACTAAAAAGAGTATCAAGGGCGAGGTTCCGGCCAATGCTTCCACCTTATATTATAAGGAACCTTATGCGGGTATAACAACAAGTCCTCAAAATACTTTTCTTCTAATGACATTAAAAAACAAGAAAGGTGAGGTTTTATCCGAAGAAATTTATTACTTTAACCACGCAAAAGATCAGGAGCTACCGAAGACCGAGATCCGCTATAAAGTGAAGCCGATGGATGGAAAATATGAAGTGACTCTGTCTGCCAGACAGCTGGCCAGGGATGTGTTCATAGAGATTCCTGTTCAAGGTGCGAAATTTACTGATAACTTCTTTGACTTGTTGCCGGGACAGACAAAGAAAGTGATTATTACTTCAGATAAACTGAAGAAGAATGAAAAGGTTGATATAACTATCAAGCAATTAAGTGATACTAACTAATCAATTAATATCTATTATGAAAACTTTAATGGGCCTTGCAGGGCTGACAATGGCAGGTTTTATGCTTTTATCCTGTAACACAGAAGTAAAAGAAGCAAATTATCAGATAATTCCGTTACCGCAGGAAATTTCGGTAATGGATCAGGCTGCTCCGTTCATTTTGTCAAATGGAACTAAGATAATGTATCCGGAAGGCAATGAAAAGATGCAAAGGAATGCTGAATTTCTGGCAAGTTATATCAAAGATCTTACCGGAAAGTCATTGGCTGTACAAGCTGGCACAGATGGCAAGGGGATAATCCTGCAATTGGGTGGAAATGCTAAAAATCCTGAAGGATACCAGTTGAAGGTAACCAGCGACCAAGTGGTTATTTCCGGACCTACGGAAGCCGGAGTATTTTATGGCATCCAGACTTTGCGTAAATCTATTCCGGTGGCACAAGGAGTGGATATCGCTTTACCGGCGGTTGAAATCAATGACTATCCTCGTTTCTCTTACCGTGGTGCTCATTTGGATGTTTCCCGTCATTTCTTCCCGGTTGATTCGGTAAAGCGTTTTATAGATATGTTGGCTTTACATAATATGAATCGTTTTCATTGGCATCTTACAGATGATCAAGGTTGGAGAATTGAAATCAAAGGTCTTCCTGAATTGACGGAAGTGGGTTCTAAGAGAACGGAAACCGTTATCGGTCATAACTCGGGAAAATATGATGGAAAGCCTTATGGTGGCTTCTTCACACAGGAAGAAGCAAAAGAAATTGTAGCTTATGCTGCCGAACGTCATATCACGGTTATTCCTGAAATAGATTTGCCGGGGCACATGCAAGCGGCATTGACTGCATATCCTAACTTAGGCTGTACAGGTGGTCCGTACGAAGTATGGAAAATCTGGGGAGTATCGGAAGATGTGCTTTGTGCAGGAAATGATGAAACCTTGAAATTCATAGATGATGTATTGGGAGAAATTATTCAGATTTTCCCGTCAGAATATATTCATGTGGGTGGTGATGAATGTCCTAAAGTGCGTTGGACAAAATGTCCAAAGTGCCAGGATCGTATCAAAGCTTTAGGTATTAAGGCTGACAAGAACCACACGGCAGAGGAAAAATTACAGAGCTTCATTATCAATCATGCGGAAAAATTCTTGAATGACCACGGACGTCAGATTATTGGCTGGGATGAAATTCTCGAAGGCGGACTGGCTCCTAACGCGACTGTAATGTCATGGCGGGGAGAAGAAGGCGGTATTACAGCTGTAACTTCCGGACACCGGGCTATCATGACGCCGGGTGGCTACTGTTATCTGGATAGTTATCAGGACGCTCCGTACTCTCAGCCGGAAGCGATTGGTGGATACTTGCCATTGAAAAAAGTCTATTCTTACAATCCGGTTTCTACTTCATTGTCGGCGGAACAAGCGAAACTTGTGTATGGTGCGCAAGTTAATCTCTTTACTGAATATGTCCCGACTCCCGAACACGTGGAATATATGCTATATCCACGTACGCTGGCATTGGCGGAAGTTGCCTGGTCGGCTCCGGAACGTAAGTCATGGCCGGACTTCCATGCACGTGCCCTGAAAGCGGTAACGGATTTGCAGGCGAAAGGCTATCACACTTTCGATTTGAAGAGTGAGATCGGAAGTCGGCCGGAATCTTTACAACCCCTTACGCATCTGGCATTGGGAAAGAAAGTGATCTATAACGCTCCTTACAACTCCTCTTATGCAGCACAAGGTGATGTGACTTTGACCGACGGTATCCGTGGCGACTGGACTTACGGTGACGGTGCATGGCAGGGATTTATCTCGAAGAACCGCCTCGATGTAACCGTTGATATGGAAAACGAGACCACTATTCATTCAGTCACAGCAGCTTTCATGCAGGTAGTGGGAGCTGAAGTATTCTTGCCTGCGTCTGTGGTTATTTCAGTTTCCGATGACGGAGTCAATTTTACGGAACTGAAGCATCAGGACTTTGTTGTTAACAAGGAAGAAGCAATCAAGTTTTCCGATGTTTCGTGGGAAGGAACCGTCAAGGGACGCTATGTACGTTATCAGGCGCGTGCCGGCAAAGAACTGGGTGGCTGGATATTTACTGATGAAATCATAGTGAAGTAAGCAAATCCCTCGGTAAAACTCGAAAAAAAGAGTCATATTGCGGCTATTAATATCAATAAAAGAAGGAATCTACTCAACCAGATTCCTTCTTTTTTTGTTATATTTGTATTATTACCTTAAAAACTAAGAATATGGTACAACACGCTAGACTCATTTTCTACAGCCTTCTTCTTCTGGTAATCCCGTGCGAGGGCACGTTGGCACAGAAGATTCCCGTCGCGCCCATAGACTCATTGATTACCGTAGGATATGCCACCGGAAGTTTGAAAACCCTGTCCGGTTCCGTAGAGAAAATCACGGAGACACAGATGAACAAAGACCAGATAACGAACCCTTTGGAAGCAATCCGTGGACGTGTGCCGGGTTTGACCATCCAGCGGGGCTCCAACGGACCGGCGGCTCTGGATGCGGTACGCCTGCGGGGAACTACCTCACTGACCAGCGGCAACGACCCTTTGATTATCGTCGACGGAGTATTTGGCGACTTGAGTATGCTTACCTCCATTTACCCTACGGATATTGAGAGTTTTACCATCCTGAAAGACGCTTCCGAAACCGCACACTCGATGACTTCGCCCTCTTTGAATCCTAACCGGTCC
>OHBJ01001961.1_pt1 | contig 14057 bp, 7 predicted proteins | sample 1577241 | NCBI WGS metagenome assembly OHBJ01 (sample SAMEA3541594, study PRJEB24748) | human gut metagenome | biome: human gut; feature: human-associated habitat; material: faeces | place: China | collected 2012
GGATCTCCAGATAGATCTGGTCCGCGCTCGGATGGTCATGGTGTTCCTGTACCGCTTCCAGAACAATTTTACGCTGCCGTGTGTTTCGGTACTGCATCTTGCTTCCGCCTGCCCTCATATCATTCAATTTCATCGTCTGCCATGAAAAATCCGGACTTTCCACCTTTATTCATGAGCAGATACATGAATTGTACCGTCACCGCCGTCACCGGCAATACCTGTCCGAGAGGCGACGCCTACGCCAGAAAGGAAGTTACGAATCCGACCCGTATCGTAACATCGACGGTCCGGGTGAACGGAGGCATCTACCCGATGGCAAACGTGAAAACAGCCTCCGACATTCCGAAAGGCAGGATTTTCGACTGTGTCAACGCCTTAAAGGATATCACCGTCAATGCACCGCTTAAGATCGGCGATGTGGTCTTATCCAACGTTGCCGGAACTGGGGTCGACATCATTGCCGCCAGAAACGTTCCTGCAAAATAAGCTCTTTCAAAGAATCTCACTTTATTATATAATAAGGTCATCATGCGATCGGCATGATGACCTTATTGATTCACCGAATACAGGAGATTGTCATGAAGAAATTATTTAAAGAAGCCTTAGAAGATTCTCCCATCATTGCCGCTGTCAAGGATGACGGAGGTCTCTCCAGATGCCTGACCAGCGACAGCCGCATTATCTTTATCTTATACGGTGACATCGTCACCATCGGTGACATCGTGGAGACCGTCAAATCCGCCGGAAAGCTTGCGATCGTCCATCTGGATCTCATCAATGGACTGAGTTCCAAAGAAGTGGCAGTCGACTTTCTTCAAAAATACACGAATGCCGACGGTATTATCACAACCAAACCCACACTTATCAAACGCGCCAAGGAACTGGGGCTCTTTAGTTTTGAGCACAAGCGAAAACAAAACCTCTTTTATTCCTTTTTTTAGGCAAGAGATAGCAAACTCTACTCTAAAAGAAAGTACAAAACGAAATCATCTCTCCACTCTTTCATTATTACAACAGTTCAAAAAGGATGTAACCTTTTCTGATTTAACATTCGAATTCATATCCTCCTTTGAATATTTCTTGCAATCAAGAGGTTATCACACAAATACGATAGCCAAACATATGAAGCATCTGAAGCGACATATAAATGTCGCCATCAACAAGGATTATATGGAGATACAAAAATACGCTTTTCGAAAGTACAAGATTAAAACTATAGAAAACAAGCATACGCACTTATCTCCTGAAGAGTTGGAGAAGTTGGAGAAATTAAGCTTGGCTGGCAGATATACTAAATTGCAAAAGACTTTAGATGCATTCTTGTTTTGTTGCTATGCAGGAATGAGATATTCTGATTTTATCAGTTTATCACCCGATAACATCGTGGAGATTCGTCAAGAAACCTGGCTAATTTATAAATCCATAAAGACGAGTACAGAAGTCAGATTACCTCTTTATCTCTTATTCGAAGGAAAAGGGCTTGTTATTCTGGACAAATATCGGGATGACTTACAAAGCTTCTTTCATTTAAGGGATAACTCTAATGTGAACAAGGATTTAATTGTGATTTCCCGCCTAGCTGGTTTATCAAAAAAAATTTCATTTCACACTGCTCGCCATACTAATGCAACACTATTGATTTATAATGGAGTGAACATCACAACGGTGCAAAAATTATTGGGGCATAAAAGTGTTAAAACCACACAAGTGTATACAAATGTAATGGATATGACTATAGTGCATGATTTAGAAAAGAACCATGCACTCATGCCTTTGCCTAAAAAAACACGAACTTAGCATAGCCAATACTACACTTTCATATCGTTAGTCATATACTTCTCCTTTAAAGTCTGTTCATTCACTATTCAGTTTCAGTTTGCTCGCTGCAAACTTACTGCATACGTTTTGCAGTACCACTGCATATTGTTTGCAGTATCACTGCATATTAGTTTGCAGTACCACTGCAACAGCTTTGCAGTATCGCTGCAATAGGTTTGCAAAATTTTGCAGTAAGAAATTGCTGAGAATCAATTAAGTATAGTATAGTGTAAATAGAAGATTGACATTGGTGTGTTATCAATATTTAAGACTGATTGGAGGTGTGGAAGCAAATTTTGCTTCCACACTTTTGCATTGCTTCCACAGCGTCTGTAATGCCGATGAATAGAGGGATACAAGGAGCGGGTGGAAGTGTGGAAGCAAAAATGATGAAAACTGTTATGAAGAAACAACAGTTGTCTTGATTGTTTAGCTAATCACAAAGTTTTGAGTTTACTGTTTTTTGAAGCTATTGAAATATTCTTTTACATAGACTTTAGTACTTTCGCTAATAAAATGACAATGTAGAGTAAATGCTTCATTGAAAGCAGCTAGGATGATAGATGTTGACAAAAGATATTCTTCATATAAGAGGAAGAATCATTTAAAATCTTTAAGCAACGTATTAACCTTATGATATACATATGATAACCAAGTCATTAATCCAACAAATAGTATCACAGCAGTAAGGTTTTATACATTGTACCCCTATACATACACCTTGTGAGAAAGGAAATTTCGCTATAGTGATTTCTATTACATGGTATAATCGCTTGATTATTAATAAAATAAGAGTGTTGTAGTTCCGCGAAAACTCTGGTGATTTCGTACATCGGTATGAAGACTCAAGAAGTGGTAATCAAACCGAGCGTAAAAGTGGTTATGATTCCTGATACAGAGATACTTGATGAAGTAACAGTAGTGGCTTATGGCACTAAACGTAAACAAGATTTGGTGGGTTCTATCAGCAGTGTAAAGAATGAGATTATCAGTAATTCACAAGCTACATCCGTGTCCAATGCACTAGAAGGAGCTGTGGCTGGTTTGCAAGTTGTAAGTTCTTCCGGCCAGCCGGGACAAGATGCCAATATCGTATTACGCGGTATCGGTTCTATTTCGGCCAGCAACAATGCACTGATCGTAGTAGATGGTGTGCCCTTCAACGGCAAGTTGTCGGACATCAACCCTACAGACATTGCTTCAGTGAACGTGTCGAAAGATGCTGTATCCAACTCTTTGTATGGTTCCCGTGCAGCAGGTGGTGTGGTCATGATTACTACCAAGACCGGACGCAAAGACAAGGTGGCCATCAACTTTAACGGCTCCTGGGGGGTGGCACAGCGTGCGTACAAGGACTATGATATGGCTACTGATCCGGGAGAGTTCTACCGTTTGTCTTGGTATGGTCTTCGTAACACCTATTGGGCAGCCGGAAACTCCATTGAAGAATCTAACTTGGCAGCCAGCCAGGATTTGCTGGGCGAACTGGGTAATTACAATGCTTACATCATCCCGCAGGGAGAGTATCTGGTAACCCCCGATGGGAAACTTAATCCCAATGCACGTCCGCGTTATAATGATTCGTTTGCCGATGCCTTGTTCGACAATGCCTTCCGTCAAGAGTACAATGTATCTGCATCGGGTGGTAATGACCGCACAGATTACTATGTATCTATGGGCTTTCTGGACAATGACTCTTATGTGCTAGGTTCTTCTTATGAGCGCTTTACGGCTCGTGCCAACGTTAACTCTCAGTTGAAATCCTGGTTGAAGGTAGGTACCAATGTAGGCTATTCCAAAGCAACTCAGAATGGTGTACAAGAGAATGCCGGAGCTGCCTCCAATCCTTTTGAGGTGGCACGCTCTTGGGCTCCCATCTTCCCGGTTCATGCCTATGATGCAGAAGGTAATATGAAATATTATGAGGACGGAAGTCCTATGTATGATGCCGGAAACGGTGAGACAGACGGTACATCTAAACGTCCTACGGCTACTAACCAGAATGTGATAGCCAATATGAAAGAGGATATTCGTGAAACTGTGTACAATAATCTGACTTCACGCTCGTATCTGGAAATCTCGTTCTTGAAGAATTTCAAGTTTACAGCAAACTACAGTTATGATTTCACGAACAGTAGCCAGACAGTATTCTACACTCCGCTCATCGGTGACGGACAGTCTTTCGGTGGTCGTGGTACAAAAGGAAGCTACAACACTACGACTACCAACTTCAACCAGATTCTGGCCTACAGCAATGTTTTTGGCGATAACCACCACTTGTCGGCCAAGATAGGTCACGAGTACTATAAGTATGAATATCAGTATTTAGCAGGACAGAAGACCAATTTCTTTAATCCGAACAATCCGGAACTGGACAACGGTGGACAAATGCAATACATTAACAGCTACACGGCAAACCATAACATCGAGGGGTATTTCGGTATGGCAGACTACGACTATAGCAACAAATATTATCTTTCTGCAGCCTTCCGTCGCGACGGTACTTCCCGCTTCTTGGACCGCTGGGGTAATTTCTGGTCGGTAGGTGCCGCTTGGCGTATTTCCAACGAAGCATTCATGGAGGGTACAAACTCTTGGTTGAACGACTTGAAACTGCGTGCGTCTTATGGTACCCAAGGTAATGAAAGCATCCTTTCGGAGTATGACTATGCCTATGTGTACACGCCTTATCAAGACCAATACACAGTTACTTGGAATGGTTCAGAGTTGGGTTATTCACCGGAATTCTACGGTAATCCGGACTTGACTTGGGAAAAGCAGAAGACTTTTGACGTGGGAGTAGATTTCCGTCTATTCGACAGAGTATACGGTTCATTCGAATATTTTTATCGTCGTACAGACGATATGCTCTTCAAGCGCCCTGTAGCTTACTCTACAGCCGGACGTCCGTATAATTGGGAAAACCTGGGTGCGATGAAAAACACTGGTATAGAGTTTGAAGTGAATGTGGATATTTTCAATCAGCCCGACCTAAAGTGGACGGTATCGCTCGTGGGATCTCACTACAAGAACCGCATCGTGACACTGCCCGAAGAAAACCGTGAAAATGGTATCACTTCCGGTCCGTTCAACCTGCGCGAAGGTAAGAGCCGCTTTGAATACTATACTTATATGTATGCCGGCATGGACGAAAAAGGAAATGCCATGTGGTACATGGATGAGACAAACGAGAAAGGGGAAGTGACAGGCCGTACTACCACCACCACTTATGCAGACGCAACCCGCTACTTCATTGGAAAATCTGCACTGCCCGATTTCAACGGTGGTTTGAGCACTACTTTCTCTTACAAGGGAATCGACCTTTCTATAGCAACGGCTTTCCAAATTGGTGGCTATGCTTATGACTATTCTTATCTGTCCGGCATGAGCTCTTCATTCTACGTAGGTCATAATAAGGATATGTGGAAAACATTCAACCCTGAGACCGGTCAAGGTTCACTTCCTATTTGGAATGCTGACAATGCTTCCAACTCTTTCACTCAGCAATCAGACCTCAATCTGATAAAGGCCAGCTACTTCAGCATCCGTAACATCACTTTGGGCTACACATTGCCGAAGAACCTGATGCAGAAATTGGGTGTTGAGAAACTGCGTATCTATGCTACGGCAGATAATCTCGGCTTGTGGTCCAAACGTCAGGGATTTGACCCTCGTGTGGCAATGGCTGGTTCTGATGATGAATATGGAGGCTATTCTCCGATGCGTGTGATTTCCGGAGGTATCAACCTTACATTCTAAACTAAAAAATAAAATTGTATATGAAGATAATGAAATATATGATGCAGGTGCTTCTTGTTGGGGGCCTGCTTACATCTTGCATTGAAGATGCTGATGTTACCGCTTATTTGACTGAAGACCAACTGGGCAATGTGGCTCAGGAAGATCCTGATAAGGCTTTTTCAGCTGCTGTGGCAGGTATGTATACTGATATGCAACAGTATGTTGACGTCAATATGAGTCACAACTATTTCGGTCAAAAGAGTTTTGATTACTTAACATCGCTGATGGGCAACGATATGATTATGACCGGACGTTTCGCCATGAGTATGTATCATTATTTGCTGGATTACTGGCAACAGAACTATACTCCGACCAACAACCGTTGGAAAGAGTACTATCGCGTCATAGCCAATGCCAACAATATCCTCAAGCTGATTGACCCCAGCAGTGAAGATCCCGCCAATTTGAAATATCGTGCCATTGCCCTTGGTTTCCGTGGCTATGCCTACTTACAACTGACTTACTTATATCAGCATTCCTACTATACCGGTGCGGATGGAACGAAATGGGGCCGTGGAGAGAAATATGACTTCTCCCAGTTTCCGTGTGTACCGCTTATTACAGAGGATACAGAAGGTGACCAGCCACGTGCTACTGTAGCCCAAATCTATGAACAAATCAAGAGTGACCTTACTACTGCTTTCGACTTGTTCAAAGATTTGGATATGACGCGTACTTCCTCACCCACTGATATGGATGGCTGCGTGGTAGCTATGCATTTGGCTCGTGCGAACATGGTTATCCATGAATGGGATGAGGCGATAAAGTATGCGCAAGTGGTGATTGATAATTTCCCTATATTGCAGAGTGAAGACCAGATACTCCAGGGATTCAGTAATATCAGCTTGCCGGATGTAGTATTCGGTAGCGATGTTACAGCAGACAATAGTACAACTTATATGTCTTTCTTCTCGCAGATGGATACTTATGGCGATGGTTATGCCGGCATCGGTGTATGGCGCGCTGCCTTTAAGCCATTAGTAGACCGTATCGCGGATACTGATATCCGTCTGCAATGGTTCTGCTGCGACCGCTCTACTGGTGTAACAGATGCTTCCGGTAATCGTATAACATTGATTCGTGACACTCAGTCTCCAGTTGCCGTGGAATACCAAGCTGTAAAATTTATCGGTACAGGTCGTGATAACATCAAGGCCGGTGTGTTCAGCGGATGGGAGCTGGGAGATTATATTTACCTGCGTTCAGAAGAAGCTTACATGATAAAAATGGAAGCTTTGGCTCACAAGGGTTCTGTAGAAGCAGTGACTGAACTGAATAGCTTTATGAAGACTCGCCAGCCCGATTATAATTACACTTTCACGAACAAGGCTGACCTGATAGAGGAAATCATTTATCAGAAACGTGTAGAGTTCTGGGGTGAAGGTTTGGAATATATTGATAATCGTCGTTTGAATATTCCTGTAGATCGTACAGATGAAACTTGGGGCGCAGAAAATAATAATCACTTCTCTGCCGGTAAGTTCCGTTATAACCAAGAAGACAGGCCGTTCCTTTACCAATTACCTCTCTCTGAAATAGAGAATAATTCTCAGCTTTCTCCGAGTGACCAGAATTAATACTTCAAAGGACATGTTATACGGAAAAATGACACAGAAGCGCTATCTGTGCAGACTAATCAAGTTGCATTACCCCAACAATAATAATGCGGCAATTATGATGATTCATCCGGTTGAACATACCGGAATTTCATAATAAAGTGTTTTTGAGAAGCCACTCATTGTGAAATGGGTGGCTTTTCTTCTCTTAATCCTACAAAAGACTTCAGGGGAAGTGTTATTTCAAGATTACATATCTTCCAAAAAAAGCCCTTTATAAGAAACAGAGCAGTTTTCCCATTCTTTGTTGATTGTGAGAAAATATTCTCCTTTTTTCTTCAATATCCCCCAATCTATCCGTTCATTATTGTGTTCAATTTTTACCTATTCGTAAAATGAAAAAATACAATGCCGGTCTTCCATCCGTTGGCTTCAATAAAAGTGAGGTCTTACCGATACGCCTAAAACCGTCATTTACGATTCTTCTTGAGACTGTTCTGCTATATTCTTTAAAACTGCCAATTCTTTTTTCGACTATAGAATTTCATAATATACCTTATCATTTTACACCAAGTCCACTATTATCGTAATGCACATTACGATAATACCAATTAGAGACGATAATTTGTATAAAATGAATTTCTCCTTGAACTTTTACACAAGAAACTATAAAGTAATTTATTAAGCTCCTTTAGAAATGATCTCATAAGTTCATTAGTTTTTTATACAGCAAACACAGATTTCCTATATTTGAAATAGGAATAAACTAATATTTATCTCTATCTGAAATGGGAATGGTTATTCTGTAATTTGAAATAGTATTTACATGAAATGCAATATTCTTATGGATGAAATAAGTAATACAAGTAAATATTCAACGAAAAATAAACAAATAATAGATATTGACATAATTACCCATTCTTTTAAAAAGAGGAATACTAATTTTACAACCGTAGTACATTAATTGATACTCAAACAGCTATTAATCAAAATATTACATTTATTAATGGTATCACATAAGTAAGGTTTTGTTTATTGTAGACCCATATAGGACAGCTTTGAAAAGAGTATTCCTTGTTTTAGCCAATTCTTTGACTTATTGTATATTCTTTATTATCAATATATTATACACATTGTAGTTCCGCGAAAACTTTGGTGATTTCGTACATTGGTATGCAGACTCAAGAGGTTGATATTAAGCCGAATATAAAAGTATTCATGCGTTCCGATTCTGAGATGCTTGATGAGGTAATGGTGGTAGCTTACGGTACAGCAAAGAAGTCTGCTTTTACAGGTTCAGCCTCTGTGATCAAGTCTGAGACATTGGAGAAACGTCAGGTCTCCAACTTATCGAATGCACTTTCCGGTACTGTATCTGGTGTGCAGACACAAAGTACAAATGGCCAGCCGGGTACGAGTGCGACAGTTCGTATTCGCGGTATCGGTTCTATGTATGCCAGCAACAATCCTCTGTATGTAGTGGATGGTATTCCTTATGAAGGAGATATCTCCGCTGTCAATTCACAAGATATTGAATCAATGACCGTATTGAAAGATGCCGCAGCTGCTGCCTTGTATGGTGCACGTGGTGCAAACGGTGTTATTTTGGTTACTACAAAGAAAGGTAAGAGCGGTGATACGCAGATTTCTTTAGACGCCCGTTGGGGAGTCAACTCCCGCTTAGTGAAAAACTATGATGTATTGCAGAATGCAAATACCTATATGGAGACTGCATATTCTGCTTTGTATAACGGATACCTATATAATAGCGGATATACAGCAGAACGGGCTTATCAATTGGCCAATGCAGACTTGTTTCCAAAGCTGGGCTACCAAGTTTATACCATACCTGATGGACAATATCTTATTGGCCGGAACGGCAAGTTGAACCCTTATGCAACTCTGGGATATAGTGACGGTGACTATTATTATACACCGGACAACTGGTCTGATGAGATGTTCCAAAGTAATTTGCGCCAAGAGTATAATCTTAGTGTTTCTGGTGGTTCGGACAAATTAAGCTACTATCTGTCTGCCAGTTATTTGAATGATGAAGGTATTATTGAAAATTCAGGTTTCGAACGTATCTCCACTCGTATGAACGTGGATTATCAGGCTAAAAAGTGGTTGAAGCTCGGAGTTAATCTTAGCTATTCAAATGTAACAAGCCGTTCACCGGGCGATCAGGATACCGATGCTGCTACTTCTTCCGGTAATGCGTTCTTTGTTGGTAACTTTATCGCACCAATCTATCCGATGTATGTACGGAATGCAGACGGCAGTTTCCAATATAATGCCAATACTGGCTATCATGTATATGACTATGGTGATGGTTCAAGTACAAACTTCACCCGTAATTTTATGAGCATGTCCAATCCTATGAGCGGTTTCCTTTATGATACTGAAAAATATCTGATGGATATTCTGAATGGGAAATGGTATGCAAAGATTGATATCATTGACGGTTTGTCATTGACAGCTTCTTTGGGCTTGCATATTGACAACACACGCCAGCATAGTGTGGGTAACAAGTATTATGGTCAGTCGGCTTCCTATGGCGGTTCTGTTATGCAATACTCCTCACGCGTTTATTCGCTTGACCAACAATATCTGTTGAATTACAAAAAGACATTCGGCAACCATAACTTGGATATTCTTGCCGGCTATGAAAGTATGGACTTCAACACGGAAAGTCACTATATTTTAGGATATAACATGTATAGTGACAAGAACTGGACTGCATCTAATGTTATCGACCGCAAGAATGGTTCTGGCAGTTACAATGAATATGCCACAATCGGTATCATTACACGTGCCAGCTACGATTTCAATGAAAAATATTATGGTAGTGTTTCTTATCGTCGTGATGCTTCTTCACGCTTCCATCCGGATAACCGTTGGGGTAACTTCTGGAGTGTGAGTGCAGCATGGGATATGGCAAAAGAAAACTTTATCAGTCAATACGATTGGATCAACATGCTGAAGCTGAAGGCTTCTTTCGGTCAGCAGGGTAATGACAACCTCTATTATAAGGGATATACAAACTACTATCCGTATCTGGATCAGTTCACGGTTAGCGGGTCTGACGGTGTATTCTCTGATGGTGTGCTCTACTACAAGGGGAGCAAAGATATCACTTGGGAAACATCCAATTCATTCAATGTAGGTGTGGATTTCGCTCTTTTGGGAGGACGTATTGACGGTACAATCGAATACTTCAACCGCCAGACTAAGGATATGTTGTATTATAAACCGGTAGCGATGTCTAACGGTTATACCCAACTTCCTATGAATATCGGTTCGGTACGCAACTCCGGTGTGGAAATTGAATTGAACTATACTCCTATTGAAACTAATGATTTAAAGTGGGTGATCAATTGGAATGGAACATTGATGAAAAATAAGATTCTTGAGCTGCATCCGGATTTGAAAGGAGAGATGATTGATGGTTCCTATATTTATCGTGAAGGTGAATCTTTGTACCAGATGTATTTGACAAAATATGCAGGGGTAGATCCTGATTCCGGCGAAGCTCTGTATTGGGCAAAGGACGAAAACGGTGTAGAGTATAAGGATAAAGATTGGTCTGCTGCCTACAATTCCAATAGACAAGCTTCCGGTGACCTGTTGCCTACTATCTATGGCGGTGTCGGTACAACATTGGAGTTCCGTGGCTTTGATTTCTCCATCCAGTGTGCTTATCAGTTGGGTGGTACGATTTATGATAGTGGCTATCAAGCTTTCATGCATGGCGGTGACTCCCACTACATGGGATATAACTGGCACAAGGATATCTTGAATGCATGGACACCAGAGAATAGAAATACCAATATTCCGCGTGTAGATGCCATTGATAAATACACCAACTCTTCATCAGACCGTTGGTTGACAAGTTCTGATTATTTCTCTATCAATAACATCACCCTGGGCTATACTTTACCTAAGAGATGGTTGAGAAGTCTGGGTATTGGAAGCTTGCGTATTTACGGTGCGGCTGACAATGTGGCTCTTTTCTCTGCCCGTAAAGGGCTTGATCCACGTATGAGCTACACAACAGCTTCTACAGATAGATATACGCCTATACGTACTATTTCCGGCGGTTTGAAAGTAACATTCTGATAATAGTTCAATAATAAAATACAGAAAAAATATGAAGAAATTATATAAGATAACACCGTATGTTATGCTCGGTTTGATGGTAGCTGGATGTACAGATCTGGATACAGAACCGCTGAGTTCGACTATTACATCTGACCAAAAGGAAGAAGTTGTTGAATCTGATCCTTCCAGATTGGAAGCCAGCGTAGCAGCTGTGGCTGCAAATTTCACCCAATATGCCAAAATCTACACAGAAGATGACAATGTGCATAGTGATATAGGTTATCCGACCATTATGCTGGCCACGGAATCAAGAGGTACGGACATGGTGGCAGATATTACTGGTTATAACTGGTATTCCAATTCAGCCGATTACAGTGACTGCTTGAATACAAGTACAGCTACCATTGAATTCTGGGGTACATTGTACAATCAGATTTTTACAGCCAATAACGTAATCGGTACTGTAGATAACGAAACTGAAGATCCTACGTTACAATATTATCTGGCGCAGGCATTAGCTGTCCGTGCTTTTGACTATTTTACGTTGATACAGTTGTATCAGTTCAATTACAAAGGACATGAGAGCGCTATGGGTATGCCTTTGATTACAGAGCAGAATGCAACAGAAGTTGCAGCCAATGGCTGCGCCCGTTCTACGGTGCAGGAAACTTATGATTTTATCTTGGCAGACCTGAATAAAGCTATTGAGTTGCTGACAGCCACTACAAAAGAACGTGCTGACAAGCGCTATGTCAGCTTGGATGTCGCTTACGGTATCCGTGCGCGTGTCTACTTGGCAATGCACAACTATGCAGAAGCTTTAAAGGATGCGGAAGCCGCACTGGCCAAGACTACTGCCACTCCATACTCCCGTGCTGATGTAAGCAAGCCTTCATTCATTAATATCGAAGACAATTCATGGATGTGGGGTATCCTGATTACAGAACAGGACCGTGTAAGTACAACCGGTATTTGTAACTTCCCTTCACACATGGGGTCTTTGAATTATGGTTATGCTTCTGTAGGCGGATGGCGTAGAATCAGTCCGAAACTCTATAATGAGATTCCTGCCAGTGATGTCCGCAAGGGATGGTTCCTGAATGGTGAAGGTGTATCTGCCAATTTGCCTGCTGCAGCCCAAACATATATTACCGGGAAAAAGGCACCTGCCTATACACAAGTGAAGTATGGGGTGCTGAATGACCAATGGGGAACTGACAACAATGCTACGGATATAATATTGATGCGTGTTGAGGAGATGTATCTTATCAAGGCTGAGGCACAAGCTATGAGCGGTAATGTCAGTGGCGGTGTATCCACCCTTAACTCGTTTGTTACTGCATATCGTGACCCGTCTTATCAGTGTACAGCTACTACACCGGAAGCTGTGCAAGAAGCTGTTTGGCAACAACGTCGCCTTGAATTCTGGGGAGAAGGTATGGCATATTTTGACATTATGCGTCTGAACAAGGGAGTCAACCGTTTAGGCTGCGGCTTCCCGGCTACTGCCGTATTTAATATTACAGCAGGTGATCCGGTCCAGATTTACAGTATTCCTAATAAGGAAGTACAATATAATCCATTATTGGAGAACAATCCGTTGGTTTCGGCACCTACACCAATACCGGATGTAGAATAAAGTATATGTTAACTATTAAAAATATGGAATATGAAATATATAAATAAGATCCTTAGTCTGTTTGTCATCGCACTGATAGCTACGTCTTGCGATCCTGATGCAGAAAGTTATACTCTGGGTGAACTGGAAGACGGTAACCAAGGTATCTGCTTTGCGGGCAATTACACCCAAACAGTGGAAGTTGAGCCGGGAATAACCTCTTTTGATTTAACCTTGACACGCGCCTTGACAGATGCTGCCGGTACGGTTGATGTTACTGTGATAAATAATGAAAAGAATATATTTGTATGCCCTTCTACTGTATCATTCGCTGCTGGAGAGAAAACAGCCAAGTTGACTGTTGAAGCACCGTCAGCTGCTGAGGGTATCACTTATAATCTACAGCTGGCTTTGAGTGGCAATGATGTCAGTAACTATTCCTCCGGATACCATGAGATATCAGTGAATTTTGCTATTTTAAAGTGGGAATCTATCGGTACCGGATACTATTTGGATGGTACGGTTTCCAATTTCTTTAAAGTAGATCCGTCTGTTCCGATGGCTGTGGAAATTGAAAAGACTACAACTGCTACCAGTACACGTTTCCGCTTTGACAGCCCGTTTGCCAAAGTTGCGACTGCACAAGATGAGGTTGGCGGTTTCAACGGTTATCCCTTTAATGAAGAGGCTGATATAGTTCCAGGTGAATATACTTTCGTAATTGATGTGACTAAAGAAGGTGCTTCTTTGAAACCGGTTCAATATGGTATGGATTGGGGATATGGTATGTTCAGCGGTGGTTCTGTATATGGCAACCTATCTACTAATATAAATTCTTATCCTTTGGGAGTTTATAATGAAAAGGCCGGTAGTATTACCTTCCCAGCCAATTCGTTGTACGTAAGTATGGCTGACTATCAAGACGGTGGTGCATATCCTTGTACCAACCCGTCTTATCTCTACTTGAGTGCGGAAGCATACCTTAACTCTTTGGAGACAGAGTAATTTGAAAATTAAAAAAATTACATAAGAAAAGCCGGTTCACACAAAGGACCGGCTTTTTACTTTAAATATTGATTCGTAGAGATTGAATCGTTAATTTACAGTTTTTCTTTATCCTCTGCCAACAAAAAGTTTCGCAGTGAAATCTGTTTAATTCCTTT
>OHBJ01001968.1_pt1 | contig 14025 bp, 9 predicted proteins | sample 1577241 | NCBI WGS metagenome assembly OHBJ01 (sample SAMEA3541594, study PRJEB24748) | human gut metagenome | biome: human gut; feature: human-associated habitat; material: faeces | place: China | collected 2012
GCGATATGATAACCGAATGTATTGAAAAATATGAACAAAGAGGATTATATAGTAGTTCATTTTTTATTTTAAAGATTCGATTTGTAATTGAAAACAATGTAAATCTCCGCTTACACTTGTTTCGGTTACCCCCCTAAAAGCCCATTTGTGTGAAGTCAGGACAAATATACAATACTCGGAGTCTCTATTTCTATTTTCCACTTCTACGAAAGAATAGGTATCAGAAGTTAAGTTAGAAGTAATTGCCGACTCAAGATTAGGCAATAACGCACGTTTAACAGTGCCTACCAGAACCGTCTGTTCGTTTACCTTTTTCTTGAAAACGTCGACAGCCGGAGCTATCAGGTCTTCACTATTTAATGATACAGAACAGAAGAGCATATCTATTCCGTTCACAGCTTCTGTTTTTGTTTCAAGATATCTGCAATCGTTTTTTACTACATATTGTGTCATTTCGGAAATAGTAGAAGGAAAAAGAACCGTACTGCCGATTATCTTTTTCTCTCCGTTACTATAGCTGACAGGTACAAACACCGGCACTTTCTTACTCTCTCTAGCAGTCTCCGTACCCGTATTTATGATTGCAGTTTGTCCATAGACAGCGTTCGTCCTGTCCAGCAATGCCACTGAATGAACAGTGTTTCTGATAGATGACGCCACCTCTTTATAACTACAAGAGCTAAATAAATTTTGCTCTGACAAGTGCGCATAAACCAATACGTTAGTTGTTCTGAACCGGTTCCATTCCGGAATTTCTTCTCCCTTGTTATCCTCATCACTACACGAAACAAACAGACAAGAGATGACACATATAAATAGCAGATATAGATAGTTTGATTTCATATTCCATTCATTTTATAAATTCAACTTCAGCAAACAAAGCCCTGTGGTCAGAAACTTCCGGATTAGATAAAACTTTAAACGACTTCACTTTCCACTTATTCTGTGGAAGTCCGAATATATAATCAATCTTGATTGTCGGCTGATCTGCCGGATAGGTGAATGTATCATCACAGATTCTCTGCCAGTTCTTCATTACCTCACAAATCACATTAGAGTCGGTCCGGGCATTAAAATCTCCCCCCAGCAGTGTCGGGGTACCTCCCGTACCAATCCGTTCATTAATCTGTTCGGCCATTGCACTCCTTATCAGGTCCGTCGAATGATCCAGGTGAGTCGTTCCTATCCTGATTACGTCTGAAGTTCCCGGTTCCTGAATATCTACATATAATAGCGTCCGGGGTTCTTTGGCTCCGTCTATCCCTTCAAAAGTTTTGTTATTGATATAAACAAAAGGATATTTTGAAAGGATAGCTACTCCATATTCTCCACCACCAGTATCCATCGCTTTCCCGAATACGGAAAACAATCCCAACTCCGCAGCCAATTGAGTGGTGAAATCCTGATTTTTATTCCTTTTTGTGTTGTAATCTATCTCTTGCAACATTACAACATCCGGATTGTATTTCCTGATAAATACAGCATACTCCTTCACCGAGTAACCGGTCATTTCCCCGGACATCCGGCAATTATAGCTCATTATTTTAAGAGCCTGCGCATACGTACTTTGATACGCAAAAAAGAAAAGGCATACCCATACAATGGGCTTTAAAAGTGCTTTCATAAATTTGTTTTTGTTATTAGATTAAGTTTACTTATTCAACGGTATATGTATATTCTGATATTTTTTTAAAGCTAACCGGTGTTATGGATTGCATCACCTCCAACACATAGTTCAAATCGTTCCCTTTACAAACGAAGTCGTACGTAAACGAAGCAATCTTTTCGTTTTTAACTGTAATCTCTATATCAAAATGACGCGAGAGTGTTGTAAGCACCTCTTTCAATGATGCATTTCTGAAAATAAGCCGGTTACTCTTCCAACTCGAAGCATCATCGTGATATCTATCAGTTTTTATTTTTATTACATTACTCCTTTTCTCATAAACTGCAGTTTGTCCGGGAAGCATTTGCTGCATAGGCCTGCGGCTTTGCACATGCCCGATATTTATACTTCCTTCGTCGAGTGTAGTTTTGATTACCTTATCCGAAGCGTATGCTTTTACATTGAAACACGTTCCCGTCACTTGTATTTTCACATTCTCGGCAAGTACCTGAAAAGGGGATTTCTTGTTTTCTGCTATCTCAAAATAAGCCTCTCCTTCCAGCGTAACATTCCTGTTGTATTTTGCAAACTGTTCCGGATAGGTCAATTTAGAATCGGCATTTAACCACACCCGGCTACCATCAGGAAGTAATACGAGTAGCTTCTCACCCCTTACAGCACAGACCTCCCGATAAACAAGGTTTGCCTCACTATGACTTTGATAGAAATTATATCCTACACCTATCACAAGCAAAACAATTGCACAAGCTACCGTCCACTTAAAGAACAATGGCATCCTTATTCTCCTGTTCTTTCGTTTTTCTTCCCGCATCACGGCTTCCTGAATATTCTTATAAATGCGATATTCATCAAAAGGAGGCAATTCTCTGTCGCCCAATTCGAGCTGTTTGCCTTCTATTATCCTCTGAATGTCGTCATCCATATATTTCCCGATGCCGTCAACTACTTCAAAGTCCTGATTTGTATGTTTCTTTTTTGATTTCATATTTCAATATCTATTAGTAATACACACTGTTACAAAAAAGTATTATACAGACTACGTTAAACCGTGTTAATTCAAGAGAACGTTCCATATCAGCAAAAAGTGATAAAACTACATCATACAATAAAGCAACAATAGGCTAAGCTCTCCCACTGTCGCGCGAATCTGCTTCAAAGATTGGCTATATTGAAATTTAATTGTATTGATCGAAAGATTAAGTTTATCGGCTATTTCCTGATTGGAGTATTTTCCCGAAACTTTCATTTCAAAAACCTTGCGGCGTTGCGGCGAAAGTTGCTCAAGAGCTTGCTGTATGATGTTCATTTGTTCTTGTTTAAGGTTTTCGTTTTGAGAATTGTCTTCCAATTCCAAAACCATTGAAAGACAATCCTCAAGTAAATAGATATTTTTCTTTGAGTCTCTCAACGTATTGAGCAGATCGTTCTTCAACATCGTAAAAAGGTATCTGTTTATGGGTTTTGTCTCGTCGATCTCTTCTTTTTTCAGCCAGAGTTTTAAGAATAAGTTCTGCACGGCATCTTCAGCCAATTCTTTATTCAGCAGATATTTAAATGCCAAAGAAAAGGTCTGCGCCGCATACGTCTTGTATACAATACTAAATGCCAGCTGGTTCCCCTCTTTCAGAGCCTTAACCAAAGCTTGGGCTTCATCCTGTGAGTATTTCTGGGACATCTTAATCATTTTAAATATGAAAATAAAAAACTTATTATATCAAGTCCTTATTTTCAAATATATTAATTCTTTCTGATATAGCATGAATCGCGAGCAACAAATAAAACAGACCTCTTATTTATTTCACCAGTCTTTGATATTTGCTGAATAAAAAGGTTGAGAAGGATAATAATCCGTCAGTTGCTGAATGAATATCTTTTCGAACATCCTTCCGATCAGTTGCATTTACCCAACCTTCTTCTATTTCTTTTAATTCATCTTCAAGTTGTTTCTGATCCACCTCTACACCTTTCTCGGCCGCTTTGATGAATGTATTGATATACACCTCCCAGCGTTTTGCATAATAATCTCTTATCAGTCCTGCCCACGAACGGCTGGCATAATCGTTCAGGCTTCCACCCCAAGTCGTAATCAAGTTGCGAGCATTCTTTTCATAATAGTCTTTCAACTGGGGAGAATCTCCCATCTTCCGTGCATCATCAATCCATTTATCCAGCGAACAGTAAGGATGAAAGGCATTCAGCTTATCCAAATCATTCAATATCTCTTTCATTTTTTCGCCACAAGCTTTCAAAGCCTGATAATCTTTGGCTTCAACCATCCTGTCAAACTCCATTTTCACATCAAGAAAGTAGTTTCCAAGCACCTGTCTGCCTACAGTTATCAAATCCAGGCGAAAAGCATCTCTCCGGTCAGAAGGTGCTTCGTTCAGTTTTCTCCAAACCTCTAGTAGTTCAACATTGCTATACACATTACTTGTGCGTTTTTCACTGTTCTTATTCAATGCAGGGCGATACCCGGGTAAAGTACCCAATGTGCGCGGCACTTGTGCATAAATGTCATTGAATAATCGTTTCCAAGCATCGCGCACAGGCTGCGACACGCATCCCACATGCCTGTCAGCCAGACATTCAATCCATTTATTATCATCTACATTCAGGTTCCATGCTTTCTCAAGAATGTATTCGTAGGGAAATTGCATCACATCCAATCCTTCCAGCGTAGAGCCGATTCCTTTAAGGTTGCCTCCACCGTTAATAAGAGCATTCTCAAGTCGTGCGCCACTTTCTTTGACGTTACCTGTCAAAGTCGTGTTTCCTCCGAAATTGCCCAGATAACACCAAATATAGGGCTGATCATGAAAATGCTCTGTTCTTTTCCATAATTCAACATTTTCACAATGATAATCAAGTAATATCATTTTATTCTGTGGCACTCCTGTCAGCAAAGCCTTCATTCGCTCGGAAGTCCATTTATCTTTATCAAAATAAAACATCCACGTCATTTGCATCCATTGGGCTTTGGGATCTGCAGCCGTCAATGTAGCGTACATATCCGAAGCTATCTTCCGCAAATATTCGGGTTCGAAACTGGGCGGGTCAACCTCATTGAAAGGATCTAAACCATAAATATGATCGGTTCCGAAAAGTTTTTTTTGTTCATCAAGAAATAGCTTCTGAATTTTCGCAAACAAAGCATCGTTAGGGTTCAGAAAATTACAACGGTATGCATCAGCAAAGCCGGCCCATTTGCCCAAATGTTGAATATCGGCCTCGGGATAGATCCGTTTTAAATCGGCAGGTACATGTCCGGCGAAGGCTGGTAATACGGGCTTCATATTCAATTCACGCTCACGTGCGAGTATTTTTTTCTGCAAGCTTACCTGGTGTTCCAGCCATTCCATCGGCAACGGACCGTTCCAACGATCTATGTTAGCCATCCGATGCCAGGGCAGATACGGCGGTCCCGTGAAGTAAGAGCGTATTTCGATGTCCGACATTCCCATTTTCGACCAGACTTTATACCACACAGCTTCTTGTCCGGTAATTGCCAAAGGCATATTTATACCATTAAGGGCCATCCAGTCAATAAAACGTTCCCATTCTTTCCATTGCCACCAAGGCATCGTGTAACCATACGTGCAGTAATTCAGGAAAAAACGAGTATCCACTCGCGCTTCCGAAACCACCTTCTCACCAACCATCGGCAATTCTTCAGGAATTTCAACGGCTATATCCGCATACCATGACACTGTAGTGAGACAGTAATATTTTAGATAATGGTTCAGTCCCATCGCCATTGAATTGGCATTGTTTCCGCCAATTACAATTTTATCTTTTACAGACTCTATCGTAAAGCAGTCTTTCTCTCCTTTCAACTTTTGAAACTGAAAACTCTCGATGTATGATGGAAGCAAACGTTTCAATAATGCTTCCGCAACAGCTACGTCTTTGTCTTTAGCCTGAAGAACCAACGACATAAACAGCATAACCAGGCACATGTATACACTTTTTCTTTTCATTCTGATTTATAATTTTATATAGATTTTTCTTTTTAACAAAACATATCCCAACAGCCCATTGAACAACAGGAAAAATACACCGTACATAAATGAACCGAAGTAATTTCCGAATAACGGGTTAAGCAAATTATTGAACACAGCCGTATGGATATGCCAATGCACAAGCAATCCTCCGGCTATACAACTAAACACATAAATTACAAGCGGATTCGCTCCAAATGCTTCGAAAAACAAAAACCACTTTTTATTCTGCTTTACATCAATGATATAGAGCAACAATGCCAATGACAATGCCGCAATCCCACAAGTAAGCAAAACGAACGAAGGAGACCACAAACGTTTGTTCAAAGGACAGGCATAGCTTAACAAATAGCCGACAAACAACAGCGTGGTACCTATAAGGAATAGATTCAGCATCCGGCGGTCATTGTCTTTAATGTCGATGATTATCTTTCCGCAAACAAAACCGATCATTACTTGAGACACAGCGGGAATCGTACTAAGTATCCCCTCGGGATCGACAAACTGGCGGCCCTGAAGATACATGTGGTTAGATCCTAAAATAGCCGAATCAATCATGCCGACGATATTATCCGCACTTTTCTCAAATCCGTTTCCAAATAACTGAAAAATAAAGTAGACAATCAGCAAGATAATAGCTAATGGCATAAAACGCTTATGCGGTATTGTTACGGCCAATAAGGCTGTAATACCATAACAAATCCCAAGCCGTTGCATAACTCCCATCAACCGGAGCTGACTCAAATCAAAATAGTTACCACTATCTATTGCTGTTATGAACCACTCCATAACCAGACCAATAAATATTAATAAGAGACTTCTTTTTATGATTTTCGCAATGGCCGGTCGACACTGGAAGTTATACTTACACAAGGAGATGTAGGTCGAAATACCCATCAGGAACATAAACATCGGGAATACCAGATCGGCCGGCGAAAAGCCATCCCACTTGGCATGTGCAAAAGCGGCAAAGTTATACCCGCACTTTCCTGTATTGTTGACCAAGATCATCCCGGCAACAGTAATACCCCGAAGTACATCAAGCGAAAGTAACCGTTTGTTCGGATTCATATATTTTATTCTTTTAATTACTTATTATATATAAAATAGTCGTCCCGGCAGTTAACACTATCCCTATAAGCGATTCATAAGGTATCAGCTTCAGACGTTCTTTAAAATTGAGTTCGCATACGCCTCCTGTCGCATGAAAGAACGAACCATGTGGCAAATGGTCAAGAACTGTAGCTCCGGAATTAATCATAGCCGCTCCCCAAACCGCAGAAATGCCTATAGCCAATATCGTTTCAGCAAACGAAGAAGAAGCCAGTGTTGCTCCGGCTGTTGTTGATGCGGTAGCCGCCGACATCAACGCGCCTGATATAGGAGCAATCAATGCATCACTAATATGAGCATGATCTAATCCTGTAAGAATCCAGTCTTTCAAAGAAGAGTTCTTTATGATGCCGGCAATAGTTCCGGTTCCAATCAGCAGAATAGCTACCACAGACATCTTTTGCAGTCCATACTCTATACTCGGAAGAATGTTTTTCCATTGTTTCATACAGATAGCACCACATAAGCCACCTACCGGCAAAGCTATCAAAGGATCAATATTGATTCCTACCGCAGGACGTAATGCCAATAAAACAATCGTAACAACAGGAGCAATCAGACTGGTTCTTAACGAGGGCAGATTTCTCTCTTCCTCTTTATCCTCTGTTTGCATCATCGTTTTTGTGTTTTTCACTGTTTGAGGCATCAGACGGACAATAACAAAAACAGTGAAAAACAAACCGATCACTGCCGGTAAAATATTGGCAAACATTACAGCCGATAGATCTGCATTAAAATTTCCGGCTGCTATAATGGTGTTCGGGTTAGGTGATATGATATTTCCACATTTACCTCCCCCGATCATAGCAATAAGCAATACAGATGGAGACAGGTTTAGACGCTTGCCTATCGAAAGAGCCACCGGCGCAACGGTTATCACAGCCACATCAATAAATACGCCTACCGTACAAAGCAACATCGTTGCGAGTGCCAATGCCATAAATACCCGTTTTTCACCCATTTTGTTTATAATCGCATTGGAGATGACCGTGGTAGCTCCGGTTTGTATTAATATGCCTGACAAGACTCCGGCTGTCAGAATCCGCAATACCGCTGGGGTGACCTCTTTCACTCCTTCGGTCATCACCGTTACGGTCTCATTTAAAGATAGTCCTCCCAACAACCCTCCGACTATCGCTCCGATAATCAGACTGTATGTCGGAGAAAGCTTTCTTATGATTAACAGTATGGATAATGAAAGCCCGATTAATGCGCCTATCGCTGTCATTGAGTATTATTTAGTAAATTGTTTTATGATTCTCACCACCTGTCGCACCGTTCTCTCTATGTTTTCTTTCGTAAACTCCGGTCGCATCGCCTCTTCAAGTGTTACCGGAAAAGGTTGAATAGGCAGTACGGCAGTAAACCCCATCCTATTAAGCGCTTCGGTGGCTTCGACCGCTCCCCCCAACGCTATCACCGGAACCTGACATCTCTCACCGGCACGTAAAATTCCGTCCAACGCCTTTCCCATACCAGTCTGGCGATCCAGTTTCCCCTCTCCGGTCAGTATCAGGTCTGCCTGTCGGACGACCTCCTCGAAACGAAGCGTTTTCAATATAACTTCTATTCCGGATTGCAATTCTGCATTCAAAAACGGAAGCAGGCCGCCTCCCATTCCTCCGGCTGCTCCGGCACCGGGAAGCTGCGATATATCCATATTTGTATATTCCTTTATCACCTGTGCATAATGCCGCAACCCATTGTCCAACTCTATCACTTGCAAACTATTTGCCCCTTTTTGGGGAGCGTATACATAGGCTGCACCCTCTTTTCCAAAAAATGGATTACTAACATCACAGGCGATCGTAAAGTGACTCTCCTTCAATGCCGGATTCAATTGGGAAATATCTATTTGATGGACTTTTATCAGATTTTCGCCGACAGGCTCCAACTCACCGTTTCCGCTATCTAAAAAACGTGCACCTAAAGCCTTTAGCATACCAATTCCCGCATCATTCGTAGCACTTCCGCCGATACCGATAATGAATTCCCGACACCCGCGTTTTAATGCGTCAGCAACCATTTCTCCAACTCCATAAGTCGTAGTCTTCATGGGGTTTCTCCGACTTGAATCGATTAATGGCAGACCGCAGGCCGAGGCCATTTCGATAATAGCCATCGCACCATTGTTTACGATGCCATACGATACTTCAATTGGCTTCATGAATGGATCATGCACCCGACATGACACCGTTTGAGCATGAAGGGCAGAGCATAGAGCTTCTGTAGTCCCTTCGCCGCCATCAGCTATGGGGAAACGTATAATCTGACAGTCGGGTAATTCCTCCTGAATCGCTTTTTCGGCAGCTTTCGCTATCTCGAAAGAACCGACCGAACCTTTAAACGAGTCGAATGCCAATACAATCTTTTTCATAAAAGCTATCACTTATTTGTTTTCTCTATTAAACTCAATGCAGCCTCGACCGGATCATCAAACGGAGTCGTACTGTTACTCCAGGGAGATGTAATCCATTGCTCCTCCCATTCTCGGATTTTATTCCGGTCTTTTGTGAAATAGAGCTGTATACGAGGGATATAGTAGTCTTTAATCAGCCCGCTCCAGAAACGGGCAGCATAATCTTCCTGAATACCACCCCAACTTGTAATCAAGCGTTTGGCATTTGCCTCATAAGCATCTTTTTCCTGAAGAGTTGTTCCGCTATTGCGCGCAAGTTCCACCCATTCTTCTAATCGATATAAAGGATGAGAGGCCAACAGCCTGTCAACGTCCATCAACAAATCAACAGTTTGTTGCAGATTACGTTGCGCTGCGAGAACACGATTCTCCGAATCATCTTTCAAGGCCTGCTTATAAAAATTTTCAGCTTTAGCCGCTACATAATACGAAACAAACTCTATGAGGTCGTTTCTGTATAATTCAGAGCTTTTCAGTTCGTCAGCGCAACTAGCATACAAACGTATAGCCTGCAAGTAATCATCACTAAGGTCGATTTTACTGATCCGCCGTTGATCGGATATTACGGTTTGCCAGGTAAAACGGGGGTATGAATATAAAGAACTATATGCTGTTTTCCGAAAAAGTTTCCAAGCTTCCTCCATGGCATCGGGATATCCTCCATAACGGGCCTCGCAGTATATCTTCATCCAATCGTCCAGGTCGATACTATCTGATGACCATCCCATATCGGCTAACAGTTCGTAAACAACCTCATTGTTTTCGAGTCCTTCAGGGGCAGAACCGAACCCAATCAAGTTACCTTTATTTGCGGCACGTAATGCTTTGACCGAGGAACTAGCATACATGTCCAAGTCTCCTGTCATGGTGTTTTTCCCACCAAAGTTGGGTACATAGCTGAATATCCATTTCTTTCCGTAAAACCCATCATGTACTTTCCATGTTTGCTCGGTGTTCCACACCCATTTCGGATAATCATTGCCCAAATCAATGATAATCATTTTATCATCAGGTACATTGCTTAACAAGGCTTTAAGCGATTCTTTATCCCAGAATGAATGTTGATATCCGAATGTCCATCCCTGTGTAACCCAAACGGCATCCGGGTTTCCGGCTGTAATCGATTTATAAATCGTTTCTCCATACTCGGCCAATAACTTATATTTCGCTTCTTTATCTGCCTTATCGATAGGCAGTTCCATCTCATTAAAACTATCCGAGAGATAATACGTATTTTCTCCAAACTCTTTTTCCCACTCTTCGACAAACAGTTTGCCTATCTCTTCGAAAAAAGGTGAATCCGGTGGCAATACATAGGCGTTGTACTCTTCATCAAAACCACCCCACCGCATGTGCCGGAATTGTGTGTCGGGATGTTTCTGCACAAATCCTTCCGGCACGAAACCTGCAAACGCAGGCGCTATGGGCTGCATACCCAACTCGCGCATACGGGTCAGGATTTGATGCTGCAAAGCGATTTGGTTCTGTTGCCAGGCATCAGATAAGGGACCGTCCCACTTGTTCAGATTGCCCATGCGATGCCAGGGAAGGTGTGCAGGAGCAGTGAAAAACTCACGGATTTCTTCTTTGTTCAATCCCATACGCAGCCATACCCGTTCCGCAATGGCTTCGCTGGCCACGGTAGCCAAGGGCATATTTACACCATAAAGAGCCATCCTGTCAATTTCCTTTTCCCAACGCTCCCAGTCCCAGTAAGGGGTAGTGTAGCCGAATGTACAAACATTAAGGAAATAGCGCAACTCATAAGGGGACACCTGTTCATACAATTCATAATCGGGCCACGGCATCACCGACGTTATGTGTTCACCGCTCCATGTTTTCATACTCTTGCAGGCCTCTTTCATGTACGTATGAAAAGCGTAACAGATAGCAACAGAGCTACTTCCCCTTAGGGTAAGCCGGCCGTCGCTTGCTATCACTTCGAATATATCTTTACCGTCGGATGGTTCGATATATTCAAAGTGGATAGACTGTGCTCTTTCCCCAATCTGACGTTCTATTAACTGTTTGGCGGGGGTGATAATATCCGTCTTAGGCTTGTGGCATGAGCAGAAAAAAAGCGTTGCTGAAATCAGTAAATACTTGATTATTGTATGTATCATAGAAAATCATAAATGTTATAAGTGAGTATCAATATTTTTTCTTCGATGCTTCTTTCACATATTCCAGTTCCGTAATAATCGGTAAATGGTCTGACAAAAGCGACTGAACAGTTTGTGTACTAATCACACGCCATCCTTTTTGCGGGTAAGCAAACAAGTAATCGATCTTAATCACAGGTTTCCATGCCGGCATTCCAAAATCATCGTTGCTTGCAGCAAACCAGCTATCCATACCACGTATTGCCTCGGAGTAATGACGCGCGTTGAAATCACCTCCCAAAATTACAGGATATTTATAATTTTTGAAATGCCCGGTAATAAATTTTATTTGCTCCGCCCGTGTTTCTTGAGAGTTGACGTCCAGATGCGTAGAGGTAAAAACAATGGTATCATTACCCATTTCGAATAATCCCTCCAACATGGCCCGTCTCTCATGCTCTTTGACCGGATGGGGCAACATTATCTTTTGGACAGAAATATATGGATATTTACTTAACATCCCAATACCGTAATAACCGGTAGAATAGTCAATCGTTTTTCCGTAAAGCCCAAACATCCCTGTATGATAGGCAAGTTCGGATATAAAATCCTTCCCCTTCTGATGCGGGGTACGCTTACGGTCTGTTTTGCTATCCACTTCCTGAAGCGCCACAAAATCAGGCTTGAAGGATTTGATGTGATGAGCAAGTTCCTCTAAAGATGCCAGTTCGCCAAATCTTAAATTATAGGTCATTACCCGCACCCGTAGAGTATCTTGCGCATAGGCAACACCCAAAGTCAGGCATAAAAACAATAATAAATATTTCTTCATTGAATACATGGTTTCTATTTTTTAATGATTACTTTTCCCAGCCCGGATTTTGTCCTAACAGAGGATTCTTCTGACGCTCGGGATTAGGCACGGGCCACAAATAATGTTTCGTTGCGTCGAAGTAGCGTGCTCCGCCTTCCGCAGTAGACTTTTCGTAGATAACATCACCAAACTCATCTACTCCGGTATCGGGATATGGGTTAGCGCCCAAATCATTCATACAAACTTTCAGGCTGGGACCGGTGATGGCACGTCCAAAGCGAAGTTCGCCTTCACGCCAGCGCATCACATCGGCGTATCTTGTTCCTTCACCTGCCAACTCAATGCGACGTTCTCTTCTCAATTCGGTTTCGAGGTCCATCCCCCATGCGCTAAGTTCGTCAAGGTTCATACGATGCATATTCACACGATCTCTAAGTCTGTTGATGGAGTAATCAATCTGTGTTTGTGTCAGTTTCTTGCCTTGTAGTTCGAAGGTGGCTTCGGCATAAATCAGCAAGATTTCGGCAAAACGGATGACATTGAGATTTCCATGTCCACCCACACTCGAACCGGCCAAATCAATATCGTTATACTTTTTCAGATAGAAACCTGTACGGCTATTTGCCCCCACACGATTATTATCTTGCAATGAAGCAAAACGAGGCAGATTAAATATCTCGTTGGCCTTATCCGTATCAGGGTCACCGTCATCTCCTCCCGGCCATTTGTCACCCGGAGCATATAAAGTCATCTTCATTCTAGGATCTCTGTTCTGGAAATAATCCACATAATGCTCTTCAGGCGACTTGTATAACGATGAGGTCTGCACACCGGTCTTTTTATAATATTCCAATCCGGTTTTTGCCGGTTTACCGTCTGTACACAGATAAGCATCCACTAACGACTTCGTTGGATTGAGGCGTATATAATCTGTCGGACTGCAAGTTTCATTGGGCAGACTTTGTGTACGGATTTCAGGTACAAAAAGGCTATATACGATGGCTTCGATATTTTTCGGATCATTCTCGACATCCCCTTCGTGATGAAATAGTTTTTCATATTCATACAGACCATAGGGACTGTTTTCGATGATATATTCACTCGTTTTTGCAGCTAGTTCCCATCTTTCGTTTTGCAAGGCAATACGTGCCAATATGGCTAAAGCGCCCCAGCGGTCGAGTCTTCCCAGTTTGTCGCCTGTATACCTTTCTTCAGGCATGCGCTCTGCCGCCCATTTCAAATCCTCGACGAGCTGGTCAATGACTTTCTCTCTGGGAGTACGTTCGATATATGCATCTTCGGGCTGGATGACTTCTCCTACCCAAGGTACATCACCCCAAAACACCGTAAGGTAAAAGTACATAAGCGCCCGGATCGTTTTTACTTCTGCGGCATAAACGTCCTTCTTATTTTGAGCTACCTGCGCTTTATTATAGTTGTCCAGAAAATTATTGCAGCGATAAATATAGCTATACGCTCCTGTCCAATAGGTAGTGAAGGGGAAGCCGTCAGTATAAGAGTGCTTGCCTCCCGAAACCTTACTTAGGGCGTTCAGCACCAGCAGCCGGTCTCCGTCCTGCAGGGTGGGCACCATGGAGTGCCCATCCACGCCGATGAGCCGGATGACGAAGGTAAACAGCAGCACCACCGCCAGCACGGAGCACACCAGCGCCTGGGCCCACTCATACAGGTCCCGGCCCTCCTCCTTTTCCGGAGACACCTCCTGCGTCTCCTGCTTCTTCTCTTTCTTCCACATGTCTGCAAAACCTCCGCGGGCGCTTTCGCCCCTGTTGATGGAAAGCCCCCCGCCGGAGGTCTCCTTGCTCTTATGTCAGCGGGCCGATCCTGCCGAAGTCCCGCTTGTCGGTGTCCGCAGTCACGCCTGGGAACAACAGGAATGTTTTTACATCTTTTGTTGTCTAACAAAGTTATAAACAAGTTCTCAAATTACA
>OHBJ01001987.1_pt1 | contig 13947 bp, 14 predicted proteins | sample 1577241 | NCBI WGS metagenome assembly OHBJ01 (sample SAMEA3541594, study PRJEB24748) | human gut metagenome | biome: human gut; feature: human-associated habitat; material: faeces | place: China | collected 2012
GAATCAAACCAGCAGAAGCCATCTCACGGAACTGGATACGAGAAATACCGAACTGCCACGGTTGCAACTGAAACAATGGAACAGATTCTTGCCAGGAGTGACTGCAAACGAGCCTGTCCGTTCCGGATGGAAAGGGCAAAGTCCCATCAACGTTAGGCCTTTTCGGGAAAGCCTGACGTATGGTTTGAGGACATCCTCTATAGAAAGATTCCTGACCCTGTTGATGGTTGATTCGCTTATCATATTGTCTTCATGAGGTTCCAGCAATCTATGATGGATTGGCCGGAATATTTTGGGCGATAAACATTTTGGGGATTCAACGGTTGGATATAACCATTGTCCCTGTATTTGTGGAGGGTCTTATGGCTTATGCCCAGTTCGGCACAAGTTCGTTTCACTGAATAGACACCATTGGGGTCGCAAGTTGGTTTTACTTCTTTCATTTGCAATATGCTTACCTGTCTGTTTATTTGCATTTACCCATAACAATATAGATATTATTATACGAGCGTTTTATTATATAGCCATAATAGTGTTTACTTTTTAGGTTCCAGCTTGTCGTTCTTTGAAGGGGAAACCTTGAAGTAATCTTGAACGGTGCGCTGCAAAAGACGAAGGTCAGAGGTTCTGTATTCCACCTTTCCCGGTCTTTTGTAGGATTCTACCTTCCCTTGTCGTTTCCACCTTTCTACATTACGTCGCCCGAATAATTCGTATGCCTTTCTTTGGCTAACAAATTCCGGGTCATTGCTGTCAGTCTTAATCATCTTGACGATTCTGGCCGCCAGGTCGTTCAGAAAGGTGTCGTATGGAATCAAACGGTCTAAGACTTGAAGTATTTTCATATCCATATAATTAGATTGGCTAATCAATACGTTTCACGGTGATAGTCATATTCTCCCTGTTGGTTTGGGTCTTGTACTGCCGATTATAAATGGCACCTAACTCAGAGGCTTGTGTACGGACGCTTTTCAACTTGGAAATAGGGAACGTGATTGACTCGCCGATTTTGAGAGCGGTGAGCGCGGGACGGATTTTTACCACATTTTCTACCATAATGCTTGCTTATTTAATGTTTAATATTTAACTTTGCATATACTATCCGAGTGTATAACACTTGCAAAGTAACATAATAATGTTTAGGTAGCCAAATAAATATTTGATATTTTTTGGTTTAATCTCTATTTAATGATTGAGACCTATGGAAATAAACATCAGACACGTGCATGTGGGTGCCGAAATCGAGAAACGGCGTGTCGAACTCGGGCTTTCCAAATCCGAGTTGGGGCGCAGGATTGGCGTACCGCAGCAGCACGTAAACCGTATCTTGGAGAGGGAGACCATGGAAACGAACCGACTCGTCAAGGTGAGTGAGGCTTTGGATTGTAATTTCTTCTCTTTGTTCTGCTCCGTTCCGCAGCAGATTTCCGCTTATTGGGGGGCAGTCTCCTTGCAAGGAAGCGCTCACAATATAATAGGTGATGCCGAACTTGCAGCTCAATTGGAGAAGGAGCAATCAAATGCAGAAAATCTAAAAGAGACTATCAAGCTTTTGAAGGAGCAGATTGATAGTCTTAATGCACAGATAAACCGTCTTGACTCCAATCTAAAGGACAAGGACGCTATTATTGAACTATTAAAAGAAAGGAGATAAAAATGTAACATCAACAAAGAACGCTGTGGCAAACATGAGGATTTGCACATGGTAGATATGGATGTTTATACCGGAACGGTAAATTGCTGATTATAAAGATTAAATTATTGTGGCAATCGCTGCTATTGAGGGAAGAGTTCTTCATGATTGATTCAAAATTGGTATTCGTTTCCTATTTGTTTTTCAAAAGATGCCAATCTTCTGAATATCAATATAGTATTAAAGAGGCGCAAGCTGCGATAGAATAATAATGCTAAGAAAGTAGCAGCTTTAGAAAAAAGTCATACCAAAGCGCATACACTTCACATACACCGGCAATGTAACCTATTGGGGAATAATCGTATATGAAAGTGGCGCAGACTGCTATTGAAGAAAGTTTGTAAGCCTTAACGGCTTGTTGATATAGGACTCAGACTGTAACTTTCCCGCGAGGAGCGGGGAGTTACAGCCTGAGGTGTTTTTAGGAGGAGGCGAGATTGCGCTTTATTCAGCTGCTTTAAAGTTGAATACTGGTTTGATGATGGTTTCGATGGTTACTGTATCCTGAATATTCTGTATGATTTCATCTTTCGGCTTGTATACCATCGGTGCCTCATCTTTGGTAGCTTCTGTTATAGTTTCACTGTACACTTCCGTCATTGATTTTTTGAAATCCTCCAGACTTATCTTTTTAAATGCCTGACTACGGCCCATAATTCTTCCGGCACCATGAGGAGCTGAACAATTCCAATCTTCATTACCTTTCCCGATACAGATCAAAGAACCGTCACGCATGTTCAACGGTATGATACATTTTTCGCCCGATCTGGCTGAAATAGCACCTTTGCGAATAATATTGTCACTACCAATATAATTATGAACTGTCTCAAAACTTTCATGAAGCTTTTCTGCTATAATAATACCTTGCTTCATCATATAATCCATAATCAGATTTACAATCAATTTACGGTTTATCTGTGCCCAACTCTGGCAGATAAGCATATCATGCAGATAGTCTTCCCGAAACTGACCTTTCAAATAACATAAATCCTGTGGAATGTTCAGCTTGCAGGTCTTAAATGAGTTGTGAAGATTTCTGATGACATCCTGTAATTCATTTTTTCGTCCGTCCTGTTTGTATTCTGCAATGATACGATTCTTTTCTTCCATCAGTTTATCCCATCCTGACTGACATTTTATGGCCAGTTTCTGGTAAATATCTGCTACCTGCTTTCCTAAATTACGACTTCCGGTATGTACGACAAGGTAATAGAGACCGGATTCATCTCTGTCAAGTTCTATAAAATGATTTCCACCACCAAGTGAACCAATTGATTTATATAACCTGCGAACTTCCTTCAGTTCACGATAACAGCGTAATTGCAATATCAGTTGTTTGGCATTCTGATACAGAACTGAATATTTTTGTGGCAATGGCAGATAGTTTTCATCCCTAAAGTCACGTCCAGAAGGAATAGCACGGAGGATATATTCATTCAAAGCATGAAAGTCGATAGAAGTGTTGCAGGAGAACGGTTGAACCAGCATACCACAGCCTATATCTACTCCCACGATATTAGGAATCACCTTGTCGCCCAAGTTTCCCGTAAAACCTATCACGCATCCTGCTCCAGCATGAACATCCGGCATAATGCGAATCTTGCAATCACTGAATACGTCTATGGACAGCAACTGCCTGATTTGTTGAAGAGCCGTATCTTCTATATTGTCTGTGAATATCTTCACATCATATCCATTTATCGTCTTCATAAGATTATCTTTAATTACATTTGGTGAATATATCAAGTTGGTAGATATTTCTATTCATATTCAGATTATTATACAGTCCCCACTTTAAGACAGCTTCTTTACCCAATACATGCATAATGCCACTAAGTACTTCATCATAAAAACATCTGTCTGTATCATTTTCAGTATTATTTAAAGTAATCAAAATAATCATATTTGAAATATCATGTACAGAACTGTATTTTGGTGGTAAATATTTGCATAAATCATTTACTGCCTGTTTTAAATAGTTTATATCACCAGATAAAGAGAAGTATTCGACATACCTAGTATCGGAATTATATCGCATAAATGTACCAATATCATAAAAATCAAAGCATAGCACGCCTCGATTAACAATTGAACCTACAAGAGTTTTTACAAACTCAATAATCCGTCTATTCCCCTCCTTAAACAATCCGGGTAATGTATTGCATGGCAAAGTATCGTAATCTACCACATAAATTGCATCTACAAGTTCTTCCAGACTTTGTAATAAACGCAAAGCATTGTTTCTCTTTTCTATACCTTCCGATGCATGCGGCAATGTGACTACAAGTAATTTTAATTTGGTTCCTATTTCTACTGATTTCTGGAGAAAAGTTTTTATGTATCCCTCACCAGTGCCGCCTCCTAGGCATACGATAAAACATGATAGAATTTTGCTTGTAATCCTATCCAAACCTTGTAATGTCTTTTTACATTCCGATTCAGCAAATCTTTTATTTTTTCCACTTCCCAATTCGTCTGTTCCTATCAAATATTTATGCGGCAATGACAGTTCCTCCATTTCTTTTCTATTCATGTCAAACACGTATAAATATCGCTTTAAAAATTTATAAACCTGCATTTCATTTACTATTCTTCCGGCTCCACCTCCAATACCTATTATAGAGACAATAGATTTATATTCTTTAGGGAAATAGAAAGGTATTGTTGAATTAGTATTTTCTTCCATACTTAAATGTCTTTATTAGAAAACTAGAAAAGCAGTAGAAGAGCTGATATCCTTCTACTGCCATCAGGTATGCGTAATACTAATCTAATTTCTTGAAGTCAAAATCATTCTTACTGCAACAAGCTTTCTGATAATCAAAGCCATACATACGCATATAAGCTTCCTTCAGTTCTTTTGCTCCATTATAAAATGGATCTGAAGTGTGGGTTTGGGTCGTTACAGTCACTTCCATTTCAGGTGTCAGTACTGTTCCGTTTGTTCTCTTTACTCTCTTCGGAGTTACTTTGAATACTCTTGACATAAATTCATTTTTTAAGGATTAAACATTCTGTTATTGATGTGCCAAAAGTATATATGCTGATATGCCAAATTAAGGGATAGTAATGACATTTCATCAGTAATTCCATAATATGTGATTTCACATAATATATATTTATCTGTTATCCATTAATATGACATACCATATTCATTTATCTATATGAATAACTAGATATGGAAATTAAGATAAGTCGAAATTTATTTATAGGAGTCTTCAAGTAATTTGTACATTTCAATTTGATGATTATTCTTCTTATATAGAGTCCATCCTTCTTTTTTAGATTGTAAATACATCAAATACATTTTTAGACTTTCTAAATCATTATTATTGACTTGTTTCTCAACTCTTGCGAACTTCACTCCTACGTAATCATTACTTTGAGTCGAATTAAAACTTGACGAAATCATTGCTAAGTTTCCAAATGAGTTTATATCAATGTTCTCCCATTCTGTATTTTCAGATTGATTCTGTGGGTGTAAATGCTCTATTGAGCGATTCATTCTAAAGACATAATCATTCACAACTTTTTGTTCTTCTATGGTAAAATACAGTTCTCTTTTTTCCCATAAGTAATAATCTAAACGCCAGAACCAGTATCGGTCTATACCTTTATTATAAGCCATTTCATCCAACGGAGGAAGTTTATGAATATTATTGTCTATTTCTTTTAACTTATTAAGCAATACTGTTGCATCAGATTTTCTATTCTCTGAATTCATTAACCATTCCAAATAAGACTTTAACCACTGTTGGTTTGATGATGAAACATACAACATAGACTGATATTGAATTAGCCGTTTTTCATCCTCACTTAAAGGTTTATCATTATCTGACAATCTTAATCTATAAATGTTTTTTCCGTCTTTTTTTTCAACTCTTATAACGTAACGATCAAGTAATAATCTTAGTAAATATAATTTTCTGTAAAACTGTGGAATCTTTTCTATAGGGAAGTTTCTGAAAGTCTCAGCTAATTTATGTTTGTCAAGTATAATATTACTATTTGTGATTATATTATAAGTTAACAAGAGAAGTTCTTGGAAATCTATTACAGATCCTATTTCCTTCTTATTACCATAAATATTAGGCTTATCTGTCGAAGGCATAATATATTCAATCTCGATGCCATGATTATCTTCAAAACATTTTTTTACTTCAAAAGTATCTGGATTTTCAAATATATTTTCTATTTCATTGTCTAAACAACCTAATTCCGCACTATACTGCTCGTCAGATAGTAGTTTCACATCCATACGCTCCACACTATTCCATATATATGTGAACATACCTTTGAGGTCATTATCAATGCAGTTTTTCAACAAATCAACCTTGATTTTTTCATGCTGTTCAAGACTTTTACCCGCAGAATTCATAGTCTCAAAATACTTATTAAGCTTCTTAGGAGATTTACCATAATTTCCTGGTAACTCTGAAACAAAAAAGGTTAGATTATTGTATACATACTTACAAAATTCCTCTCTTTCGTCCTCTTTAAATTTTTCTGTCAGAAAGTTAAGAATAAAATCAAGCCCATGTTGCATTTTTAAATTTATTTTCGTTGGCATAGTATTATCTTTCTCTTTCTTCACATGAAAATCAATTAAATATTGAAGGTATTTTTTATCATCATCTCTTGCTTTAAAGGTTAATCTGTCCTGAGTCACAAAATACTTCCAGTCCTCATAATAGTAGTTCATAGCAATACCTAAAAGCATCATTGTTGTAAAACGTTGTTGCCCATCAACCAGATTAATGATTCCACTATCATCTGTACAACCTGTCAACATACCAATATAATAAGCCTTATTTCTTTCATTAATAGAACGTCTAGTGATAAAGAAACGTTCTTTCAGGTCATTTAATAATACACTAAGCTGTTCGTCCTCCCATTCAAACAACCTTTGATAAAGAGGTATTATAAACCTTTGGGAAACAATTGTACTAGGTGTTATTGGATTTATTTTTCTCATAATTCATATACTTTTTTTAAATCATTCAATATTTCCTTTATAGTAAATCTATCTAAAATCTGCATATACATATTTTTGGTGCATTCATAATACCGTTTACGTATTCCATCTTCTAATTGAACATATTCACTTCGCCTTAGCCCAGCAATAAAAAAAGTAGGAGAAGTGGAACGTTCAATCATCATAATAATACGACTGTCTGCAACATATTCCATTATTTTATAATCTAAAGCTCTTGTATTAGTGTATCGATGAACAGATACAGTCTTTTCTATAACATATAAAGCTTCAGCCAAATATTGCTGTCCAAACTTTAAGTAATATCCAAATAACAAAGAATCGATCAATCGACTATATCGATAATGAGACTCACGGTTTAAGTTCTTAACCAGTGTTTTATGTTCACAAGTATTTGCATATTCTCTAAATCTTTCAGTCATCTTTTCTGAATATAAGAAAAAATGTACTCCACCTATTATTGATTCATTAAAATGAAAACGCTCACCATATGCTGGAACGCTATCGATTTCTGGTGATGCTGAATATTCATTTCTAACAACATACTTTTCGGTAGTAACTATCTCTGCTAAAATCCATTTGCGTAACCTCAGAATATGTTCTCCTAAGGACTGTTCCAAATCAGTTTCATTATCATCAGTCTTAGAGGTTAAATTATCCCAACGTGTTGCTAAATGCTCCTGCTGAGATTCATTCTCAATATACCTTAAGTGGTGCGCTTTTAGAAGATTAAAATCTGTAAGTGATTTTCCACGAGAGTTCTCATTTGAGAAAAATGTATATGCCAATTCAAAGTTCTCTGAATTTATGACTAAAACATCGAAACATATATTTTTTACAATATGATAAGGATCTAAATTATAACTAGAAACAAACTGTTTGCAAAGATACTTGTTATAAGCAATATAATTTTTTGCTTGTTCTGAAAGAAAACGTTGCTTTAATAATGGTAAACAATATTCATATTGCAATGCTTCCATTAACAATGTTAATGTAACAAGCCTCTGTTGTCCATCAACAATATCATAAGCTTCATCATGTTTGTGTATAATAATTGTACCCAAATGATATGTATCAGCAGCTTCAAATACATCCAGAAAAAGTTGTTCTACGTTTCTCTTATCCCAACAATATATCCTTTGATAATCAGGTATTTGCAAAGGGACATCAAAAAGTTCTTCCAATGTAACTCTATTATATAAACTTACTAAATCATTATTTATATCATTAAAAAGTTTATTACTTGGAGCTGGCCTATCAATATGTTTTGGACGAAGTCCTTTATTTTCAACATATTTATCTATTATAGGCTGCAAAACATTGCATAATCTTTTCAGTTGTTCTTCTATGGACAATGATGTATCTTTCAAGAAATAGCTGCAATCATTACGTCTCCACCATTTATCAGACAAAATATTATTTTCTATTAATAGGTCCCAATTTTCATATAATGTCCCCCTGATATCTTTCCAATTGGAACTATAACTTTCAATATGAAACTCAACTCGATTGTTAGACAATTCATAATGAATATTTTGGTCCAACAAAAAAGGGCTTGCTTCTATTTGCCAAAAACCTATTCCTTGCCAATTATACTTATGATTGGGAAATAAGGTTTTGACAATATTCTCTAAATCATCTTTTCTCATAATATATATATCATTTATTATTTATCATTTAACTCCCTCAAAAACGATCTTGTACACATTTCATACCTATTACCGGCACATTCCAATGATGGTAACAGTTATTTTCTTGGCATAGCAGCTATGGACACTTCATCAAAATCTATTGCTATAATATTTTAAATCAGACTTACTTTGCATATAATCATTTCTTATAATACGATATTATATTCTCCGCAATATGACATATTCCATCTTTCAACCACTGTGGTTCAATAATTTCTATCTGGTCTGTCTGTTGTAAAAGCATCTGAACGAAGTCATAATTGGGACGTACATTGAACTCAAATGTAATAGACTCATCATCTGAGGATAATACCCGTTGAGACTCATGTATAGGCAATGTAGAGAGATACTGTCTTGCCCATGCGTAAGCCTTGATTATAACATGTTCTATATCATATTCCGCATCGGCTATTATGCCTACACACCCTTCGAAATATTTATCTATATTGAACGTATTTGGTATTTCGAACTTTATATCAGTGATTACAACATTCTGAATCCTATCGAGAGCGTATGTTCTTATATCATCTGAATAGACTGATCTGCCTATCAGATACCAACGGCGGTTATATACTTTGAGATGGAATGGTTCTACCTGAAACGTACTTGCATGAGATTTACCAAAACCTTGATGTGTAATTTCAAGTACACAGCTCTGACGCATAGCCTGAAGAAGTGTCTGCAAGAATTTACCCCCTGAAGGAATCTTCTCAAACGAAATACGTTTCTCTAACCTCCTGTCTGCCTGAAGCTGGTTTAATGTTGCATACGAGTCTATCAGCCAAGCACGGAATGCATTGCCCTCCAATCTATCCGCATCTTCGATATAATATCCATATCCACGTTTAGCATCGCACGATATAATTATATCAAAAATTGTCTGCACTGCCTCCTTATGATTCATAAATGTTTTCCACGGTAACGGTTTACCGTCACCTAATCCACTGTTTTCCCACTTATCACTAATCTCCTTGAATGTGATATATGGATGACATTTGATTAAATCAACAAGCCATACATACCTGCCAAATTTATTTGCTGCCATAAATACTAGATTTTAAATTTATATTATGCCACAAAATTGCATAAGCACATATGCCAAAGTTAGGCATATAATTAGAAAAAACAAGTAAATTTGTTCAGAAACATAGATGTATGGATCTATTCTACAATCCCCTCATAATATCTACCACTATCATTATATAATTAGGATTTTCTGCATACCCAATCTCATCAAGCCAAAGCAAATAGTTACCTCCTTTATACTTATATTGCACTTTAGTAAAATAAGCTCTCACACTTTCCGTCGAGTGATTGAATTCATAGTATTTTCCTGTATGTGGATTGGTAAGCTCGAAAAGATTGTACTTGTTCCGGCATACTGATGAACGAAACCATCTGGTCTCCAGTATAGCTTGAGCCAATACCATTTTGGGATATATAACTCCGTTTCTTATGATTTCTTTATAAAGGTTGGGGATGGTCAGTTCAGGAAGATTGTTTTCTGCTTGATTTTTATTCTTTATTGTATTTTGCAACTCTGCTTTCAGAGAGGCTTTTCTGTCACTATTTCGGCTGTTTCCTTCTGATTTATTTTGATTGTCTGGCCTGACTATTAGGGTATCTTTTACTATTATCTTATTCTTTTTCCCTTCTGTAATATCCTTTCTGGTACGGTTATAAGGCTCTTTTTGTATTACTGTTGGCAGAAGTTCTGATTCTCTTGTATCGTATAGAATTGTGCTGATACGCTTATCGGAAGTAGTATTAGCAGTAGTGTAATCAGAATAGTGTTGCGCATTTCTTTTTCAGGGATTGCCTTAAATACATTTGTGGCATTCAGACGGTTAGAGCCTCAAATATAACATCTTAATTACAGTAATATGGAAATGTACAACAGAAATCAGTCCGAATTGTTACCATACGAAAAACTGGCAATGCTGGGTATTGACCGTGAAAAGGCGGATAGCTTACTAATGGAAGTAAAGGAGAAGCTGATGTCAGGTGAAGTGACTTTCATCATGCAGGTATCCATTAACGCAAGAAACGGAGGTATCATCACCATGCTGATTAAGCTACAGGTGACTACAGACATGCCCCAAAAGATAACTTCCAATAATTATGTGACTGTGGTTTTGATGTTTCAAACTTTACACTTATAAATCTTATTATTTCTTCTACCAGGGAAGTGACAAAAACCCGCCCACAAGGTTTTAAAATCTCTTGCATAACTCGTATCTTTGGCAAAAAAATAAAGAAACCTCAATGGATACAGAATATTTGAACCGTTTTGAAGAGAGATTGCAGCAGGAATTGCTGCGTTTGTGTACTGACTATCATGTGCTGGACGGCACTCTGCTGGCTACGGAGGACCTGGACAATCGCTGGCACGACCTGGCACCGGAGTACGTGGCCGATGCCGTGGAACAGATTCGTGACTATCCCGTGGTGTCGGTGGCCTGGGCAGCTTATCTGGGTTTGGGAGTAGCTTTTTGCTGGGACGAGGACTGGGAGGCCAGTGCAAAGGCTTCTTATCAGTCATACTACGGAGAGCAGGGATTTGACGATATGGATGAACACATCGTGCGTGATTTGCTCGGCCTGTCGCTCGACGGTGAGGAGGCCCGCCAGCTGGAGGACATCATCCGCCGCTGCGGACAGACTACCGTGGGACTGATTCGCCACGAACAGATAGAGCCGCAGAGTCCGCTGGCTTTCCATGTGTTTGCCCGTGCCTGCCGTACGATGTTCCGTATCGGGGTGGCCATTGAGCTCAAACGACTGGGATATAAATTTGAGAAAGTGGAAATCGGTCGCGTGCCGGGCGGAATGTTGTCATAGGAAAATACCGTTCAGTCTATATCTATGAAATACACCCGTTTAGTTTTTTCTTTTTGCGCATGCCTGGCCTTTTCGCAGGCTTTCGGCAAGGCGGAAGGCGATTTGTCGGTCATCCGGCAGAATTTCAACCGGATTTATGTGCAGTCGGAAGGGGAGGAATCTCCTCTGAAAGAGCTGCTCTTGCAGAACCAGCCGGGCTTCTCGGTGTCCGACCGTGTGGTGATGGAACTCCAACAGCGTGTGCCGTACGAAGCGGCTCGGATGAGGCATTACCTCAAGGCATTGCAGGCCGACGGCTCGTGGAGTGACATCAATTATCAGGACACCAACCGCTCGGGATGGGACCCGCGTCTGCATGTCGAACGGATACTCGAGATGGTGAAGCACTTCAGCAATCCGGAAAACGAACATTATCATTCGAAGAAGGTGGAGAAGGCCATTCATTGGGCCTTGCGCTACTGGTTTGTCCAGAAGCCGGTCTGCCTGAACTGGTATTATAATCAGATTGGTATTCCCCGTACGCTGGGCACTGCCTTCATCTTGTTTGAACCTTTTCTGACCGATGCCGAGAAGCAGGATGCCATCACGGTGATGAAGCAGGCCCGTTTCGGCATGACCGGACAGAACAAGGTGTGGCTGGCAGGCAACGTCATGATGCGAGGGGTGCTGGAGAACGACCTGGATTTAGTGAAACAGGCGCGCGATACGATTGTGTCGGAGATTGTGCGGGGCGGAAAGGAAGGCATCAAGGACGACGGGTGCTTCCACCAGCACGGACCGCAACCTCAGTTCGGAAATTACGGGCTGGCGTATGTGTACACCATGAGCCTTTTGTCGGGCCTTTTTTCGGATACGTCGATGGCTTTTACGCCTTCGCAACTGGAGGTGATTGCCGGATTGCTGGAAGAGGGTTATCAGTGGGTTATCTGGCAGGGGAAAATGGACATTGCTTCCCTGGGACGCCAGCTCTTTTCTTCGGCTCCGCTGCACAAGGCGTTGAGTCTGGCTTTTGCCGCTACCGAACTGGGAGGCGGACGTGATGCACGCTGCAATCAGGTGGCTGCCCGCCTGCTGGAAAACTGTTTTTCGCCGCACAACGAGCTGATTGGACACAAGCATTTCTGGCAGTCGGACTACACGTTGAGCCGCCGTGCCGGATGGATGGCCTCGCTCAAGATGGCATCCGACCGCGTGATGGGAGTGGAGAGCATGAACGGCGATAACATGAAAGGCTATTATATGGCCGACGGGGCCCTCTATATCTATAAGGATGCAACGGAATATTACGATATCTTCCCGTTATGGGACTGGCGCAAATTGCCCGGTGTGACTTGTTACGACGATGTCCGTCCGGTGCCGTTGCTCAAGCACAGCTATTATCCGCGCAATCGGGGCCGCTTTGTGGGAGGCTTGTCGGATGGGAAAAACGGAATCAGCGCCATGGAGCTGGACCGCGACGGGCTGAAGGCGCAGAAGTTCTGGCTCTTTGCCGATGAGGCGGTGCTTTGTCTGGGAGCAGGCATCTCTTCCGATTCGGCTCTTCATGTCACTACCGCCGTGGAGCAGTGCTGGAGCAGGGAGGAACCGCTTCGCATCTCTACTGCCGACGATACGCGAATCTGGCATCACGGACGTGGGTATGTGCTGTGGAACAATCTGGACAGTTGCTTTGCCCGCACGGCAGCATCTTCCGGAAGTTGGCACGACGTGATGAAGATGTACAAGAACGATACCGTTTCGGGCCGGTTGTTTACCCTTTATCTGGACCACGGCGTACGCCCGAAAGAGTCTTCTTACTGTTATGCCGTCCTTCCCGAGACTACGGAAGCCGACTTGCGTAACTTCCGTACCGACAATTTCCGGGTGATGTGTAACGACAGCCGCTTGCAGGCAGTGTGGCAAGTCGACCGTTCGGTCTGCTGGGCAGCCGTGCGTGAACCTTTCACCCTTCGCGTAACACCGGAACTGGAAGTGGATTTTCACACGCCTGGTCTGTACCGTATCGGACGGGGAGCGGGCGGACGCTGGGAGGTGTACTTCAGTGACCCCATGCAGTGTCAGGATGAGGTGCAGATTACGGTGAACGGCAGGCGGGGCATGGACGGCGCAGGGAGGCTAGATTCGTCATGGCTGCCTTCGGTGAGCAGCATGGGGCCGTCGTCGCCCACATCCAGTATCTCGCCCTGGTCGAGGCTGTCCTCATCGAGTTCTTCCAGCGAGTCCAGAGAGCTGTCTTCGTCTGCGGCATCCAGGACTTCCACGTCCGCCACAGGCGCGGAAGAAGAGTGATCGGGGACATTCTTGTTGCTTTTCTTCATTATTTTCCTCAGGGGGCTGATGACATCCCTGATGTCGGTGTAGCCCCATGCTATAGTTTTGATTTGTCCTTTTCAATGATTTTCAGTAGTAAAAGCCTTGCGGCTGCCTTGCGGCCGGCCCTTTGACGGGCAGATGCCACATTTTATTACAAAGGCTGGGTACAGGAATGAAATTTGTTCAGCGCCTTGCGGAAAGGCGCCCGTTGTTGCTCGATGGCGCCATGGGGACCATGTTGCAGGCTTCCGGCCTGCCGGCCGGGGTGAGCCCGGAAGAGTTCTGCATGGAGCGACCGGATATCCTTCAGGGTATCCACAAAGCCTATCTCGATGCAGGAGTGGACATCATCACTTCGTGCACGTTCGGTGCACCTGCCGGAATATCTGAAGGCTGACGTGTCGCCGTCTAACATT